>VYLZ01000019.1_pt1 | contig 58428 bp, 10 predicted proteins | sample 5115361 | NCBI WGS metagenome assembly VYLZ01 (sample SAMN12291805, study PRJNA351875) | freshwater metagenome | isolation source: freshwater lake | place: USA: Michigan, Sixteen Lake | collected 2013-08-07 | reverse complement strand
TCAAAACTTATTTCTGTGCTTTCCATATAATTTTAGGTGGCCTAAATGGCCAACTAAAATTAGCAAAATTCATCTTCGTTCGGGTGTGCTAGTCGCTCATGGAGATTTCATGTGGTCTTTGTTAGATCAAGTTATGAGATTAAAAGTCGAGCTCCTCAGCATCCGGCAACCGCACTGGCTTGTTGGTCATGGCGGGAAGCAGCACCTTGCTTAATGGCTCATTAGGTCTCTGGACGACCGCTTCCATCAGTGTAAGCAATTTTTGTCGCACCATCTCCATTGTGGCAGCTTCAAATATGGCTGCCCGATACTGGATCGCACCCGATATACGTTCATCGTTTTCAAAAAAGTGGAATGACATATCCATCTGGGTTTTCAGGGTTTTATTTGCCACCGGCTCGATGACAAGCAGCGGATCTGCCCCGGAGTTCGCGGGCGTTACGCCATCCAAACCGTGGATAGAAATATCGACGTTGGAGGGAACAAGCATCACATCAAACAACGGGTTTTGTTCGCCTGACAGGCCGAGATCACTCACCAACGCATCAAACGGATACGTCTGATGGTTCAGCACATCTTTAAACAAATGCGAAACGCGCTGCAGGACTTCATTAAAACTGTCGCTGCCTTCCACGTGCACCCTAAGGGCAATGGTGTTGACAAAAAAGCCGATGAGTTTCTCCAGGTCTGGATGCTCACGTCCCGCTGTAGGTACACCCACTACGATGTCCTGCTGACCTGTGAGCCTATGTAACAATGTAACGGTGAGCGCGGCATGGAACAGAAAAGGTGTGGCGCGGTTTTGCCGTTGCAGCATTTTGATCCGGGCCACCAGAGCAACTCCTGTTTCGTATTGAACCTCTCCTCCGTCGTTATTATTGCGATCGTAGGATTCAACGTCACGCGGAAGCCGTAACTTCGCTGGCATTGTTTTGAATTGTGCGAGCCAGAACTTGCGCTGGTTGGTGCCAGACTCGCCGAGTATCAGTTTCTTTTGCCACGCTGCGTAATCTTTGTATTGGATCGGCAACGGTTCAAGAGTCCCCAGCTGACCACCTGTATGCAGCGAATAGTAATGTAGCAAATCGCGGATGAGAACATTGAACGACCATCCATCCGTGATAATATGATGGAGGGTGATGGTCAGCACGAATTCTGATGCATTCACCTGGAAAAGGTTTGCCCTGATGAGTGAATCCTTTGACAGGTCGAATGCGGTTGTTGCTTCGTCGGCAAGTATTTCATCAACTCTCTTCTCGCTGGTCATCGAATGCACCATCAGTTTGAACCGGGCTTGTTCCACGCGCAGTATGCGCTGAAATACGTCAAGTCCTGCATGCTCAAACACGGTGCGCAAACTCTCGTGCCGTGTTACTAGTGATGCGAAGGCAAGACCAAGTGCGTGTACATTAAGTGATCCATTGATCTTATAAGCGTCTGTGAGGTTATACGCCACCGAAAATTCCTGCGTTTGGCAGAGCAGCCAGAGTCGCTGCTGGCTGTATGAAAGCGGATATCGCTCTGAAGCGGCAGCGGGCTCTATAGGCGAATATTTTTCAGGCTGCGCATTTACCAGATAAGCGGCAAGCTCCTCGATGGTGGGACAAAGGAAAAATGTTTTCAGGTCGATCCGTACCTTCCCACGTTTCAGTACCTGCGAAATCACTTGGGTGGCTTTCAGTGAATGTCCGCCGATGGCGAAGAAATTATCCGTAATGCCCACGGGTCTGCGATCCAATACTTCCTCCCAAATTTCGACAAGGGTCTGCTGCAACGGCGTCGCTGATGGTTTGTATGACGACGCAACGCCCGAAAAATCAGGCTTGGGTAAACGGCCGCGATCGACCTTGCCATTCTGAGTCAGCGGAAGCGCATCGAGCACTTGAATGGCCGACGGCACCATATATCCCGGGAGCTCGCGATGAAGGTACTGCTGTACTTCACTGGTCAGCGTTGCGTCATTTTCGAGGCATACAAAAGCCGCCAGGTATCGTGTGGCATCGGCATTGGAAAAATCTTGCACCGCGCAGGCCGAAACGCCAGGCAGCTTCCGCAAAACATTCTCAATTTCACCAAGCTCAATCCGGTAGCCGCGAATTTTGACCTGCTGATCTTTTCGGCCAAAGAACTCCAATGAGCCGTCGGCTAACCATCTCCCGACATCTCCGGTTCTGTACATTTTTTCATAAGCGCCGCTGTCGAACGGATTCCGGATGAAAACAGCGTTTGTACGGCCATCATCACCCAGGTAACCACGGCCAACCCCTACTCCGGCAACGCAAATCTCACCCTTCACACCAACAGGACATAAGGCAAGATTTTCATCGACGACATAAAGCTTCATGTTGTCGACAGCCTTGCCAACCGGTACCCTTTCACCTTCGACCGGCCCGGTCATCACATGGTGAGTTATGTCATCGGAGGCTTCAGTAGGTCCGTATGCATTTACGAGTGGAACTTGCGGGAACTGCCTGAACCACTTCGCTACCAGCTCGGTGGCCACATTCTCACCGGTCACGAGCATGTACCGTAGTGAAGGTACCGACGCCGTTGCGTGGGCCTCGCTTAACACAGTGTTCATGTATGTTGGCACCACTTCGGCAACGGTGATCCCGTCGACCTCGAGGTATTCGAAAAATTTCGAGGTGTCGAGGACCTTTTCATCATCATAGACAACTGTGGTTCCACCTTCGAGCATTGCGGCGAAAAGCTGCCAGACAGAGATATCGAACGTTGTGCTTGCGTTTTGCAGAACACGATCATTCCTATGCAGTGACAACAGATTTACTTTGGCTCTCATATGATTCATCATCCCATCATGCTGAATCATCACACCTTTTGGCTTGCCCGTCGACCCTGACGTGTAGAGAACGTAGGCCAGCGATTGCAGCGTCCCGGCGCTCACAGGAGTAATTTCGGAAAGCCCGCTAATCTCCTCCCATAAAGTATCGATCAAAACCAGAGCGGCGGTACCTGGGTCAACACCGGATCTGACTTCACGGGTGATCATTGCGACTGGCCTTGCATCCGACATGATTGCGTTCACACGGGATGCCGGCCAGGAGGCATCAACCGGAACATATGCCATGTCAGCTTTCCAGATTCCCAACACCACAACGGCAAACCTGACATCCCTTGGAAGTGCAACAACTACAGTGGCTTCCTTCACATTTGCTCCTGCGATCGATCGTAACCTGTTCGCCAACTGGTTCGAACGGGCTTCCAGTTCGGCATAGGTCAACTGAGATGCTGCATCGCGGATAGCTACAGCATCCGGATACTTCCGCGCCTGTTCTGAAATATGGCCATGAACAGTCAACGAAGACAATGGTACCAGCGGTCCATGGAATGATTCCAATATAGTATGTTCACCTTCCGTCAGCAGCGAAATCTCGCGCAACGTTATGGCTGGACGTTGAGTAAAGGTCCGAATCGTATGTTCGAAATACATCGACAGGCGGAATGCCTCCTCCCTCGTGAATACGTCGGTATTGTAGAGTAATGTAAGATGAAGCGTATTCGCACGTTCTGTGAAATTGAACAGCAGATCGCCTTGGCTGGCAATCGTCTCCGCCTCGAGTTGTTCTATTTTTAAACCCGAAAGTCCGTTCGCAGCTGCCTTGTTTTCTGTTTCGAGTTCTATGTTCTGCAGCAGTACAAGAACGTCAAACACCTGCGAGCGGCTAAGGTCGCGCACAACAGACAGCTCTTCCACCAGCCGGTCAAACGGATACTCCTGGTGGTCAAAGGCATCCACTACTGTTGTTTTTATTTTTTCAGCGAGGTCAGTAATTGTATCGGTGCCCGAGAACGTAGTGCGGAGTGCCAGCGTATTCAGATAGAATCCAATCTGATCCTCCAGCTCTTTGCGCAGCCGCCCCGAAGCTGACGTACCAATAATAATATCGGTCTGTCCCGTGAGCTTGTGGAACATTGCATTCAGCACCGTAATAATAGCTGTGAACAGACTCGAACGACTGTCCTTCGCCAGTGCATACAGTCCAGCCAGGACTTCTGCCGGAAAAATGAAGTACAGTTGATTTCCATTGTACGTTTGCAGCGGCGGCCTCTTTTTTGAAACTGGGAGATCAAGCACGGGAAGATTTCCTCCCAATTTGTTTTGCCAGTATTTTTTCAATCCGGCCATGTTCTCTTCGGTGAGGCGTTGGTTTTGCCAATACACATAATCTTTGTATTGGATCTGCAACGGTTGAAGTTGCGGCTGTCCACCGTTCTTATACGCACTGTAAGATTCCAGCAACTCACGGAACAGGATTTGCAGGGACCAGCCGTCGGCGGCAAGGTGATGGATGGTAAAGAGAATACAATGCACGTCGGCTCCGGCCCGGATGATCTTGGTGCGGATCAATGGGCCTTCGGAAAGGACGAAAGGTGTTGTTACCTCCCTATTCACGTGCTGAAATACGAGATCCTTTGCATTCTCCTGCTCCTGCAGATCGATGAACACAGGCTGGAACAACTGTTGATCCAGAGGCAGCACCAGTTGTTTGGGTTCGCCTCCTATGTCCACGAACACCGTGCGCAGACTTTCGTGTCGTTCAATAATAGTCAAATGAGCTTTCGTCCACGCGTCAACACTGAAGTCGCCCTGGAAGCGGTAAGCCCAATCGAGGTTATAGGCAAGTGACGCTGCCTCGAACTGCGACATAAACCACAAACGTTTCTGTGCGTGCGACAGGTTGTAGAACGCGGCGGCCGGCGCTTTCACAATGCGGTCGTCGGCCGATGCATGCGAGGCCTGTATCACCTCTGCCAGCCCGGCAATGGTCGGGCGCGAGAAGATGCTCTTGAATTCTATTTTCACTTTCAACTCACTGAGCACCCGCGAAACTACGCGTGTTGCCTTCAGTGAGTGGCCGCCGAGTTCAAAGAAGTCATCATGAATACCGATCGGTGTGCGGTTTAAGACCTGTTCCCATATGTCTATCAGTGTACGTTCCACCGCATTTCTGGGGCCCTGATAGTGAATAACCGTACTGCTCGCATGCAATTTCCGGTCGCGCAAAGCCTTTCGGTCGATTTTGCCATTGCCGGTAACCGGCATAGCTTCCAGTACTTCAATTTTGCGCGGTATCAGATATTCTGGCAGCACATTTCGCAGGGCGCTGATGAGTTGCTCCTCGGTTACCTGCATATGATTAACCGTCACATAAGCTACCAGGAATTTATCGCCTTGCTCATCGGCATGATCAATCACCGCGGCATTCTGGATCTGGGGGAGCGTCAGGAGCTGGTTGTCAATCTCTCCGAGCTCGATGCGATGACCGCGGATCTTCACCTGATGATCCGCTCGTCCGAAATATTCCAACCTTCCATCGGGGAGCCATCGGCCCGTGTCGCCGGTTCTGTAGAGTTTCGCGTATGCCTTATCCGTTGTAAAAGGATTGCGTACAAACGCACGCTGGGTTTTCTCCACGTCGTTCACGTATCCTCTTCCGACGCCTACTCCGGCAACACAAATCTCTCCTTTAACACCCACTGGGCAACGTACTAGCTGGTGGTCGACAACGTAGATCTTCATGTTGCGGATCGGCATGCCCAGGGGTACACGCTGGTCGTCGCGGTCGTGATGCATGCAATAGTGAGTAATGTCATCGGATGCTTCGGTTGGTCCGTATGCGTTTGCAAGCGGTATCTCCGGAAAGGCCCGAAACCAACGCGTAACCAGCGGTCTTGGTAATAGTTCGCCGGTGACGAGCATGTACTTCAGACTTCCACCGGTAACGTCATGATTCTTTTCAACTAAAAGAACGTCGAGGTAGCTGGGCACCACCTCCGCGATCGTAACCTTGTCATACGCCAGGCGATACCAGAAGTACCCAGCATCAAGTGCGACCTCCTTCTCGTAAATGATTGTCGTTCCTCCTTTCACCAGGGCCGCAAAGAACTGCCAGACGGAAATGTCGAATGTAGCATTCGCGTTCTGGAGGATTCGACTTTCATGGTCAATTGCAAAGGTTTCTACTTTAGCATAAAGGTGGTTAAGCATACCCTTGTGCTCCACCATTACTCCTTTAGGAGCGCCGGTCGATCCTGAAGTATAAATCACGTAGGCAACGCCGTCACCCGACGAATAGTCGAAAAGGGATTCACCGGCAGAAGCGAAGTGACGCATATCCAACTGCTGCTTCATGGCCGTCACGGGCTCCCCGATAGATTGCTTATCGATATGAAGGATCGTGTCATACCGGAATTTTGACAGCTCATTGCTAATGCTGCCCAGCTTGCGCGTTGCCTCTACAGCTTTGATAGATGGGTATTGTGACCGGAGATCATCGAAGAAGCTGCGCGCGTAAAATTGGTGGTCGGTGAAATCAGGCACCGCCCCATTTGATCCCTGCCCGCGAAGCACGTGTGCAGCGCGAATCTCCCGCAGCAAGTCATGGCGTGTATCGACATCCATGATATCGCCGATGAATATAATTCCTCTTGACGACAGCAAGGTCATACATTTCTTCAGCACCATACGGAAGTAATTCAGACCGCTGAAGTTCTGTGCGACAGAGTTGATGATAATCACATCAAAATCGCGTTCATCGATCGAATCAATGGCGTGAGCGTAAACGCATTCCAGCGAAATATTCGTCAAGCCCTCTTCGTCAATCCGTTTTTTGTTGCGATCAAGAATCGTTTGAGAAAGGTCGGTTCCCATGTAATAACGTACTTGCGATGCAACGCGGAACATCGTGATCCCTGATGCACAACCGATCTCAAGTACTCGTGTATCCGCATGAAGATAAGGTTGCAGCTTTGCCACTGTATTGTTCGCATACTCGTCCATTTCAGCACGGGAGAACGGTTGGCCTGTATAGCTGTTGATCCATCCCCCGCCCTCAATGTCATCGGCTGCACGTTGTCCCACAGCTTCCCACATCTCTTTGTTCATCGACTCTTTCTCCGGCTCTGGCACGGCATAGAAGTCATCCGTATCGGCACAAATAACAGTCCTGAGTTGGTCACAACTCCACTGCAACTCGTTAGCTATGTGCAAGTAGGTCTTGGACACCAGCAGGATCCGGATGCCCGAATCAGCAGCGATGGTCTGAAGACGCTGCGCAGGGCTGTCTGTGTCGAATGGAAGATAGGCTTGGCCGGCCAGCCACGTTCCCAGAATACATTCTACCATCAACGACGAACGGTCCATGAGGATGCCTACTAAGGTTGGCTCACGTTCCGTGTCATGTAGTAATTTTGCGATACGTCGCGCGGTTAGCATTACGTCGCCGTAAGAAACGGCTGCGTTTCCGTGTACCAGTGCCACGCGGGTGTGGTGCGCTTCAGCCTGCTGCGCGATTAACGTGCATACTGTCTCATTGCTGTCAAATTCCACTTCCGTGTTATTGAATTGATCCAGCAATCGAATCTCCGCCGGTGGGAGGTAGTCATAATCACCCACGAACTTGCCCGGCTTCTCCATTACCGCAGTGGCCAAATGTTCCAAATGGACCACCATGCCAAGAACCTGATCGTGCGTATAGAGATCACTGTTATAATTCACGTTACACTGCAAGAGGTTGCCCTCGACGGTGAAGAATATGTTGAGATCAAATATGCTCGTGTTGGTCTTAACGGGAAAAGGTGTTACATCAAGATCCAAAGCCCGACTGTCGGCGACGCGTGAGATCGTATTCTCAAAATTCTGGAATTCCACTAAAACATCGAAGATTGCAGACCGGTCTGGTGACCGCGTGTGGACTACCTCATCAACAAGGCGATCAAAAGGATAAGCCTGGTGATCGATGGCCTCCAGTACGTTGTTCTTCACTTCTTCCAGCAGATCGAGATATGACTGGTCTCCTCGTACGGTGGAGCGTATCGCCAGCGTGTTGATAAAAAAACCAATAAGATTTTCCAGTTCTTTTTGATTTCGTCCGGCGGATGAAATACCGAGAATGATATCGGTTTGATCGGTATACCGGTGAAACAGGGCTTTCACCATTGACAGGAGTACGATGAAAAGACTGGTATTGCGGCTGTTACTAAATTTATTTACTCGCTCCAGGAAACCCGGGCTGAATCGATGTTGTAGTGTAGCACCGTTGTAAGAAAGTACATCGGGACGTTTTTTGTATGCCGGCAACTCGAGCACAGGCAAAGGGGCAACGAGCTTGTTGTGCCAGTAATCCCGAAAGCGTTTCAGATTGTCGCCTTCAAGTTGTTTGTTCTGCCAGACGGTGTAATCCTTATATTGGATCGCGAGTGTCGGCAACGGGTTTTCTTCGCCGTTGCTGTAGTGACTGTAGATCGTGAATAACTCGTTACCAAAGACCTCCATCGACCATCCGTCAGCGATGATATGGTGGATGGTAAACATCACCACATACTCTGTGTCTCGGAGCCGGGCCACAAGGATACTCATGAGTGGGCCTTTCTCGAGATCAAATGCCCGTTTGCTTTCGGCTGCCACCAGGGATTCGGCTATGGCATCGGGATCAGCATCAGTCCGCAGATCATAGAAGGAGAATAACGGTGCTGCGTTGGGTTTGATGAACTGGCGAAGCTCTTCGCCCTGCATCTGGAAGTATGTGCGAAGACTCTCATGGCGGTCAACAATGGTTGTCAACGCGCGTTTTAACGTATCCACGTTAAGGCTACCTGAAACGTACATCGGGTATGGCATGTTATAAGCAACCGATGCGTTTTCGAATTGACACAGAACCCAAATGCGTTTCTGCGCGTGAGAAACCGGATAATGATCACTCACTGCGACTGGTGTAAGCGGAACGGTTTGCTGGTTGCCCAGGCGTTCCGTAATCACCTGGTTTAGTTTAGCCGCTGTCGGATACAGAAATATGTCGCGAAGGGTAAGTTCCGCCTTAAATACTTTTGACAGGGATGAGATCAACCTTACGGCCTTCAGGGAATGCCCGCCCATTTCAAAAAAGTTGTCGTGAAGGCCAACCGAAACTCCCAGCTCTTGCTGCCAGAGTGCAACAAGTTTTTCTTCTTGCTCACTTTTGGGAGATTCGGCGCTATTGGTGGAGAGCGGCGATCGCTCCACCACGGGAAGCCTACTCCGATCCAGTTTCCCGGCGAAGGTAAGCGGGAGTTCATGAAGTTCGATCCAGACCGCAGGGATAGCGCTTGCGGGCAGGTGGTCATGCAGGTAAGCAATCGCCGCAGCGGACGTGTAATTTTTGCCTGCTACCACAAAGGCTACAAGTCTGGATATTAATGGCTCGCCAGATTCCTGCACCACGACAGCTGCTGCGTCCACAAGGCTTGAGCGGAGCAGGTTATACTCAACCTGCTTCAGATCAACAGGATGTCCCTGAAGGCGGACATGATCGTCCAGGTATCCTGAAAGGTCCAGGGTTCCATCTTCAAACCAGGCAGCACGCATACCTGTAGAGAAGAATGTAGCAGTCTTTCCAGCGAATGTTTGGGTGTTCCATCGTGAGCGGAAACCCTTGTCGCTAACACTGAAATATTCCTCGGCAACGCCTGGCCCACGAATGGCCAGCTCACCCATGACGCCAGCCGGCTGAGCTATTCCCGCTTCACTCAAAACAAGAATGTTGTTGGTTCTTAACGGGCTGCCGTGTACCGCCGTACCACTGTACCTTGAGCCCGGTGACTGAACGATCGCGATCAGCGGAAACTCTTCTCCCAAAATTCCATACAGCGTCGCATGATTGAACTTCAAGCGCATACGCTCGAAGGCTTCGTTGCTGATGTAGCTTCCAGCGTATACCACGTTCTTTACACCGTCAAATGAATGCTGAAGGGGCACCTTGAGTAGCGTAGTAAGCTCGCGCGTCGAGTTTATTTGAATGGTTTGAATCCTGTGTTTGCGGACGACATTTGTCAGTCGGTCAGTTCCTGCTTCATCAAACGATGTAATTTGCGTCATGCACAATCCCTGAATCAGTGGCCAGAAACTTTGCGCTGCCGATATCAGCGACATCTCTGTTGCGAAGAGTAAAATCCCGTCCTCACGGCGTATGTTTTGGAAGATCCTGCGATACTCAAGTAACTCCTGCGCTACGACGTGGTGTGACGCGGCAATACCCACGAGTTCTCCGTCGCGACCCGTCAGGTATCTCACACATGCGAGTTGCTCTGGTAGAACCCGACGCGATTCGATCGATGGAGAAACGTAGTCTTGCGGGTTGAGAACTGTATCAACATAAACGACAGACACCGGCATGCCAGGAGTTTTATCGCGCGACGCAATGATCACGGCCACATTTGCATCGGTGAAGATGAATTCCGCGACATCATCAGGATACGAGGGCGAACACGAAACGAATGCACGGCCAGTCTTCAGTATTGCAAGGGCCGCCGTAAACCAGTCCGCGATATTGTTAACATAAATTCCAATACGTTCTCCATCATGAGCCCCCTGTTGCGACAACAGAATGCTCAACTGCGTACTCTTGTCATCCAGTTGCTTGTAGGTGAGTTCCGTGTGTTCGCCGACCACGATTACCTGGTCAGGACGTTGCGCGACCTGGCTGCTGTACAGCGTAAGTATATCGGTGGACTCCGAAAGATGATCACTCGCTTTATTAAATACTGCAAGCGAACCGAAAATCTCTTCTTCATTTGCCAGCCTGATCTTACTGACAGGTCGCAAATCTTCCGCTATTACCTGGCGTATCATCGTCGTCACGTAACGTTCGAGTCGGATCATCCGCTCTTCTGAGAAGAGTGCGCTGGCATATTCAATGTTAACGCCCAGCGAATCGCCAGCCTCCACGAAGTGGAACGTCATATCAAGTTTGCTGGAAGCATTCTGCATCGCGAACGGCTCGATGCGCATCTCACCGGACGCTTTTGTTTCAATTCCTTCGTGTTTCCAATAGGTGACCATTACACTGAAAAGTGGTGTCCTTCCGAGGTCACGGGGAAGCCGCAACTCATCAACAAGAAGGTCGAAGGGATAAAACTGGTGCTCAAACGATTCAAGCACTTCATTCCTGACATGACTTAGAAATGTGGTGAAGGGCCAGTCAGAATCTACGCGCGTTCTCAGCACAAGTGTGTTAACGTAGAATCCGATCTGATTGTCAAGGTCTGCATGGTCGCGGCCGGATACCGGCGTAGCGATGACCAGATCGTTCTGACCAGTGTATTTATGCAAAAACAATTTTACGAAGCTTACGAGTAAGATGTACAAGCTTGTGCCTTGCTTCTGGCTCATCTGGCGAAGCGCAAGCGTTAGCTCTTTTTCCAGGATAAACCGTTGCGCATCCCCAGCATAGTCCTGGATTTTCGGTCGCGGAAAATCTGTGGGCATGTCGAGTACGGGTACATCGCTTTCGAATTTACGCAACCAGTAGCTCCGGCTTGCTTCTGCCCGCTCCTTCTGCAGTTGTGCGATCTGCCACGATGCGTAATCTTTATATTGGATATTAAGTGGTACCGGTTCCCACTGGCTGTCGTTTACAAGATGCTGGTAATTCACGATCAACTCCTTCACCATGATATCGGACGACCATCCATCTGAAATGATGTGATGGATATTGATGATCAGTGCATGGCGTTTGTTGGCTAGGTGCAGCAGGATGACGCGGAGCAACGTGGGCTCCTCAAGGTTAAAGTGAAAGCTGGCCTCGGAGTCACACACCGTCCGAATCACGTCATCGACATCTGTGGACGACGTCATTTCCAACCGCTTCACAGAAAATCCCGATCCCTCCACGGAGTGAACAACCTGCCTGGGTTCACCATTTCGCAGCACAAAACTTGTGCGAAGGATCTCATGCCGGCTCACGAGCAACTGGAAGCTTTGCGAAAGGGCGTCGGCATTCAGATTCCCTGTGATGAGATAGGCCGAGGGCATGTTGTATGCTCTCAAGGACGGATCGAGCTGATCAAGGATCCAAAGACGCTTCTGTGCGTGCGATAACGGGTAATCTTGCTGCACTGGAATGCGGTCGATGAATGTGAACGTGGTACGCCTTGCTTTCTTTACGAGTTCTGACAGTGATGCAAGCGTAGGGGCAACAAATAGGTCGGTCAGGCTCAACTTCACCTGCAGCTCTTTCTCCATCCGTGACACTACACGTGTAGCCTTCAGCGAGTGACCACCCATCTCGAAAAAATTATCATACAGACCGATGGATTTACGGTCAAGTACATCCTCCCATATTTTCGCCAGTTTTTGGTCAAGTAAAGTGACGGTCGCCTCTTGCTCGATCTCGGCATGAGCAATGTCGCAATCGAAATACACCGAATGCTGATCAATGGCACCATAAGCGTCTACCGGCAAACCATCGAGGATGCGTATAAATGCCAGGGTGATGTTGCCCGGCAATGCCATGCGGATTGTTTTCTGCACGTGCCGGGAATCGCCTGCTGATTTCGAAAGGCAGACAAACGCACCGATCTGCCGATGGCCATCGGCATCCGTGAAACCTTTGACAAACGCATACCGCACGTCTGCGATACTGAAAAGAGCGGACTCGATCTTTTCAAGATCAGCCATGTGTGCGTCGATGTCGGTCGCAGACTGTCTGTAGCCATGGATAGCCACACTACCATCGGGGAGCCACCGTCCTGTACGATCGCTCCTGAATACAAACTTCGGGTCGCCAAAGAAGTGCGTATTAGTGAAGGCCGACGACTTGCTGATGTATCCGCTCGCAAGACCTTCGCCGGCAACACAAAGACGTCCGAAGATCACTGGGGGACCCGGCTGCATTTTATCATTTACAAAGTACAAGTGCATACCTGGGAGCGGTTGGTGTGTCGTTAAGACCGTGGTCTTGCGGGTGCTCGCAGAAGAAATGAATCCCGTCTCTGGCAACCCCGCGACGGCGATGAGTTCGGATTCCGGTAGTTTCTTCAACCAACGTTTTGCAAGCTCTTGACTAATGGACTCGCCAATAATAAGGACTTTCTGCAATTCATGACTTTCGGAACCTTGGTCAATCAGTCGCGACAGATACTCTGGGGTAAATGCAGCCCCACGTACATTGTAGCGTTTCATCATAGCCAGAAGGTGTTCAGGCGATGACAGGGTTTCCGTTGACGGGATCACGGAAACTCCTCCCGATACCAGCGGCGCAAAAACCTGAGACGCCGAATCGACAAAAGCGTACGCGATGTTGTGTAAGGTTGCATGCGCGCAAATTCCCTCAAACAACCCGGCATAGTTCCGGACACGACTCTGCAGCGCACCGTGCGTGACAGTAAATAATTCGAAAGGTGCTTCCTGCCGGGATGCTATCAGTGCGATTGCATCGGGCGCCGGCCAACTGGTACTGAAGGAAGTGTTGTTTGCACCGTACTGCAAAGCACGGCGATCCGTTTGTATTTTCCGGGACGTTCGCGCCGTTTGGGGTTGCGTTTTATCGACGTAAACCAAGCAGTCAAATCTGAATTTACTGAGCTCATTTTTGATTAAACCTATTTTGTCAGTATGAACCACGTTGCGAACAGCAGGTATGCTGGCCGGAAGGTCTTCGAAAAAGGCCCTGGAGTAAAATCGGTGGTCGTCGAATGACAGGGTGTCTTTTAGTCCGTTAGTAAGTCGTTGCTGCCGGATATCTTCGAGCAGTGCCTGCTTCGTCGCGATGTCCATCACGTCACCAATGAACATGATTCCTCTATCCTTCAGCAGCGTTATGCATTTCAAAAGAACTTGTCGAAGGTAATTGAGGCCACTGAAATTCTGGATAACACTGTTAATGATGATGATGTCGAAATCGCTTTCATTCAACGTATCAATTTCGTCAGCTACAAGGCATGCCTGTTTCACATGATCGAGTCCACGCGCCCTGATGATTCGCTCATTTTTTTCAAGGATCGTTGCAGACAAGTCTGTTCCGAGATAATATCCTACATGAGGGGCTATGTGGAACATGGTGATGCCCGACGCACATCCTATCTCAAGCACACGTGTTGAGGCGCCGAGGTGGTCGCGAAGTTTTACCAAGGTATTTTCGGCATACTCTGCCATGGCCTCACGAGAGAGCGGCTTACCTGTATAGCTATCGATCCAACCGCCACCGGTGATCTCATCTTCGGAACGTTTACCGACCATCTCCCACATCTCTTTGTTCATCGACTCAAGGACCGGTTCCTTCTCGCCATAAATGTTTTCTGAGTCAGTACACATAATGGTCTTAAGCCGAGGACACGTCCACTGGAGCTCATTCGCGATGTGGATATAGTTCTTACCGAATAACAGCGTGTTCGTTTCTGTCGCGTTGATCATGTCGGCAAGACGATCAGCAGAAAAGAAAGAAGGCAATGGCATAATGGCTTTCCCTGCGTGCCATGATGCCATCATCACTTCTGCGCCTTGGCATCCGTTATCGATGAGCATAGCAACGGACGAGCTATCGGCCGAATTTTCGTTGAGCCAGGAAGCCAGGACCTGGTAATTGCGCTGAAGCTCTTCATACGTCCGTTGCTGGTGTTCGTCTGCGAGCGCGAGCCGCTGAGGCATTTTTTCCATCTGGGATGCCACCAGTTGCGGAACGGTAAGCCGAGGTTCAGCACGCGTGGTGATAGCGTTAAACATTCGCAACTGTGTTGTTTCGGCAGCCGTAAGCATCGCGAGGTCATCCAACGGTTGTCCTGGATTGGCAGTAACACCATTGGCAAGTATTTCGAGATGATAGGCCATCCGCTGCACTTGCTGTTCGGTATACAGGTCGGTATTATAATTGATTGTCAGCCAGAGGTCGTGCTGATGCTCCCGGAACTCAAAATTGAGATCGAATATACCTTTTGACTTAGCCTGTCCATAAGGAGCGATTGTGAGTCCGGAGTCAACCGGAACGTCCGGCAACGAGAGGTCGTGCTGATAATTCTGAAGCTCAACCAGCACATCAAAGATAGCGGAGCGGCTCAAATCACGCTGCAGCGAGAGCTCGTCCACCAGCAGGTCGAACGGATAGTCTTGATGTTGGAACGCTCCTAATACAGTTTCTCTTACGCCACCGAGAAGCGATTTAAAATCCTGTGATCCGCTCAGGCCCATCCGAAGGGGTAAGGTGTTGACGTAAAAGCCGATCTGCAGTTCCTGTTCCTTCCGCTGGCGGCCAGCCACCGAGGTTCCAAACACGATGTCACGTTGCCCTGTGTAGCGGTAAAGCAACACGTCGGTAAGCGCAACAAGTGTCATAAATAACGAAGCGTTGGAGGCTTCCGCCAGTACGACGAGGTTTTGATACGTTCCGCGGGAGAACTGGAACGTATGATTTGTACCCTCGAATGTCTGTGTTTCGGGTCTTGGCTTGACGGTTGGAATCCTTAATGGCTCCAATGGCCCCTGCAATACCTTATGCCAGTATTGCTGATGCGATTTATAGATGCCACGCTCAATCTGATTTCTTTGGAAGACCGAGAAATCTTTACACTGCAGTGTCAGCGGTTGAAGGTCCGGCTCTGAGCCTTTGGCGAGTGCTGCATAGATGGTCAGTAGCTCGTTGAACAGCAGCTGCATCGACCATCCGTCACAAATGATGTGATGGATCTTCAACATACAGAAATGCTGTTCCGGTAAGTAACGCATGACGATGAAGTTCAGCAACGGTCCTTTTTCAAGGTCAAAGGTTGTCGCATCATGCGCGCGCATGATCTGTGACGCCGATTCCTCTATGGTGCCTGCATTATTGCCGGCGATCGAACTCACCACCACGACATCCTCGAAATGTGTTGCCGGGTGGATAATTTGTACCAACGCCGTAGAATCCATCCTAAATGTGGTGCATAGGATCTCATGGCGAGCAACAAGCCGGGCCACAGCTGTCTTAAACACGTCCATGTTGAACTTGCCCTGCAGTATCCAGGCATTGAAAACATTGTATGCGAGGGAGGCCTCTTTGAACTGGCTCAGGATCCACATCCGCTTTTGCGCATGGGATGCCGGGTAAAATTCCGCCAGAGGCGCAGGTGAAACATCTTCGAGAGCTACGCCTGCAGATGCGTCGATCCGTTCAGCCATTTCCTGCAAGGTGGGATGTTCAAAAACGTCGCGCAGCTGAATATCTGCGCCAAGCTCTTTACGGACAAGCGATGCAAGCCTCGTCGCTTTCAACGAGTGTCCCCCACGTCTGAAAAAGTTATCACGGTGCGTTACTCCGTTGCATTGAAGAACCTCCTCCCAAATAACCGCGAGTCTTTGTTCAGTTTCGGTTGCCGGAGGCATACCAGCCTCGGCAGCATCGAACGTGGGCGCTGGAAGTTTTTTTCGATCGATCTTTCCATTGCTGTTCAACGGCAAGGCATCCAAAAAAATAAACTGTTCCGGGATCATATACTCCGGTAGCTGATGCAAGAGCTGCTTCTTCACATCGTCTATTGACAGCGGTCCGGATTCCATCACCACATAGGCAACGAGGTATTTCTGACCCGAGGCGTTCGTCAAGTCGCATACCGCTGCACTCCTGACGCCTGCGATATTCTGGATCTTACTTTCAATTTCACCCAGCTCAATGCGGAATCCGCGAACTTTAACCTGGTGATCTTTTCTCCCGGCAAATAACAAGGTACCATCCGGAAGGTATTGACCAAGATCGCCTGTGCGATACATTTTATATCCCGGAAAGCTTGCATTCAGGGGATGATCAATAAATGCTGCCGAAGTTTTGGATGCATTGCCCACGTAACCTCGGCCAACGCCAATACCTACCACGCATATCTCGCCTTTCACGCCAGGTGCACATAATTGCAGACGCTCATTCAAAACCCAGATGTTCATATTTTGTATGGGAGAGCCCAACGCAACGCTCGACGTCTTAACTGGTTCAGTGATGATAAGATGTGTAATGTCATCTGAAGCTTCGGTGGGACCGTAGGCGTTGGCTATTGGAATGGAAGGATACAACGCCAGCCATCGTGCCACCTGCTCGCGGTGGAGGGGCTCCCCTGTGGCGATCATAAATCGCAACGCGGGAAAAACACGGCGGTCGTGAGCGCATTCATCAAGAATAACATCAAGGTAGCTCGGCACAACCTCCGCGACCGAAATAGCATCACGTTGAAGCTGGCTCAGAAACTGCTCAAGCGATAACGCAAGTTGTTGGGGGTAGATGTACGTAGTGCCACCGGCGATCAGTGCTGAAAAGAATTGCCAAACAGAAATATCGAAGGTTTGACGGGCATTTTGCAGCACACGGCTCGACGGTCCAATGCCGAACGCGTCGACCTTGGCAAACAGGTGATTGTTCATGCCAATATGTTCCACCATTGCGCCCTTGGGATTTCCGGTTGATCCGGATGTATAAATTATATAGGCCAACCCCCGGGGATGGGAATGATCAACATCCGCCGGCTTGATATTTTCCAATGCACGGATGTCGAGAAGTTTTTTGCTAACTGAAACCGGTTGAGCCCGCTGGTTCTTGTCTATGAATAAAAGGGTATCGTAACGATACAACGACAATTCGTTTTCGATCGTGTAGGTCTTGTCTGATGATTCGACACGGCTTATCTCAGGAAACAACGCGGGTAACTCAGCGAAGAACTGCCGGGCTATAAATAGTTCTTCGGTCCAATCAAGCTTGGTTTTATGCTGGCTCACGTTGTCTTTCGCAAACTCCTTTAGCGAATGCAAGAATCTTTCCCGCCTGTCGAGATCCATAACGTCACCAAAGAAGATGACCCCTCTGTGTTTCAGTAATGTCAGACATTTGCTGACTACCTTCCGGAGATAGTTCAACCCATGAAAATTCTGAACAACACTGTTAATGACAATAACATCGAAGTCGTGCTCGCTGATAAAGTCGACTTCATGCGCGTAGAGATGATGCAGCTCGATATTGGTGTAGCCATTTCGCTGGATGATGTCCCGGTTCCTGTAAATAACGGAAGATGACAGGTCAATGCCTACATATTTGGCTACCCTGGGCGCAAGCGCAAACATGGTGAGGCCCGACGCGCATCCGATTTCGAGTACTTTGCTTTCGGCGGAGAGATGAGGCGTAAGTTTGCTGACTGTGTTCAACACATATTCATCCATCTCATCGCGCGTCAAGGGTTGACCAGTGTAGCTGCTAAACCACCCTCCTGCTGTGATGTCGTCCGAGGCTGTAGTCCCCACGTACTCCCAGAGCTCGCGCTTCATTGATTCGTTTTCGCGTTCCTGGATGGCATACACATCCTCTGAGTCCACGCAATAGACCACGCGGAGGTTAGGGCACAGCCATTGAAGCTGCTGTGCAGTTTTGATATTCGCTGAATCAGTGACGAGAAGTTCGATCGATGCATCACGACATACCCAGCATAACCTTTCGATAGGATGTTCTGTATCCAATGGAAGATAAGCAGCACCGGCTGTCCAGGCCCCTACAATTGCCTCCATCATGCGCGGAGAACGTTCCATGAGCAACCCCACCACGCTTTCCTGTTTTACACCGCCAGCTATCATAAGCCCTGCGACGTCCATGGAACGGTGATAAAATTGCTTATAGGTAACGACCTCCCGTCCAAACACTACCGCCGGGCGTTCAGGCTGCTGCTGTGTAATTTCATGTAGCAAGGAAGGAAAGGTTTTCTCCCTTGGAAACGCGCGTTCTGTTTCGTTGAATTTATTTAATAAGGCGAGTTCAGCCGGTGTTACCGTGAGCAATTGCTCGCAAAGGAGGTGCGGATTTTCAATGATCCGCTGTAGAACGTGCGATACATAATCGCGAATCATGATCATCTGGTCGTCCGCGAAAGCATTTGCGTTGTACCGCAACACGATGACACCCTGTGATTTGCCGAACCCGGCACGGATATCAAGATCGTAGTTGGATTGCTCGAAGGCGGTGGACTCCGTTGCACGCATTTCGTCGGCGGAAGGCGCCTGATTTCTGATAAACGTGTCGATGGATGCGGCATCAGGAAAATTCTCGATCACCATCGCGTGATCGAGTAAGTTGTTTTCCAGACCGGTCGCAGCCTGAATATCAGCCAACGAGATGTAGCCGAATTGCTCGCCTTGAAGATTATCGTGGCGCAGTTTTACCAGCAACGACGAAAATGGGATATTGTTGAAAGAGACGCGTACCGGAATGGTGTTAATGAAGAGTCCCACCATCGACTCAACGCCTTTTAGTGTCGACGGCCTCCCTGAAACGACCAACCCGAACACTGCGTCATTTTCACCTTTGTACCTGCACAATGCCATACCCCATACGGCCTGTATGATATTGCTCAAAGTTACCTGACAGCGGCTTCCTAACTGTCGAAGGCCATCCATCATCCCTTCATCCAGCATCAGTGCCAGTTGCCGGTTGTCGTAGGGTGCACCTTTCGGATTGTACAGGTATCTTGGCAAGCCCGTCTGGCCTGCATAATCCTTCAGGTAATTTTTCCAATACTTCAGCGACGCCGTTGTATCGTGCTGCTGCAGCCATCGGATATAATTTCTGAAAGACACGACCGGAGGCAGTTGAAGCGGTCGCTGATGTACCATGCTTTGGTACACTGCATCAAACTCGGAAATAATAATATTCGAGCACCATCCGTCCATCAGGATATGGTGGTGGCTCCAAATGATTTCGTATACATCGTGAGACAATTTAATGAGGCAAGTCCTCATCAGCACGTCCCGGTTCAGGTCAAAGAGCTTTGCTTTATCATGCTGTTTAAGTCCTGCAAGTTGTTTTTCAGCCTGGGCTTCCGTCATGCCACTGAAGTCATGAAAAGAAAAATCCACTCTTCCATTTTTCAGTATCACCTGCAGTGGCTTACCTGTGCGCTCGTGGTTAAAAATTGTGCGTAACACCTCGTGCCGCTGATGGAGCACTCGCAGGGATTGCTCGACATACGGTATCTGTACATTGCCCTGTAGGCGATAGGCGAGCTGTACAAAAAATGAGGGCGCGTTACGGTCGTAGAGGAAATGGAAATAGATTCCTTCCTGCATCGGCGTTAACGGGCAGACATCTAAGATATTGGAATTCTCCAGCTGCTGAAGCATGCGATGATGGGTTTATGGCTTCATTGAAGGTTGGTACCGACCTTGTTGGCGGAAGCCATTTTATAATAGTGACCTGCGATAGCAACGTCGTACACCGCCATTCCCATGGGGTTGAACATCACAACATCGTCATGCTGGAGTGTCGGAAACTTGCCGCTGCACGCCAGTTCCATTAGTGAATGCGTTGCGTCTTTTTGCAGATCCTCCTCAAGATGCATTTTTTCAATATCGGTATTCTCGCGGCAGATTTCCTCCCAGTCGTCCACCACAATGTGGGTCATGGCTTTGCGAAGTGTCGGGGCGTAATCACGGAGTGACACATTCAACTGCAGCGATCCCTTTTTCGGTTGTTTGTCGATATACCGTTCGCGCGATACGGTGCAGGTAATGAAGATATCTGCGTTCTCGTATGCCTCTGACCACGAACCGACGATGGCGACGGGAACGCCGTTCACCAATGATCCATTTAACGACTCGTCTACCGGTCGAATATCGTACACCGACACCGACGCCAGCAGATTTCCGAACAATGCAGTGATCATTTCGACATGCGTCTTCCCGATTGGTCCGAAGCCTGTGACGCCAACGTTGAGCTTATGCCCATGCGTTCGGCGCGAAAGCAGCTCGTTAAGAAAAAAGCCAGAGACGGCAGCGGTACGAATGGCACTGACCAGGGTGGTATTGATCACCGAGATCGGTACGCCTTTCTCTGCATCGTTAAGAATGGTGACTGAGTGTGCGCGTGCGAGACCTTTTTCCAGATTGCCGGGAAAGCTCGCGATCCATTTGAGACCAGCCAGCGAGATATCACCTCCGAGGAAAGCAGGCATGGCAATGATGCGGTTGGTGCGGTCGCCATAGCGCAGGTACGGTTTGACCGGTTGCGCGAAATTTCCTTCGTAGATCAGGCGTGTAGCGTCGCCGATGACGCGCACCAGCGATTGCCAGTCTTTGCCGATCGTCTCGATGTCAGTAGTACCTAAGTAGAGCATGGGTTATAGCGATGGTTTGTTTATAGATTCAAGGACAGAAGCGCGCCACTGCGGATTGAAGATTGTATCCAGGTAAGCATGGCCCTGATCGGGACTTATAAACACGGCATTTGCATCCGGATGCGGGCCGTGCTTGTGGAAATATTTTTTTATGGCTGCGTATACACAACCCGTAGAGGCGCCGGAAAGAAGGTGCTGCTCATCCAGCAGCTGCTGGCAGCCGTCGAACAGTTCTTCGTGTGAAATGTGGATCACCTCGTCAATACGGGCGTTATTCAAAATCGATGGTACCTTGCTGGCACCGAGGCCCGACACAAAACGCAAGGCCGGTTTAGCTCCAAAGATGACCGATCCCTCAAGGTCAACCGCCACCACACGGATGTTTGGAAATACCTCCTTCAGCCGGATACTGAGTCCTGTTACTGTACCGCAGGAGCTCACCGCCGTGAACAGATAGTCGAGGCGATCAAATTGTGAAGCGATCTCAGGTGCCAGTCCGTGATAATACGCCTTAAAGTTATTTTCATTCTCGTACTGGTTAGGCCAGAAGCTATTCGGATGCGTGTCGCAGATGTGCTTCACGGTTTCTATGCGCGTAAGCAGATACCCACCAGTTTTGTCTCGTGTTTCTACTTTCACAACTTTTTTACAGAGTGTACGAAGCAGTTTTTCATAGTCTTGGTTGATGTTGGGATCGATCACAGGAATAAAATCCACCTTCAGCCTTCGACAGATAAAGGCCAGCGCGATGGCAAAGTTTCCCGAGCTCGATTCGACGACCAAAGTGCCAGGGCGGATCTGACCGCACCGCACCGCCTGCTCGATCATGTAAGAGGCGGCCCAAACCTTTACGCTGCCCGAGCTGTTGTGACCTTCCAGCTTCACGTAAAGATTACAAAGGTCTGAGTTCAGCTTTTTCAGGGGAGCATTACCAACCCAGCCGGCAAGTCCTTTTAATACAAGCATCATGTCTTGCATCTCAGCATGTTCAGAGCGGATGATTGTTTCCAAATTTTTGAGGGTTAATTGTGATTGAACAATACCAGGAAATCGATGCAAAGCATCCTATCCCTTTTTATTTTATTAACAGAATAATTTTTATTGAATCAGAAGAAATGATCGAGTTCGTCCTGCGAGATCTGATCATAGGTCAGGTCTGAAGACACAAGTTTCGATGCCTTCGGTACGAGTCCGGCGACGTGGCTTATCTTTTCAACGGCCACCGCCAGAACGTGGTTCAGCGAGCGTTCACCGAATTGCTCACGAGAATATGACATATGGAGTGTCAGCGCTCCCTCGGCGATGAACGCAACAACATCCAACAGGTGAGGCCGTTCTTCTCCGGCGTCCTCCGGCGCCCCGGTAGCCACAGCTACCGGTTGAAAAGGCGTGTCATCAATGCGCGCCGGTTCATTGGCTCCGAGGAAATTAAATCGTAATGATGGCTTGTGGGTGAGCGTTTTCCGACCTTCCTCCGTCATGTAACGAAGCACGCCATAACCGATTCCACGTTGAGGAATCTTTTTAAGATTTCCATCAATTCTCTCAAGGTGACTTTGAAAATCAGTATCCGTGACCCCGATATAGAAAGGATAGAGTGCCGTGAACCATCCCATAGTGCGATGCAACACGATCGAGTCATCAATACACTCTCGGCCATGAGATTCCATCAAAAACGTCATGCGCGTAAGCGCCATAGCCTCATACAATGCCCTGCTCATCGCTGCCAACAGGCATGATTCAATGCCTGCACCCGTGGTGCAAGCCAGCAGGAGCTTCGCTGTATCTTCTTGCGAAAGCGATGCCGAAGCAACGGCCATGTTGAATACGAAATTATTGCCACCCTGAAGTTCAGGTCGAAGCGTATCTCCCGGGGGGACTGCCTGCCAGTAAGGCAACTGCTTTTGCAACTCTTCCTCAGCCGCGTATTGCGCGAGCCGGTTGGCCCATGTTCGGTACGATGATGTTTTCGGATCTGTCAGGCCACTGCCGGGAGTTGGTGATTGCAACAAACTTTTTAGGTCGTCCAACAGAATATTCCACGATAACATGTCCGTAACCAGGTGATGCATGACAATGAGTAACCGGTTGCCGCGTTTTCTTTTGAAAATGTGAAAACGGATCAGCGGCCCGTTCTCTAGATTGAAGCGTGACTGCACTTCGGCTGCGTATCGTTCGATAGCGCTATCGTCTGTTAAATCATTCACCTCGGATACGGTTACGTAGTTCATGAAACCAAGCGATTGGATGTACGGCACCCATTCACCCGGCAACGACTTCGAAAAAGTCAATCTTAAAATATCATGATGAGCAGTCAGCGCGGAAACCGCAGGTTGAATCGTATCCAGCTCTAACGCTCCCACTTCTAAAACAAGGGATTGGTTGTATTGATGTGGCGCGTGTCTGAAGTATTCAAAGAAATAATAAAAGACAGGTGTCATCGGAAACGCGCCTTCGATAGGTTCATGGCGCTGAGCAAGGGCACTGCATTTTATTGTCCGGGCCAGCAGCGCAACCTGGGGCTGGCCAAAAATGTCTTTTACATGAACAGTGTATCCGGCTGTATGAAGCCTCGACGCGATTTGGATTGCTTTGATGGAATCGCCTCCATGCTCAAAGAAATTGTCGTATACTCCAAGCCGGTCGTTAGAAAGCACTTCTTTCCAAATGTTGAGTATTTTTCGTTCTGAATCATTTGTTGCGTCAACCGATCCTTCGGTTTCGTTTTCGGCGAACACCACGGGCAATGCTGCATAGTCCACTTTTCCATTGGCCGTTACTGGTATCGCGGGTATTTTTTTAATCACCGAGGGAATCATGTAGTCGGGCAGCAGCTCCCGCATTCCATTTCTGAACGCCATGCTGTCAATGGCCGTGTCAGCCACGTAGTAGCATACCAGCACGTGTGATGGCTCAAGCACACGGACCACAGCGTCTTTTATAACAGGGTTGGCCCTGGCGGCAACTTCTATCTCTGCAGGTTCTACACGATAACCATTAATCTTGAATTGGTTGTCTGCACGGCCGATGTATTCGAGACTTCCATGCAGCGTCCAGCATCCTCTGTCGCCCGTTTTATACAGGCGGAGATTTAGTTGCCGATGATGAATGAACCGTTCGTCTGTCATCGCATCGTTGCCGAAATATCCTGCTGACACACCCAGCCCGCCGACATAAATATCGCCAGGAACACCCGGCGCGCAGGGCATCAGCGCAGCGTTGAGAACGAAGATCCGGTTATTATCAGAGGGTTTACCGACGATGCAGTGTTGCCTGTAAAATGTCGCAAATTCACGTGACAGCTCACCAGCCAATACCCCTACCGTAGTTTCCGTAGGGCCGTAATGGTTGACAATGCGTAGCGAAGGGTGCCAATTCCATAGGGTCTCAATATCCTCGGAACGGTAACGCTCCCCGCCCAATATCAACAACCGAAGGTTCGCCAAAAGCGTGGGCATTGAATTCGCCCCTTCTGCTAGTAAAAGGCCGACAACCGAAGGTGTCAGTTTCAAAAACGTTACGGCACGGGTAATAAGATACTGAACAAAGACCTCTGGGGTTTGAATGAGATACTCGGGAACAACATGAAGGGTTCCACCGCTCAGCAATGTTACCCAAAGGCTCGTGTAGATCAGATCAAATGCGTGTGAACTTGTAATAGCCGATGAATCCGTGCTACTAACCTCGAAGCTCCCCTGAATCCAGCTCACATAGTTTACGAGCGACTCATGCCGAATCACTACACCCTTGGGCCGGCCAGAAGTTCCCGACGTGTAGATTATGTAAACTGGGTCTGATGGCAAAATCTCTGACATCACTGGCGAGGAAGTTCCATCCTGAACTTTTTGCAGTTCCGATAGTTCTACAACCCGTATATTCGGTGAGGCCATTGCTCGCGCACCATCATCTGCAATCACCAACTTGCATCCGCTGTCGTTAATGATGCTGATGATGCGACCGGGTGCGTCTTTCGGATCTATCGGAACATACACCGCACCGGCGTGCATGATTCCCAGGAGTGCAGCAATAAGCTTGTCTGAGCGGTCCATATATACCGCCACCCTATCATTTTTTGTGACGCCGTATTTTGAATTCAACGCAGCCGCTACGCGTTCGGAAGCTTGCTTCAACGCTCGGTACGTCACCTCGCTTCCTGCAAAATTCACAGCGAGATTGTCCGGGTGATTTCTGACCACAGCGTCAAACATCTCGACTACAGTTTTATGAGGAAGTTGGCGCACGGCGCCGTTACCCATATCAAAGTTCTTTACATCGTCTTCGGGGAACAGTGTGAGGTTATGCACGACGCGCGATTTCTCTGCTACCACGACTTCCAGAACGGCGACCATCTGTTCATGCAATACATGAACAGCATGGTCTTCATATGAGCGGTCGTCATATTGATACTGAAAGGCGATTGATTTATGATTCCAAACAATGGATAGCTTGATCGTATGTTGGTGGTGATGTGAAAGGAATGATATCAGACTGAAGTGCTCGTCAGCTGCTCTTGTGAACTCAAATGCTTCCGGCAATTCGAACGCGTTCCCGTCTCCGGATGCGAGATAATGAAACTGGTTAGCCAGCGCATCCATCAACGCGGCGTTGACGGCAGCTACTGCGCCGGCCAATGAGTCAGATCCTGAAAACGAAGTGGTCAATGGTACGACGTTACTAACGGGGCCGACCAGGTTGTTGATCTCAGCAAAGACCCTAGACTGAGGGTAGTAGCCAAGCGTTACCGGGGCATCATCGTTGTGCCGTGAAAGCACGATCATCCAGCTCGCCAGTAAGGTTTCTTCTTCCTGGCCTTGCAGCGTTTCTGAAAGTCTATTGGCAAGGCGTTCATCCAACGTGAAGCATTTGACTTTCTCAGGTCTCGACGGCGCTTGCGCAGGGGTAGCAAAGCGGAAGCATTGTTTTCTTGAGTCTTGGCCGTTCTTCCAGAATGCTCGTTCGTCGTCGCGAAGATGTTCAGTCAGATCCGTTTGCCATTGGATGAATTGCAGGAACGTGATATCGTCTTTTGTAGCCTCTGCAGGTACACCCTGCAAACGTGCGCAGAGCTCTGTACCAAGTATTGTAATCGAGCGCCCATCGGCGCAATATCCTGAGCAGGTAAAAATGACGGACATGTCATGCTCCTGCTGGAAGACATCGGCCATAAAAGGGTCCCTACTGTTGACACATAAACGCGAAGCTGCGGCTTGTCGTTCGAGCTCTGACAGCCCTCCTTTTATGAGCCGGATCCTGTTTGCAAATGCAGCGGTGGGCGGAAATGTCTGCAATGGATAAATGAATCCCTCCTGTGACAAGAGTGAACATCGTAACGCTTCGTGTTGCTCGAGAATCTCTAAGATTACCTCCTGAATGCGACCGAAGTCATAAACGCGGTTGAGATAAATTATAGCTTGAACCAGCGGGGCACTCCCCTGCGCTTCAAGACGAGACAATAACTTTTGTTGAAGGGATAGGGGGTATCGGAGAAGATCGCTCATAGTTACAAATACTAACGGTGGCTTTATTTTGCTATTTTCCGGCGACGCCGTCTTTGATCTTGCGGAACATGTGCTGCTGTCTTTGCGACTGCAGGGCTCTTGCCTCCGCCAGTCTTTTGTTCTTTCTCGCTTTCAAACGTTGCTTCATCTCGTCGAACTTCATCTCGGGACGAAAGGCTACTGTGCGGAGTATGAAGTGCAGGTCGTCGAGGAGATCATCCATGAAATTCGTGGAATAAATTTGAGGATCGTGGAGGATCGTGAATCCCAATTGACTTCCAACCAAACTCGCATGGAACCACAAGTCAGTTTTGACGCTGAATTGTTTCGGTGGAATGATCTCCGAACGGATGCCCAGGTCATCAACCTGCTGCATTTCGGTGAGGTACTGGCTTTCATGGTAAGTGAACCCTACATCGAACAAAGGGTTACGCGAAGGGTCACGGGGAAAGGCAATGTCGTTGAGAATAAGATCGAACGGATACTGTTTGTGTGCAAATGCATCCAGAACATTCTCACGCACGCGCGCAAGTACTTCCAGGTAGCTGTCATCCGGTCGAAGATTAGTGCGGATGAGGACAGTATTGATGAGGCACCCGATCTGTCCCTGCAATTCCTCGAGCTCACGATCGGCCACAGGCGTGCCAATGCACAGATCGGTCTGCCCTGAATAGCAATGAAGAAGCGATAGCAATGACGCTAAAGTCGCCATGTACATACTTGCATTACTTGCCATGCTGATGGTGCGTAAAGCCTCGGTTGGTTTCTCCTCAAGAACGAGTGACCGTCTTTGTCCCACCTGGCTTTTCACCGCAGGCCTTTTTGTATCGGCCGACAACTGCAGTGGTGCGGGCAACGATCCGACAACACGTTTCCAGTAATCGCGAAGCGCTGTTGCCTTTTCTGCAATCAGTTGATTGTGCCATACGCAGTAATCCTTGAACTGGATCGGAAGTGGAGTCGGTGTATATGTACCCTGATTAAATAAGACTTTGTAGGTGGCGATAATGTCTTGCATCAGCACATCAAATGACCAGCCGTCAAAAATAATGTGATGCGTAACAAGGATGGTCACGAAGCGTGCAGGTGCCGTCTCAATCAACCGTACCCTTAAGAGCGGACCCTGCGCCAGATCGAACGATGTATGAAACTCCTTATCCATGAGTTCATATAAGCGCTCCTCATCAGCGCCAGAGGTCCAAACCTCATGACGATAGTCGAGATTATCCGGACTGGCTTCCTTCACCTTTTGCACGGGTTCGCCGTTGACTGTGGAAAATACCGTTCGTAAGCTTTCATGTTTATCAACGGCCCGCTGGCAGGCTACGAAGAATAGACGTTCCTCAACATTACCCTGAATGCTCCTCGCTTCCACGAGATTAGAAGTATGAACTTTGTCCTCCAGTTGCTCAACGATCCAGAACCTTCGCTGCGCATGGGATAGCGGATAAACTTCCTGTGTTGGGGCTTTCGGAATATGTGCCAGTGCTTCGCCGGATGTTTTTTCTACGCTGAGTATATCGATGAAAGAGGCGATTTGAAAAAGGGAGACCGGTTGTAATTTGATACGGAGGTTCTTCAGGATCAGCGAGGAAAGATGAATCGCCTGTATACTTGTGCCGCCGAGAGCGAGGAAGTTGTCTTGCAGGGTCGCATTCTGTTGTTTCAATACCTGCCTTACCAGAGACATCAGAATATGCGCTTTTTCGGATGTATGACTGCTATGATTACGACCAACCTGATCTTCCTTGCCGGCCCAATGAACCAGTGATGGCAGAATCGCAGTTGGGAAATAGATTTTCAGGAAGTCGCGCGGGTCCAGCACGATGTCTTTTCTAGGATGTCGAACGATCTCAAGACGCAGCGCCTGATCTGCTTGCTGCGGGGAGGGAGGAATCACGAGCGCAGACGCAACGTGCGGATGCCTGTTTGCAGCATCCGTGAGAATATTGGTACTCAATGGGAAATCGTGCAGTGAGATGGTGTTGCTCTGCGTACTCCAGAGCGTGTAAATACCTTTCGTATCCACACTAACGATCCATGGTATTGTTTGCTTCTTTCCGTTGCTATCCGCAAAATGTAAGACACCTGGTCTGTAGCATGGAACAGGATGCCCTTCTTCATCTGCCACCTCCAGCGTCGCTGGCATCAGCGACCTTCCGGCAGGTATCCACTGCAATCCGAGTCGTGGTGAAAAATCTATGGTGTTGTAAAAACAATACAGGGCATCCCCATACACTGTGATTACATGGATATGTACGGATGCTGATGTGAAGGGAAGCAACGCCGCATCGAGATTTGTCAGTGGGTGCCCACTGATAACTACCCAAGTATCAACGAACAGTGCCAATAATGACTCCCGCCGCGCCGCACTGGAAAGGGTGCTATAGTCGCCACACACGATCCATTGCCCCGGTTTCATTGGCTGATCCGTCGAGACAAAAAGGTTCCAATCTTGCTCGAGAGCCATCCAGTGCCAGTTTAAAATCTGTTCGCGGGAGAGCATGTCAGGGATCAACCAAAGGTTTGTGCCAGGGGAAAAGTTTAGCGAAGACGCGAGCATATGCAGCGATCCATAAAACCTGGGCGTCGAAAATGTTACTAGTTCATTTTGCTCATCGGATGCAATACATACAGTACGGTTTACTTCATGATGGGATCCGTCGCTACCATTTTTTTGATCCTGATCAATCAGTGTATGGTACAATATATCCTGTTGCGTAAACTGCGCGGTGTCTGCAGTAATAACAGCGGTGTCCCCGGGACTAAGGGTCTGCGCATGGTATTGCGTGCTCGTGATGAAGGCGTATCCTTTGCTAGCAAGCTCGCATGCAGCAGCGATTGCGATCATTTGTTCTACTGTACCATCCACCAACAGCACGCGTGTACAGTGCGACTGTCTTAACAGTGGGTGGGCTGCGATCCGTAAAATTATTTCAAATAAATGATGAAACTCCGTCGCTGAGGCGTCAGGCCCTAAACGAACTGACTTCATTCGATTCAAGCTGACCTGTGTCCACCAGCCACCTTCAACGGCAATATTTTCAATCGCGCTTGCGTTGAACGAAATTGGCGGCATACGGTATCCTGCAACTGAACCCTGCGGTTGCTGAACCATTTGACTTAAAATATCGACATATGCATGGAGCAAATGATGCATGTCGGTATCTGTGAACATCGCCGTACTGTACTGGAAACTAAGGTGCATCTGCTTATCAACTTCGACGGCATTGACAAAAAGATCGTACTTTGCCAGTGTTCCCCTTCCAGTCTGAATCACCAGTTCCTGCACGGGGGTTGGCGTAGCGCCTGTGTTTACGGGCGGATCCATATTGAACATCAACCTGACGTCAGGGATGTGACACACTTTTCCAACAGACGACGCATATTCAATGATCCGTTCTACCGAAAAATTCCGATGCTGCTGTGCTGTCGAAAGTTTGTCATTCACCTGAGCCAGTACATCTGAAAACGTAACATTGGAAACTTCCTGGCGTAGTGGAAGAATAACCATGCATTGCCCCACCAGGCATGGGTTGTCCAACAGTATCTGTCCCGTAGAAGGGACACCTACCAGTACGTCTTTGCGTCCGCCCATTTTATGCATCAGGATAAAGTATGCCGTCAGCAGGATGCTGAAGGGTGTAGCATGCTGTTTGCGTCCCATGGCTTTGATGCTGGACAGCAAATGGTCCGGCAATACAACGTTGGTCCAGGCCTGGGCAGCGATGCCCGTTGCGTTGAAAGGATTTGTAGTAAAGTGTTCAGGAAGCGATCGATCCCATTCGGCGCTCCAGAATTTCAATGCCTGTTCCTTCTCGTGTTCTTTCAGGTTGATCGCTTCGTGATAGTGTGACAGCGTAGCCGGTACAGCTAACGGGTTGTGGCTTTGCCCGGTGTATGCCTTATACAATTCCTGAAATTCTTGTTGGATTAGATTGAGCGAAAATCCGTCGGCAACAATCTGGTGCACAATCAGCATCAGCAGGTAGCTATCGTCCTCATGTCCGATCAGCAACGCTCTGATCATACCTTCCTCGAGCGTGAACGCCTTAAGTGCTTCTCCACGAATACATTTCTCAGCATATACATGACGTTGTTCCGTAGTATCACCTTCGGCTCTAACCTTCAGCAAAGGAACAGTCATCTTTTGCGCGATGTGCTGCTCGTTCTCCGTGATATATTGCGTTCGGAGCGATTCGTGTCGTTCGAGCAACGTGGCCAGCGCCCGGGTGATGGCGGTCTCGTCATGTTTTTTAGCAAATGGAGTATAAATGATCTCATTCAATGCAGCGCACCCTTCTGTGCTTTGCTGGCACCGGAGCCAAATCCGGCGCTGCTCATCGGTCAACGGCAAAATTTTTGTCTCAGAAAGCTCCCTGGATGATTTCATGAAGCCTTCTTTTCTCAGCATGTCCACGCTTTCGCGAATCGCAGTCTCGAAGGCCGCGATATCTGCGTCGGTATGCACCGTCGATATGAAAAACGTCGCTCCCTCCCACACATAAATCCCGCGATGGATCAGCGCATAGAAGAAAAGTTTCAGGTCAAGTGAAGACCGGAAGTGAAACATTGATCCAAAGTTGTAAACCCTCACCGGCACATCCTCGACTTCGAAGTAATGATTGATACGTGTTGTGAATGCTGTTGTGGCATTGTTAATCCTTTCGTAAAGAGCCACACCTTCCTGCTTGATGTGTTGCAGCATAGCCTTGGCAGAGGCCATTGCCAGCGGGTGATGGCAGAAGGTACCGGCGACGATCGTCCGTCGATGATCGAACTTAGGAAGGGTATCTCCGAGCGGGTCCCACATTCCACCGTCAATTCCATGCAGATACTCTGCTTTTCCAGCAACGATACCCAGCGGAAGTCCACCGCCGACCACTTTTCCATAAGTGACCAGGTCTGCCTGTATGTCAAAAAACTGCTGTGCGCCTCCCGGCAGGATCCTGAAACCCGTTATGATCTCGTCGAGAATAAAGCAAATATGATGTGCCGCCGTGATGTCGCGAAGCGCGGACAGAAAATGTTTCGGCTGTAGCTCGGGGCGTCTGCTTTGCACCGGCTCGGCGATCACGGCGGCAATGGTATCCGCGTGTTCCCTGATGAATTCCAGCGATGCTTCATCGTCGTACTCTAGCACATACACCTCGTTGACCATCGATTGTAGGATGCCGTTGGCGAGCGGCAACGTTTCGTAGTTTTCGGCGTACACGTTTCGCTGTGCCAGCAATCCATCAAACATTCCATGGTATGCGCCCGAGAATGTTACAATCTTATTTTTCCCAGTCGCCGCGCGTGCCAACCTTATGGCTACCATGACCGCTTCCGTTCCTGAATTATAAAAGGCCACTCGATCTACGCCTGCCAACTCGGCAATAAGCTGCGCTACCTCACCAGGAAGCGTTGATAGCGGACCAAGCCATGCACCACGTGTAAGCTGTTTTTCCAACGCCTGCCGAATGATGGGATGATTGTGCCCCATGAAGAACACCCCGAAACCCATCGCAAAATCCACGTATTCGTTGCCGTCGATATCATGCATGCGCGATCCTTCCACAGCATCGGCAATGATGGTGTACTGCAGTTTCCTGAACGCTTTCTTAAATCCCGACACATTGCGATTGTTTGCAAAATGTGCCATATGTTCTCGTGCAAATTGCAGGGAACGAGCAGTCCGTTTTTGATAGCTTTCCGAAAAACGCTCAATAAACCTGATCTGTGACTCGCTCAAAACTTCCCGCTCCGCGCCCGAACTATCAACAGCATGCACAGCCTTCACCACATTCGTAGACCGCGGAACGTATTTGATCTCTGCTTTTTGTTCCTGGACTATCGCACCTTGGTCCGGCAACCTTTCGATCAGGTTGTCGAGACGGTCGCGGAGGTCAGCCAATTCTTGTGCGACCGGATTGGGAGATAGTGCCCGGGAAACATTCTTTGGAGCACCTCCATTTTTCACGGGCAGCCGCTGAGCGGTGAGGTTCATCGCTTTCTCCACAAATGCAGAGAGATCGCCTAACTTCACATATTTTTTAAAGAGATCAATGACCGGGATGTCGACCTGATATTGTTTCTTGATCAGCTGCCGCACCTGCACAATGGAGATCGAATCCAGTCCGAGCTCGTACATGTTTGTTTCGGGTGTGATTGATTCGGCGGAGACCTCAAATGAGTTCGCGAAATAAGCCTTGAATGCCTCAAAGATTTCCTGGCGACTTACTATACCCAATGCCTTGGGTTGATCGGTCACATGATCGCCGGCTTTGCTCGTCGCCTGCGCCGAGGATTGCCGGATTTCTTGTCGCTCAGGCTTCACTTCCGTCGTCATGGGTCTTGCGGGCACATCAAACCAACACCGCTTCCGCTGGAACGGATAGAGGGGTAGGGAAACCGTGCTTCTTCGCTCCCGTCGATATAACGACTCCCAACTGATAGACGCTCCATGAACGTAAAAGTCCCCAAGGGCCTTCAATGCAGACTCATCCGGAACAACAGAAGCTTCGATAACGCGTGCAGCCTGTTCGCTCAAATCGCGCGCGTGTCGTGTAGCCTCTGGATCGTTTTTCACTCCTGCCGTGTCTCCTTCGAAAATGAATCCATCCAATGACGCGGAATTTCCTTGCGACCAACTCATCAACTTGGCCCGAAGATCACGATTGCTTTTTGCAATGATGGCAAGCCTGTTTGAAAGGTGTGCCCTGCCTGTTCCGGCTGTGTAACAGAAGTTGTCAAAGTCTTCTGCAGGAATAGTTTCTAACTGGCTTACGTAGAGATCGACCAGTTGCTGCAGTGCAGACTTGTTGGTGGCGGAAATGGGGAACAGGCGGAATCGTTCAGGGCCAACTGCGGTTTTTGTGGGCGCGGGTGCCTCTTCCAGTACTACGTGTGCATTTGTACCGCTAAGACCAAAAGAACTTACACCGGCCCGGCGGGGGTACACACCGTTGTGCCACTCCATTTGCCTGGTATTTACGTACAACGGCGACTTTTCAAAGGCGATATGACGGTTGGGATGTTCAAAATGTAATGTAGGGACAATGTGCTTGTGCTTGAGCGAAAGAACAGCTTTGATCACACCTGCAGCGCCGGCTGCGGCGTCGAGGTGGCCAAGATTAGATTTCACCGCGCCAAATGCGCAGAACTGGTATTGTGGCGTATAACGCCTGAATGCCGCAGTGAGTGCTGCCACTTCGATCGGATCGCCTATCGGCGTCCCCGTGCCATGAGCTTCAATGTAGCCAATGGTTCGCGGATCGATACCGGCATTCTTCCATGCCGAAACGATGACGTCTTCCTGTGCTGCCACGTTGGGCGCAGCGATGTTCAGGGAGCTGCCATCCTGATTTATAGCAGAACCTTTGATAACCGCATGGATCCTGTCATTGTCCTGAATTGCTTTTTCCAGTGGTTTCAGTATAAAGGCGATGCTTCCTTCACCACCACCGGTGCCGTCGGACGAATCATCGAACGATCGCGTGATCCCCGTCGGCGACTCCACGCCCAAGCCCTCGCCGCTGGCATTCTCCTGCTGTACCGGCAACAGTACAACGTGTGAGCCACCGGCAATGGCCAAGTCGCAGTCCCTGCTCCGGATGGCCTGGCATGCCTGATGAAGCGCCACCAAAGAAGAGGAACAGGCTGTGTTGACCAGCATGGTTGGACCTTTGAGGTCGAGGAAATAAGCGATCCGTCCCGCGATCACCGAAGAGACATTTCCGGTCAGGGCTAGCCCGGTAAGTTCCGGTTCACATGCCTTGATCATATCTAAATACGGATTGCCTTCGCGAGCGTAGCCTAGATACACGCCGGTGCGTGAGCCTCGAATCTTCGCTCCAGCGCAGCCTGCATCTTCCAGCGCATGCCATACAACTTCAAGGAAAATCCGGTGATCAGGATAAATAACCCGCGCTTCTGCCTGTGAGATCCTGAAAAAAGCATGATCAAAAGTGTCGATTTCCTCAAAGAATGAAGCGGGCTTGAACTCGATGTCGCCGCGCTTCGCACCCGCGTGCTCGATATAGTTAACAATATCGTTCGCTCTCCGGTCGGAAAGATCTGCGTGGAAACTTTCACCCGCCATGAGCTTTTGCCAAAAAGTCTCCAGTTCGGGAGCACCACCGATACGGCCAGCCATGCCGATGATCGCGATGTCCATACCACGCGGGTTGTCTGCCACGTCTTCGCTTTTTTTGGCTACTGGGTTCGAGTCAAATAACTTCTTCATCGTGGGGAATTTTTAGAGAGGTGCTTGTTCATACGGTGCAGAGATTCCCGGAAAACTCGCGGTGACCTCAATTGACACTTGCCGGCGTAGTGCATGCGATGTTTGCTTGACGTTCATGGCCACATCGAGCATCCGCAACGCACGCTGCATTTCTTCCATAGAAGGAGGTCGCGATTCTTTTTCAAGCGTCTCCTGCAGCGAACGGACATGACCATACTCGGTAATAAACTGCGTATATGTTTCATTTGGAACCGGATTCAGATTGGGCAGGCTCACTGCGAGAGCAAGACATTTCGTAATGGGTGTCGGAAGAAACTTTATTTGATCCGTCAATTTCAGTCTCACGTCTTCCACCGAAAGCTTATCAAGGGCGAGCACCTGGCCTTTGCGTGGATCGATCAATTTTCCCATGGCACTACCAGGGCCTGCATCCAGAAATATAGAGACATCATTCCTGAACAAGTCAGCCGTGATCTGCAACCATTTTACAGGAAGCGTGAGTTGATTGACAATATTTTTGCGTATGTCGGAAACTGATCGGTAAGGCTGCCCCGTTGCGCATGAGTACACCTTTCCTAACGGTCTTTTCAATTCACATTTTTCAACCACCTCGCTAAATTCAGCCAGAATCTCCTCCATAAACACACAGTGAGATGCCACGGTGATGTTTAATGGCACGAATATTCCGCCGTGGGCGGCACACTGTTCGCCGGCTTCGTTCACAGCTTGCTCTGTGCCGGTGATCACACATTGTGTGGCTGTGTTATAGGCAGCAATTGAGACGGGATTCTGGGTTGTGTTTATTTCACGGCAGATGAGTTCTGTTTCATACCATTCCATTTCCTTGATGGCAGCCATAGCGCCGCCATGCTTTTTTGCCATCTGGTGCATGAGCTCGCCTCGCTTTTGTGCGAGCCGTACAGCGTCCTCGAAGGAAAGTGTGTCTGCTGCCAGGAGGGCGGTGATCTCTCCCATACTATGCCCGGCGAAGGAAGAAGGGAACGCAGTAGAACCAAAGTTTTTGACATAGCATCTAAACGCGGCATATCCTGCTGTTACCAACGCTGGCTGAGCATACCGCGTATCCGAGATTTTTTCAAGTTCGCCATCAAACGAGAGGCGGGCCAGATCATATCCCAGCACCTCGCTTGCGCGTGCATAGAGCTCACGACAAGACGCATCAGCATCGAAGAACATTTTGCCCATGCCCGGGTACTGCGGACCTTGTCCTGGAAAGAGGATACCAATTTTTTTCATTTTGTGTCTTAAACTGTAGTAAGATTTCGAACAACGTTCATCAGGTTATTTCGGACTGCGGCAAGAAATGCAAGACTGACCTTCCCCTGGCGCCAAAGGAGTGTCATACGCAGGTCGCCGTTTCTCGACGTCTCCGCTTTGAGTAAAATATCGATCCCAGACCACTCCGGCACATTCGCAGCGGGCACTTCGCTGTAAGAAAACGCGGCCACGATCTCATTCTCCGCAGCGTTGAGTTGTACATCACTCATGGTAGAAGGCTCATCCTGACTTTGCGCTTCGCCACTGCTGACTACGTACGCCAGCAGGGATTCACGCGTGTCGATCCGTGTGAAATCCACTTCGGTAATTCCCCGGAAACGTGTACCGGTTTTGTCAAGCCCGATGACCCTGACGGTCGGATTTCCTGTGACCTCGTACAACACAAAGCAATAGAAACTGAGCAGCAAGTGTTCATCGCTGCACCCCGGTGAGATGGACTGGAACACCTTCAGCACATTCTCCCATTCAAGGGCCGAAAAATGGAAAGGTTGTTCGCTCGCTTCGCTGATCAAGTTGTCCGTTTCTGTGGTCAGGTTAATGCGCATCCCGGCGGCTATCGATTGTGTCGCGGTACGCTGGAGGGAATGAATATACGTGGCCATCTCTTCGATCGTATTATAATTGAAAATGTCTGCCACGGAGATCTCAGGACACAATTCTTTGATTTGTGCATGCACCCTGATCAGTGAAAGCGAATTCCCGCCGATCTCAAAGTATTTGTCGTTGATCCCAAAGTCGTCTTTGCCCAAAACGCCTTTCCAAATTGCATAGAGTTTTTCCTGAATGGCGTTGGCGGGCATCTGTGCCGCGGGCACGATGCTCTTGCGAAGCACTGATCGGGACAGTGCCTGGTAGTCAATCTTTCCGCTGGCGGTAACGGGAACTTCAACTACTTCTTCGAATCTGTGGGGAATCATGTATTCAGGAAGATGCTGCCGGAGGTCCTGCATAATTTTTTTTGTATTCCATTGGCCCGCCGGCGCGAGATAGGCCACAAGACTGCCGATGCCTGAATGGTCGGCTTCACTGGTAACAACGGCGTGCGTAACAGGCACTGACTTTCGGATTGCGGCTTCCACTTCGCCGGGCTCGATACGATACCCGCGAACTTTAAGCTGTCGGTCTTTCCTACCTGCAAATTCCAGTTCGTAGCCAGGAAGCCATCGGGCCATATCGCCGGTGCGATAAAGCATGGTGTGAGGTGTAAACGGATTCGCGGTAAACACTTCTTTTTCTCCGTTAACACAACCTACATATCCGGCACTTAGATTTGCGCCCGCGACGCAGATCTCTCCCTCCGATCCAAAGGGAACCAGTTCAAGGTGCTCATCAAGAAGATAAATAGTGTTGCCTGACACCGGCTTACCGATCGGCAGGGTTATGTAATGATGTGTTGAGGGTAGCACGCGATGAACGGCAATGCAAACAGAGCATTCAGTCGGTCCGTATGCATTGTAACACTCCACCATGGCGCCCACCTCCAGCGTTTTCACTGCGTCTGGTGCTGATCCCGCCTGTACCACAATCCGGGGCCACGCTGTTTCAGTTACCGAAAGCGTAGCAAAATACGCTGGCGGCAGCGTCACCATATCGATCCTGTGCTTCTGCAGGTAGTCGTTAAATAACACCGGACTTTTCAGTGTACGCGCCTCCGGGATGCAGAGACAAGCGCCGGCATAGGCGGCGATAGACCACTCATAGACACTCGCGTCAAAGAACAGCGGCGCGAACTGTAATATATGATCGTCTGCCGTTATTTTGAATTGATGGATCTGGTCAAGCGCCATGTTCACATTTCCACCATGGCGGACACGCACACCTTTCGGCAGACCGGTCGATCCGGAGGTATAGATGATATACGCGATGTCGTCTGGCGTTACGCCGGCGTCGATATCTTCTGCCGAAAGCGAGTCATCGTCCTCCTGGATATCGATGGCCACAACCTTATGCCCAAACTCATGCAGGTCCTGAAAATGATCAAACAACGATATGACTACCTGCACGCCTGCATCCTGGAGGATATACCGTTTTCGCTCAGCAGGCCACGACGGGTCTATCGGCACGTATACGGCGCCGCATTTTAATACCGACCAGATGGCGAGAATGCCGCGCGCAGACCGCTCCATGTGCACCGCCACAACATTCCCTTTGCTGACGTCATATCGTTCACACAGCAAACGGGCAATGCGGTTCGATTTCTTATGCAACGCTGTGTATGTATAACTTGCTTCCAATGAAACTAGTGCTTCCCGGTCACCGTACATCGACACAATACGGTCGAACATCGCGGGAATGACGACTGGTTCCTCCATCAAAGAACTAACATGACCGTTTCGCAAAAGGTCTTGCTGATGCTGATCAGGCAACAGCCGAAGCGTTTTCACAAGCTGATCTCCACCTTTCTCTAGGCGATCGAACAAACTATCGAAGAAAACGAGGATATCTTCCACGACCTGGTCTGCGTGCTCATCGGGGTTGAAGCTGATCCGTAGCTGAATGCATTCCGCCGGCACCACCACAAGCGTGAACGAGTAGTTGTTCGTATCGAACGTGTCGGCATCGATAATCGACAACTCACTGGTGGTATGATCTTCGATTGCGCCTCCCAGCTCCTTTGCAGAGGGAAAGTTCTCGAAAAGCATGATATGGTTCACCAATGATTTGCTGCCTGGCATCCGCGACTGGATCTCTGCAAGTGAGCCGTACTGATGGTGGGCCGAGGCCAAGCTTTGCTGCTGTAGATCGTCCAATAAAGATGAGAACATCTGTTCAGGCGCGAGGGAAACACGTACCGGTACGGTGTTGATCAAAAGACCAACGATTGATTCCACCCCTGGCAAATCGCTAGGCCGGCCGGAAACTACCGTTCCGAAGACAACGTCTTGTGAATTGAGGTACTTGCCCAGAATTATGCCCCACACACCTTGAACTAAAACGTTCAGTGTGACATTGAATTTTTCGGCTATGGCTTTGATGGCTGCCGATCTGGAACTTTCAAAGACAAGCTTTCTTTCCGCTCTTTTGGAACGGTCGATGAGTGACGGGAGTAAACGCGTACGCGGCACGTCCGGTGTGCCTGGATAATCCTGCAACAACTGGGCCCAGTACGAATAACCAGCCTCAAGATCGAGAGCTCTTCGCCATTGCATATAACTGCGGTAGGGCCGCGCGACCGGAAGTGGATTCACATTTTGTTGTGTAACGGCCGCATAAAGCTTCATCCAGTCTGACATCAGTACGCTCATGCACCATCCATCCATTACGATATGATGATAGCTCCAAAGAAAATAATATCGATCATCACCCAGCCGTACCACGTGAATGCGCATCAGAACGTCCTCCGCAAGGTCAAATCCGCGGTCCCTGTCTTTTTGTTTCAATTTCGTGATACGGTCGTCTGCCTCGGCCGGTGACATGCCAGATAGATCAGACGTTGTGAAGGACGTCTTTACACAACGTCGGATCAGCTGCCAAGGTCGACCCTTCTTATCCTGCAGAAAACAGCTTCTTAACCCGGCATGGCGCTCAAGTAGCTTTGAAAACGCTTGCTCCAGGGCAGCGACGTTCAGTTTTCCAATCAACTGATAGCCCAGCTGTGTGTTATAAAAGCCTGCCTTCCTGTCGACCATGGCATGGAAGAACATACCCTCCTGCATCGGTGTGAGCGGAAATACATCGTCAATGTCGTGTCGAGACTGAAATACAATAAGATCATCCAGGGAAATTTCATTGATCACAAGGTCTGAGGGAGTGACCAGTGGGCGCTGCTGTGTCGTAGCCTCCGTGACGAGGCAGGTAAGCTTTTCCTGCATCAGGTTCGCCACATGCTCCATGGTGTCGCGACTGAAATACTGATCACCATACGTAAAGCTGACCACAAGTCTGCCATCGGCAATCAGCGCGTTTATCTCCCAGTCATGGATACGATTCATCAATGGGCTCAGTGTACCCTCAACCGGGATATCACTCCACGAGAAGGATTGAAAGCGGGCATTGCCGATCGTACCCATATAATTGAATACTATGGACGGACGTAGACAAGAGGTGTCCCGTAGGCAAGTCGCAGAATAGTCCAGCGCGAGCGCTTGCATCTTCCGAACGTTTTCCTTTACAGCAATGATCGTGTGATCATTCCCGGTAACATCTGCACGTTCAATGAGAACAGGATAGAACGCCGTGAACCAGCCGACGGTATTGCTGACGTCCACATCAGGCAACAATGTGCGTCCATGGGTCTCTACCTCGACGGCGACACATTTCATGTTGCTCCAATACTGGAAAACCGACTGTGCAAGCGCAGCCAGGAGAAAGTCCTGAACGGTGGTGCGGTAGAGATGAATCTCCTGATCAAGTGCACGCGTCAGCGTTTCATCCAAAGTGAACGTAACAGCAGCAGTGTGCTGCACCTTATTTTCGCCTTTTTCTATTTCACGTGGTATCTGTTTATCGGGACTGATCACAATCGGCGCACTTGCAGGAACATAATCCAGCATTTTCCTGCACCAGGCTCCCCATGAGGTTGTCTTCGATGGTAAATCAGCTGCCGTGCATAGAGGTCGCGTACGGATCATGTTGTCCAGGTCGTGTAGCAATACGCTCCACGACACGACGTCGATGATGAGATGATGTATGGTTAGTGCCAGGAAGTAATCGTCTGCGATCCGGTAATAATCCGCCCTCAGCAAGGGAAACACGTCCAACCGGAAACTGCGTTGATGACGCGTAATCATTTCCCGAAGACGATCCATTGACTGTTGCTCCACGGTAAGGTCAAACGCCTGTATTTCGACCGATGATATTGGCGGCAAATTGCGTTGAACAAATTGCTCTCCGTCATGCACGAAAACAATTCGCAGCGCATCATGATGGTTGATCAGGGTAGTCAAAATTTCAGAAAGTACCGCCTTGTCGATTGGCTCAGCCAGCTTCACAAGTGCGGTTTGATTAAAGTGCCACGGTTCAGGATGGTTTGCCTGCAGGAACCACCTCTGAAGCGGTGATAAAGGAATTTCTCCTGTGATAATTTCCTCCATCGATGGCTCCGCGACCCGCTTGATCGATCCGCTCAGCTCACGGATCGTGGGATGGATGAAAATATCACGAACATTTACCCGATAACCTTTCGCGGTTAGTCGCGATGCCATTTGGATTGCCTTAATGGAGTCACCGCCTGACCTCAGGAAAGGATCGTCGATCCCAACCGATTTACCGAGCACTGTATACCACACATCATGAATGTCGATCTCCGTTGGGCTTTGTGGTAGCGCCACGTGCGCGGCAGCTTCATGCTGAACGCGGTGCCATTGTTCCAATAATTTTTTCCGATCTACTTTTCCCGCATGCGTCATAGGTATGCTGTCGACACGCATGAACGAAGCCGGGATCATATAAGCCGGGAGGTGCGGCGAGAGCAACTCAGCCAATGAACCAGACTGTTGATCGGAAAGCGTCGTGTAGAAAGCGCGCAGTACCGGTCCACCAGTTTCCTTTTCGACCACTACACATGAATCCAGCACACCAGCCAGTGCGTTGAGTTGGTGCCTCACTTCCTGCGGTTCGATGCGATAGCCTCTGATCTTGACCTGGTCATCGATACGACCTTGCAATACTACTTGGCCATTGGTTGTCCAATAGCCGCGGTCACCGGTGCGATATAAATAGCCGTCTCCGAAAGGGTTTCGAATGAATCGTTCGCGCGTTAACTCCGGCCGGTTATGATAGCCAGAAGCAAGGTCTTTTCCACCAATGTATAATTCTCCTGTTATGTGCGCCGGCAGGAGTTGACGTTCTGCATCCAGGATATAGAAGGATGTATTGCTGATTGGTTGTCCGATAGGCAGGGGATCAGCATCTGAAGGTTCAAGTTTATGGGCCGAAACAATCACGGCAGTCTCTGAAGGCCCGTAGAGGTTGAAGCATTTCACGCCCAACGACCTCAATGTGTGTACGTCTTGCAATACGGGATAGTCACCACCTACGCAGATTGTTTTGACACCACGCAGAAGTTGTTTGTCGAGCTGTGACAAGTACGCGGGTGGTAACAGTGTAAATGTAATGCCGTTCTCTGTGATATATTCCACGAAACGGCGCGGATCAGCGATCACTTCCATGCTGACTTGAACGAGGGAGGCACCGGTGAGCACGGCGAGGAACGTTTCGAAAACGGAAGCGTCGAAAGACGCCGAAGCAAACTGCAATACGCGATCATGCTCCCGCACGTCCAATTGCAGGCGCTGATCGTTGATCATATTCATGAATGCAGCATGGCTGATGAACGTGCCTTTAGGAACACCGGTGGTACCTGACGTATAAATCACATATGCACTTTTGGTGGCATCCCAATTCGGCGCGATGCCGCGATGTTCAGTGGCGGGCAACGCGTGACGTTCACACATTGTCCACTGACTTCCCTCCCATCCCGGAACATTCGCCTCATCGCAGCAAATAACGAGACGTGCCGCTGCGTCGTTTAGAATATGAAGAATCCTGGTCACCGGCAGCTGAGAATCTATCGTAACGAATATAGAACCCAACTTTAAGGCTGTAAGCATTCCGCAAATCTGCCGCGCGCTTCTGTCACACAGTATAGCGATGACATCGCCTTCTTTGAGTTGATGATCATGATTAAGATAGTGAGCGACCTGGTCAGACCACGTATCCAACTCCTGGTAGGTGATACCTATACCGTTATTAACCACCGCGATTTTTTCCGGGTACTTATCAATGCAAGCACGCCAGGCCTGGAGAATATGCTGCGTGTCGAATGACCGGCGGGGCCCGTGCGAGAACTCAAGCAAGTCGTCTATTTCGTCCTTGCTCATCAACTGCACCGCTGAATAAGTCTTCGCCGGATCAGACATCACCTGGCTTGCCACATGCTCGAAGTGATTCAGAAAGCGTTCCGGATCGATGTTAAGTGTGTCTGAATACGGCGACACCAGGTGAATCGAATTCGCTGTGATGTCTGCCAATAATAGCAGCGGAGCCTGGGTGCTACTTACTGTGCGTGTTTCATTAAACCGGATATTTCCAAATTGAACCGCGTAGAGATCGTTGGCGGTGCCCAGGCCGAGCTTTCCGAGCAGCGCCGGCATGGAGAATTCGCTATGGTCTAATGCTTCAAGATATTTCTCCCGGAAAGAAATTGTGAATTCCCGAAAGGATGACGTGGTGTCGATACGGACGACGACCGGCATCTCCGTTGGTTTGTCCGCTACCTGGAAGTCGTGTGTTCCCAGCATAAAGTTACGTCTTCCGGTATAGCGAGAGAATACCCAGACAAAACACGATGCGAGCAAGACGTGGATGGCTTCTTTCTTTCCGCGGCCCAGCTCATTCACGAGTTTAAATACGTCCGGCCGGAGTTCACGCCTCGCGACCTCCTGCAGTACACGTGATGACTGACTGATCCTGAAGCGCTCGTCATCCTCTTGTGTAAACTGTTCACACCAGTACTGCACGTTTTGCGTTGCGCGCCTTCCGGTTGCGTGAAGCCTGGCTGACAGGGTATTTCGCTCTAGATTCATCGGTAAATCGGCTGTGGAATTAATTAGAAATGTAGATCGAGGTCGCGTGTTGCCTTGGTGTTGACGCGGGTGCTGGTGTTCTCGAGTGCAAACTGATCGAGTGTAACATTGAGCGTAATGGCATCGGCAAGCGCATTAAAGTGATCGGCCATCTTTCCGATCGTGCTTCTATCAAAAAGATCAGGGTCGTACGTAATAATTGCGGTAATACCATCGGTTGCTTCTTTCAGTACAAATTCAATATCGTATTTACTGTTTACAGAATTGAATTCCACAATATCGGCAGCTGCCTCGTCAACTGCCGACACTGACCCCGGAGTATGCTCATACGAAAAGATCACATCGAAAAGAAAATGCCTTCCCGGTTCTCTCATGATTTTCCCTGTTTCCACGATCCGTCCGAACGGAAAATACCGGTGTTCCTGAATTTCCTTCATAGTGGCTGCATTCCTGGCAAGAAGGTCGTAGAAGGTATCGCTACCGGAGGCCCTGCACCGGAACGGAAGCATGTTGACAAAATATCCGATCAAATGTTCAAGCTCATCACGGTCGCGAAGGCTAACAGGAACGCCTATGAAAAAGTCGTTCTGTCCCGTATACCGATACAACAAGGTCTGCCACAAGGTAAACGTGATCAGGAACGTGCTGACGTTCTTCTGCTGCGCGATCATGCGGAATCCATCATAGTGTAGACGTGTGAGTTGAAAATGTACGCAGGATCCCTCCCCGTTTCGGACCCGCTGGCGCGGGTAATCCGTTGGAAGGTTCAAACACGGTGGCAACCCGGATAAATATCCACGCCAAAAACTTTCATATACAAATTCTTTTTTACGCAAGAGCTTCTTCTCCCACGAAGCATAATCTCGATACTGAATCGTTAACGGCGGCAACGCGGGTTGTACCTGATCAGCGAGCGTTACGTAAGTCTTGAGAAGTTCGTCGAGAAAAATATGCGCCGACCATCCATCAACAATGATATGATGCATGCAAACGAGGATGGCGTCTTTCCTGGACGCAGACCGCAGCAGCCAGATCTTAAAGAGCGGTGCGACGCCCAGGTTGAAGCTATGGTGTCTGACATCGTAAAAGGCTTTCTTTCGTAATGCCGCAGTGTCGGCCACCACAATTTCCACCGGCGGCTCCACACGATCAGGAGGAGCGACGGTCTGAACCAATTGCTCGTCCTGCAGCACAATCGCTGAGCGAAGAATCTCATGTCGCTCAAGCATATGCTGAACTGAGGTATACAACACTTCACGTTCCACGCGATACGTTGTTTCATACGAGAAGCGCACGTTGTAGACCGTATTATCTCGTTCTGCAACACTGGCAAACCAGAGTCCTTTTTGTGCTTCCGACACGCTATACCGTTCTTCTTTGGGTAAAGAAATTATGGTTTCGTCGGGAGAAGTTTCGTCTCCTTGCTGCTGAGCTTTCAGGGCACGAAGCCGGGTTGCCAAAGCCGCAATTGTACTACACTCCATCATGTCCTTGTACTCAAGTTTTACGCGTGTCCTCTTCTCGATTTGATTTCTCACCTGGATGGCTAGCAACGAATGACCTCCCAGCTGGAAAAAGTTATCGTTTATGCCGATGTCGTTTTTTCCGAGCACTATTTTCCAGAGCGCCGCCAGCATAACCTCATAGTCCGCTGGCACTGTCTCGGTCGATCCGGCATCTGCGCCTGACCTGACGTGAAGCTTCGAAGATGTGTTGTGCGTGTTGAAGAGGGCGTCGATGGACTGACCAGTGACATCTGCTTTCAAAACCATGAGGTCCGCATAACCATACTGAAGCGCTTGTCTGAATACGTCAATTCCCTCCTGGTTCGTCAGTGTCAGTTCGGCGGGTACATTAAATTCGTTTGAAAGGCCAAGCCGCATTCCCATGCCGGTTTGGTTCCACAGAGGCCATCGAATACTCATTGCCTGAATACCGCGTTGGTTCAATTCAGCGGCAAAGCTATCCATGAAGGCATTGGCCGCACTGTAGTTGCTTTCGCGTTCTGCGGCGACCATCGCATTCAGGGATGAAAATCCGATAAAAAAATCCAATGATTCACGTTCGGTAAATTCAACCAGGTTAACGGAACCATGGATCTTGGGTAATAGTGTCTCCCGAAAAGTTGCCACGGTATGGCGTGAGATACGCATCTGTCCTCCAACTCCCGCCGCATTAATGACGCCGCGGATCGCACCATATTTATCACGCACGGTTTTTAGGATCTCACGTACACGTAACGTGTCGGAAATGTCAGCTGAAAAGTAGGATATGATAGCGCCCTGATCTTCTGCCCGGAGGAAGGTTTGAACGGTGTCATATTGTTCGGGGTGTGACGCGGCTGTCATAAAGGGCCAGAAACGTTTTGCGGGAATTTTTCTTCTGCCGATGACAACGATGTGAGCTTTGAACAACGACAGGTACGACACTATCTGCAATCCGATGCCACTACTTCCGCCGGCCAGCACATACACTGACCCTGCCGACAACGTGATTTCCCGGCGCGGCTGCGGCTTCGCAAGGCGTCGAACAAAACGAGCTCCATCCCGCAGCGCAACAACCGCTTCATTACTATCGCCAGAAACAACTTCGTCGTACAGTAACTCATACGGTTCTTGCTCATCGGTGCTCACATCTACGCACCGGATACTGGCAGAGGCGTACTCCCTTCGAACTCCCGCGGCAAAGCCATGAAGGGCAGCACCATATGCATCAACCTCGGAGGACTTTATATCAGTCAAAACCGCATCATGCGTGATCACACAAACACGGAAGCGTTCACTATTTGACGCCAGCACTTGAACGAATGACAAAGCCGCATACAGGGTGGATCCGAGTGCATTTTCTACAGGGACACCGGGCCTCGTATGCTCACAAACAAAAAGTTGCCATGCTTCATGAAAATGACGGGCGCGTAACGCCTGTCCAAATTCGCGGGATGACCCGGTGTTTTTCCAATCAAAAGCGAGATCAGCATTCGCATCAACCTGGGAACTATCACCACATGAAACCATCAGTACCGGATGGCCTTGCGTACGAAACTTATTGGCGATGCGGGCACCTGCCGTGGTATCCCGACAATAAATAACAATAGGTTCTTCCTTTGCTATTCTCGAACCGTGAGAAGCAGCCGCCTGTTTTTCCCAGCGCAGCTGATAAATCCATGAGTCGGTTGCATGCTTGTCAGCTGAAGGAAGCCAGCACCGTTTTCTTTCGAATTGGTAAGATGGTAACGTCACCCTTCGCGGCTTAACGGTGTACAGCGTTTCTAAGGTCGGTGATGCACCCTTGATAAGGCCTTGTGCGATCAGGTTCAACAATCCGTTCACAGCACCATTCTCCAACGGATTAGATGCACTTACCGGGACGCCGGCATTTGTATAAGGATGAAGCCCCTTATGATGCATAGCGCCCACTCCGATCTCCCAGACCTGTGTATTTTCTGTACCGACTTTTGTTTTCACAAAAGCATCCCAGCTCGGCGTTGCTAGTGGCTCATGCGTTCGCTGTTGTAAGCTCTCTGATACCTGTTCGAGCGAACGGTCTTCCTGGATCGTGCGAACCACTTCCTTGCCGGCACCGATGCCCATGAGATGGGTTACCTGGATTCCAAGAGCCTTTAACGTTTGGGATATGCTGTATCCGAAGGCGAAACTGAAGCGCACGTGCTCTGGCAGATTCCGCAACGCTTGTTCACATTTGCCGAACGAATCATCAAACACGGGAAACATGTCCCTTAGCGCACGCAGCTCCTGGTCAGTTGTTCTGATCGATGGCGAAAACAGCAACCAGGTTGTGGTGGGTGGGTCCGCTTCTGTGAGTTGCGCTATCGCACGATCAAGGACTTGGATCAATTCTTCATGTGATTCGGCGACCACTGCAATTCTTCTCTTAAATAGCTCCCGCCCCGTGTTCATCGTGTAGCTGATCCGATCGACGGAGACGTCGCGATTCTCGTCAACAAATTTCCGAAGCGCCGCTGCATTGCGCTTCAGCGCATGGTCATCCAGTCCGGAAATGAAAAATAGGTAAGGGGCCGGTGCTACAGGATCTGCGGCTTCGTCAGCCCACTCCTCCAGCACCGCGTGACAGTTTGTTCCACTGATGCCGAATGCGCTCACACCCGCTCGTCTGGGTCCTGTGCTGTGCCACGGTCTGTGTGCTACATTGACGTATAGGGGGGATCGCAAAAAATCGATGTGTGGATTGAGCTTCGTCACATGGAGAGACGGGAATAGTTCTTTATGCTGGAGTGACAGTACCGTTTTTACAACGCCGGCGATACCGGCTGCGGCATCTGTATGACCGATGTTGCTTTTCAGGGCAGAGATGGCGCAGAATTGTTTTTTAGAAGTGAACGGCTCGAAGGCCAAACGCAAACCTTCAATCTCGATCGGATCGCCTTGGTATGTTCCGGTGCCGTGCGCTTCGATAAATGATATTGTGTCGGGTGCTACAGCGGCTCTTTTGTTAGCACTTGTAATGACTTCGGCCTGCGCTATGCTGCTGGGCGCAGTGAGTGTGCTGCTGCGGTGTGCATCCTGGTTTGCGGCTGTTCCGCGGATGACGGCAAGAATATTATCCCCGTCGTTGATCGCCTTTCGCAAAGGTTTCAGTAGCACGCATGCTGCGGCCTCTCCCATACCTGCGCCTTGTGCGTCTGCAGAAAATGTCTTGCTCTTACCATGGGCTGAGGTGATTCCCGTTTGTTCATCAACATCGTTGGCAGCAGGAAATAATACCAGATTCACACCACCACAAAGAGCGATCGCCGAATTCCCTGACAACAGAGACTCACATGCAAGGTGAAGGGCTACCAGCGATGACGAGCAAGCCGTATCAACGTGTACGGCAGGCCCTGTCCAATGGAAAAATCGGGAAATACGACCGGGAATACAGGACGGAAGATTACCGGTGAGCAACGTTGTATCGAAGGCGGCGGCATGACGATGGTATTCGATGGCATTGCTGGCAATGTACACAGAAGCAGACGTGCCCTTCAAGGAGCCAAGAGAATACCCAGATGATTCTATCGTCTCATAGGCCAGCTCTAACATAATCCGCTGCTGTGGCGCCATATTCACCGCTTCACTTTCCAGTATACCAAAGAACTGATGATCGAACTTGTCGATATCCTCTAAATATGCTATCGCCTTGTAACGCACGCCGGCAGAAAGCCCGGTGCTGTCCATCCTTTCACGGCCGAGTAGTCGGACGCTGTCACGACCCTGTTTCAAATTCTGATAGAATTCCTGCAGCGTCGGTGCCTCCGGAAAACGGCCGGCCATGCCTATAATTGCTATTCCTTCTAAAGACATTCTAGGTTCGGTTAGCCATTCATGAAACCATTGGTGTTCAAAAGCCGATCCTTATACTTGCTGGCCACGCCTTTCTCCTCCGACACTTTCAGCGCCAGCGCTTTCACAGACTCGCATATATCCCCGCCACGTATTGCATCCCCTAACAGCGCCTCCTTCATTCCTTCCATTTGCTGAAGAGCGTCATGTATCCGTTGAATGCTCAGCTCTTCTGAAGTCCCCATGTTAGGCTCGCATAATACAGCGGTGATCAACCGGTCAGTATCATCGACGAGAGGATCCACGGTTAACGATCGCATGTACTGGGCCAGCAGTGTACGGTCACCGGCATCGTCGAAAGACAACGCAGCGATGTCGTGGTCGATGAATTGCTTAAGGCCTTTCAGGATGCCCTGCGGCCCACACTCGATCATCCAATGAATATTTTCTTCTAGCATGCTCCGGACCGTCTTCTCCCAAAGTACGGGTTGCACGAGATGATCGGTCAGCGATCGACGGATCTGAAACTCATCCGCGTACTTCTCTCCGGTTAGATTCGAATATACGGGAGTCGCAAGAGGGCGGATCACAAGGTCTTCCAAAAATGTGGCGAACTCTTCCCTATAGTCATCCATCAATATACAATGGGAGCATGTGGGAATGGACAGTACATGGACGTCACCACCGGCCTCGCGCATCAATGTTTCAGCTTTGGCGATTCCAGTTGCGTTGCCAGACAGCACTATCTGACGGGGAGAATTGACGTTTGACAAATATGCTGCAGCGTTTTCCTTCTTCAGTCGGACCAATACCTCCTGGCACACGCCGTATTCCACACCGTTTACGACCATCATCCTGCCTGTGTGCGCCAGGCCACTGCGATGGAGGAGTTCTCCCCTTTTTTGCACTGCTTTGAGCCCATCCTTAAAGCTTAAGGCACCGGCGCAGGTTAAAGCGCAGTACTCGCCGAGGCTGTGACCCGCCATCGCGTCGACGGACAGGTTATGCATGGATTGAAGCGTGCGGAACATTCCTACGCCCACAGTAAAAATGGCTACTTGTGACGCCGTCATCGAAGACAGCGCAAGGGCATCGCCTTCGAAGCATAGTTTATTCAGGTTCATGCGCAACTGGTCAGAGGCTTCCTGCATAGTCTCGCGAAAAACCGCGTGATGATCATAAAAGAATTTTCCCATGCCAACGTAATGAGACCCGCCGCCGGAAAAGAGTATCGCACATTTCGGATTCATGATACCATTAAAGGTCGAATGTTTCAACTTTGCCAGGGGCGACAAGTTCAGTAGCCTGTAGCCGTCGGGTGGTGAGCTTTCTGATCGTCGGAAAATTGTAAAGATCGGTAAGCTTGCAATCCTGGTGGGTACGGTTCATGGCCGAAATTGTCTTTAATGCACTTAACGAATTGCCGCCCAGTTCGAAGAAGTTATCATCGATGCCCACGCGCTTGATCCCAAGTATTCCCTGCCAGAGCGACGCGAGGTCTTGCTGTGCAGGCGTTTCAGGGGCAGCATAGGAGTCTGCTTCCGGAAGGACGGGCAACAAGTTCGCGCGGTCGATCTTTCCGTTAGTATTTAGCCTTAGCTCATCGGTGAACTGAATAACGGAAGGGATCATGTAAAAAGGAAGCTCCCTTCTTACACGTTCACGAAATAACGATTGATCGACTTTCTCAATACCGCTGGCGTATGCCACGAGATACTGGCTTCGGGTTGCAGCATCCTCGGCGGGCATTACAAGCGCCTGACGCGCTCCTGCTGCCAGCAAGGCTTTTTCAACTTCGCCGCACTCAATGCGGTAGCCGCGGATTTTCAGCTGACTGTCGTTTCGGCCCTTAAAGATCAGCGACCCTTGAGTGGTCCAATACCCACGGTCACCGGTCCGGTACAAACGTTCACCGGTCGCCGGGTGTTCGCAAAACTTTTGGCGTGTCAACTCCGGTTGGTTGAGGTAGCCCAAGGCAAGCCCGTCACCACCTATGCAGATCTCACCCGTTACTTCAACAGGCTGCTCACATAAACGATCGTCCATAACGTATGCGGTCGTATTCGAAACTGGTTTGCCGATCGGAATTGTCCGTTCTTCCATTGCCATTTCGTCGATTACCTGAAACGTAGAAACTGTTGTGCCTTCTGTAGGACCATACAGGTTCACCAAAACTCCTTCGCCTTTGGTGAACGCCATCGCCTTCTTGATATGAGGCCACGAGCAAGCCTCGCCTCCGATATAGAGTCGTCGAAAATGACCTACGAGCTTTGGGCTTTCGTCGACCAGGTAGTTGAACAGTGATGTGATGATAAGTCCCACCGATAGTGCGTTCCGCTCGACAAATGACAGAAGTTGAGCCGCCGACAGATCGGTGGACGAATAGATATACAATGATGCACCATTCAGCAGCGCGCCATAGGCCTCAAATGTAAAGGCATCAAAAGCATAGTTCGAGAGTTGGAGTACTCGGTCTTCTTTTGTGAAATCAGTGAAGTTGTTGTCTTTAACCAATCGCACGATTCCCCGGTGGTTGATCATTACGCCTTTTGGAGTTCCGGTAGATCCCGAAGTATACATCACGTAAGCAAGATCATCCGGCGACACTGGAACCGCTGAGCGCAGCGGGGGCTCGGTGATTGCCTTTTTTATATCGACAAAAGCCAGTGTCGGAACGGCGTGCTTTCCGGCGACACCGATGACCACACGCGCCTTTGTTTCCTTGACTATAAAGTGTAGGCGATCCTCAGGGCAGTCTGAAAGGATGGGAACGTAAGCGGCGCCGGCCTTAAGCACTCCGAGCATGGCGATGATCATCGTTTCATCGCGCTCAAGCATCAATGCCACAAGATCGCCCGGCCTGACCGCGTGTTGCTGAACGAGACAGCCAGCAACGCGGTCTGAAAGAACCGCTAACTCGCCATAGGTGATTGTGCGGTTTCCAGACACTACTGCGACACTATCCTGATGTTGCAGTGACATCTGCTGGAAGATACTATGTACACATTGCTCACGCGGATAATCCGTTATCGTATTGTTCCATTTTCGCTGACGACTTTGTTCGGTATTGTCAAGGAGATGATGCTCTGCCAGGGTCTTTTCCGGATTGGCTGTTATCGACTGGAAGAGTACTTCTGCCTGCTGAAACAGACGCGCCATTTCCTCCTTACGGAAGAGATCGGTATTGTATTCAATGGCCATGTGCAAGTCTTCATTCTCTGTAAAGTGAAATACCAGATCGAATTTGCTGGTGTGAGTTGCTACCGGGATCTCCTCGATCGACAGGTCGTCGGCACCAACACGATTGAGTTCGCTGAGATTCTGATAATTTATCATCACGTCGAACACAGGAGAGCGCGAGGGATCGGGAGACAAGTTAAGATCCTGAGTCAATTGATCGAACGGGTATAGCTGATGATGAAACGCTTCCATCATTACCGCCTTGACGCGATCAAGATAATCATAGAACCGCTGTGATCCGTTTATACTTGTTCTCACGGGTAATGTATTGACGAAAAAGCCGATCTGATCAATTAACTCGCCGCTGTGCCGTCCTGCAACCGGCATTCCAACAATGATGTCCGTTTGACCGGATCGCTTGGCCAAAAACAGATGGACAAAGGCCATCAGTGATGTAAACACACTGCAGCCTCTTGCTGATGATATGTTCTTCAGGCGTGTCAATGTTTCTTTGGGCAACGCCCCCCCTACAACTTCCCCTCTATACGTTTTAAGCGCAGGTCTTGCCTGCAGCGAAACATCGAGCGGTTGCCATTCCCTGCCAATCTGCTTCATCCAATAATCCTTGTGAACCTCGGCATCCTTACTTTTCAGGAAAGATTGCTGCCATACCGCGTAGTCTTTGTGCTGAATGCGAAGTGGTTGAGGCCGGAAGTGTTCATTGTGTTGTAATTCCTTGTAATTGGTAATAATCTCGTTCAACAAATTATCCAGTGACCAGGCATCCGAGATAATATGATGCATCGTCAACGTAATGATGACGTCGCTGATATCGAGTCTGTCTGCGGCAATGGCGACCAGAGGCCCGACGCTAAGATTAAACGATCTGGCTGCGCGTTGTGCAAGAATGCGCTCAATCGTTTCATCAGCGACTGTGCCATCGTGATCATGATATTCAAAATATGCGTCGCCAGGTGTCCACGAATCGACTTTCAATACTGGCTCCCCATCAACTTCCTGGAAGGTCGTGCGCAAGATTTCGTGTCGGATTATAACCAGTTGTATCGCACGCTGAAGTAAGGTCATATCCAGATGCCCTCTTACGCGAAACGCCGTAGAGATGGTGTATGCTGACCCGGCAGCGAGCATCTTGTCGAGTACCCACAACCTGTATTGTCCCCTTGACACCGGGTAAAATTCGCGTGCCGGCGCCGTTACAATGGTTCCGCCTTTCTCCGCGGCAGTGGCAATTTTTTCACTGAGCTGGCGAATCGTACAATCCTTGTAGATATTGATCAGTTCCAGATGGACATCGAATTTTTTTCCCAGAAGGCCCAATAGTCTGACGGCCTTCAGGGAATACCCGCCCAGGTCGAAGAAATTGTCATCGATACCGAAGTTCTTTATTCCCAGGACCTCCTGCCAGAGAATGAATACCTGCTGTTGTAATTCCGTTTCGGGTTTCGCGTATAGCGTTGAGCGTTGAACAGACGCCAACGGATTCGGCAGCAAATTTTTGTTGAGCTTGCCATTGGAGGTTAGCGGCATCGTCTCGATCTCAACAAAGAAAGAAGGCACCATGTAGTCAGGAAGGTTGGCCCGTACGTAAGATTGTAATTCGGCCGTGGCAATGTCACCGGATGCTGTGAAGTACGCGACGAGATGCGTGTCGCCGGTGTCATCATTGATTACCACAATCGCCGCATCCGAAACTTCTTCGTGCGCCAGCAGCATCTTTTGGATCTCTCCCAATTCAACGCGAAATCCTTTTATCTTGATCTGATCGTCTTCACGGCCGATATAGTGGATATTGCCATCTGGCAGACGACGTCCCATGTCACCGGTTCTATACACTTTGACTGTGGTGTGCGCCAGGGTAATTTCAATGAACCGCTTAGCTGCCACGTCAGGCAGTTTCCAATACCCCTTCGCTACGTTTGCTCCGGAAATGTAAAGCTCGCCCGCGACGCCATGTGGCACCAGTTTCATATTTTCGTCCAGGATAAAAACACTCGTATTCGCTACCGGTACGCCGATAGGTGTTCTTCGGAGGATCGGTCCATCCGTATCTGCCAGTGTAAAGTTTGTCACAACGTGAGTTTCCGATGGCCCATACTGATCGTGAAGTGTGATCTCCGGATTCTTTCTCAGGAAGTCTTCTACGTTTGCGTTAATGATCACCTGTTCGCTGCCCGTGATAACGTGTCGCAGCGAATGACCTTCCATCGCTTCATGATCATTAACGTGTAGAAAATTATTGAGAACTGAATACGGGAAATACACGCTTTCAATCCGGTGATATAGGATGAACTCGCGGATACGGTTGAAATCAAGACGCATCTCCTGGGGCGCAATGAATAAAGTGCCGCCGGTGGTCAGAAAGTAGCAAAACTCCTGTATAGAAACATCGAATGAAAATGACGTGTATTGAAAATGTCGCAGCTGATGCTCCAGCGTTGTAAAATGCGTTTGCCAGTACGTCAGGTTGAAAAGCATCCCGTGTGTCTGCAGGATACCTTTCGGCACACCCGTTGACCCGGACGTGTAAATAATGTAGGCAACATCATCCGCTGCCAGTAGCTCTTGAGTTGCCCGTGTTTCACAATGACGAAGATCGATCGATTCAAAACAGACTGCCGGTTGGTTGATGGCAATGTGCTGCGAAAGGACAACCTCTTCCGTAATCACAAGTTTCGGATCAATGTCGTTAAGCAAATAATGGAGTCTTGCCGCAGGCAGCTGGTGATCAATGGGAACATACCATGCGCCGCACCGCCAAAGCGCAAGCATGCAGATGATATTTCTTTCTGAACGCGAAAGGAGAATGGCTACTCGATCGTTCTTCCGTATCCCTTGTGACTTGACCAGATAATTTGCCAGCTGATTCACCTGCTGTTGCAGCGCGCGATAAGCAAGCTTGCTACTTCGCGAAAATACAGCCAGATTATCCGGATGCTCCCCGGCACATCGATCGAACAAGGTCATAACATGTTCACTCACTGCGTATTGGTACTGACCCCGACTATCTTCCATTACCGCACGCACTGAGGCATCATCCAGGAGATCAAACTTCCTAATTTCTTGATTCACATTGGTCAGCAACTGATGCAGTACGGTGCTGTATGACGTACAGAAAGCGTTGACAAGACCAGTGTCCACCCTGCCGGTATTGATTTTTACGCGTATTCGTACGTTAGTCTGTTCGCAGGAAAGATAAAAACGAACCAGGAGTGAACCAGACCCAGTCGCTTCCGATACACCGGTGTAAAAGCCCATCCCGCAGGTTTGCTCATCAACCTCGCGCGACGCTGCGATTCTTTTTAATACAGCAGATAAAGCTTCGTCATTCGCCTGCGAAACGTTTTCCCATTGTTCTGTAATTCTTTCAAGCAGTTCATTGGCGCTATCTTCGGCGCTGGCCTTGAAGCGATAGAACATAGGATGCTGCTGCTCAGTGGCAGCTGATGCGACAATAAAGTCGAGCAAACCCGAAAAGCGTGCGTACGTAATAGAGAATGCCGTCAGGGCCAGGATAAACCGAGCATCTTGCTGGTCCCCGGATACCTTATTCAATAAGGCGCAGGTTGAAGGTGGAATCAAATATTCGCTAGTATCGATCTGGTCTTTCTGAAAAAGCTCCACAGGTTTCAGAAAGTACGATTGGTGCGCCTGCAAAGCATTCAATTGCTCGGCCCAGAATTTTTCCAGGTGCTTTTCTTCTAAGGTTCCGAAATCCATGATGTAAATGTTTCAGGTGACGACCTGCCACATGGGTTGAGTAGTAGAGAGAATAGGTCTTAATTGAAGTTAAAGCGGATCTTTTCTTTTCCGGTCTTGGTCCGCGCAGGAATTATCCCAAAGTTCTTGATCGGAGCTGTTGTTTCATTCAATACGAAGTAGGCGAGATTTTGCAATCCCACCGCAAGGAATTCGACAGTAGCCTGCTCAAATATATCGTTGTATTCCATGTTGCACAGCAATTGTTCGCCCGTGTCGGTAAAGAGCAGGCTTAGCTCAAACTTCGCTGTGAAGTTACGTGTCTGTCGATGTTCAACTGCGATGGATGCATGGGAAGGCATCGTGTTTTCATTGGAGCGTTGGACATCGAGCGACATCAACACCGTAAACAGGTCTCTTCCGGGCTCAAGATGTGCTGCAAGCTCGTCGATAAGATGATCATACGGGATATCGCCATGGGTTATCGCTTCCTGGATGCTGCGGGTAACGATGCCCAGGTTTGCATCAAATGTCTCGTCTTTGTTCAGTCGTGTGCGAATGGGCACAGTATTTAAAAAGAAGCCGATCTGTTCCTCCAGATCAACGTGGTTACGCCCCGCTACCGGTGTGCCGATCACGATATCCGTTTTATGGGAGTAACGGTAAAGCAAGACCTTTACTATGGTGGTGAGTACGGCAAATAAAGTTGTCTTTTTTTGCTTAGCCAACACCCTGATCTGTTGTGACCGCACAGGGTCAAGTGCGAATGAGTATAAGTCGCCTCGAAATGTTTTGGTCGCGGGACGATGGCGGTCGGCTTGCAGTTGAAGGCTCGGAATACCGTCCTTGAACTTTTTTCGCCAGAATAATTTGCTTTCACTCCATTTACCGCGCATTTCCTGCTGATTCAGCCAGTATGAATAGTCTTTGTACTGTATACGCAATGGGGCTGGCGTAAACGTCTCCTCATGTTGCAGTTTTTGGTAATAATCGCTGATCTCTTTCATCATGATGTCTATTGACCAGCTATCGGAAATGATATGATGCATGTTGATGAAAAGATCATACTCGTTCCCAGAAATAACAAAAAGGGAAGCGCTGATCAATGGGCCTCGGGCAAGGTTGAAAGTCTGCGAAGCGAGAAGTTCTATCTTTTGAGTGACCACGAGGCGGGGATCATGATCGCGAGACAAGTCTTCGACGACTAAATCGAAGAGCGATAGTCCTGGTGAAACGATGTATTGACGAGGTTCGCCTCTCACAAGACGAAATACCGTTCTCAAACTCTCATGTCTGTCGATCAATAATTGGTACGCCCGGCTGAGCAACCTGACATTGAGCTGCCCGGTAAACTTCATCGAGAAGCTTACATTGTAGGCTGCACTGTCGCCATACAACTGATCGATGAGCCACAGCCTGCGCTGTGCGGGTGCTACTGGATAATCTTCAGCGAGGGGTGCTTGTGAGATCAGATTCTGAGCATCTTTTTGCGCAGCCTCAGCAAGTTGTGACATCTGACCAAGCGTAGGAGAAAAGAATATATCTTTCAACTGAAGGGAGGCGCCCAGATCGCTTTTTATCCTATTGACCAATTTCATCGCCAGAAGGCTGTGACCGCCGACCTCGAAGAAGTTGTCGTTGACGCTAATCTCTCGACCAGCCGATAATTCCAGGTCCTCCCATATGCGGGCAATAGTTTGTTCTGACACCGTTTGTGGTGGCATAAAATCACGCGCACCCGTAGTTTGAATTTCGGGAAGGGCTCGTTTATCGATTTTTCCGTTAGGCGTTTGAGGCAAAGCATTCATTTCTATCCAGGATGGCGGGATCATATACTCAGGCAATCGCATCCGGAGATACTGAAGCATCGCTTCTTTATTGTATCCTGCGCTAGGCACCACATATCCTATCAATCTCTTATTACCATCATCGGCCGCTTTCGCAATGACCACAGCGTCGCGGACCAAGGTGCTTTCAAGCAACACGTTTGTTATTTCACCCAGTTCGATGCGGTATCCCCGGACCTTTACTTGATCATCGGTGCGGCCCAGATATTCGAGATTGCCGTCGTGAAGCCAGCGTCCGACATCACCCGTGCGATACCACCGACCGGGCATCATGGCTTTGTCATTGACGAATCGTTCATTTGTCAACTCCGGATTGTTGACGTAGCCGCGCGCCACGCCGGCACCACCGATGTAAATTTCTCCTTGATGACCAACCGGCACTTGCATACCATAAGTATCCAACAGCATCGCCTTGGTATTACCAATGGGTTTACCGATGAGTAATGGCGAGTACGGATGAATCTCGAAACAAGTGCTGTATGTGGTGGTCTCTGATGGTCCGTATAAGTTCCGTACTTTCATTTTTCCAAACTGCAACCGCTTTTGGACCCACGAAGGAATTGGTTCACCTGCCATATTCAAGATGCTGATGCGATCCCATGCCATATCATTCTGAAGTAATGCGCTCACCACGCTTGGAACCGTGTTAATGAGAACCGCCGTGTCGGCATAGATCTCCGTCTTGATCGATAAACCGTTCTTCAGAAGGCGTACGGTCTTCCCTGTGGTCAACGGATACCACATTTCGAAAACAGACAGATCGAAACAAACCGACGTTGTCGCGTAAAGGATATCAAAATCGTGCGTGCTAAATTCTTTATAACACCAGCGAATAAAGGCATGCACGTTCCGGTGTTCGATCATCACACCCTTGGGTCTGCCACTCGAACCTGAAGTATAAATGATGTATGCCAGGTTCGCCGCAGAGGGTAGAGACTTCGGTGGATGAATGCTGTA
>VYLZ01000025.1_pt1 | contig 59603 bp, 47 predicted proteins | sample 5115361 | NCBI WGS metagenome assembly VYLZ01 (sample SAMN12291805, study PRJNA351875) | freshwater metagenome | isolation source: freshwater lake | place: USA: Michigan, Sixteen Lake | collected 2013-08-07 | reverse complement strand
GTCCATGATAATGGGGAACCAAGCTTGACAAAATAAGATTTCCCATCCGAACTAGTTTGAGAAAATGTGGGTAGATTAACGCCAAATAAAAGAGCTAAGAACGCGACAACAATCAAAAAATTAGCTCTCAAAAACAAGATCATCGAGGATTGTTAAACAGCAGATTTATGCATTTTTAACCTCAAAAGTAACCATTTACAACGAAAAAACACCGATGCTTATGCTACTATTTTCTACACCATCTTTGGATTCAATTCAAATGCGAAATCAGTCGAAAATATGCTCCAATCTAAGGAGCTAACCTGCCTTCCGGATTCAGTTTTAGCAATGCGATTTTCGTTTGCCCTTCAACCCCACCAAGGGTCATGGTGCCGATAATAAGTATCCGGCCATTTGGCAACTCAGTAACCGCCCCCACAAAATCATCTCCAACACCACCAAACTCTCGCCAAAACAATTCGGTACCAGAGTTATTCAACTTTACCAAGTAAATATCAGTTCCATTTGCACCTGCCTTGTCAGAAGCAACAAAGTACCCATTCGTTAAAGACGAACAATTAACAGATCGCTGCATTGCAGCCTTTTCTATAGGTAATTCCATTCTAAAGGTAACATCAGAATCAGTCCATGATAATGGGGAACCAAGCTTGACAAAATAAGATTTCCCATCCGAACTAGTTTGAGAAATGCCACTTAACATAAACCCTAACCCTAACTGAGCAGAAGAAATCGACACGGAATTCAACTTCTCATCAAAATTCAAATTCCCTGTGTTCCGTGGAGATCCAAATCCATCGCCTTGGTCGGTTCTTCCGTACCTTAAAAAATTAAAATCCCCAACATTACCTGCGGGGGCTCCTGCATCATTATTCGAATAGCCAAAAACATAATACTCGTTACTACCCTGTTGAATCACTTTCACAGCAACCTCTTCCCCCACGAAACCCCCGGTAGTAAAAGTTGATCTATCAGACCAAGTAGGACTGCTAATTCTCACCAAACTATTGTTGAATCGCAAATGCATGGGATCGGTTTTATCTGTTGCTATTGTCGCAAAATTTAACCCTGTAGTAGCTCCTGCCACGATAAATCCTGCAGGATTGAAAAGACCCTGACTAATTTGCGTAACTGAATACGCATTGTCATCCGCTTCCTGTCCATTTGGAAGTTTCAAACCCTGCCTGGTGCTGTCGATAGCTACACCATCGAGTGTTAGCCGGATCAAAAAAATATCGCGTTCTCCTTCTGATTTTTCCGAGTTCCCCAAAACGATTAAACTGCTCTTATCAAAAGAAATCTCAATATCCTTCGCCTCCTCTTCTAATGAAAGGCCGAATGTCTTCTCCCAGACTATTCTTCCATTTATTCCAACTCTCGCCACGTAGATTTGTTGATTGGAAGAAGGTTCTCTGGAGTTGCCCAATATAAAAACCGTTCCATCATCATTCACTGCAAAATCGACCCCCTGTTGATTTCCTTCATTCCCAAAATACTTAACAAAGTAATTTTCATCGGGCGTTTCAAAGGATTTTTGAGAGTCGCACGAAATCAAAAAGGTAGTAAAAACATAAACTAAAAAAATAACTTTTACCCTCATTTCTTTTCCCCTTTTTGATGAAATAATCTTCGGAAAAAGCCTTTTGCGCCTAACTTCTTAATTTTTCGCGGATCATAGATAGGATAAATATATCCCACCGAAAACGCCAAATTGTCCAATCTAAAAAAATCACTTGCATACTGGTATTGTGTTACCGTGTTTGCCAATGTCATACCATCTGGTTTATAGAAATTTTTTTGTGGAATTGTGAGATTAGAAAGGCCAATCATATAGCGCGCATCGGCAAAGATATAGTTCTTTCCAATTTTATATTTTATTCCACCCCCAACTACAATTGAGCGGTTTAAGGAAAATCTCTTGAAAGCTAGATCCTCATCGGCACCTTCAGAAATTCTAGAATTATTGATAAAGGCAAGTGATGCACTGTTCGTAAGTAGCAGATTCATAGCAAATCCAGCATATGCGAATGGTCTCCACTTTCCAGAGTCATCGGAATATTTGACAAGGATTGGAAAATCAAACCAAGTGCTTCGATCTGTGATTGTTAGCTTATCGTCTTTCGCAATATTCAAAGCGGTCTCTGAATGCAATTTTGTAGCATAGTTTATTTCCGCGCCAATACTCCAATTATCGTTAAGGTTCCAATCGACACCCAAACCCAATTGAGGAAACCCAACTTCTGGAGACCTATCAATTGATACGCCATCGGACGAAAAAGTATTGACATTATAAATCACCCGTGGAATGGAAAGATTTGCACCTATACGGGTATGTGGCGTAAACTTTGGCCGCGTTGTAAATTTTCTACTCAGATACACCAAGTCGATCGGATCACTTTTTTCATTCGGAACGAACTCTGGATTTTCGCGCAAAAGCCTCAAATAACTATTCTCCGCTGCAATAGGATCGTCCAGTACTAAATAAGATTGAGCCAGTAAGTAGTATGCTCTAAAGCGTTGTTCTGGCGTGAACCCTGCTTCTAAACATGATTTCAATAGGGCAGGCAAGCTATAAAATCGACCGGCCTCAAACTCTGTTGTCGCCAGATTCAACGTCTGCTCGCACGTATCTTGTGAGAAAGCTGTAAAGGCAAATTGCCCCATCAGCAAAAGAAACCAAGCAAATCGTCTGACTAATCGAAACATCAAAAATCTTTGATTAGCAAGCTTCTACATGTAGTCTGGTACTTAATGTCTGATCCAACATAAATCCGCCACTCTTCTTTTGTCATATTTCGCGTTAGGCGAGGGCAAACCTTATTGGCCAACATACGAGTATCGGTTGGGTACACCCTGATCTCCCCCTCGTTACAAGAGGCAACTAAGAAATTAGAATCGTTCGCAAAGGCCACGTGCCACACGCTGCCGTTGTTGTTGTCCATAACAATCGGAAGATCCTCTTCATGATCCACCACCCACATTTGTAACCTTCGATCTAGCCCGGCACTAGCTAGCAGTTTGCCATCAGGACTAAACTCAACGTCAATTACGCCAGCTTTGTGCCCTGATAGCTCTTTTACCTTTTGAGTGTTCAGGTCAATAATATTTACCCTTCCCTTATTGATTGTTTTGGCCTCCCCAAGCACCTCAGAGCCCAAAGCAATAAGATTTGGTCTTGCTGGATTAAAGGCAACAGATAAAATACGGTTAGATGACTCCTTGAGCAGTTCTTTGAATGTATAATCTGAAGTATTTATTAGCAGTAAAACCCCCGAGGTGGAGCCACCAATAATCCATTTTCCATCTGGGCTAATATCGATGGATTTCAGGTCAATTGGTAAATTCAAAACATTCCTGCTTTGGCCTGTCACTTGGTTTGTTAGTCGCATGGTGCGATCGGCCGAAATAGAAATGAAACTGGAATTATCCGGCAAAAATTTGATATCCAGAATTGAAGCACGATGCCCTTTTACCTTCTTTGGTGCCCGATCCGGAAACTCTAAGTCAAAAATTTCAACATTGCTCGAATCACTTCCATTAACCAAATATTTTTCATCCTTGCTAAGTGCCAATACCCTATTGGCATATCCGATATTTGAAGCGAATGGCGCATCTGTTTTTAGATCAACGAAACTGCCACGCATGATTCTGCCGTCATTTCCCGTGGTAAAAAATTTATCGGTTTTTTGAGAAACCGCAAGCGCAAACATTTTATTTTTCAAGCCGCCCGGAACTTTTGCCGCATTGTAGTTTTTCCCGGCCAGTTTTGTTAACGCATAGTAGAGACCTCTAAAAACGTAGGGATCGTACTTTGGCCCATTATATTCTGTGTGAAATAAGTAACCTTGCATGGCTGTCAAACCCGCCAATTCTTTGTCATCAATACCTTCCGATTTCGCTTCTAGCGATTGAGCAACAGTCAAATGGTATAGACCATTGGCTCGCTCATATTGTTTTAACGCGTTTTGTTTCTGAACCTGAGCCTCCAAATTTGCAGCTATCGCCTTTTCTCCTGAAGCGATTGCTGCTTTTTCTGAGATCTGAGCCCTGATTGCTTGTTGTTGAGCAAATTCTTTGGACAACCTGGTCTCAACCAGCGCTTTTTCTAACTCTACGTTTTTTGACTTTAGTCTCTCCTCGGCCGCTAGTACTTCTCGTGTCTTGGCCTCTGCAAGCGCCCGTTGAATCTTTGCCTCCGCAAGTGCTGAATTTGCTTTCCTTGTTTGTTGTTGAGCAGTCTCTTTCTCTTTTTGTGCTTGAATCTTATTCATCAAACCGTAAAAGAACAATCCAATAGAAAACAGTAATGCTATACCTAATACAATATTTACAATCCTGGCTCTGCGCAACATTCTTCGTTGCAGCATTTCCTGATTCTTCAGTTCGGCCTCAAAGGTAATTCGGCTGGTGTCCAAAAACACGATCGCTCGCTCGAAGGCGATGTCATACCGCTGTGCCCAGGCACGTGAGGGGTTCTGCTTCTTTTGCCAGTTCAGTGCTAGCTGAAGATCAGGGGGTCTCCAAAGGCTGGTTTTGCCTATCTGGTACATGGCAGCGGCTTCCGACACCCGCTTATACATGCGTGCGGATTCATTTTCCTCATTTACCCAGCCTGAAAGCCGATTCCAAATACGCATCAAACTCTCATGCGAGAGTTCAATTACAGAATCCGAGGTAAGTTCAACCTGATCACTAGGCATAAGGAAAGATCTTCCCGACTGCCGAAATTTGTCAACAACGGTGATTACTTCTCCTTCTGATACTTCTGCGAGTTCGGCAATCAAACCGATCTTTGATGGTCTTCTAGTACCTTGTGTCTCTTTCGATTTTTCAGTAATTGCTTTAAAAAGTGTTTCAGCTACAATCCGTTCATTAGTAGACAATTCATCGTATGCTTCATTCGCATGCAGGGAAAGGGCCCGCGAAACTTGCCCGATCGCGTTATAATGACGCAAGTCCATTGGTTCACCCGGCTCGCGGTATGCTAACCAATAGTTCCATGTCCGCATCAACGCATGTTGAAGAATAGGAAGTTGATCTTGGTCGTCACCAATGTCACTTAAAAGCCGCTTCACCAGACGTTTTGATATTCGACCGCCTCCTACTGCCACGGGTCCCTCTATCACCAATCGTTTTTGCTCGCGTGTCATCTGGGGCACGAGGTAATTACTGCTATTTACGAGCTCAGTCAAACCTCGAAACTCAGCACAATTTCCTATGAAGTCGGATCGCATACTCAGCGCAACGTATGCTGAAGAGTGGGACTGGGCGACTGTATTCAAAATTAGATTTACATATTCAATCGACTCATTATGAGCATTTTCGGTTTTTGATTCCCTGTATTTAAAAAGCTCTTCAAATTGATCAATCAGAAAGAAAACATTTTCATTTAACTCCGTGCGAATATAATTACAAACCTCAACCAGCCCATTTGAACCACTCCTCAGCACTGAGCTGATAACCGCCTTATGAATTTGAATATCAGATTCATCTAACCTGCCATCAGCTGCCAATACAGCAATAATTGAATCGGTTAGATTTTCTATTGGAGCACTTCCAGGTCTTGAGATGACAACTTTCCAGAGCGGACTGTTCTGCGTCATGAATCCCCCGTACAGCATTGGGATAAGTCCGCAATACATTAGACTAGACTTTCCGCTTCCGGAATAACCAAGAACAGTAACAACTCTGTTATGGGCTAGTTTTTCGAGAATTTCGTCAGCGTGTCCTTCTCTGCCAAAAAAGAGATGGCACTCATCTAACGAAAACGGTCGCAATCCCGGAAAGGGATTAGGATCGAACTTTTCGTTAAACAGAGACGGAGTTAATTCTTCGTTCTCTGATTCGCCTACTTGCAGCGGATAGTTCACCATCTAAATCAAATCAAGTAAAAATTTTTCAAGATGATAGTTAATGGTTTTATGTGTATTAACAGTCTAAAAAATTGCGAATAACTCGCAGGCCCTTAAAAAATCGTCAAAATATACGAGAAAATTAAATATATTCCAATATCTGACCTGTCAAACTAATGTTATCGGCCATTAGTTCGTAAAACTCGTCTTTGTTTACTTTCAAAAGGATGGTGTCGGTCTTAGCGATGATGATATTGGTGTTGGCAAATCCAACCGGGGCAATAATCTCTCCAATGAATTGGCCGCTGGTATAGTCCATTTCATAAACACCCTTCTCGTAATACTGCACGGTGCCAGTGTAAACGATGAAGAAATCATTGTTCGTCTTTTCGTCAATAGACATGAACTCGTCTTTAGCTAACCGAAGCTCTTTTGAAATATCTGACACGAACGATAGCGCCAAGCCCGTGACGCCCTCAAAAATGGCCAATGATTGAAAAAAGACGATCTTCTCAAAAAGTCTGAGTTTCAGTCGAGCATCAGGTATGACCGATCTGTCTAGCCATCGTTTTCCATCGGCCCCTAATCGTCTAGTGTTGATCTCATAAGCTTCGGGGTTGATCTCATAAAGTGCCCACCCACTCATCTCTCGAATCAATCGATCTGGGTTAAACAAATGTGCGATGAGGTCAAGTATAAAATCAGCCATTTTTTGAATGCCAATTTGCTCGATAGCACACGCTCTTGTCCACCGGTTTGTTTGGGTAAAATCGCGATTTAATAAAAACTTTAATGTCAACTTACTATCCAATTTTAGCTTGGGATAGAACATCTCCAGGCGATTTATCTTTTCATTATTTGAAAGCTCATCTAACACCGGAACTATCTTTAACTTGAGCTGCTCAGAAAGGAAAACATCCAATAGTTCCAGCGCATAACTCGTTCCTTCTGAAGTGCCGCTCTCAATATTCTCTTTTACCAACTGAATAGAACGCGTATCGTACAACATCGCGAGCAGCATATAGATATGATCAATATCATTTCTATCTTCCTCTTCCAGTGCTTTCCAGATTCGCGAGGTTTGCAATCCGTTTCCGATTGTCTCCATGGCATTCAAATTCCAGGCGATGTCTGCTACGTCATTCTCGATTGCATATTTGATTCGTGTAATTTGAGAAATCCCGGCTTTAAATCCGCTTTCTCCAAGAGACAATAGAACTTGTGATACCACAACTTTATCGGGAAAATCTATTTTTCCCCATAATAAATCCTTCGCGCGCGGACCACCAATCCGACCAATCACCTGAACGATACGCAAAACCGTTTGAGTACTTTGACCTGATTGATAAAACGCAATCTCGAGGTAGGGTAACGCCTTGCCACCAATCAACACCAGAGAACTCATTGCCTGGTTGCTGTAGATTGGGCTAGCCAGATTCCCGATCAACGACATAATTATTTCCGGATTATTGATCTTAACACTCGTGGCAATAGCTGTTTTTCTAACTTTTGGTTCAGCATCCGATAAAAGATCTATTAAAAACGAAACATTCTCTTCTGCCGATGAATGGAGCAAAAGCTCAGCGGCATACTGTCTATCATCCGGTTGCTCCGACCTCGCTAGTTTCTGGATTCGTTGTTTACTGATATCCCCTCCGTGTGCCAGAATGGCCTGTAAATCAATTTTGTTCAATAGCTTTTTTTCATCACTGCCAGCTATGTCTTTATCTACGCGGATAACATACTGATCTGACACAGAAAGGCCTTTTACTTCATTCATTCTTCGCTGCGCATAATCACGAACACTATCCACTTCATTCTTCATCAATCCATTGATCCAGACGCCTACCTGTGCAGGATTCAATTTTTCTAAAAGGCGAAAGGAAAATACTGCCTTTGTCGATTTACTATCTACCAACTGCCTTTCAAGTCTGTTCATTACTTTCACAAATCCAACATCTAGCTTTTCCTGGCTGTGATCGATGTTCTCCAATTTGGATCTGATCTTCGCCTTATAGCCACCATACAGCCGTTGAATAATCAACACATAAAACAAGCAAAGCACTGCAATGATCACCGGAATCCACACCAGTTGGAAAAAGGGGATCAATGACAACCCGAATATAAAAAGACCAGCAACCATCCGTCCGGATTCACTTATGACTCCTTCCACTTTAACTTGAATACCAAACCTTGTGCGGTTGTCGAGCGGAACAAACATCAATTTATACACGGGGTTTTCGAGGGAATCTCTCAACATACTATTGAATAGTCGGCTGAGTGCGATGAACAAAAAGAAATAGATAAACGTATCTGGTTGACTTGCAATATCGAAACCGAAAAAAAGAGCAGCGAAAAATGAAACCACAGCAAAGAAACCAGTAACTATCGGAAGAATAAACAGCGAAAGTCGCAAGCCATAAGTGGTAATAATTCTATCATTAAAAAACGACTGCATTGCAAAACTTAGTAGGTAGATGGCTCCATTAAAATAAGCCAAGAAGTTTGTAAGATCACGCTGATTGGGATATTGCTCATTCAATAAATTCTGAAATATGAACTGATTAAAATTCAGTGTAACGACAGAGGTGATGAGAAAGAAGCTAAGCAGAACAACGTACTTATCTTTAAAAATCTTTGTAAACCCGGTTTCGCGCCTCGCCTCACTTGTGATTTTTGACTCTTTCTTAGCCAATCCAAATTGAATGGCAACAATTGCCAAACAAACAATGGCTCCAATAATGCTGATATCGCAAACGATCAAATAATCTGAGGTGTTTGGAAAAAACCTGGCTGACACGGGAATTAAAAAGTTGGTAAGAATGATCGCTAACAACTGACCCGTATCTATCCATCCGATAATCCGTTTCGATTGTTTAAAATCGAAGAGGCGGGCAAATAAACCCCAATAACACAAAAGCAGCAGAGCCGTTAATGGCCCCACTAGACAATACATCAAAAAGAGAATCTGATTTTGGAGATTTTCTGTTCCGAAATGGTAAAAATAATTGAGCGCAGAGGTGCAAATAAAAATCAGGACGAAGCTAAAAAAAACCAATGCAGAAAACCGAACTCGATTTTGAAAAAAAGAGAAGGTTACAGTGATCGCAATGCCCAGGCCACCTGAAATTAAAAACGCTTCATTGAGATGAGAACTTAACTTATTTAAAAAAAGCGATTCTGCTGTAACCTGATAAGTAGCTACGAAAATGCCTATGAAAAAACCCATTGAAAGCATAAGAACAACTTTCGTCTGTTCTTCTGGCTTTACATTCAAAAGGCGAAGAGCTCTTATATACACAGGTTTAAAATTACCATTAATTGCCAAAAACAAAAAAGCCAGAGATCATTTTTGATCACTGGCTTTGAAGCAAAAAAGAGCAAGTTATTTCTTCGCATCAACCGAATCTTTTTTAACAGTTTGATTCAATTGGAATGCCTCGTTCAGTCCTTTCACCACATCCTCGGTGATGTCGATACCTGCACTTCCGTATAAAAGATCACTAGAGGTGTCAAATTTTAGAACTGCTTGCAATCCTTTTTCAGCGCCATATTTTTTCAGGAATGTAGTGATGTTACCATACAATTCAGCATTTACTTTTGCCTGCTCATTTGCCAAGTCTTGTTCTATACTCTGCTGATAAAGGCGAAAATTTTGTTGCTTTTTTCCAAGATCCTCTTCCACCGCTTTTGCCTGGCCAATTGTCATTGTACTGATATTGCGCTGGTAGGCACCAATTTCGCTTTGCAGCGACTGAGCTCTGTTTTGAAGGTCTTGGTCTAATTTCTTTCCTTTGGCTTCAAAACGAACTCTAACTTCTTTGTAGTAATCATAATGCTTAAGAACAGAATCTGAATTGATGTAGGCAATCTTCAAATCTCCAGCCGCCACGAAATGCGGTTGTGAAGTCTTAGGTGAAGTAGAAAAGTGCAAATAGAATAAGATCGCAACTGCAACCAGTGAAATACCGCTCAGCGCGATGGGAACATTTTTCATTTTAGCTTGAATTTGGTTTTAAGGCTGCAAATATAAACAGAAAGGGTACAGTGCAAAACAAAAACATTCGCCACCAAGGCCTAATCTTCTTCGTCCAATTGAAAGGAATAAAGAGTCTCGTCAAGCACCAGTTTATCTGTTGCAAACTGATCGATAAATTTCTCGATGACTGACGCAGAAATTCGCTCGACCTGAAGCCCGACATCGAGGCTTACTCCAAAATCACCGTCTTCATCTATGTCAAGATACTCTTTTACTTTAATCGCCCCCTCCTCTTGCAAGCCTAAAATCACCTCCGCCATATGCAGACCGACCTCCTCCTGAAGGGTGGCCTCTTCAGGAGTAGTTGTCTCTGCCAAAGACTCATCTCTATTCCACTTGGGAAAACGCTCGGCTGTGATACTTTCCGCCAATTCATACAACTCACTTTCATGCTCTAAGCGAAGCGTGGTCAACACGGCATCATAAATGACTCTTTTACTTTGATAATGGCCGAGAAAACGAAAGTGAAAAAATTCTTCCGAATTGTTATGTTCATCGACAGGCACAAATTTCTTTCCTGCTCTATCAAGTTTCGACTGAAACTCCGCAATTACAACGGGATCAAATCCTTCATTCATTTTGCGCTATTTTTGGTTTTCATCTTTGTACCATTCTGCATACATCGGATAGTTTTTGGCCGTGCGTTCAATCACCATTTTCATCTCCTCACCTACCTCTTTGATTCTCTTTGCAGGGATGCCCGCGAAAACGCTGCCCGGCTCTACTCTCGTTCCGGGAAGAACAATCGCGCCAGCTGCTATTACAGAACCCGATCCGATGATCGCATCGTCCATCACAATCGCCCCCATGCCAATCAAAACGTTGTCCTCGATCGTGCAACCATGTACCACCGCGTTGTGCGCAATCGAAACATTATTGCCAATGATCGTCTTTGCTTTCTGATAAGTGCAATGAATGACTGCACCGTCTTGAATATTGGATCGATTTCCAATGGTAATTGAATGGACATCGCCTCGCACCACCGCGTTGAACCAAACCGTGCATTCGTCTCCCATTACCACTTCACCAACTACCACAGCATTGTCTGCCAAAAAGCAGTTCGCTCCAAATTGGGGAGTAAATCCTCTAACCGACTTAACAATTGCCATATCTCTGTAAACTAAGCTACCTCAAGATTAAAAGAATCTATTAAGACCACAAAATCCTACTGACAAGATGTCACGATTACTCTAATTAATGCTAAATTTGTGACGAAAGAAATCAACAAATGAACAAATTGATCGAAAATATCGATTTCCTATCTCCGGCTGATACTGTTGCCAATGAAAGCATAAGAATATCGTTAGACCAGAATACCGGGAAATCAAGAAAGCTATATATTGAAAGTTACGGCTGTCAAATGAATTTTTCCGACAGTGAGATAGTAGCTTCGATCCTGCAAAAAGAAGGGTTTGATACTACATCAGACATCAACCAAGCGGATCTCGTATTTCTAAACACTTGCTCAATCCGCGAGAAAGCTGAGCAAACGGTTCGCCACCGGCTCACCCACATCAACGGCCTCAAAAAGAAAAAGCCGGAACTGGTAGTTGGAGTGCTCGGCTGTATGGCGGAACGATTAAAGACAAAGCTGCTAGAAGAGGAAAAAATTGTTGATCTGGTTGCAGGACCCGATGCATACAGAGACCTTCCGCAGTTAATTGGCCAGGTAGATGAGGGAGATAAAGCCGTCAACACTTTTCTATCACGCGAAGAAACTTATGCGGATATAAGCCCAGTAAGATTGAACTCGAATGGAGTGAGCGCATTTATCTCTATCATGAGAGGATGTGACAACATGTGCTCTTTCTGTGTGGTGCCATTTACACGGGGTCGTGAAAGAAGTCGTGATCCGCAGTCGATCGTGGAGGAAGCTACTGATCTCTTTAATCGCGGGTTCAGAGAAGTCACTTTGCTGGGGCAAAATGTAGATTCTTACAAATGGAGTGAAGTAGAAAACAATAAAGCTCGATTAGAAAAAAAGGAAGTTGATTCAATTATCAATTTTGCCAATCTGTTAGAACTAGTTGCCAAAATAAATCCTGATTTGCGGGTTCGTTTCTCCACGTCTCATCCTAAAGATATCACAGACGAAGTATTGTATACGATCGCCAGGTATGAGAACATTTGCGACTACATTCACTTGCCCGTGCAAAGCGGCAATAGTCGAATATTGGAAATGATGAATCGTGGCTACACCCGAGAATGGTACCTCCAGCGTGTTTCAAAAATCAGAGAAATACTCGGAGATGACTGTGGACTTTCTTCAGACATGATCACTGGCTTTTGTTCAGAAAATGAAGAAGAGCATCAAGACACCCTTTCGCTCATGGAATTAGTGGATTACGATTATTCGTATATGTTCCATTATTCAGAACGGCCCGGAACCTTGGCAGCCAAAAAGTTCCCTGATGATGTGCCTCTCGAAGTAAAAAAGAGAAGACTGGATGAAATCATCAAAATGCAAAGTCGCTTGTCCCTGAGAAGAAATCTTCTGGATATTGGAAAAATCCAAAAGGTTCTAATTGAAGGAACCTCAAAGAAATCTACTGATCATCTTCAGGGTCGCAACTCTGCCAATAAAGTAGTTGTTTTTCCAGGAGGAAATAAAAAGAAAGGCGAATACGTCCATGTATTAATAGAAAGCTGCACTGGTGGAACGCTGATTGGTAAGCAAGTGTAGAAATGAACGAACAAACGAATAAATGACAGCAACAGAAACCGATATTTTAAATCTGAAAAACAGGTTTGGCATAATAGGCAACGCCAATCTTTTAAACCATGCCGTGCGTGTGGCGATGCAAGTGGCACCAACCGATATGACCGTTCTTATCACTGGCGAAAGTGGATCTGGAAAAGAATCTTTTTCGAAAATCATACACCAACTTAGTCCAAGAAAGCACGGTCAGTTTATTGCCATCAACTGTGGGTCAATACCCGAGGGTACGATTGATTCGGAATTATTTGGGCATGAGAAAGGCTCGTTCACCGGTGCGCACGAAGCAAGAAAGGGATATTTTGAAGTAACCAATGGTGGCACCATTTTTCTAGATGAAATTGGAGAAATGCCGATGGGCACCCAAGCGCGATTACTGCGCGTGCTTGAGAATGGCGAGTTTATTCGTGTCGGTTCATCGAAAGTATTGAAAACTGATGTCCGGGTAGTCGCGGCCACTAACGTGAACCTCCTAAACAAAGTTGAACAAGGTCGATTTAGAGAAGATCTTTACTACCGTCTCAATAGCGTACCGATCTATGTCCCGCCCCTTCGCGAACGCGGCAAAGACGTAGAGTTACTGTTTAGAAAGTTTGCTACCGACTTTGCGGAAAAATACAAGGTTAAGCCGATCACGTTAACGGAGGACGCCAAAGAACTATTGCTTAAGTATCGGTTTCCAGGGAACATACGACAGCTTAAGAATTTGGTGGAACAGATTTCTGTACTGTCGCCCGACCAAAAAGAAATTAGCGCACCTATACTAGACTTATACATTCCTAAAGAATCGACCCTCCCCGCTCTCTACAATGGGCAGCATGGTGCCGAAAATATTTCTGAGCGGGAGATTTTGTATAAAGTCCTTTTCGATATGAGAAAGGATGTTAACGATCTTAAGAAAATTGTTTTGGAAAGTTTCCGAAATCCAGATCAAGCGGCCCAACTTATTAAAGAAAACGCTTCCTTGTTTGATGGTCTCCACCACGAAGAGAATACAGGGCGCAAGGAAACGGTCCTTAATATTAATGCACCACGCCCAGTTGAGCAGGTGGATACCCCTGAAGAGGTTCAGGATATTACTCACGTAACGGAAGATGATTCTCTTTCCATTGAAAAGAAGGAAAAAGAACTCATCATGCGCGCACTCCGAAAGAACAACGATAAACGAAAATATGCGGCACGGGATTTGGGAATTTCAGAGAGAACACTCTACCGCAAAATAAAGGAATACGGGCTAGAGGAATAGACGCAAAAATTAAAAAAATGAGTTACCATTTGATTCCAGGCAGTGTAAAAAAATTTTGCTTGTTATTGGTTCTCCTTGTTTCCGTGAGCGGCTGCGGGTTTAAGTATTCGCTTTCTGGTGCTGCGACCACTGCAAAAACGATTCAAGTCGATCTTTTTTATAACAATACAGATCTCGGGCCGGCTAACCTTGGGCAGACTTTCACAAACAAATTGAAGGACTATTATCAACGAAATTCCAGTTTAAAAGTGGTACAGGAGAATGGCGAATTGCTTATTGAGGGGACGCTCGTTCAATATGCGATTGCTCCACTTGCTCCAGTAGCAGGGACAAGTGCCGCTCAACCATCGCAGGCAGCTCTTACAAGACTTACTATTGGTTTAAAAGCTAACTATGTAGACACGAAGGAGCCAAAAAACAGTTTCAAGGATAAAACGTTCAGCTTTTATGCTGATTTTTCAAACGATCAAGAAAATTTCATTTCTATTCAAGAGAGTCTAGAGAACAAAATATTCGATCAGATATTTCTTGATATCTTCAACGCCACACTAGCTAACTGGTAGGTTCATTTTTCATTTTATTTTGATTTCGTTTTAGATTAAATCTATTTACTAAAAAATTATGTCTCGAATATTAACTGGCATTCAAAGTAGCGGCAGGCCCCACTTGGGCAACTTACTGGGCGCGATTATTCCCGCCATTAAATTATCAAAACTGCCAGGGAATGAGTCTCTATTTTTTATAGCGGACCTACATTCCTTAACTACGATCAAAAACGCTCAACAACGAATCGACAATGTCAATGCTGTTGCTGCTGCCTGGCTGGCATTTGGATTCGATATCGAACATAATCTACTCTATCGTCAGAGCCGGATCCCCGAAGTATGTGAGTTGACTTGGTACCTGAGCTGCTTTACTCCTTTTCCGATGTTGGGCAAGGCGCATTCATTCAAAGATAAATCAGATCGGCTTGCAGATGTCAACGCTGGCTTGTTTACTTACCCTGTATTAATGACAGCAGACATCATTCTTTACAACGCCCACTATGTGCCTGTTGGAAAAGATCAAAAGCAACATCTAGAAATGGCTCGTGACATCGCCAGCGGGTTCAATGCGATCTATGGGGAAACATTTGTTGTGCCTGAAGCAAAAATAGAAGAACAAGTCATGACCGTTCCTGGGACAGACGGGCAGAAAATGAGTAAGTCCTACGGAAATACAATCGATATTTTTCTGACGGATAAAGAACTCAAGAAACAGGTGATGTCCATTGTCACGGACAGCACACCAATGGAAGCACCAAAGAATCCTGATACCGACAATGTTTTTGCCATTTATAAGTTATTGGCAAGCGCGGAGCAAATTAGTTCCTTGAGGGCCAAGTACCTCGCAGGAAACTTTGGCTACGGGCACGCTAAACAAGAATTATTTGAGTTGATTGTATCAAAGTACAAGAATGAACGCGAGGCCTTCAATTTCTACATGAGTAATCTGCCCGAGTTGGAAAAAAAGCTTTTGCAATGTGAAGCAAAAGCAACAGAAATAGCTCGGGAGGTGTTAGGAAGGGTGAGAACCAAGCTGGGATACTAGTCAGCAACCTAAAAAATCAATTCCAAAAGTTAGACTTGCTATTAAAGGTTGGGCACGGAATCATACGATTTTTTTTCTTAGCTCCCTTGCGCAGTGGCTTCGCCTCAAACTCATACACCACCGAAATCTCATGGGCCCCACCAGAAGCTGTAGATAAACCGGACGTACTAAAATCATAGCTGTACCCAATTGTTAGGTTATTAAGATATAATCCAAGAGTAAAAATAAGTGCGTCTTGCTGAATGGAATTTACTATCGTAGTCTCCCAAGGCTTTCCACGATACCAGATCCCTAATGAAATAGGATCTATATGGTAATTAAGTCCCAAATCCATCTGAGACACCAACCCCTGAGATCTATAAATAAAGGAAGGGGTCAAATAATCGGGCTTTGCACCTTTGGTTAGACCTCTTCTTATCGCTATCCGTCCACCACCATGTATAACAGTTTTCATGGGTAAACGTGTTTCGGTAGTGAGAATAGACAGATTCGGATTATTGATATGGCTAAAGGCTGCGCCAAAGAAAAGTTCTTTGCTATACAAAACAAAGCCACTGCTAAAATCAAAGTATTGTGTATTTCCTAGTCGCTGAAAGGCTGGATCAAGAGAAGCACCATTGAACTCCAAACCATCGCCAAATTGTAGCTTGCTTCTATCAAGGCCGTTAATTCCGTAGCCAAAACTCAACCCTGGAGAAAACACTAACTTTTCTGACAGCTTGACTTTATAGCTGTAATTAAGCGCCACCGTTGAAGTTCGCCAACCTGCAGAACCCATTTTATCAGTAGTAGCAATAATACCAAAACCACTTCGAACTTCATCTACCCAAATATCATAACTGGCAGCAAAGGTGGCAAACGACTGTGGTAAGTTGGGCCACTGCACCCGATGAATAAACGTTGCACGTTGTTGATTAGTGATGCCCGTAAATCCTGGATTAAGATATAGTGGAGACTGATAATACTGAGAGAATTGAGGATCTTGTCCACTGGCAACAGTAAAAACAAAAAACAGCAGCACGGGTAGTGTAATCCTCTTCATCTCTGTATTCCCAAAGATATTCATTTTTAATAAAGCATAGTTATATCACCAACAGTTGTGGTTCGCTGAGAGTCTGAGAATCGAACAGTCAATTTATAAACATAAACCCCAGCCGGCATCAACTTGCCATCCTTGTTATAGCCATCCCACCCTACCACAGAACTGGTGCTTTCAAAGACAAGATTACCCCACCGGTCGTAAATCTGAAGGTTGTAGGCGTCAGAATCATTTGATATTCCCTTTATCAACGGTAGGAAAACATCATTGAACGTTCCGTTTCCACCGGTTCCGGTACTACTTCGCCCATTAGGGTTTGGCGTGAACGAATTGGGTATTTTTGCCAGCCCGCCTTGCTTGGCAATGATAGTTCTGGTTAACGTATCTGAGCAGACAATGCCATTGCCATGATCAAATCTCGCAATCAGTGTAACATCATACTTGCCTTCTATAGCATACGTGTACTTCGGCTCAAAATCGGTAGACGTTCCCCCATCTCCAAAATCCCACAGATATTGATTGGCACCGTTTGAAAAATTGAACGTAGACATCTCCGTATCAGGAACGTAGACAATATCTGGGCGCAAGTCGAAGGTAGAGAGCGGTTTATCATAAACGTTTACAACCCTGCTGGTAGCCGGCACTTGCACGCCCGTGAACGTGTTCCCGACCGTAAGTGAAATCGTGAACTTACCTGGGTACGGCACGTCAAATTTCGTTGGGTAACCGCTGGAGCGAGCGACTATTTTATTGTCTTGATCTCGCACTACCCAGGCAATTGAATCTACCTCACCTAGTATTTTAATGTCATTTGCTGGTATTAGTATTGGACTTGGGAAACAAGTTTCTGGAGTTGCGTTGAATTCGGCAGTTATTGGCTCTAACGGTATTTGAATTGTCTTTGAAATTGTGTTGCTACAGGCAGCATTTAGCTTATTCTCTCCTCGCAACGTAATGGCTCTATCAGCAGGGTTACTAATAAATTTAACCGTAATAGGAGAAGGTCTCCCTACTAAGTTAGTTTTCTTGACATCTGAATCGTTCCCAAAATCCCATGACCAATTGAAATCCGAATCTGTGGACTGAGAGCCCGATAGACTAGAAGTGTTGGTGAAGTCAACAATGGATCGCTGATTTAGCCATGAGGGGATTGCGCCATTAGTAAACTGCGGATCTACATTATAGTTGACAATTACATCCCTCGTACCAGAAGCAGAGCACGAAGAGTTGCTGCCAGTATAAGTAATTCTATATGTTTGATTATTAACTGTGGTATTATTGACGATTGGGAAATTAACATTGTAGGTAGAAGGTAAATTAACAACGGTATTGGTTGTTAAATCTTGATAAGTCCAGGTGTGAGTGGTAGCACCCTGCGTGGCGTTTGTCAATGTAATCACATCTCCACTACACATTCTTGTCTTATCAGCCGATATATTTGCAACCACACTCTGCAAAATAGTTACTTGCTTTGACGTGCTTAAAGGGCCACAACCATCTACGTTATTGATGGCTTGCAACGTAATCGGAATAGTCAAATTGCCCGATGTGTTTGGACTGCTGATTACCCTACTTACAGAGTTAAGTCCTAGGGGCGTACCAACTGGAAATAATTGAGCAGTTCCATCCGGCCAAAACCACGTGTACTCCACACCTGGATCCACTGTCCACTGAAATATAAATGTGCTGCCTGCGCATTGGGCTACCGGACTAGTAATGGCAAAGTCTGAACTTATCTTTTTGACAGGAACAATTGTGGATATCGGCAAGCCTACAGCATCACACCCATTAAAATCTTTCAATGCCGTAAGTGTGTAGGTAGTAGTGTTTAGAAAGTTTGACACAGGCACCTGAGTAATGGTAGCTCCGACCCTACTGGTAGTTGTAGTGCCATCATTGTAGTCAAAATAAAAGGGAGCTGCTCCAGTAAAATTAAAGTTTAGCAAAAAGGATCCCCCTTGGCAAACTGGGGTAATGGATGGTCCAAAAGTTGCCGTTGGCAAAGGATTAACCGTAATGGTTACCGTGTTAGAAGTTAGCGTAGCACAACTTCCAGATGTAATCTTTCTTCGGTAATTAGTGGTAACCGTAATAATGGGAGGATCAAAAGTAGCATTGGTTGCACCTACTACATCCGTAAAGGTAATATTATCTGTAGATTGTTGCCATTGATACGCGTAGCTGCCTATACCACCAAATGGCGGAGCCAGTTCAATCAATGCAGTAGGGTCTTCGCCTAAGCAAACTGATTTATCAAATGCAATAATACCCTCAAACAACGGAAGAGGGTCTGTCAATACCACTGGCAATGAAGTTTTTTTGCAGCCATTTCCATCAGTCACAGTTACGGTGTACACCCCAGAAGCTAAGCCTGTGAAATTACCTGTAGTTGCGCCTGTTGAATTAAAGATATTTTGATCTAAAACATACGTATAACCTGGGCTAGCACCAGCCCCACCTGTAATGCTAACTAAGCTTATGGAGCCATCGCTCGCACCCGCACAACTAACATCTTTTCCATTGTAAGGAGAATTTTTCTGGATCGCAAAAGTAATATCTGGCGGCTGAGTTATGGTGACGGCAGGCAGGGTAATGGAACAATTGTTTACATCCGTAATTCGAACGCGGTAACTACCTGCCCGTAAATTATCGAACTGAACCGAAGTGGCACTGACCACCGCGGCAGGATTGCTCGAATCCTCCAATAACAAATACGTTAACGCACCAGTGCCACCGTTGATGCCTGTAACAATCAGCTGACCATCTGGTAAATTCCTGCACGACACATTGAAACCATTGAAGTTGCTGGAAGCTGCGGCAGTCGCAACTAAAGCAGGGGGTGCAGTTACGTTAATGGGGGCAGTTGTAAAGGGGCAACCATTTAAATCCGTTATGGTAAAGGTGTAATTAGTGCCAGCAGGCACGTTGATAAACTGGCCCGTGAATTTCCCTGTTATATTTGGTACTGCAAACTGATTAAAAACATACTGCAATTGGCCTGTGCCTCCACTAGCAGTAACTGTAATGGCTGCATCAGTTGCGGTCGCGCAGCTAATCTGCGAACCGAAATAGTTACTCGTTACCAAAGCAGAGCCCGTAATAGAAGTTGGGTCGGTAATCGCAACTGTAGAGGTAATGACAGAACAGCTATTCGCATCGGCTACCGTAAACCTATAAGTACCGGATGATAGCCCTGTAAAAATACCGCTTGTCGCACCTGTCGTATTCACAATGTTAACGGGTATCTTGGTAAGCTTATAGTCATAAGCTCCTGTGCCACCGCTGGCTAAAACGGTAATCACTCCGTCACTTTCTCCATTACAACTAATTTGTTGGCCACTGAAATTACTAGTTACGCTAGCTGAGGTAGTCAGTGGTGGTGGTGGAGATATCGTTATCGGTGGCGACACCTTGGGGCAGTTGTTAGCATCTGTGGCTGTCACCGTGTAAGTATCCGCGGGAAGGCCTGAAAATGTACCCGTTGCATTAGAAGCGCCCACCTGATTACCCAAACTATTTTTCAACACGTATGTGAAAACTCCTGCACCTCCGGTTGCACTAGCCGATATAATGCCATCGCTGGCTCCTACACATCTTATTTGTCTACCATTGTAGTTACTCGTAACCGAGGCGCTAGTAAACGTAATTGCAGTTGGTGGGGCCACCGTAATTAAACCTGTAGTCACCGAACAATTGTTGGCATCAGAAACAGTAACGGTATAAGTACCTGCTACCAGGCCTGTATAGACACCCGATGCATTGCCTGTTGTATTGCTTATTGCCTGATCTAGCTGAAAACGATAAGGCTTTGGTATGGTCACCGTTCCACCAGTAGGCACAACGGTAATTTGACCATTGGTACCACCTACACAACTTGGGCTTGTGAAGGTTGCAGAAACAATCGATACTGGAGTGGGTTGTGTAACAGTTATCGGCCCGGCACCAACTGAGCAATTGTTAGCATCTTTTACAGTAAAAGTATAACCGCTTCCAGCTGGTATATTGGTGAAAATACCTGAGAACTGACCTGTGGTATTTGCTAACGGAAACTGATCAAAAACATATTGCAGGGTTCCCGTTCCTCCACTTGCTGTTACTGTAATCACACCGTTTGCTGATCCATCATCACATGTTATTTGAGAGCCATTATAATTACTCGTAACGGCAACCGAAGCTATAACTAATGTGGGTTGGTTTATCGTTCGATTGACAGAAGTAAAGCATCCATTTGCGTCTGTTACTCGAAAATTGTAGTTGCCATCTGCCAAACCACCAAATACACCAGTCATATTAGTGGGTCCACCCGGAAGCAATTGAAACGTAAACACGCCCGTGCCACCAGAAGCATTTACTCTAATCTCTCCATCGCTTTCGCCATTACATGAAATGGGTTTAGAAATAAATGTGGTTGGCACAATGACGGTCGGTTGAGTGACAGTGACATTACTTGATGTGCTTGTGCAGCCCAACAAATCAGTGACCGTAACTGTATAGACTCCTGGGCTTAGCCCGACAAATGTTCCTGTGGTTGCGCCTGTAAGATTTACCGTTGGCCCGGCAATTGTATATCCATAACCACCATTGCCACCATTGGCAACTGCTGTTATCTCAGCATCATTTGCTCCGTTACATGATGTCTGCTCACTTACTGATGCAAAGATAGTGAGAACAGCTGGCTGGGTTACGGTAACGGTATTCGTTACTCTCGTGCAATTATTATCGTCTTTTACAGTTACGGTATAATTACCCTGAGCCAACCCAGCAAACGTACCGGTAGAATTAGTTGTTCCACCCGGACTAATTGTATACGAATAGGTGGTTGCGACTGTTCCGCCTGACGCAGTAACAGCAATAACCCCAGTACTCAGTCCGTTACAACTTACAGGCGTAGCAAGAGATGCCGAGGCATCAATTGCTGTCGGCTCTGTAACCGTAACGGTGCTCGTTGTAAACTGACACGTATTGGCATCTTTTACAAGGAACGTGTATGCGCCTGCTCTCAATCCGGTATAAACACCAGAAGTATTTCCTGAGGTATTACTTGGAAGTTCAATCAATTGATAGGTGTAGGGTCCAACTCCTCCACTCCCCAAAACTGTCACTTGCCCCGTTGTTTCTAAGTTGCAGGCCACGTTGCTATTTACAGCGGTCGATGCATTTACAGGGGTTGGTTGTGTTAGGTTGATACCCGTAGCGGAGGCGGTACATCCTCTTGAATCTCTCACCGTAACCGTATACGGATTACCAGCAAAAGACAATCCGTTAAAGACAGGACTATTGAAAAACGTGACGCCACCATCAATGCTATATTGGTAAGGCGCTGTGCCATTAGTAGGTGTAGCCGTAATAACACCATTTGGGTCACCAACACATCGAATATTGAATCCCCCAAAGTAGTTTGAAGTCGCAGAAGCAGTGAGTGAAGGCTTAGGGTTAACCGTGAAATTAACAGGAACTATTTTTTTGCAACTGCCATTATCTACTTCAACAAAAACAGGAACTCCTGAAGTCATAACATAAGCCGTAACCGGAGGAACACTCACAGCAGTAATAGGTATTGTCTTTGCATTGTCTTGAAACCACAAAAACGTAATCCCACCTCCACTATTCACGCTTGTTTGCAATGCGGTCAGATCAACGGTAGCAGTATTTCCACCAACATTGTCTGAGCAGGTTGAGCTATTGATAGGGTTTGCGGTTGGTGAGGGCGACACCTGTATATTGACATCCAACGGCTGACCTGAGCAATTGCCGAATTTTGGCGTTACCGTATAAACAACAGTCTCTGTTGAAGCAGTAGGGTTTATCAATACGTCTGTAATGGTGCTACCCGTTTGTGCTCCTAACGAAAAGCCAGTTATGAGTATACTGGTAGCAGATTTAAATTCCCATGAGTAAGTACTGGCTGGTAGATTAGTTGATGAGAATACAACTGTGGGCGAGTCTCCACTACAAATAGCCGGAGGATTCAGTGATGGGCTAACGTTAAGGACGGGCTCTGGTTCCACTACCATCTCCAACGGAAATGGAGGAGCTCCTTTGCATCCTTCATTGGATTCCGGCCTAATAGAATAAACAACCTTGACAGCCGCGTTTGTGGTGTTTATCCAAGAGTCGTCTGCAAGCTCAGATGCGGATACCAGAGGTAATAGCTCAAGTGGATCAGTGGTCGGATTTCCTGTAGATGGCGTCAACGCAGGAACAGGATTATTCGAGATGTCAAAGAATTGAATACCCAATATCCGATATCCAACTGCCCCTTTACTACCTGTCGCAACTCGTAAATTCAAGTTATAAATTTCTCTACTACAGATTGTTTTATTTAAACTGATGTCTAGAGTAGGCTCCGCTCGCACAGTAAAAATTACATCAGTTGGTGGGCCTTCACAGCCAGCCGCACTTACGGGCACCACTGTGTATCGCACTCGTAAACTTCCTCCATTGGTATTTTTGAATGAATCATTAAAAATCTCAGAACTTAATACCGGTGTTAAGGGATTGAAGGGTCGTGAAGAAGGGATCAAACCAGGGTCTACAACTACATTAATTAATCTAAAAGTAGTAGCGGGTACGCTACCACCAGCAGCTAATGTAATTCCTGAAATTACATCACTACACTCAGCCTTATTCAGATTTGCAAGAAAGGGCCTTTGATTTACAATAACATTAAATGGATCAGATTCAGGAGAAACGCAGCTACCACTAGTTTGTTTAACTTTTACACTTCCGTTTAAAGCTCCCCAATCTACGGTAATTGAACTACCGGTTTGGCCAGGCACGGGGTTGCCGCTTATCTCCCAATTGTAAGTACCAGCGGAAGGGTTTGATATTGAAAATATTACCCCTAATTGATTGGTACAAACATTTAGCGGACTGACCACACCTGGGAATGGACCTCCCAAAATCTCAGGTTTTGTTGGTGCAGAGTTAACATTGACTGTTAAGGTAATTGGATTACCATCGCAACCTGTAATAAGCCCCTCGTTAACCTTTATAGGAATGCCTGCCGCAAAATTGGAAACAAAACCGAGAGGTGGCGATGTTGTAGAGTAATTAAACCGAATGATCCTAAAAAAAGTACCACCGGGAAAAACCTCAAACTCCGGAGTAGCTATCGAAGGATCACCCGGACCAAAAAAGTTTGCTGGCACAGTATAAGATGGAGCAGGTATCACCCAATTATAGGTCGATCCAGGATTAACCGCTGGGTCAACCTGAAAAAACTGAACACCCGTCCTACTCGCGCAAACACTCAAGGTGCCAGAGAGCGGAAGTGTATTTCCGGTAAGTGAATTATTATTAACATCGATGATACTATTGTTTGCGGGCCGAGCCTTATACTGAAGTGTAACGGTGGATTGGTTAGTGCAGCCCGTTACCGTATTTTCGACCCTCGCAAATACTTCAACATCAGCCGTAACAACGAAGTTCGAAGGGCTTACAACAGGGTTTGTGTTCGAAATAGCTTCAGCCAAACTGCTGAACCAAGTTACGTTTCTCTGTGCAGGCAATGCCGCAAACCCAATAATATCTGTCTTTATAGCAGCGGTAGTCAGATCGATAGTTCCTTGTAGAGTGCCAGGAGGAGAATCTTCACAAACATCATAAACAGCAGCATTGGCGACTGGTTTAGGGTTGATCGTAAAAGTCATTAACCCAACGTTAACGCAGTTGAACGGAGCCGGAGAGGTAGCCCGAAAATAGAAAATATTTCCATTGATAACTGTCACATTTCCAACGACTGGAATAGTTCTAGCGGCATTTGAAAACCATTGGACTGTTGTACCGGGAACAGCCACTGTATTAGTCACCGCTGAATTGTACGTTGTAAGATCAACGTTCGCAACCGATCCTCCACCTGCCGTGGTTTCGCATAAAACGGGAGCAGGATCGACAGCCGTTGGTAAGGGATTGATCGTAATGGAAACATTGCTAAAAGTAGGCGCACAAACGCCTAATGCGCTTTGAACAGTCCAGCGCAAAATGGTTGTTTGAGCCACACCACCAGGTATTGGAGCAGGCAAATTAGAAACAGTTGAGGTGGGACTGTTTGCATCCGAGAACGTAATAGAGGCAGCCGAAGCATCGCGGACAAAAACATTGTCAAAAGCAATTCGGTTAGTGGCTGCATCGTTGCTCACACGCACAACCACCTGAAGGGTAGCCCCAACTAATCCTGAAACCGAGGCAGTACTGTTCAAAAAGTTTCCAGTCAAGTTCCCATTGGTCGTAAATGCAATTTCAGGCCCGCCATTTAACTTATAGAAAACTCGGATGTAATCCTCAGGTGCCAACAAGTCATTTGAAATATTAATCAAATCAACCGTTGCTGTAGCAGAAGTTAACGATGAGATATCAATAACGGCAGAATTCCAAACCACTTCGCCAATATTTCCCGCGCCACCGCCCAATGATCCATTTGTATTATTCGCTTCAAACCGGTTTGACTCGACACGGAAGTAACCCGCTCCTCCTGTGAAAACATTCGCGCCAGAAGTATTAACAGACCAACCGTTTAACGAAGAGGAGGACGTAACCCCGTTGGCGAAGTTGGTGAAGTTTTGATAGTAAGCGACCCTCCCGGGTATAGTCCAACTGCCATTGCCACCATTGGTCGCAGCAGTTGCCGCAAGTGCAACTGAAGGTGTACCAGCGCACACATTTGGCTGATTAGCTCCCGCTACAGCCGCTGCTGGAGAAACGTCTTGCGTATGAAGAACGCCTAAGGAAGCGGCACTTCTACAAGCAGTAGCTGTGTTTCTGGTAAAAGTAAAATAGGTGGCAGTTGCATTGCTGGTAGGGGTAAAATTCTGATTTTGCGCGCCACTGACAGCACCCGCGGCCGCAATCGTGCCAGCGGCATCGGTATACCATTCGATGGCAAACCCAGGTCCCGGGTTCGCCACGCTGATCAAGGCGCCTGTTGGGCTGGTGTTACAAGCTATCGCTCCCACTCCACCGGTTGGATTTGCCGGCAGCGGATTGACAGTAAAAGTTACGGGGATGTTAAAGGTGGTTAGACAACCTGTAGCTGACAATATGGAAACAAAGTTAAAGGTATGTGGGCTCGGTAGAAGTGAATTGAACTCAGCATCATTAAATGTAATTGGAATCGATGGGTCTCCGGCAGCATCAGTGGCAAATACTTTCGTCCTGTTGGCAGATCCGTCAATGGTGTAGGTCAACGTAAAACCTGCCGTGCTCGCAGACGCTGGTGCCAAACTAAACAATACAGTCGGGTCTGGAGTTAAAGCGCCATTGAAGCAAGCTGAGATGGGGTTTAACGTAGGTCCTGAATCAAGAATCGGTGGCGTGCCACCAATTGTAACCGAAGCCGTACCTCCTAAAGATGTTGCAGCGCAACCATTCCCATTCATATCCGTTAAAGCTGTTAGTTGGTAGATCGTATTTACGCCAGGACTTGGTGCCGATATTGTAAAAGTATTGGCTGGCCAATTGGTCACTACTACTGGCCCCCCAGGAGTTTGGTTATAGGTAACATTAAAAGGAGGCGTACCCGTTAAAGCCCAATCAATATCTGGAGCTGGATTACCACCGCAAACCGCCCCACCACCAGATGGATTGGCGGCAGTTGGGAGCGGGTTTACTGCAATTTGGATGATGTTTGAATTTGTGCTCGGACACGTCAATGATGTTGATCTCCTTCTGTAGTGAGTTGTGGTAATAAGAGCGGGTGGATTGTAGTTTTGCGTGGTACTGACACCAGAAGCATTTGAATAGGGGCCACCTGCGCCAGTGGTACTCTGCTCCCATTGATAAAAATAAGTAGATCCATCACCGCCAGTAGCAGGTGTGCCCGTCAGCCCTACAGGTGTTTGACCTGAGCATATAGTCTGTGTATTTCCAATTGTCCCTGAGTTTACAATATTATGAACAGTAATAGTGATTGGTAAGGTAGCTGCCGTGTTTACTGGGCAAAAGCCTGACGTAACAACCCTCCGATAAAACGTTGTTACTAAAAGTCCAGCGGGAGGATCAAAATTGCTTGATGTAGCCCCAACAATATTCGAATAAGGCCCGCCAATTGCTGTTGCCGATTGCCATTGAAATGTGTAAATCCCGTTTCCTCCTGTAGGAGCCACTGTTTGGGTAAGATTTACGGGATCTCCTGGCACTTCGCAAATAGTTTGATTGGCTGTAACCGTCCCCGGGGTTGGCGTAGTATGAACTGTAATTGTAATTTGGTTGGAAAGAGCCACCGTACAAGTTCCTGTACCCGCCTTGGTTCCTGAGGTTGCTTCTCGCACATAAAATGAAGTCTGTGTTATGGCAGCTGAGGGTGTGAATGGCCCAGCTGTTGTCGCCCCAGCTCCGACTGCATTAACATAAGGGCCTCCAGAAGTCGTGGAAACCTTCCACTGGTAGGTGTAGGTTCCCACACCGTCACCACCGGTAGGCAGAACTGAGTTGGCAAAAGCCGCTGGCGTATCTCCCGAGCAGATTGGGTTGGGACCGGGATGAGTAATGGTTCCACCTGTTACATTTTTAATTATCTTAAATGGAACGGGTGTCGGTAAACTCTCGCAGCCGTTTACTGCCGTTTGGGTAATAAAAAAGTTTGTTGTTGTAGTTGATGCTGGGGTTTTACTTACTACGCCTGGAACACTAGCCTCTGTTATTGGATTAAAGGTGGAACCTGTTTTCTCTAAGTCCCCCGCCACCACTGGAGGGAAAGTGCTATACCAATTATAGACACCGGTAGTCCCTCCGGACTGGGTTAGTAAATAATTACCATTTGCCTCACTCTCGCAAAAATTTGGCGGATTGGGCGTAAACGTAATTGCAGGCGGTGTAGTAATAATCTCAATAAAGCGATTGCTCACCTCAACTGGCTTGAAGCCCAGATCATACCGATTACAAACACCCCAATATTGAATAGTAACATAAAAACGTTGACCTGGCACCTGGCCAACAGCAGACGATGTAGTTATCAACTCGGTTACCACGGAAGGTATGGTGGCATTAGCAGGAAGTTCAATCACTCCGTTTCCGTCAGGTACACCAGGGATTCCCCCGGGGCCTGTCTTTACATAGCCTACTGGCATTGGAGAAGCATTAGGATCGGGTTTGCTCGTTAGTGGGGCATTAAGTGCAGGGCCCGGAAGTATTCCGCCACCTGTGTTCCAAGGCGCAACCAATGCACCAGAGGCATCAGTAACTTGGACTCCGTCCACAAACACATTTGGAATTACATTGGCCGGTGTTCCTGAATTGGCTCCACCATATATAATTCGTACCCACCGCTGCTGATTATTGATGGGGTTCGCAGCAGCTCCCTGAGCAGGGGTCAGTAAGTTCGATCCGTTACCTATGCAATTAAATGTGGAAGTGTCTAGGAATCGCGCCTGTACATTAACTCCGACACACACTCTATCGGTCGTTAAGGTACCGGAGGCCGGCGGAACAACGGGCGTGAGCGAAACCGTACTGGTATTGGTATTATCAAAGTCATAAGAATCAAATTGCTGGCTTCTTGTAAGTGACGGGTTTCCAATTGCATCGTATATGGCTGTACCAACCCCGATTGGGTAATAGGTGGCTCGATAATTACAAATTCCGGTTGTTGACCTGGGGTAGCTAAAAGGATTTGTGCCATTCATAAAGGTGGTAAAAGGAACGCCTGCTGCAGCCAGGACTGGATCCAAACCCGATCGAAACGAAACAAAAACACCCGGACCACCGCCTGGCCCACCCGCACCTATAGGCGGGTTGTTAGGCTGGTTATCACCAGCACCATTCGAAAGATATCCTTGCAAATCAGAAGTGCCCGGAGACCAATTAACACGAAGCCGATTGTTGGTGGTTACCCAGTTTGTACTATTACGAAAGCGCAGGCTATAGACGTATGTGAATGCAATAAAATCGGTGTTTACAGGCGCACATTGATCGAGTTGCCCGCCATTAGCTGACGCAACAGCGGATCCGTTATAAATAATATCATTGGCTCCGGCTGCTGCGGGGAGGTAATTATTTCTGGAGGTGATAGGCCCGAAATCAAGTATCGGTACACCATCACCGCCATCAGGAACAAGAATTGGTGGAACAGGACCAGGATTTTGAAAGGTTAACACCGTGTTTCCTGTGTTAGTAAAACTGACAGTTAAAGTTTCACCGGGTAAAAGATAGGCGGGATGGCCTGGAATTAAACTCGCATCGAACCTTATTGCAAAAGCTGAACGAGGCGGACTTGTTGCTATAATGGTACTTGGGCCAAAAGCACCTGACGTTTCAACGGTGGGGAAAACTCCGGAACGAATACCAACTACCGGCACACTTACTGGAAGAATTGGGCCGGCTCCATCTGTATCAACGAATACCTTCCATTGCGCGATCGTTGATGTACCTTGCATGTAAAAATTAAAATAGACTGCAATTGTTTGCTGATCTAAAGTCTCATGTCTAGGAAATGACCCATTAATAATGGGTAATTGAGCAAGTCCTAGATTAAATGCAAAGACACAAACAATAACGGATACTAGATAATGCAACTGGCTTCGCACCGAATTCAAACTCATAGAATTTACCTAAATAATTCTTCTATACTTTACCCAACAAGAGTGTAACCAACCATATTTATTTGTAAACATTTTCAAACTTACTCACAAAAGTTTGAATTTAAAATAATTTCCAACTATCTCCACTAGTTTCTCAAATCCCCTACCTTTGCGCCCGAAATTTTTAAGAGAAGAATGTCTTCAGGCACTAAATATATCTTTGTCACGGGCGGTGTAACTTCTTCGCTGGGGAAAGGAATCATCTCGGCTTCACTCGGTAAGTTGCTTCAAGCCAGAGGCTTTACGGTAACTATTCAGAAATTTGACCCTTACATTAATATTGATCCAGGGACTTTGAATCCATACGAACATGGCGAGTGCTATGTGACAGACGATGGTGCGGAAACGGATTTAGATTTGGGGCATTACGAGCGTTTTTTAAACGTCCGCACCTCGCAAGCCAATAACGTGACCACCGGGCGCATCTATAATAATGTGATCACCAAAGAGCGCAAGGGCGAGTATTTAGGGAAAACGGTACAAGTAGTGCCGCACATCACCGATGAAATCAAGCGCAATATGTTTTTGCTCGGTGAAACAGGACAATATGATTTCATTATTACTGAGATTGGTGGCTCTGTAGGTGATATTGAATCATTGCCCTTTGTAGAAGCAGTTCGTCAGGTGCGATGGGACCTGGGTTCGAATAATGCGCTCGTGATCCACCTAACGCTCATCCCCTATTTAAGCGCAGCCAAAGAATTAAAGACCAAGCCTACTCAGCACTCTGTAAAAGAACTGCTTTCATACGGTATCCAGCCAGATATTCTGGTGTGTAGAACAGAGCATCCGTTGTCAATGGAGATCCGCAAAAAACTGGCGCTGTTCTGTAACGTCAACTTGAACTCCGTCATTGAAGCCATTGATGCAGACACCATCTATGACGTGCCGCTTTTGATGAAAAAAGAAAAACTGGATGAGCGTGTGCTGGCTAAGTTGAAGATGACAACCAAGCACGAGCCTGATCTGGAGCAGTGGAAGATTTTCCTTGGCAAATTAAAAAATCCATTGAACGAAGTGACGATTGGTTTGGTAGGCAAATACGTTTCTCTTCCGGATGCCTATAAATCCATTGCAGAAGCATTCATCCATGCGGGATCTCAAAATGACTGTAAGGTGAACCTCAAGTGGATCTCTTCTGAAGACATCCACAAAGACACCGTAGAAACTATCATCGGATCACTGGATGCCGTTTTGGTAGCTCCCGGGTTTAAGATTCCCTTTTTAGGCATCTGCCTTGGGATGCAATGCGCAGTCGTTGAGTTCGCAAGAAATGTATTGCACCTAGATGCAAGCACCACGGAGCTTAATCCCAAAACAAAGCATCCTGTCATCGACATGATGGAAGAACAAAAAAAGATTACCAATAAGGGTGGCACCATGCGATTGGGGTCCTATGATTGCAAAATCAAAAAGGGATCTAAAGCCCACCATATTTATGGCGATACGCTAATCCACGAACGTCATCGCCACCGGTATGAATTCAACAATAAATACCTGGAACAAATAGAAGAGGCAGGATTGAAGGGCACGGGTGTTAATCCTGAATCGGGTTTGATCGAAATTGTCGAGTTGAAGGATCATCCGTGGTTTGTGGGTGTGCAATTTCATCCGGAACTAAAGAGTACGGTACTAAGCCCTCATCCGCTGTTCGTCAAATTTGTAGCTGCTGCGATGGAGTTTAAGGGGAAGTAGAATTTTAGACGTAAGGCTTCAGACGTGAGACGTGAGATATGAGATTTGAGATATGAGATATGAGATATGAGATATGAGATTTGAGACTAGGTGAAATTAGCTTTTTATGATTCAACATTTAACACCATTCCACAATAAACAGTCATCATTCAACAAGTAGCATTAATCATTTAACATTAAGAATTTAAAATTAAAGTAATGGATAGGAACTCGGCCATAGGGATGACATTGATAGCAGTACTGTTGATGGTCTATTTTTACTTTTTTAGCCCCGCGCCTACTCCGCCTGCCACGGTCAAAACAGATTCAATTGCTGCGGCCCAAAAACGGGAAACGGTTACCCAAACGGTGCCTAAAATGGATAGCGCTACAATTCAGTCATACGGAAGCCTCGGCAGTTTTCTAGAAGGAAAAGAAGAATCAGCTACGCTAGAGAATGCTGATTTGAAGGTTGCTGTTTCAAGCAATGGGTACGTCAAAAACGTAGAGCTAAAAAACTTCAAGACCTACCATCAAAAGCCACTACTACTTATCAACGATGGAAACAATTCCTTCTCCCTCCTTGCGCAGTACGATGGCAAACAAGTGGATCTATACAGACTGTTTTACCAGATAGAATCATCGAAAAGAGGCGACTCAACGGTGGTGACACTCTCTGCAAAGCTGGGTGAGAACGCGTTTATCAAGCATGTTTATTGGTTAGGTGTAACTGGTTTTAAAGTGGGCTATAAGGTTGAGACTTCTGGCGTTTCCCTCACCGGAAAAAACATTGCTTTTGAATGGAGTGATCCGATTCCGTTACAAGAAAAAGACATCAACGACAGCAGAACAAAAACGACAGTTGGCTATTTTTTGGCTGACGGTAAATACGATCACCTTGGCGAATCCAATGACGTAAAGGAGGAAACGCTTGCCACACCTGTAAAATGGGCTTCCATTCGTCAAAAGTTTTTTATTAGTTCCATCATTGCTGAGAATACTTTCGCGGGAGGAAAATTGAAAATGTCAACGAACCTGTTGGATTCTTCGATTGTCAAAAATGCAAGCGTAAAATTGTTTATTCCAACAGAAGATGCCGGCACGAAAAAAGCGAACTTCTATTACTACTTCGGACCAAACGACTATGACGTTATCACAAAGGTTACAACCGGTTTTGAGGAAAATCTGTCGCTGGGCTGGCCTCCTATGAGTTGGATCAATCGATTCGTGATCATTCCTGTTTTCCATTTTCTACAAAAGTATCTCACCAATTACGGGCTGATTATTATTCTCTTGGTATTGATGGTGAAAATTATTCTACTGCCCCTCTCCTACACCTCTTACCTAGGCATGGCAAAAATGAAATTGCTAAAACCTGAGATGGATGCTATCAAAGAGAAGAATGGAGACAACATGGCACAATCACAACAAGATACCATGAAGTTGTACAAGCAGGCGGGTGTAAACCCTTTTAGTGGTTGCATTCCTCTGATCTTGCAAATGCCCATTCTATTCGCGATGTTTTACTTCTTTCCGATCTCGATCGACTTACGTCAAAAATCGTTCCTTTGGGCAGAAGATCTCTCCACTTACGATTCGATCCTCAACTTGCCTTTCACTATACCATTCTACGGAGCGCATGTTAGTCTTTTCGTTTTGTTAATGACAGTGTCCACATTGATTTATACTTGGCAAAATAATCAGATTAGTTCGGTGGCCGGGCCAATGAAGTCGATGTCTTATATCATGCCAATCGTTCTGGTTTTTGTGCTGAACTCTTTTTCTGCCGGGTTGAGTTTCTATTATTTTGTTTCCAACCTGATCACATTCGCGCAACAAGCCATTATAAAGCGTTTTGTTGACGAAGACAAGATCAAGGCGATCATGGAAGAAAACAAGAAAAAGGCTGCAACAGGAACAGGCAAAAAGTCAAAGTTCATGACCAAGCTGGAAGAAGCCATGAAAGCCAGTGAAGAAGCGCGAAAAGCGGCAGAAGCGAAGAAGAAAAAGAAGAAATAATTTGCTAATTCGGTGATGTGCTGATTCGATGGTGCTCAAAATCAACGAATCAATGAATTATCGAATCAGCAAATCCGTTTTGTGCATTTCTTGTTGATAGTCGGTGGATAAGTAACGTTTCACGAATGTTCCACGAATATGCCAGTATCCTATCTTTGTCTCATAGATTTGAAAATTCGATAATTCGCTCACGTATCAGATTGTTACGATCTTCAAATCTTCAAATCGCTAAATTTTCAAATCGAATTCATGGGTAAAATCATTGCAATTGCAAATCAAAAAGGTGGTGTCGGAAAGACAACCACAGCCATCAATCTAGCGGCAAGTCTCGCTGTGTTAGAATACAAAACATTGTTGGTAGACGCAGACCCACAAGCTAACTCGACTTCCGGTTTGGGTATGAACCCCAAAGAAATCAAAAAAAGCATTTATGAATGCATGGTTGACGGTATTCGCCCGGAGGATGCGATCTTGAAGAACGAATTGAAATATCTTGACGTCCTCCCTTCTCACATAGATCTCGTTGGCGCAGAGGTGGAAATGGTGAACATTGAACACCGTGAAGAAAAAATGCGAAACGCACTGTCGAAAATAAAAAGCCAATACGAGTTCATCATTATCGACTGCTCTCCTTCGTTGGGTTTAATCACCATTAACTCATTAACTGCCGCAGACTCCGTTTTGATACCTGTGCAATGTGAGTATTTTGCATTGGAGGGACTCGGCAAGCTTTTGAATACCATAAAAATTATACAAACGCGTCTGAATCCAAAACTGGAGATTGAAGGCATCTTGCTGACACTCTATGATTCCCGTACGTCCCTCGGCAATCAGGTGGTGGAAGAAGTAAAGACACACTTCAAGAATATTGCTTTCAATACCATTATTCCGAGAAATGTGAAGCTAAGTGAGTCGCCTAGTTTTGGATTACCAGCCATCGTCCATGATGCAGAAAGCAAAGGAGCGATTAGCTACCTTAATTTGGCTCACGAGATATTAAATAAAAACGGTTTTACAAAATGAGCAAAAGAAATGCACTAGGCCGTGGGCTAAGCGCCCTGTTGAGCGACACTCCATCTGACGACCGGCTGGAGGTCGATGTGGCACAACCTGCAAATGCAGGCCATGGCCATGTAAATGGCCATGTCAATGAAATTTCATTGACAGAGATCGAGACGAATCCATTCCAACCACGCCAGCATTTTGATGAAGATGCTTTAAACGAATTAGCAGAATCAATTCGTGTCCATGGCATCATCCAGCCAATCACCGTCAGACGCCTCGCCCCTCATCAGTATCAGTTGATCTCTGGCGAAAGACGTTTTCAAGCTTCCAAGAGAGCGGGTCTTTCCGCGGTACCAGCCTACGTACGCTCAGCCGATGATCAGCAAATGCTTGAAATGGCATTGATTGAAAACATTCAACGGGAAAATTTAAACCCGATTGAAATTTCATTGAGCTATCAACGGCTTATTTCAGAATGTAATTTAAAACAAGAGGAACTCGGGGAACGCGTTGGGAAAAATCGATCAACTGTAACAAATTATCTACGACTACTGAAGCTACCTCCGGATATTCAAATTGCGTTGCGCGACAATAAACTTTCGATGGGTCATGCGCGGGCGATCATCAATGTCGACAACACCGATTCTCAACTTTACATTTTCAAAAAGACGCTTTCAGAAGATTTATCGGTAAGAAAAGTAGAGGAATTGGCTCGGGAAGTAATGACGAAGCCACAACATCAAGGGAGCGGAAAAACGGGAACATCTCCAGAGACCAAAGAAATCAATCACCTTCAATCACGCTTGTCGTCACACTTTGGCACGAAAGTTAGTGTAAAGAGTGACGGAAAAAAGGGCGATATAAGAATTCCGTTCTTGTCGGTAGAAGACCTGAACCGGATTTTGGATATTCTAAAAGTATAGATGAAGCATTTTTTAGGTACGGTGGTATTGGTGTTTGCTTGCTTTATTGCCTTTCCACAGGAAGTAAAAAAAGATTCCATTCAAAATGTTCCTACAGATACGCTCATTTCAAAAAGTCGTAAAAAAGTCGTTGACATCGATACCTATTCCCAACGATTCAACCCAAGAAAGGCAATGCTATACGCGGCTGTGCTTCCCGGGTTAGGTCAAGTGTACAACAAGAAATATTGGAAACTACCACTGGTTTATGGTGGATTCTATGCGCTCATTTCTGTCGTTGATTTTTACAACAAAGCCGGGAACGGAGCACGAAATGATCTTTTTGATTTGCTGGACGGCAAAACCAGTCCGCTAAACAGAACCCTAAGCCCGACTCTTGAACTAACGGAAACCCAACTTCGTACGCGCATTGACCAAGCACAACGTCAGCGAGATTACTTCCTCATCTTCACGGGGTTTCTATACCTCTTATGAAGGTGAGAATAGAGCCACACATGGAAAATAGCTATTACACTGGCACCAGCACGGGCATAGCAATTAAACTGAGATTTTAATAATGAGGATTCTGTTAATTGGTTATGGTAAAATGGGCAGAGCCATTGAAGCCATCGCTATGGGGCGTGGCCATGAAATCATTGGCAAGGTAGACACTTATGAAGAACTCACCAGGTTCAACTTAAAAGCGGATGTGGCCATAGAATTTACACAGCCTGAATCCGCTGTAAAAAACATTTTGTATTGCTTTGATCACAAAATACCTGTCGTGTGTGGCACCACAGGATGGCTAGATCAAAAGAGTGAAATTGAAGATCTATGTCTTGAGAAAAAGGCGGGCTTTTTTTATGCGGCTAATTATAGCTTGGGCGTCAATCTCTTCTTTAGGCTGACCAGCTATCTGGCCAATATGATGAGACCCTATGCGGACTACAAGGTTAGCATTGACGAAACACACCACACCCAAAAAAAGGATGCCCCTAGTGGCACAGCAATTACGTTGGCAGAAAGAATAATCCTGGAACAACCGCTCATCAAAGAATGGCAATCAACTGAAACCCAAGACCCATCTTCCCTCGTAATTCGATCTCAACGGATAGATCCTGCACCGGGAACGCATACGGTAAAGTATCAATCGAGTGTAGACGATATTGAGATTACACATACTGCTCATTCGCGCGAAGGCTTTGCCCGAGGCGCAGTGTTGGTGGCTGAGTGGATGGTGAATCGCGAAGGCGTCTATTCAATGGACGATTTTTTGAAGGTGTAGTTCTTTTGCTACGTTAAAAATCCCTTTCTTTGCCAGATTTTATTTAGACACGTAACTATGAATTGGAAGTTTTGGAAGAAAAGTGTTGACAAGAGTCAACCGGAGGGCAAGGTCAAAAAATCGGCTTTGCGAGAATGGTGGGATGCTGTCTTGTTTGCAGTGGTTGCCGCCACGCTTATTCGCTGGCTAATTATGGAGGCCTATACGATTCCTACTCCTTCAATGGAGAATTCTCTGCTGGTAGGTGATTTTCTTTTTGTTAGCAAGTTTCACTATGGTACACGCACACCGCGTACGCCTCTGCAACTTCCATTAACCCACCAAAAGATCTGGTTCACTGATATACCATCCTACCTCCCGTGGATTCAACTACCGACATTCCGCTTGCCCGGGATAACGTCAGTAAAGAATAACGATGTGGTTGTCTTTAATGTGCCTCGCATAGAAGAAAACAACTACGGCATTTATGACAAATCAACCTGGGTCGATTATCCCGTAGATTTAAAGACAAACTATATCAAACGATGTGTGGCCATTGGGGGAGACGTGTTGGAAATAAAAAATAAGCAACTCTTTATTAACGGCAAGCAAGCCGAGAATGCACCCGAGATGCGCTTCCGGTATCAGGTAATCGCTAAAGATGAAATCAATCAGCGTAATATTGAAGCCCTTGGGCTTGATGGCGATGACTTTGAATTGCACGGGCGTGCAGACAATGATAACCCAACCCATGTCTACTATTCCATGTATTTAACAGAGGCTACACTGGCCAAAGTAAAAAGTCTCCCCTATGTGCTTTCTGCAGAAATGGAGACTGGTGGTGGCGAATCAGAAAGATTTCCCTTTTCTACCTACACCGCTTCCTGGACAGGAAGTAACTATGGACCACTCACACTCCCCAAAGAAGGCATGAAGATACTCATCAATGACTCAACACTTTCTATCTATGGGTTTACTATAAAAGCCTATGAAAATCAGAAAGATGTGGTAATTGAAAATGGAAAACTAAAAATTGAAGGAAAAGAAATAACTGAGTACACGTTTAGCCAAAACTACTATTTCATGATGGGCGATAATCGTGACAATTCGCTGGACTCAAGATATTGGGGCTTCGTGCCTGAAGATCACATCGTGGGGAAAGGGTTTTTTATCTGGTTATCACTTGATAAGTATGGTACTTTTATCGACAAGATTCGATGGAGCCGATTCTTCAAGCTGATTAGATGATAAACAAAAAAGTTTTCTAAAAAGGGGTTTTCACCAGTTAATCGGTGAAAACCCTTTTTGTTTAAGGTAGGCATTTGCCATGCTGAAATGCTTACATCCTAGAAATCCTCTATTGGCTGAAAACGGAGACGGATGAGGAGCCGTTAACACGCAGTGTTTCGTCCGATCAATAATCTCACCTTTCTTTTGCGCATAGGCGCCCCACAGCAAGAAAACAACATTTTTCTTTTTTTCCGAAACCATCTGAACTACGGCATCCGTAAAAACCTCCCAACCTTTATTTTGATGCGAGCCCGGTGATGAATCACGAACCGTTAATGTGGCATTAAGCAACAGCACGCCCTGCTGCGCCCATCTCATCAAATTTCCGGATGACGGAATAGGGATTTGCAAATCAGCTTTTACCTCTTTAAAAATATTCACCAGCGAAGGAGGTGATTTGATTCCATCATTTACAGAGAAACAGAGACCATTGGCTTGCCCCGCGCCATGGTAAGGATCCTGACCGAGGATTACAACACGGGTAGATTCAAACGAACAGCATTCAAATGCATTAAAGATATCTTTTGCTAAAGGATAGATGGTTCGAGTTGCATACTCAGCTTTGACAAAACCGGCCAGTTCAACAAAGTAGGGCTTATCAAATTCCTGGTTCAGCTTTTCTTTCCAGGAAGACGCCATTTTTACATTCATAATAGCGTAAAAATAGGTTAACAAACAGTTTTTCGGGGCATTTCAGGAAAAGATTTGCCTAAACCGTTACTTTTTTTCGCTCATTATTTTCCAGTAGTGGTGCTACCGTATAAAAGAAAAAAGTCATACTTTTGATCAGCATGGTAACAGAAATAACACGTGGCATCAAGGTAGTTGTCGAGACCGAGTACCAACCCTCGTATTCAAGTCCCAGCCAATACCACTACGTGTTCACCTATAAAATCACTATTGAGAATCAAAGCGATTTTACCATCCAGTTAAAAAGAAGGCATTGGCATGTTCACGATGCTGGCTTCACAATGCGTGAAGTGGAAGGCGAAGGCGTAGTTGGGCTGCAACCTGTGCTAGAGCCTGGCGAGACGCATCAATACGTTTCTGGTTGCAATTTGAAATCCGGAATAGGTAAAATGGTAGGCACTTATCAAATGGAACGTGTGGTAGACGGTGCTTTTTTTCAAGTAAATGTACCTGCGTTTGTTATGGTAGCCCCCTTGCGCTTGAATTAACGCGAACGAAAAACGTATAGCCGCTGACTTTCTTTCAACTTACTTCGTACCTGAATTATTGGCTGAACGCAGTCGATGAGCATTCCATTCACTCCCCCTACTTTTTCGATCTTTATACGTCCATCATCAAAGAGCAAAAAGCGGATGGTACTTTCGATGCCATTGAACTGATTCGTACGAAACTTGTACAGGACCAATCAGAAATCATTGTTCACGATCTGGGCGCACCTTCCAACTATTTCAAATCAGCAGAGCGAACAATCGCAGAGGTGGCAACCACCAGCCTCGCTGCTCCTAAAATGGCTCGGTTACTCTATCGTTTGGCAAACCACATCAAAGCCAGGCAAATTGTTGAATTAGGAACATCAATGGGCGTTACCACAATGTACTTATCAAAGTGCGTAGCCGCAACGATCTATACATTTGAAGGAAATGCATCCATGGTCAACATTGCTTACCCGAATTTGTAGAGGTCAACCGAAAACTCGACTTCGTTTTAATGGATGCGAATCATCGGTATGAACCAACAGTGGAATACTTCAGTCTGGTGGTAGAGAGAATGACTCCATGTGCGATCGTTGTAGTTGACGACATTTATCAATCGAAAGAAATGGCGAAAGCATGGAAGGAAATCAGAGGCCATGAACTTGTTTATGGCAGCATGAATCTCTTCCGCTTTGGCTTATTATTCTTCGATTCATCCTTGAATAAGCAGCACTACACCTGCGCCTGGTAAGCAAAGTCCTATTTAAAGACTATTTTTGAGGAGTGAAATGATCTATTGAAATAGCTATGGAAAAGAGTCAACCCCAGCAACCAAAAAAATCAAATAAGTATCTAATTATTGTTTTGCTACTTCTTGTAGTAATCGTTATTCAAAGTGTGAAGATTTACCTCGACTACCAAGAGAAAGCTGAGGTGAAAGAACAGTTGGTCACCACAGAGACCGATCTGGCAGGTACCATGCAACGCCTAAATGACGTTAAAAATGAACTCGATCAGAAAATAGTGGAGATCCAGAAATTGGGCGGAAACATTGCTGACCTCGAAAAGGCAAAAGCAGAAATACAGAGAGAGCTAAGAAGAACTACCCAGCGAAGTGCGAAAGCTGTTAAAGAGCTAGAAGATCGGCTGGATGGCTATGAAGAGCTGTTGAATTTGAAAGATGCAGAAATTGAAAAACTTAAAACCGTCAACAAAGAACTCTTTAGCGAAAATCGTAACCTTAAAACCAAACAGAATAAGCTAAGCGATTCCATTACGGCATTGGAGAAGAATAAGAAGGAACTGGCCAGCAAAGTGGCCATCGCCTCTCAATTGCGCGCGGAGAATATAGCGATCAAAGCAGTAAGCTCGAAGGGAAAAGAAAAAGAATCCCCCTTCCGGAATCGGCAACTCGAGAAAATAAAAGTTGAGTTTACATTAGCAGATAATAAAGTCGCGCCCATCGAAGGCAAGAAGATTCTCATCCGAATAATCGATGAAAATAGCCAGGTTATTTTTGATGTTGCCAAAGGGTCAGGAACATTTATCCTAAATGGAAAAGAAGAATTTTATACGGCTGCCCAAGAGATCTTGTTTGACAACACAAAACAAAAATTGATTTTCTACTACGAAAAAGGGTCGGAATATCCGGATGGCACTTACCAAGTAGAAATCTATTCCGAAGGCTATCCGATGGGAAAAGGGTCGTTTGTTGTAAAATAGAAAATCCGGTTTTCTATTACATACGTATATAGGCTTACAAACCCTGAAGACATGACAAAGCTCTCTTGTTTCATTTTCATTCTACTAACTGCGGGACCGTTACTCACAAAGGCTCAGAGCAAACCCCCATCACATGAAATTTATGATCGATTGTTGAGAAAGAATGTAACGGCTGGTGGAAAGGTCAACTACAAGGCGTTCATCAAAGATTCTGTTGAATTAAATAAATACCTCGCCATCCTGAGCAGTACACCGCCCGATGAAAAAACCTGGAGCAAAAATGAGCAGATGGTTTTTTGGATCAATGCATACAATGCTTTTACCATTAAGTTGATCACGAAGTACTATCCATTAAAGAGCATTAAAGATATCGGAACAGGAATTCAAATTCCTTTTGTTAATACGCCATGGACAGTTCGCTTTTTCAAGATTGGCAATGATAAAATGGATCTTGACAACATTGAACATGGTCGCCTTCGCAAAAAGTTTGATGACCCCCGCGTGCACATGGCTTTAGTATGCGCCAGCAAATCTTGCCCTATTTTGCTAAACGAAGCCTATGATGCCAAGCGAATGGACGAGCAGATGGCTAAACAAGCAACAGCTTTTCTGGCTGATCCATTCCGCAACAAAATGGCCGCAGACAAACCGCAATTGAGTATGCTGTTTAAGTGGTATGGAGGAGACTTTAACAGCAAAGGAGGATCTGTAAGGAGTTTTATCAATGCCCACTCCCCCATCAAAATCAAGCCTGACGCTAAGATCTCCTACCTGGACTACGATTGGGGGTTAAATGAACAATAATTAAGTCTGTATAGCGCAAATCAGAGCCAAAAGCTACATTTTAGCCTTTTCGCAGTTGCCAATTGGGTATTTTTCAATACCTTTGCGCCTCATTTTAAAACAATTGTTAAACCCATGAAAAACTACGAGACGGTATTCATTTTAAATCCCGTTTTGTCTGAGGACCAGGCAAAGGATACTGTCGAGAAATTCGTGAAGTTGTTGACGAAGGCAAAAGCCAACGTGATCAACGTAGAAAAGTGGGGACTTAAGAAAATGGCCTATGCCATTCAGAAGAAGTCTACCGGTTTCTACAATCTCATCGAATTCGCGACAACAGACAACACACTTATCAATACGCTGGAGACAGAGTATAGAAGAGATGAATCAGTAATGCGATTTTTAACGATCGTATTGGACAAACACTCGATCGTTTACAACGAACGCAGGCGCAAAGGAGAATTCAATAGAACGAAAAAACAAGCACCGCGCAAGGAGGCGGCCAATGCATGACACTAGTAAACGAATCAGTAAAACGGGCAGAAGTAAAGCCCAAGTATTGTCGCTTCAAGAAGAACGGCATTAAATACATCGACTATAAGGATCCTGATTTCTTGTTGAAGTTTATCAACGAACAAGGCAAAATCCTTCCTCGCAGATTAACTGGCAACAGCTGGAAGTATCAGAACCGAGTAGCGCAAGCTGTAAAGAGGGCTCGTCACGTGGCGATTCTTCCTTACTTGGCTGACCAGATGAAATAGCCATCACTAATTTTATATAAAACGACATGACAAATCAGGCTATTCCATGTGCCCTAAAGAAAAAATAGTTAACACATGAAATAACCTTTAACCTGCACAACCATGGAAATAATTTTGAAGCAAGACGTAACAGGACTAGGTTACAAGAATGATACGGTAAAGGTAAAACCTGGCTACGGCCGCAATTACCTGATTCCAAATGGCGTGGCATTGATCGCTAACGACTCTAACAAGAGAATGGTAGCAGAGAACATTCGCCAGGCAGCACATAAAGCAGCGAAACTGAAGCAAGACGCAGAAGCATTAGCGGCTAAAATTGGTGAAATGACACTAGAGATCGGAACAAAGGCAGGAGAATCCGGAAAGATTTTCGGAGCTGTTACAGCTGTTCAGGTCTCTGATGCATTGAAAGCCAAAGGCTTTGATGTGGATCGCAAGAAAATCAGCTTTAAGGAGCAGCCTAAGCAATTAGGTACCTATATCGCGAATATTGATTTGCACAAAGAAGTGAAGCACAGTGTTACAGTAAATGTAGTGGCTGAGTAGTATTTCAAATTAAAAAAATAAAAACCTTCTCAAGAAATTGGGAAGGTTTTTTTGTTTTCAGCTCCATTACTTTTTCACAATCTTAACCTGCTGATTTGTACTTCCCTGTTCTGCATTGATCAGGTACGAACCGCTTGGAAACCCAGCTATACTTATCTCTACTAATTCCTTGCCCCGACTCTCTTTCTGGTAAAGTAGTTTTCCGTTTAAGTCTGTTAGCTTTAGCTGTACTTCAACCGTTTTTGCAAACCCGCCCAAAGATACATACACTCGATCTTGCGATGGATTGGGATATGCTGTCATCTGATCATCGCCCGAGGCTATGTCTCCGGTAATAAGAACAGTTTGTTCATTTGACAGTTGGCTTGTACAGCCTTCAATGGTTACCCGCAGGGAATAAACGCCTTCCTGCGTAACCACAAGGGTAGTGTTAATTGCTCCGGAAATCGGATTTCCATTGAAGAACCATTGATTTCCAGTGCCTGCGCTGCTGGTAAGTGTAGGTGAACCAGTATTGGCACCACTAGCCGTAATTGTTGGCATTGTTGGCCGAATACAAAAACTGCGATCTACACTGGGTGCGGCATTGAAATTAGCATCGCCATTTTGCTTGGCGCGAATAGTTGCTATACCAGGCGCGACAATCGATACAAGATTTCCTGATAGCGTTATTTTATTTTGGGTAAGTGACTCAAAACTTACAGGTAGGCTCGATGAAGCCGTGGCTGTTGGTACAAAAGCAGCATCCCCTACCGTTCGGTCTGATGGAGCTGAAAAGGCGATAGTCTGATCTTTGGGTAGAACGGTGAGCATCCGTTGTACACTAGCCGCAGGATTAAATTCGGAATTTCCCACCTGATTTGCTGTGATAGTTGATGAACCTGCGCCTACAATCGTCAACGTGTTTCCGCTGATTGTTGCAACTGATGTATTGCTGCTTGTATAGCTTATAGGCAAATTAGAATTAGGGGTAGCACTCAATATAAAAGCAGCGTCACCAAATATCTTATCCTCCAATTCTCCAAATGATATGGATTGATCTTTTCTTGAAAAATCTGCCAACGGACGAGACCAAATCCCGTTACCCGTCCCGGCAAACAAGTCGCTGCCCCGTATCAAAAGTGAACCAATAGCGGGATTATTGAGCCCTGAATTCATTTCCGACCAATTTGTGCCATTGTTGGTAGAGAGATAAACACCTTGCCCTGTACCAGCAAACAAGTTGCTGCCGCTAACTAGCAGCGATTTAACAACTGCATTTGCCGGTAAACCCGAGTTTACAGCCGTCCAACTTGCGCCATTGTTGATAGATAAATAAACACCCGATGTATTCGTACCTGCAAACAAACTGGTGCCATTTCCCGCAATTGATAAAATGCTAGATTGTGGAGGTAACCCGTTGCTAATGGATGCCCAATTTGAACCATTGTTTGTAGACAAGAAAACACCGCCATCAGCAGACGTTCCCCCAAAAGTGCTTGCGTAAAGATTATTGCCAATAGCCTCAAGAGAGGCTATGCCATTTGTCCACGAACCATTGTATACCGTAGTCCAACTAGTGCCATTGTCGGCAGACAAAAAAATTTCTCCACCCCAAAGACCTGCGAAAAGGTTGCCCCCGCTCGCCAAAAGGGGAGCAACTCCGCGGTTAAAAATGGGTAAGCCAGCGTTGACAGCTGCCCAACTGATACCATTGTTGGCAGATAAGTAAACACCGTCCCCAGTTGCAGCAAATACATTGACGTCAATAGATGCCAGCGACCAAATCAGACTCTCGTTGGGCAAACCATTGGCAGCTTGCGACCAGCTCGCTCCGTTGTCGGTAGAAAGAAAAACACCGTTGCCAGCAGTCCCCACGAACATATTGCTCCCGCTAATTGCGAAAGAAAAAACACTAGTAGCGGTTAAGTTTGTATTCACAGCCGTCCAACTTAAGCCATTATTGGTGGAAAGGAAAATCCCACCCCCATCGGTGCCTGCGAACAGATTAGAATCTTTCACCGCGAGGCATTTTACCAACCGATTTACTGGTGTACCAGTACTGACACGTGTCCAATTTGCCCCATTGTTAGAAGAAACAAAAATTCCATTATAAGACCCTGCAAACAGATTAACACCGCTTGCTACTAGTGATTGTATCTCTTCGCTAGTCAAACCATTGTTAACAGTTAAGCCATCATTTACAGCTACCCAACTCGTACCATTGTTAGTAGATAAGTAAACTCCTTGACTTGTACCCGCGAAAAGGTTGGTGCCAATGACCTCAAAAGTTTCGATACGAGTGAATAAAGGTAAACTCGGGATACTTATAGACGTCCAACTCACGCCACCATCTGCAGACCTAAAGATACCGTCAGCAGAAGTTCCCGCAAAAAGACTGGAACCACTTGCTTTCAAAGATAGAACACGAGCATTTGCCGGCAACCCGGTGTTTGCTGCCTGCCAACTTGTACCGTTATCAGCAGACACAAAAACTCCTTTACCTTCTAGGATTGCGAACAATTTACTCCCACTCACGGCAAGAGAATAAACCCATTTATCGGCCGGCAGACCTGTATTGACAGCCATCCAACTAGCACCATTATTGATCGAACGAAAAACTCCATTGCCAATAATTCCTGCGAACAGGCTGGTGCCACTGGCCACGAGAGTTTTAACAGACGGGTTTGGTGGCAAACCTGTACTACTGGTAGTCCAACTTGCACCATTGTTGGTTGAAAGGAATAAACCATTATTTGTCCCTGCGAACAAATTCGATCCACTTGGTAATAGTGCACTTATGCTCCCGCCATACATGCCATCATTTCTTTCCCCCCATTGAGCATGAGCACTTATTACTAATACAGACAAAATAAAAAGCAAAAGTATCTTTTTCTTCATATTCCGATTAATTGTCATTATTCCATTCATTAGATCTTATTTTTCAATTTTGTCAACCAACTCCTCATACCAACCTTCTCCATATTTCCGGATGAGCGGGTCTTTTAGGAATTTGTAAAGAGGCAACTGCAAAGATTTTCCATAAGAACATGCGGCCGAGCAAATACAAATGGCAAGAGATCGGCTTTCTATACTCAATCTTCCCATCCAAATAAGCCTGTTCAATGCCACATTTTAAAATTCCCAAGTCGTTGTAGTGCGCATAAGCACACTCCTTCCCTCCTATCGTTGGCGTTGAATAGTCGCCATCTTCGTCTAATATATATGCACCTTGCTCTTCAATTGACTTTAGTCCTTCAGGAGTTAGGTACGGCTTTACCTTCTCTTGAATTTCTTTCATGATCGGCAACTCGTCCTCTTCTAAAGGTGCCCCTAAATCTCCCTCTACACAACAAGCTCCCTTGCATTTTTCCAGGTGACATACAAATTCCACATCACGGATGTCATCCGAAACCAAAACCTCCCCAACTTTAATCATTTTTCACTTCGTTTAAATGTCAGCTTCGCACGTTGCGAGTCGCCTTTCTTGGTTTGATAAAACTGTTTGTCGGCAATGTAACACTCTCGAACTATTTCAGCATGCACTACATTGTCTTTATCCACCCACTGAATCAAAAAGTTCTTGGTCAACTCCCCTGCTGTCAATACAGTTTGTCTTATTTCTGCAAAATCGCCTTCAGTGATCAGGTATCTTGCGTAGAGTGTCGATCTGCCGGGCTTCTTAAATCGAATATTTGCCGATTTGTCCCAAACCACATAGTTGGGTCCTAACGCGCGAAACAGCATGAGCATATAGAAAGGATCAGCTGCCGCAAATAAGCTACCTCCAAACAGCGTCCCGACATAGTTATAGGTCCAAATGGATAAACGCAATCGCACATGTAGCTCAGACGAATCAGAGGACCAAAAAAGGATTTTTCCGCCTGTTCCAAAATACATTGGGTACCAATTCATTAAAGTCCGAAACTTCCAGCTTGAGAAAGACTCTTTCTTTGTAGTCGGGAAAAATGGGTTCATCTGGTTTTCGTTGGACAAAAATGCACAAACTGAGGATAATTCAAATTATAAAAGCAGTCGATTTTATTATCTTTGCTACATGAAGAACGTGACACTTGCCATACCAGAAAATAAATTCAAGACTTTCATCAACTTTGTAAAGACGTTGGATTATGTAAAAGTAGTGGACACCGATAAATCTGTTGTAAAGGAACTTGAAAGTAGCTTGAAGCAGGTCAAATTAATGCAGAGCGGAAAACTTCCCAAGAAATCCGTTAAACAGTTTTTAGATGAAGTTTCAAGTTAACCTCACGCCTGATTTTGAAGTCCAGTTCAAAAGGCTGGCAAAAAAGTATCGCTCACTACCAAAAGATCTTTCTCAGCTCGTTGATTCACTCACCCAAAATCCGGATCAAGGATTAGCACTAGGTCACAACGTTTACAAAATCCGATTAGCGATCACCTCCAAGGGAAAAGGTAAATCAGGTGGAGCAAGGGTCATTACCTTTGTTATCAAGCACGAAAGTGAGTTATATCTCGTTGCAATTTTTGATAAAGGAGAGGTAGATAGTTTATCAAAATCTCAAATAACTGATTTATTAAAACGTTCCGGTTTGGAATAAAATGGACTACCTTAATACACTGAACGAACCTCAACTCGAGGCCGTGCTCAATACCGATGGTCCTTGCATGCTAATTGCCGGTGCAGGGTCTGGCAAAACCCGCGTGCTCACCTATCGCATAGCCAACCTCATGCAGAGCCATCAGGTCGATCCCTTTAACATCATGGCGCTTACCTTCACAAATAAGGCTGCCAAGGAAATGCGTGATCGAATTGAAGCAGTCGTTGGAGGCGATGCAAGAAACCTATGGATGGGCACGTTCCACTCGGTATTTGCCCGAATTTTACGTGCTGAGGCGCATCAGCTGGGATATCCCAATAATTTCACCATCTATGACACAGACGACTCTAAATCATTGCTAAGATCGATCGTGAAGGAGATGGGTCTAGACGAAACACAGTACAAAGTCAACACCGTTTACAACCGCATCTCATCGGCAAAAAATAAACTCATCTCTTGGCAGGAATACCTGGCTCACCCGATTATTATGGCTGATGACGCTTCAAGTATGCGCCCTGAGATCGGAAACATTTACAAAGCCTATGCCCTGAGGTGCTTTAAATCGGGCGCCATGGACTTTGATGACTTATTGTTTAATACCGACAAATTATTCAAAGAACGTCTGGATGTGCTGAACAAATACCAACAGCGATTTCATTATGTACTGGTCGATGAGTTTCAGGACACGAATTTGTGCCAGTACTTCATTGTGAGAAAACTAGCAGCAGTTCGGCAAAATGTTTGCGTGGTAGGTGACGATGCGCAGAGTATATATGGCTTTAGAGGTGCAGACATCAGCAACATTCTAAATTTTGAGAAAGACTACCCCGATCTGCGTATTATCAAATTGGAACAGAACTACCGCTCCACCAAGACAATTGTTGAAGCTGCCAATTCGGTGATCTCCAAAAATAAAGCGCAGCTTCCCAAAAATGTTTGGACAGCTAATGACGATGGCAGTTTGGTGGAGTTGATCAAATCGGTGTCAGACAATGAGGAAGGCAGGCTCGTTGCCTCTTCTATTTTTGAAGAAAAAATGCAACACCAATGGAAGTTTAGCGACTTCGTAATTCTCTACCGAACCAATAGTCAGTCGCGTGCCATTGAAGAAGCACTTAGGAGGATGAACATCAAATACAAAGTGGTGGGCGGGCTTTCCTTCTATCAGCGCAAAGAAATAAAAGATCTACTGGCTTATTTGCGTTTTTCATTGAATCAGCAAGATGAAGCTTCCTTTCGAAGAATTATCAATTTACCGAAGCGCGGTATCGGTGATACAACCATCGATAAAATTATCATAGCGGCTAATGATCATGCGATTTCTATTTGGGAAGTGGTTCAAAATGCAAGCTCCTTTTTGGGCGGGCGAGCCGCGAATCCCATCGATGACTTTGTCACCAAAATAAAACGTTTTGCTATTGAAATCCAGAACAAAGACGCCTATGAAGCGGCTGCAGAAATCGCAAAAGGTTCTGGTCTTTTAAAAGTACTTTATGAAGATAAAACAGTCGAGGGATTAAGTCGATACGAAAACGTTCAGGAACTACTAAACGCCATTAAAGAGTATGTGGACGATCCTGAAAAAGAAGATAAAAGTCTCGGGGCTTTTTTACAGGAAGTTTCGCTCGTGACCGGCCAAGACGAGAATAAAGATAACGACCCTGATAAAGTCACGTTGATGACGATTCACATGGCCAAAGGATTGGAATTTAAGAACGTATATATCGTTGGGTTGGAGGAGGACCTGTTCCCTTCGCAGATGATGTTGAGCAGCCGAGCGGAATTAGAAGAAGAACGGAGACTGTTTTATGTCGCGAGCGCTCACGCGCTATCGTTTCGGACGTTTAAAAAATTGTGAGCCAAGTCGTTTTCTTGACGATATCGATAAGCGATTTATAAAAATAAGCACCCGTTTTGGAGGTGTCGATTCTGCTCCAAATCCCAACTACGCAAAGAGTCTTGTATCCGGCATTAAAAAGACGATCAGCACTCAACCCGTTCAGCGCGTGGCGGCCTATAAACCATCCGCTGATTTTATGCCAAGCGATACCAAAGGCCTTTTGGAAGGAATGAAAGTAGAACACCCGAAATTTGGTTTTGGCACAGTGGTAAAACTAGAGGAAGTAGGGGCTGAACGAAAGGCCAAGATCAACTTTACTGATTTTGGTGAGAAAACATTATTACTTAGCTTTGCCAAGCTGAAGATACACGAAAATTGATGAGTGCCAAGCAGATCATAGAAGAGATTGATAAGCTTCCTAAAAGTGAAAAGGAAGAAGTTTATTCTTATTTCGAAGAGCAATTGAGTTTATCGAAAAAGAAAAAAGCCGTTGAAATCATATCACGATTAAGAGGAAGGGGCAAGAATATACTCCATCTAGAGCCACAAGAATACATCAATGCAATTCGAGCAGATGATAGGATTTGATTCTGTTTTCGTTGACTCTGTTGCTTTTATTTATCTGATTGAGAACCACCCTACCTATTACGGTAAGGTGGAGGATTTCAATAGTGAAGTGCAAAAAGAGAACCCATTGGTTACAAGTGTCATAACCGTTTCTGAATTTTGTGTTAAGCCTTTCCAGGAGAGTGATAATACTGTGTTGCTTGACTTCAAAAATACTTTGGAGGAATTAAATGTAAAGGTTGTAGACATTAGTTGGAAGATTGCCGAAGATTCATCCAAGCTAAGAGCAAAGTATAAATTTCTAAAAACAGCCGATGCCCTACAAATTGCAAGTGCAATTTCATTGAATTGCAAGAGGTTTTTCACCAATGATGTTCAACTTCAAAATATTAGCGAAATCAAAATAGTTTTAACTCAGGATTTATGATCGGAGAGTATAACACCCAACGTGAAGGCATCATCCTAAAGGAATATGGCCGCAATGTTCAAAAGCTAGTCAACTACATTCGAACAATCCCCGACAAGGAAAAGAGAACCAAGATGGCTACCACACTGATCGAGTTGATCAAGCAACTTGCGCCAGTTGTCAAGGAGCCCCATGAGAATCCACAACGGATGTGGGACGATCTTTATATCATTGCTGATTTTAACTTAGATATCGACAATCCTTTCACGACTCCTGATCGCACCATTCTTTTTAAGAAGCCTCGTAAGATGGAGTATCCACAAAGCGAGGTGCGTTTTAAACATTATGGCAAGAATGTCGAGCGACTTATAAAGGAAGCCATAAAGAAAGAAGATCCACAAGAGCGTGAAGAAGCTTCTATCTATCTTGGCAAACTGATGAAAACGTTCCACAGCAATTGGAATAAGGAAACGTTGGACGATTCTGTAATTGTAAAAGATCTCAAAAATCTGTCTCAAGGAAAACTGGTTCTCGATCTTGAAAAAGTACGTGAAGAGAATTTGTTTGAAAAGCTTTACCGCGAACGCAAAAATCCAAGGCCTAATGATAATAGAGATAACAGAGAAGGCGGACGTGACAACAGCAATCGCAATCGCAATCCACGCTTTAACAAGAATAGAAGAGGCAACAACCCCCACCGCAGAAGAGATCAATGAGTTCATTCAAAATTAAAGGCGGCCAAAAGTTAAAGGGAGAGATCACACCTCAGGGTGCCAAAAACGAAGCTCTACAAGTTATTTGCGTGCCGCTGCTCACAAGTGAGCCAGTCACCATTCACAATGTGCCCGACATCTTGGATGTAAACAAGCTGATTGAATTGGTTGCAGACCTAGGATGCAAAGTTAGTTATCTATCGTAAAAAAGCCGCTGCATTGCGAGGGTCTGTAATGTTGTTAGGCCCGATCTTAGCACGGTTTGGCGAAGCAAACATTCCAAAGCCCGGTGGTGATAAAATAGGACGTAGAAGATTGGATACTCACTTTATTGGGTTTCAGAATTTAGGAGCAAAATTCAATTACAACGCTGACGAAAATTTGTATAACATCGATGCTTCGCACTTGAAAGGGTGCTACATGTTGCTCGATGAAGCGTCAGTAACCGGAACGGCCAATATTATCATGGCTGCCGTACTCGCAAAGGGAACCACCACCATTTACAACGCTGCCTGCGAACCTTATCTTCAACAGCTTTGCCATATGCTCAATCGTATGGGCGCCAAGATAAGTGGAATTGGTTCTAATCTTATCTCCATTGAAGGTGTAGAATGGCGGCCATGACCCAATCGGAAGTGACCATCAAGAATTGTCGTATCGACATGCTAGGAATAATCCCCGAGATATTTAGAAGGCTTGGCATAAAAATGGAATTCCGTGGTGATGACATTCACATCCCAGCTCAAGAGCGGTACGAAATAGAAACCTTTATTGATGGCTCTATCCTAACAGTCGCAGATTCTCCTTGGCCCGGATTTACACCGGATCTACTAAGTATTGTTTTGGTTGTGGCAACTCAAGCAAAAGGCAATGTGCTCATTCACCAAAAAATGTTTGAGAGTAGATTGTTCTTTGTTGATAAGCTAATTGACATGGGCGCCCAAATTATTCTCTGCGATCCCCACAGAGCAAGTATCATGGGACTTGACCGGAAACAATTGCTCCGCGGCATCAAGATGTCATCGCCAGATATCCGCGCAGGGGTGGCGCTATTAATTGCAGCCCTTTCTGCCTCGGGTGAAAGTGAAATCTCAAATGTTGAACAGATTGATCGAGGTTACCAAAACATTGAAGGAAGGCTGAGGAAGCTAGGTGCGCAAATTGAGCGCGTCAACTGATCCTCGCATTGGGCGGATTAGAAAACGATATCATCATAAACACCATTTGCATATCTTCTACATGAAATTTTCCCCTTCAGTGCAGAGGGCTTGAACATTGATTTTCCCATAAGCATACGCACACACTCTTGAATACCTTCTGTGATACTGGGATGTGGATGTACGCACTCGGCCAACTCTTCTATTCCCTTATCCATAGAAATCAAAACGGCAACGGCTTGTATGGCACTGCTCGCGTGATTACCAACTACCTTCATCCCTAGAATCTTCATGTGGTCATCATCAGTTACCAACAGTTTAATAAATCCTTGTGTGTTCCGTTTCGCAATTGCACGTGGTATGGTGCTATATTCCAATGTTACCACTTTATAGTTCATCCCTTTCTCTTTTGCATACGTCTCATTGTGTCCTACACCAGCAACCTCTGGACTTAAGAACATAATCGTGCTAATGTTCTCATAAACCAACTTGCGATCTGGCTTTCCGAAAATTCGTTCCACTGCGTAGCGCCCCTCCAATTCTCCTACATTGACCAACGAAATGTCAGCCGTTAGATCTCCTACCGCATAGATATTTGATACATTCGTTTGTGTATCATCATTATGTATGCCTCGCTTGGTAACATCAATTCCAACTTTATCATCCCAAAGATCTTCCAAGTTTGCCACACGACCGACAGATATAAGTGCCTTTTCGACATTAAACGTCTCTTTACTACCATCTGTGTATTCCAGTTCATATTCAACTCTCCCGTTGATGATTCGCATGTTCAATAGCTTGGAATTTCGATGGATGAGCACTCCATTATTTTCCAGGTTGCGTTCTATGATGTCAACGACATCTTTGTCTTCAAAGGGAAGTATGCGGTCTCCCTTGTCAATCAGGTTTACTTTAGTTCTCCCAAATCCGCTAAATATAGTGGCGTATTCACAGCCAATAACCCCGGCCCCAACAATAACCATACTTTCTGGAAAATCCGTCATGTTCTCAATGCCTTCACTGGTCATTACCAACTTTTCATCGATTGGCAATTCCGGCAAATACCGAGGCCTACTACCTGTAGCTAAAATAATGTAGTCACCATAGACTACCTCCGTGCGAGCACCAACTGCAATCTCAACTTCATGCTGTGAAAGCAACCGCGCATCTCCTATTCTAAATTCCAACAAATTCGCGTAGGGTGAGTGGCGCAGTTGATCCATGTGTTCTTCGAGCATCGATTTTCTTTCTTCTACTGCTTTTCGTACCTCAGATTGTATTTCCGTGTAGCTGATCGATGGCGCCTTGATATTGTATCTTTTTAGATTTTTTCGAAAAGCAGAGGCCTCGCGTGACAACTCCCACCATGTTTTTGAAGACAGTGCTCCATTGGTTATCCCTGCGCCACCGACTTTGTTTTTTTCAACCATCAAAACCTTCTTTTTAAAATCGAGCGCGCGCATGGCTGCTGCATAGCCCGAAGGGCCAGCACCAATAATGATTAGGTCAAAACGTTCCATAGGTGTTGATTAAAACCGGGAAAAAGTAAGATATTTGGTTGACATTAAAAACTGGTTATTGAATTAAGTCTGTGGAAGAGTTACTGGAACTAGATAAAAGGCTGCTTCTGTTGCTCAATGGATGGAATAATCCATTTCTAGATACAGTCATGATTCTATCAACAGAAACATTTTTTTGGACACCGCTTTATGCGATACTTATTTTTTTTGTGATCAAGACCTACGGAAAGTCAAGCATTTGGATTCTTCTTGGTGTAGGCATAACCATTTTGCTTTGCGATCGGATCACCACTGGTTTTATGAAGCCGTTCTTTGGGCGGCTACGTCCTTCTCATGAACCTGAACTTGAAGGCCTACTTCATTTGGTCGATGGGTATCGTGGGGGTTTATACGGTTTTGCCTCGAGCCATGCTGCCAATACCTTTGGTGTGGCTATTTTTATTTGGCTGTCTTTGAGAAAGCACTACAGATGGATAGGTGTCATTTTCATTTGGGCTATCCTCATGTCCTACACCCGAATCTACCTAGGTGTTCACTATCCCACCGACATTTTAGTTGGTGCCATTATAGGTTCATTATGTGGTTTGCTGTCCGCAAAATCTAGTTTCTGGTTGCTGAAGAATAAGCCGCTAACTGAAAAACAAAGGTAGTCTATGTCAAGCAACAACACCTTTCTGCAAAACTTATGGAAGGGCGAATGAAAATAATTGTGACCCTTTTTTTTCAAAATAAAACCCACCGGATTTGGTGGAGGTTTCTGAACCCCATAAAAGACAAGTTTTGGGCTGCTCTCTGGTCGCGACCTTCCACCGTTAACCTGCTTTTTGGGCGAGGATCCGCCTAGGCGGACTGAGGCCTGATCTTGTCCGAAAGCTTCACCCGGTATTGTATAATTGTTAGGTTCAGCAAACGTGTCCCAAATCCAAGTGGGAATTATGAATCAAAACTACATAAATGTTCTCCGTTTCTCAACAGCGAGTTTGATTTTAACTTGCAAGCTTAATTACGTGAACATGAACATTAATCTCACTCCGGGGCCCTCCCAGCTTTTTTATACTGTTCCCGATCACGCACGTCATGCCTTCAAAGAAGGAATTACTTCCATTTCTCATCGTAGCAAGACATTTGAATCTTATTTTCAAAAAGCAACCGAAGGCTTGAAAGAACTGTTGGGCATTCCTACAAACTATTTTATTTTCTTTACCGGTTCAGCTACTGAAGTCTGGGAAAAATCAATTCAAAACTTGGTAGAAAACTCTTCTATGCACCTTGTAAACGGAGCTTTTTCAAATCGTTATTTTGATATAGCTAAGCAATTGGGAAAGCAACCACAAAAAGTTGAAGCCCCACTCGGTGAGAGTTTTTCTTCACTCTCAATTGCCAACTTTGAAACCGAACTTATTGCCATCACTCAAAATGAAACAAGCACGGGGGTGTCACTGCCCAACGAATTCGTCCGGCAGGTGCGAGAAAAAAACAGCGAGGCATTAATCGTTGTTGACGCGGTCTCCTCTATGCCGTACCCTGCATTAGATTATTCAAAAAGGATTTGGCATGCCAGCTGGACTTGGCGTGTGGGCTGTCAATCCCCGATGTATCGAGAAGGCTGAATCGTTATTGGCAAGAGGCATTTCAATTGGGTCATACCACAACCTTCCAACCCTACTTTTAAATGCACTAAAAAACCAAACCAGCGAAACACCAAATGTACTGGGCATCTATTTGTTGAGCTGCGTAGTGGAAGATTTTCTGCGGATTGGCATTAAAAAAATTAGACAAGAGACAGACTACAAAGCAGCCATCTTGTACCAAGCACTAAAGGCTCATCCATTGATGTCTGCCTTTGTAAAAGATATTTCCGCACAATCTAAAACGGTTATCGTAGCCGAGTGTGGCGAGCATGCGGCAAAAATTAGCAACTATTTATCTGAACGCGGCTTTAACCCTGGCGAAGGCTATGGAGAAAAAAAGAAGTCACAATTACGTTTTGCGAACTTCCCTGCACACTCCAAAGAACAGTATGAACATATGGTCGACCTGATCGCGAAACTAAGATAAACTATGGTGCGTTTCCTGTAGACGCTTTAGGTGTATACTGGATATCAAACACAAATACCAAATCACTGATTTTTGTCTTATTTGTCTCAAGTTCGTAGTTGATCGCTTTTGGTAAAATCCCATGCAGATAGATATACGAAAAGCGACTGATTTGTGTAGATCCTAAAATAACACTTGTAGAAGAGGTTATATTATTCTTTGAAAAATAGCGCGCAACAGAAAGTGGTTGAAAGGTCGTGGTGAACCCACTTGGAAGTAAAAATTGGTCGAGCCAATAAACACCTGCAAATGGGTTTGTGAATCCATCAAACTCACTTGAGTAAGAAACACCCAATAATCCGGTTCCTCTTTTTACCGTTGTTAAATTACCATTTAAAGTAACTACTTGAAACACGTTTGATTTGTAATTTATTTGCGAGAGACTGCCGCCACTATAGCCAAATGTGATCGAATCCTTATACCAAAGGCGACCGAATTGCCATCGAATTTTATACTTTACTAATTTACCTCCTGAATATACAAGTTGAAAACGCTGTGTCAACTTTTTTGATTTATTGAATTGTTTTATAGAGGTAGAATCACTGTAGTAAGCATACTCCAAAGAGACTGTATCCGAACCCTCTACTTTGCTTATGCGTCCGTTGGCATATTGAAAAGAATACTCTTCGTAAGAACTCGATAAAATACTCTTGATCACATACTTCTGTGGATTGAGATCGGGGCCGCAAGACAAAATAGTCGCTGCACAAACAAATAATAATAGAACTCTAGGCATTCTTATTTAATATCAAATATACAATTTACGCATCATGCATACCTAAACCAGAGTTTGGTAATTAACCAATAGGATCAATTAAACTATCTATCTCTTTATTTGTCTAACTTTCAAATTCCAAAGAAAAAAAGCCATTGGAAGACCAGGAACTCTTACGAAAAATCCGAAATCCGGAGTCGCGAAACTATGGTTTCAATTTACTGGTTCGCCAATACCAGCAGCGCGTCTATTGGCATGTCCGTAAAATGGTCATTGACCACGATGACGCTGATGATCTGACACAAGAGGTCTTTATCAAAGTCCATAAGTACATTGATGGATTCCGTGAGGATTCTCAGCTTTTTACCTGGATTTACCGAATCGCAACCAATGAATGCTTGAGTCATCTCAACAAAAAAACGAAAAGATTCTTTTTACCGATTGAAGATGTGGGGCATCAGCTATCTGCAAAAATTGATTCTTCGACTGATTTAGATGGTGACGAGATCCAGAAAGTCTTACAAAAAGCCATCCTTAAACTACCTGATAAACAGCGACTTGTGTTTAATATGAAATACTTTGATGACCTCCCCTACGAGACCATTTCAGAAATCACAAAAACTAGCGTTGGTGCGCTGAAAGCAAGCTTTCACCATGCTGTAAAGAAAATTGAGGAATTTTTAGAGCATTGATTAAACTTAGTAACAGAAACGTAATCTTAGTAATAGAATCGAGTAATTTTAAGAAACATGAAACGCCTAGATGAGATTCCAAAAAAGCAAATCTTCACCGTGCCTGATGGCTACTTTGAAGATTTGCCCATGCGCATTCAGGCAAGAATTCAAACACCTGAAAGAAAGAGTTCTTGGATACCCGAATTCAATCTGGCTTTAAAATTTGCCCTGCCTGTTGTATTGGTTGGCGTTATCTCGGTACTCGTGTGGGTTAATTTGCCGAGGACAGAGGACGCTCTAGCTAATTTAGATGGCGTACCTACGGAACAACTGCAGGCGTACTTAGAAACCGAAGAAATAATTGAAAACGGTAATTTTACAAATGCAGCTATCAACTCTTTGTATCAACAACCTGAAGAATTAACTAGCAACGAATTGGATGAGTTGGCGCAACAATATGATCTCAATTTTTAACGACATCGATATGAAAAACATACTCTTATATACACTTTTATTTATTGGAAGCTTTGCCGCATCCGGGCAAGAGCCTGATAAACAAGATCCAAAAAATTTGGAGAAAATAAATCAAGCAGAAAAATTCTGGCCTGTTTATCGCGAGTTTACTGAACAACGTATGTCTCTACGAAAACAATACCGAGACGCAGAGAGAACACAAGATGTTACCAAGCCAAAGCCTGATCGCGACCAGGAGTTGCTTAAGCTAGGTATGATGCTGAAACAACAGAATTTGGATTTGGAGAAAAATTACTCTGAACGCTTATTAAAAGTAATTTCAGCCCAGCAATTGCTGACGCTCCCAAAGGCAGAAGAAGAGTTTAGAAGAATGCTTCTACAGCGTTTACAAGATCGCGAAGATCTGCGGGAAATGAAACGTGAAAACCGCGAAAATATTCGCAATAGGCTCGAGCAAAGAACTCGAGAAAAAAATAATTAATGAATCAAAACGTGAAGCGCATTTTAGTCATCCATTTCTTTTGGATGGCTTTTGCTTTTTATGCCAACGGGCAAGAGCAAGATACATTAGTCACTCCTACCGCGATCGTAACAGACTCCCTTTCGCTTAGCCAGCTAGACTCCATTTTTAGTTATGCTGATTCCCTTTCCATATTTACTATGATTGACAGCCTTCTGAAAAGGCAAAGTGAAATTGGCTCTTCACTGGTCGTACGAACTGGGTTTAACAGTAACATCATATCGGCCGGAAGAACAATTGGCGTTAACCAGTATGGGGCCACGGCCGGACTATCCTATTACCATAAAACAGGACTTTTCCTCGATCTGAGTTCTTATTGGAGTCAGGAATATAATCCTAACCTCTACCTGACGATTGCATCGCTCGGCTACCTAAAAATGATATCGAAGCATTACTCCTTTTTGGCATCTTACGATCGACTGATCTACAACACTACCGATATCAATGTCGAAAATCCGCTGACGAATATGGTTGGCCTATCAAACTTTATCGACTTCAAACCAGTGACTCTACGACTAGACTATTCGCTTTATTTTGGACAGCAAACCGCTCATCGGTTGACGCCCGGTATTGTTCTTAGCTTCCGGAAATACGATTTTCTTGGACTGGATAGAATTTCCTTTACTCCCGCTTACCAGATACTTTTTGGCAGTGCTACCATCACCTCTATTCAGCTTGGCCAACAACCCTCTGTTCGACTCTCCAGAAGACTGCCCCAATTTCAACAGGTAAATAGAGATGAATTCGGCTTGATGAACTATGCCCTGACCTTGCCATTGCGAGTGACGAAGAAGAACTGGTCATTAACTGCATCGTACACGTATAACTGGCCGGTGGCACTACCCGGTGAAGACAGCACACTGCCGGAAAATAGCTTTATCTCACTTACCCTTTCTAACCTTTTCAATTTTACGCCCCGCTCAAAGTAATTTGCTTTTGTTAGACCTTTCTTTTCGATACTTTACAAGCTCATAAAAAAGCTATGATGAAAAGATTGCCTCTGTTATTAGCTCTATTTACTATTGTTCTATCTGCGAAAGCTCAAAGAGATTACTGGCAGCAAAGAGTGGAATATGTGATGAATATCAACCTTGATGTTACATCTCATAAAGTAAATGGCACTCAACAACTAACCTACCAAAACAACTCGCCTGATACACTTACAAAGGTCTATTATCATCTCTATTTCAATGCCTTTCAACCCGGTAGCATGATGGACGTACGTTCAAAAAGCTTGCCTGATCCAGACAGAAGAGTAGTCGATCGCATCTCAAAACTGAAAGATAATGAAATTGGTTACCAGCATATCCAGACTCTAAAACAAGATGGGAAAGACCTAGTCTACAAAGTCAATGGAACAATATTGGAAGTTACCTTAGCCAAGCCAATTCTTCCTAAAGGGAAGGCGGTGTTTGATATGAAGTTTGAATCGCAAGTGCCTATTCAAATCCGAAGAAGTGGTCGAAATAATCGCGAAGGCATTTCTTACTCTATGACTCAATGGTATCCAAAGATTGCCGAGTATGATTTCCAGGGTTGGCATGCTTACCAATATGTGGCACGGGAGTTCCACAGCCCATGGGGCGACTTCGATGTAAAGATTACGATCGACCCTAAATTCACGATTGGGGCAACTGGTGTTCTTCAAAACCCGGTGCAGATCGGACACGGTTATTCGGAGAGTGCAAAACCTAATCTGTCAGGAAATTTAACCTGGCACTTTGTAGCAAAAAATGTGATCGACTTTGCCTGGGCTGCTGACCCTGACTATACCCATGACAAGGCAAAAGTACCCAATGGCCCAGAGCTTCATTTCTTCTACCAGAAAAATGAAAAGACAGCCGAAACGTGGAGAAAAATGCAAGAATACGCTGTAAAAGTATTCCAATACCTCAACGATAACTTCGGCAAATATCCGTTTGACACCTACTCAATCATTCAGGGAGGCGATGGCGGCATGGAATATCCAATGTGTACCCTGATCTTAGGAGAAGGGAGTCTGGCAGGAGTAAGTGGCACTATGGCTCATGAAGTAGCTCACAGCTGGTATCAAATGACTCTTGCTTCAAACGAAGCCTTGCACGCGTGGATGGATGAAGGCTTTACCGACTTTGCCAGCAGTGAAGCAATGTCTGCCATTTTGAATGAAACAAATCCACCCCACCAAGGGAGCTATTC
>VYLZ01000074.1_pt1 | contig 60079 bp, 48 predicted proteins | sample 5115361 | NCBI WGS metagenome assembly VYLZ01 (sample SAMN12291805, study PRJNA351875) | freshwater metagenome | isolation source: freshwater lake | place: USA: Michigan, Sixteen Lake | collected 2013-08-07 | reverse complement strand
GGTTCAGCTACGACAGTAACAGTTAATCCATCACCGACAGCTGCCAATTTGAGTGGAGCAGCTACGATCTGTGCGGGTCAGTCTACTAATTTATCGGTGGCGATCACGGGTGGAGTTGCTCCTTTTAGTTTTACGCTTACTGGTTTTGGTGCAGTGACGGGTTATACTTCAGGTAGTCCGATTGCCGTTAGCCCATTGGCAACTACTACGTTTAGTATAGCTGGCTTGGTAACGGATGCAAATGGTTGTACAGTGGCGGGTTCAGGCAGTGCGTTAGTTACTGTCAATGCTGTGCCAGCATCACCGGGACCAGGTATTGATACTTGGGTTGGTGATGTTTATTCAGATGCAGGAAATGTTGCTTCTCCGTATGAGAATGGAGTTGATTTTTCGGTCGCCAAATACCGAGGCTTTATTGTAGAATCAGATTTTACTTCGTTTGGTACATCAACCTACAATCCCGCTACGGATGCTTTCGATTTAAATCTATCAAATAATATTCCTTTAGCTGCTGCCACCATTTGCGGTTCCTACTTGAATAACTACAGCATTCGATTTAGGAACACTAAGACCTTTGCCTCGGGGATTTATACATTTAATTTTTCTTCAGATGATGGCGTTAGATTTTTTATTGACAACGTAGCGGTGCCATTAACGAGAGTCTTAGTAACAAGCCCAGCGAATTCATTTACCAACCATTCTTATTTGGGCTACTCGTCCAGTCCTATTTGTTTGACAGGTACACATGACCTGAGGATTGAGTATTTCGAGAACGCTGGTTTTTCGAGATTGACAGTTGATGCTACTTTTCAGCCACTTACTTCTCCAACTGTCACCACGCCAGTGTCTGTTTGTGTAGGCGGCACCGCCCCGACCTTAACCGCTACAACAGTTGATGCGAATGCTACGGGTTTCAATTGGTACTCAAGTACTAATGTACTCTTGTTTACAGGAGCCAGCTTTACACCAAATGCTGCACAACTCAATTTAGCAGTTGCCGGTGCGACTACATTCAATGTTGCTTCAATTTATAGTTGTGGTGACGGCCCTACAACACCCGTAGTTGTCAATGTCATCAATGGAATTTCTGCAGCGCTTGCAGTAGGGGCAACCCTTGATCCGGTGTGTATTGGTGGAAGTAGTGCAATTACAGTTGGACTTTCCGAAGCAGGCGTGAGCTATCAATTAAGGACAGGCGTTACCCCCATCGGGAGTGCTGTCATAGGCAATGGAGGTACAATCAATTTGCCTACTGGGGTTTTGCTAGCCACCACGACTTTCAATGTATTTGCATCTGTGGCTAGTTGTCCCTCAATTCAGTTAACGGCAACCAAAGATGTAACTGTGTCGGGATCAATCAACGCGGGATTAACGGTCACTCCATTGGCCGCTACAGTTTGCACTGGAAATGCTACTTCTATCCAAGTTGCTTCTTCTGAATTGGGTGTAAACTATCAATTGAGAGATAACTTGAACAACACGAACATAGGTGCTTCAGTTGCCGGAACAGGTGGGTTGATTAGTTTACCTACCGGTATTTTGGTTGCTACTTCAACATTTAATGTGCTGGCCTCAAGTCCAACTTGCTCAATTCAACTTTCCACAACACCAACGGTGGCAGTTTCAAATGCGTTGAATCAAACGCTGGCTGTCAGCGCAAGTCCAAACCCGGTTTGCGTGAGTGGTGTTACGGTCGTTTCAGTAGCATTGTCAGAAGTTGGGGTGAGCTATCAGCTTAGAAATGGTGTTACTCCAGTTGGCGCTCCGGTTGTCGGAACAGGTGGTACGATCAATCTGTCGACTGGTGCTTTATTTGCAACTACTACTTTTAATGTTTTTGCTACGTTGGCACCTTGTCCTTCGGTTCAGCTTACAAATACCGTTACTGTCAATGTAGCAGGAAGTATCAATTCTAGCTTAGCTGTGACTTCTGCTGCACCATCTGTGTGCTCGGGTTCGTCAACCAATGTATTGGTAGCGAATTCAGAACTTGGTGTATCTTATCAACTACGAGATAATCTAAATACCCCAATTGGCTTACTAGTTGCAGGCACAGGATTAGCCGCACCGATTTCTTTGCCAACGGGATCGCTATCGACTTCAGGTATATTTAATGTGTTGGCTTCTAACGCAACATGCTCTATTCAACTGACATCTACCGTATCGATAACAGTCGATGTTGCTCCCAATACTACTTTGGTGGTTGGTGCAACAATTACGCCTCTCTGTAACGGTGGAACCAGTGCAATAACTGTATCACTTTCAGAAAATGGTGTCACCTATCAATTGAGAGATGGCGTTGTGAATGTGGGTACAGCTGTAAATGGAAATGGAGGCACCATAAGTCTTTCAACCGGACCACTACTTCTCACAACTACGTTCAACGTACTAGCTACGCGGGGAACTTGCCCACCGATTCAGTTAGCAACAACACAGACGATAACTGTTACAGGCAGTCTAAACATTGGTCTTACTGTCACGGCTCTAAATCCGTCAGTTTGTCCTAATACTGCTACTAATGTGCGGATAACAGCTTCTGAGCTTGGCGTAACTTACCAGCTTAGAAACAATGCAACAAATGCGCTGGTCGGTTCGGCCTTGGCAGGCACTGGAGGCAATCTGGATCTACCTACGGGCAATCTGGCCGTAAATACGACATTCAATATTCTAGCGTCCAATGGTAGTTGTTCTGCCCAGTTGACGAATACATCGAGTGTTACGGTATTGTTGGCCTCTGATCCACTCTGTACGGGTGGGGGAACAGGTACTTGCGCAACAGTAGTGATTACACCAGTTCCTTCGCCTGCTACTTGTACACTTTCAAATGGATCGATTAACTTCAATATCAATCCGGCAACACCGATTGTCAACACATCGGGAGTGAAGATTACGATCACTGGTATTTCTACTACTAATTCAACAGTAGCAAGGACTAATTTTAACGATCCTGCATTCCCAGCTTTGCCAATCGGTGTTTACAATTACTCAATTGAGTATGGAGATGTTAGCTGTTTGAAGACAGGTCAGGTGACTGTTGATCAATCCGGAACGGTAGGAACGCCTCTAGCTACAAATATTGTTGGCCCTGTTTGTGCTGGGTCCTCAACTGGATCTATAAAGTTAGATGTACCTGGTGAAACGGGCAATGTATTGCAATGGTCGTTGGATGGACTTGCATTTACGAATTTTACTGCTGGCAGTACTATTACTGGTGTTCCAGCTGGATTGGCGCCAACTTTCCAGCGCGTCATTAGTGTTCGCAGGAATGCTGGTGACCCCTGCAATGCATCGATTACTATAGTTATCCAGGACGCCAGTCCAGCAATCACTACTACTTTAACGCCCACTGACGCAACATGCGCTAATAATGATGGGAGTATTTTGGTCGGTACCGTTTCTGGCGGAGCAGGTCCCTATACGTTCAAGTTAAATGGTACAACAATAACTCTTCCGACTTCGAATAGAATTACTGCCAAAAGCGGAGGTAACTATACGTTAAGCGTTATTGACTCAAAAAATTGTCAAGTTGATTTTGCTACTTCGATTAATTTCCCCGGTTTAGTGAATTATACATCGGCAGTTAACAACCCGGATTGCAGTGGCTCTGGTCAAAATGGAAGTATTGTGTTGACCATAACATCAACAGGTACGTTTTTTGCGGGTATCACTACTGATCCAATTGCACCACCAACAGTTTTTCAAAATGTTGTTTCAGCAGGGAGTACACCGGTTACTTTTGGCGGGCTTAGCAAAGGAACCTATTATGTGTCATTGACGCCAACGGGCGCAGCTTGCCCTACGAAGGCACCATTTGTAATTAACTCCGGGCCAGACCAAGTTGATTTCTCGTTGAGTGCGCAGAACATACTTTGTTTTGAAAACAAAGGTGGCGTGGCGATATCAGCTATTAAAGGGTCGCCATTGGTGAATTATAGTTACGAGATAGTAGACGCAACGGGTGCCATCCTCCCAGCCAGCAGTGTAACACCACCGAATCCAATTAATCAACTTCAAGCACTGGGCACGGTAAATTTGTTAGGATTATCAGCTGGCGAATACAGAATAAGGTTATTCCAGAATCAATCAGTTGCTAGTGGGTGTGTGGCTCCTATTTCGTCAGCGTTCAAATCGTTTACTGTGCTCGGACCCACAGCGGCATTGGATACGCTTTATGTTACCCGCACGATATCACTGCCTGATCAGCCCACTGGCACCATGCTCGTTGGCCTAAAGGAAAGCCAACAGACACCTTACCAAGTTAGACTTGAATTAAAAAAGCCAATTGATCCACTTCAAGCTTTTCTACTTGACTATACTGATTTTCCTCCTAGAAACACGCAGAATTTAAAGATCGAATACAACATTCGGAATTTGTTTGCTGGACTCTATGAATTGAGAATAAAAGATGCCCTCGGGTGTGAAAAAACGTATGCTGACATCGAGATTAAAGTAGATGTAAATATTTTTATACCGAACGTATTTACACCTAACGAAGATGGCTCTAACGAGACTTTTTACATTCGAAATTTACCGACTGATTCAAAAGTAAATATTACCAACCGTTGGGGCGCGGAGGTGTATAGCTCTAGCAATTATCAGAATGATTGGAATGGAAGTAACAATGCGGATGGCGTTTACTTCTATCGTATTGTGGCCGGAGGGAATACATTTACCGGGTGGGTTGAAATCATCAGAGGTAAGTAACACACAACTGGCACTCGGATAATTTTTGCTTTTTGACGATTAGGCAATTGACGCCAGGAATTCAAGTGTATTAACTTCGTCAGCATAGTCAGAAAGACCTGGAGTTTGTGTATTGCCAAAAGCTACGCTTTTCGGATACCATCGGTCAGCTGATACAATACATTGGATTTTTTTCTTGTTCTCCAACAGTCGATTTTCAAGCTGAGCAAGGTCGCTATAGAATTCGTAATACACCACAGCAATAGGTGAAACAAACGATTTGCTTTCTGAAAGAATTACTGAACCATTGTCAAAAAAATGAATAAGGTTGATTAATAAAATGGAGTGCTGATAATGATAGTTATTGGCGTATTTGTTGTGATTGACAAGAGCACCATATTCTTCCCAAGCTTTCATGATTTTTTTGGTATCGTAACCTGCCGGAAGGAAGAGTTTCGAAATATTCCGACACCCTTGGCCGAAATAGCTAAATACATCCTTCCCCAATTCCTTTAACTGGGCTTCGTTCTCTTCGCCCCTAATCACTGCACAGGACGATCTGTTTTTCCGGATGATGTGTGGAATATTTCTGAAATAATACTCGAAGTAGCGACCTGTGTTGTCGCTGCCTGTAGCGATTACCGCATCAATAGTTGTCAATTTCTCTTCGATAAAAATTAATTCGCGGAAACGTAAATCAATTTGCTTCAATTGGGTGCAGATAAACTCCATCAATACTGTATCCTGAGAGCTCAATTTGGCTACCAACACGTGCCCAGAAATTAACACACAAAGCAAGTCATGGAAGCCAACGAGTGGAATGTTTCCCGCCATTGCCACACCCACTCTCTTACTTGATTTGTCTGATCGGAGAACGTGAGTGTAAGCCCATTCGGTTAGACTTTTTTTGTCCAAAAATTTGGCGACACCCTGTAGTGCTAACTCAATATTCTCATGCGTGAACCATGGATTTTGGCTTGTTGCCTTCGCAAAAAGATTTTCTTTGTCGGCTGCTGATTGGTTTTCAATAATTGACTTTAACCGAACAAACGATTCAATTCTCTCTTCTAATGTCATTTTAACGTTGAACTTTGTACACTGAATTCTGTTTTGACTAATGCGGTTTGAACCGTATTTTTGCTGCAATTTCTTTTAAAAAAGACTCAAAGGAAGCGATTATGGCCATAAAGATAACAGACGAGTGTATTAATTGTGGAGCTTGTGAACCAGAGTGCCCTAATACGGCCATTTATGAAGGTGGACGCGAGTGGACGTGGGCAGGAGGAACGGCTTTGAAAGAAGTTAGGCTAGATGATGGAACCACTACCGATGCCAAACTGGACCAAAATCCGGTATCGGCTGAATTTTATTATATCGTGTCAGGTAAGTGTACCGAGTGTACCGGATTTCATGAGGAGCCTCAATGCGCGGCCGTTTGCCCTGTAGATTGCTGCGTTCCAGATCCTGATCATGTAGAGTCAAAAGATGTGTTAATGGCGAGAAAGGCCTATTTGCACAATGAGCAGTTGCAGGCCTAGATAGTCTTGGATTTACTTTCGCACTACTTCATTTTGCTGCGCTTAATTAGATAAGCCTGTAGTACTTCGTCATACGAACTTTTTGAATCCACAGAGATGAAATCAATCTTTAGTTGGTTGCACTTTAGTTTAAGTTGATCATGCATTTTCGCCAATTGGGTCTCAAACTTCTCTCTGATTTCCGAAGGGTGTAGCTTCAATTTTTCACCACTTTCTAAGTCGATAAATTCGTATGGTTTTTCGGCAAACGAAAACCGCAGTTCCGTTTCATGATCGGTAACATGAAAAAGCAACACTTCGTGTTTGTTGTGTTTTAAGTGCTGTAGTGCCTTGAAAATATCTTCCTGATTTTCACTTCCATCAAACATATCGCTGAAAATAATTACAAGTGACCGCTTGTGAATTTTTTCCGCTAATTCGTGGAGGACTCCAACGACATTCGTATGCTTTGAATCTTTCCCACTAGCCTGCAATTTCTTTTCGAGCAAGGTGAAAACTTTGTTGAGATGTGTGGAAGAAGATTTTATTGGCGTTAACTCTTCAACCGAATCTGCGAATAGACTCAGCCCCACTGCGTCTCGTTGGCGATGAAGTAAAAACGCCAAGGCAGAGGAAGCGAAAACACTGAACCTAATTTTGGCTAAAGACTCTTTAGGGTAGTACATCGAAGAAGAGTAGTCAACGACAAGCAAGCACCGCAAATTGGTCTCTTCTTCATACTGTTTTGTGTACAACCGATCGGTGCGAGCGAATACTTTCCAGTCAATATGCCGAGTCGTTTGACCAACATTATATAGTCGACTTGTGTAGGCCGGTAATAAACCCCTCGACTAATTGCTTTGCCAGTAACTCCAGGCTTCCGGTTTGTCTTGTTTCTTCGAGGGTTGACTTCATTTAAGCATAAATAAACGGAATACAGCCTAAATTTAGTGTGTTCTGTTTGCATTAAATTTTTAAAATACTACCTTCGAATTGACCATTAAACCTAAAACCTAACCTAAACCTAACGATCTGTGGAAGAGAACAAGAGCAATGGCCGTGATGAGATTTATTCTGAGAAAGTAAAGGCAGGTAAACGCACCTATTTTTTCGATGTAAAGTCCACCCGGTCAAATGATTATTACCTGACCATCACCGAAAGCAAGAAGCGTTTTAACAAAGATGACGAAGGTTTTACCTACGAAAAGCACAAGATTTTCCTCTATAAGGAAGACTTTAACAAATTTATGGAAGCTCTTAATAATACTGTCAATCACGTCAAGCAAGAGCTTCTTCCAGATGTTGATTTTGATTCATTTGACCAAGCACGAGAAGAGAAAGAAGCCCATGAAGAACCTAAGACAGCAGCGGTTGGCTCTGATTTGAAGTGGGATTAAGATTTTACCTTTACCTAAACTGGAGAAGGCCTCGGTGAAAACTGGGGCTTTTTCTTTTTCGAGGATGGAAGCTTGAGGCCGGTAACTTGGCGCCTTTGTCCGGTAGGCCAATTGGGTGTATTTCAAATTATCGCAGTTATTTTCTTCATTGCCTCACCCATTTAAATTCTTCCATTCCTTATAGCTTGTAAGTCCCTCTCCCGAGGGAGTGGGGATGATGAACTGCGTGAACGTAGGACCTCAATGGGGTGAGGGTAGAAAAGGCGCGTCAATTTGAAATATACCCAGCCAATTATGCAACTTGTACTCGATAGCAAAACCCATATCTTTGCGGGCTAATTTAAAACAAAACCGAGCGAATGGGACTAAAGTGCGGCATTGTCGGGCTTCCGAATGTGGGTAAATCAACCCTTTTTAATGCGATATCAAATAACAAAGCCGAAGCTGCTAATTTTCCTTTTTGCACGATCGAACCCAATGTGGGTGTGATTTCTGTGCCTGATGCCAGATTAAAAATTCTGGAGAGCTTGGTGAACCCCCAGAAAGTAATCCCGACAAGCTTTGAGTTTGTTGATATTGCCGGCTTAGTAAAAGGAGCCAGTAAGGGAGAAGGTCTTGGAAACCAATTTCTTGCCAATATTCGAGAGGTCGATGCAATTGCCCATGTGGTGCGTTGCTTTGACAATGATAATATTATTCATGTTGGAGGTAAGGTTGATCCTATTTCTGACAAAGAGATTATTGACACTGAATTGCAGTTGAAGGATCTGGAGTCAGTTGAGAAGAAAATAAGCAAAGTCGAGCGAACTGCTAAAAGTGGGGATGCTAAATCAAAGAAAGAATTAGGGACGTTAACCGCTTATCGGGATACGCTGCTTGCGGGCAAAAACGCACGAAGCCTACAGGTCGATGCAGAAGATAAAAAAGCCATTGAGGACTTGCTTTTGCTTACAGATAAGCCGGTGATTTATGTTGCCAATGTAGACGAAAAGTCAATTCACACGGGTAACCAACATGTAGAGGCATTGCGTAAATTAGTAAAGGAAGAAGGCGCGGAAGTAGTTTTAGTTTGTGCTGCCATTGAAGCTCAAATTGCAGAGTTAGAGAGTGAAGAAGACAGGAAAGTGTTCTTGGATGAATACGGCCTGAAGGAATCAGGATTGAGTCGCCTTATTCGGGCGGCCTATGACTTACTTGACCTGATTACCTATTTCACCGCAGGCGAAAAAGAGGTTCGTGCATGGACTATTCACAAAGGCTGGAAGGCGCCTGCTGCAGCCGGGGTTATTCACACCGATTTTGAGAAGGGGTTTATACGGGCAGAGGTAATAAAGATATCCGATTACCAGAAGTACAAGTCCGAAGCTGGGTGCCGGGAGGCCGGTAAATTGGCGGTTGAGGGCAAGGAATACACGGTGGAAGACGGAGATGTGATGCATTTTCGCTTCAATGTTTGATATTTCCTTACATCGCAGTTAGCGATTCGTCTGATTTTTAGTACTTTGGCTTTCTGCAAATTTGATTTTTTAGGCGGATTTATAGTTCAGGCTATTTTTTTAGCTCTTTCATTGTGAGAACAAGAATCGTTTTTTCGTTAAAGAATAGAGGTGCGTACGTACCTTTTCACCATCAGTTTTTGTTGGCTCAAACCATCAAGGGGTTGATCATGCTTGGAAAAAAACCTGAATACTATTCTTATACCCAATATAACTTCTCAGCACTTAAAGGCCAGACCAAGATCAGCCGAAAGGGATTGCATTTTTATTCCTCTCGCGTTACGCTCGTGTTCTCGGCTACGAACCCCGATTTCCTTGAGCATTTTCTTACCGTATTATTCGACCAAAAGGAGTTGTTAATTGGTAACCTGCAATTGGTACCCGAGGCAAAGGAATTGGAAGAACCAGTGGTAATTAGTGACTCGGTCAAGTTTCTTTGTATCTCGCCAGTCGTTGTGCTTCCCTCTTCTTTCAATGATGAGGGTAGTAAACGATTTATTCCTCCGGATACTGATGAGTTCTCCGATTTACTTTATGATAATACAATTGAACGAATGACTGCCAGCGGCAATTTCTCTGATCAGCAAATGGCTGAGTTTTATAAATTTCAATTGGTAGCCGACAAAGACTACATCGAGCGTATTCAATCTTCACACAAGAAATTTGCCCGCATCTATCCGCTTTACGATTCTGACGTAAAGTATGAAGTACGCGGTTATACCTTCCCCTTTATTTTATATGCACCTCAGCCCGTGCAACAGTTTATCTATGAAAATGGCTTGGGCTATTTCTCTCACAAAGGGTTCGGAATGCTGGACGTTTCAGGATCGAGCACTCAAAAGAAGGAAGCTGATTTGGAGGCTACCTATGCTTAGCGCGGATTAATGGGCAATTGAAAATAGCCTACCAGCAAATCGGCATTTGGCCTAAATGGTCGTTGGTATACAAATATCTCATAGAAATTTTCTGTCTCAAAATGATTTCCCTCAAAGGAAGTTGTGCTATTTCCTCTCGTGCCTACTTCGTATTGGTAATTATAAAGACCTTGTTTCAAGAATTGTCTTGACTCATAATAGCCCGCTCCATTGTAGCTCATTTTGCTTTCGTTATCCCGTTGAAAGTCATTAAAGGATCCCACCACATAAACATCTTCACGAGGGAGTTCCGCAGACTTTAATAAAAAATTGACGTATAGATAGTTTCCAGTAAGGGCGGGTTCACCAAAATCAAGATTCGCAATTACGTAATTTCCATTTAGATCTAAGTACTGGGAGTAAGCTTCGCTGCTTCGATTTTGGTCAAGCGCAACATATAATTCATAGGGTTTTACAGTGCGATTGATTTTTCCGGTGTTTTGCCCAGGCGCCATCAACGACCTGAAATCAACGAAACGGAATTCGTTTCCTCCGTCAAATTGATTTTCAATATCGAAAAAACGGTATTCCAATTGTTGGGTATTCTCCCGAATAAAATTGGGTTGGAGATTTGTTTTCATATTGTCCCACCGCTGGTTTTGGCGGATCGTGACATGCACCGTTTCCATTGGATTGAGGATTTCTAAATTAGAGTATTCAATGTCAAAATTGAAAGGTTGCTTTCCTCGTTGAAGGGTGCCGGTTCCTGCAAATTGATTGTCTCGTGAAAAGGATACTTGATTTTGATACACCATCAAGCGCTTTGATAGGATGAGATCATTGGGATCTTCCCGATAAGCAACCAGTAAATAATTTCCCGGTAGTTTTACTGGGGGAACTTGAAAGCGATAATGCACATAGCGGGTGTGTGTGTTGATCGAATAAGCATAATCAAGAATGCGATTTTCATTGAAGCTCTCAAGAAAATCCAAATCCATCAATGTGGATTTTGTCCAGTCATAGTTGCAATGGATAAGTTTTACGTAATAGTCACTACTGTTTTCTTGAAGGTCATCAAATTCAAGTACTAATGACTGCTGTTGGAGCGGTACCACTGCAGACCGGAGATTTTCTCTTGAATTGCCCAAACCAGAGTATAAGAGAACTGTTTTTATTTGAGGTTCATACGTTTTATCTGCGAATTCAATCTTCTTTTGACCGAATAAATGGTGGCTTAGGCAAAGTGCCAACAACACAATTACTGGGAATCCGCCTTGTGCAGAGTAACCTGGTCTGGGATTGGCAGAGCGAAATGTCCCAAAAGCTCCAAAACGACTTTTTTTATATCGATTCATAAACTCAAAACTAAACGAATAATTACTTCAATTTGTATTCCAACCAATCGTTTTTATATCGTGTCTAAGCAACAGATAGGGTTCATGCAAAGCGAAAAAGAGCTAGTTGAAGGCTGTGCGAAAGGAGAAAGGTCTGCGCAAAAGGCTTTGTATGACCGCTATTGTAGAAAAATGATGGTCATGTGCCAACGGTATGCCAAATCGACACAAGAAGCTGAAGATATTTTGCAAGAAGGGTTTATCAAAGTGTTTGCAAGTATAAAATCCTTCAGAGCTGAATCGCAGTTAAGTACCTGGATAACCAGGATCATTATAAACACGGCCTTGAATTCACAGCGTCAAAAGTTGTACCTGTTTCCAATGGTTGATGTTGCCCATGTTTCAATTCGAGAAGAGGAGGAAGTTAGTTTGTCTTCGTTTCATTTTTCAGAATTGATTGCAATTGTACAGGCGCTCCCAGATGGTTGTCGCGTTGTGTTCAATTTGTTTGCCATTGAGGGATTTAGTCATAAAGAAATAGCAGAGATGGTTGGGATTAGTGAGGGTACTTCAAAATCACAATATAGCAGGGCTAAAAGTTTGCTTCGAAGTAAACTTGAGGCAGGCGAAAAAAAATATGAAAAATTCGGAGAGTCGAAAATTTGAGGAAAGCTGGGAAAAAGCTTTTTCTGATGCAGAGATCAATCCGTCAGAAAAAGTTTGGGACGGCATTGACATGCACCTTTCAAAAATGGAAAGTGGCAGTATGAAAAGGCGCGTTGTGTTCTATCAGCGTTTAGCTGCGGCTTCTATATTGTTTGCACTTTTAGCAGGAGGGGTAGTAGCGCAGAAAAGTAAACCGATCGATAAGGAACCTCTGGTCCATGGCAATATTCAAAAAGAAATGGCGACTGCAATCAATGGTACAAGCGCCAGTAAATTGTCCGAAGAAAATTTAATTCAAAAAAACTCCCCATCTTCTGTTCAAGATGAGGGGATAAGAGAAAAGAGTACTGGGAAATACGTGACTCCAAAAGAGAAAGATAGTCGTCATCTTTTGGGCTCTAACTCTCTTGCGTCCCTAGTTGCGGACAAAGAACAAAACGGAATTGCAAGCGAAAAAAATGAGAATTTTAGATCTACGCATTTAACGCGTGAGTGTCCTACGATTTCGTCTGAAGAGTTACCAGTGGTCGAAATAAAGCTAACGGGCGAACCAACCAGAACGGTTGCCCAAGCAAAGCGTTTTAAAGAGCCGACTGTAGCTTCTAAAAATGAACAAAAGGACGATAGAGGTTGGTGGGCATCGGTCGGTGGCACAGCTGGCAATTACAATCCTAATACCTCCGTATCCACAAATTTTTCGCAGGCTCAATTTGCCAAGGTGCCATCCTCCAGTAGTACAGCCCCCTCTAGTAGCGAGGAAACAGCGGGTACGGCATTTTCATATGGAGTAAATCTTGGAAAGAAAGTCGCTAAGCGCTGGGTAATTGTAACAGGCGTGAATTATTTGAATCAGTCAATCGGCTACAATTCAAATGTGGCGTCTTTGGACGCCAACAATAGAGCACAAGCATATGTAGCCGACTTAAATGCAAACTTGACAAAAAGATCGGGCTACAACTAAATGCGGGTGTCTCATCTGATTTTTTTATGAAAAACACATTGATAGATGAAAGCGGAAAGTTAGCAAGCTTTTCCCAAGGCGCAGGTGACAACTCAGCTTATCGAACCATCAACTGGACGGGGCTGGCGAGTACTGAGTTAAGTTACCGCATATCTAATCATTACAGAGTCTCATTGCTCCCAGGGTTACGTTATGGTTTTAATCCTGTATTGAAGACTGGAACCACTTCTCCGGTTGTTTGGGATGTTGGTTTTCGGTTTAGGTATCAGTTTTAGAAAAAAAAGGCTGTTTGGGCGATGTTTTGGAAAAATACGTGGAAAACCACGTGCAAAATACGTGGTTTTCCACGTTGCGCAGCAGACCTAGCATTGCGAGTATGGAAAAGTTAGAAACTATTGGGCGTTTTGCAATTGTTCCGCTTGGCTTGACTTTGTTTATGACAGCTTTTGTAGCTGGCGCATGCCTAGCTTGTGTGTTTTTGGCAATTGGGATTGTTGGCATTGTTAAGCTGTTGTTGGCAAATCGAAGATTTTGATCTTCTTGTTCCAACCATTTTCAGTTCAGGTGTGTCGAAGTGATACAAACACTTGACTTATGAAAAAACTTACTTCTATCACACGATTTCTGTTTTGCATTCTGCTTTTAATCTCATTTGGCTGCGAAGACAACTATGAGATTGAACAGAAGTATTCCTATTTTGAACCCGTCTACACCACCACTGCCGAGATCAGAGCATCAGTGGGCTTAACACCCCCGCAAGCGGTCAAGGAAGCCGGCAAGATTTACATTAAAGACAATTGGCTTTTTGTGAATGAAGTGGGTAAAGGAATTCATATTATCGACAATACAAATCCGGCTAATCCTATCATCCAGGGTTTCTTGGCAATTCCGGGAAACTATGACTTAGCGATTAAAGGCAATATTCTTTATGCCGATAGCTATATTGATCTACTGGCGATCGATATTTCGGATAAAGCGAACATCAAAATTGTAAAAAGGCTGGAGGGAATTTTCTCCGTGTATAATCGAATGGGTTCAAGTATTGACCCGGTCAAGGGAATCATTACAAGCTGGGAGCAAAAGGAAAATGTAATGGTAACAACTTCAAAAGGTCAGGCAAAAATCCAGCCGTGGGGTGGATTTTGGCTTGAAGATGGCGTGGCTTTTACACAGATGTCGAGCATCAAAACAGCCGCAGCTCCTGGCAATCCTTCTACTTCTGGCATTGGAGGCTCGATGGCGCGCTTTACTATTGAAGGAAATTATCTGTATATGTTAGATGCGGGTAATGTTCATTCTGTAAGTATCGAAACGTTGACCAATCCCGTTGCAAAAAGCAAGAACTTAATTGCGTGGGATATTGAAACGATTTTTCCTTACAATGGTATTCTCTTTTTTGGAGCACAAAGTGTATACGCATGTTCGAAGCTGTGACCCAGTAGTTGTAGAAGGCGATCTTGCCTACGTAACTCTTCGTTCTGGAACCAATTGCCAAGGGTTTACAAATCAGTTAGAAGTGATTAACATCAAAGACTTGACCAATCCGGTGCTTTTAAAAATTTATCCCATGACGAATCCGCACGGTTTGGGTATTGATAACAAGAATCTTTTTGTATGTGATGGCGATGACGGATTAAAGGTCTACGATGCCACAGACCATTTAAAAATCTCTGACAATCAATTGGCTCACTACAAAAACATCAATACCTACGATGTGATTCCTTACCAAAATGTAGCGATTATGACTGGTAAAGATGGGATTTATCAATACGACTACTCCAATCCAAAGGATATTAGACAATTGAGTCGTCTGACTTTTTCAACGGAGTAAGTATGCGATTAATTGTCTTCCTTTTGATTGGTTGCAGTATCCAATCCGTTTATTCGCAGCACACACTTGATTCCACAAAATTCAAGATGCACTATTTCGGCACGCTGTTGAGCGGTGTTCAGATAGGGTGTAGTAATTGCACAACTGGGAATCAATTGACAGCCTCTGCCTATCTCATCAATGGCGTGCAACTCACAAAGGGTTTTTCTATCGGCATTGGAATAGGAGCTGACAGCTACCAAGAGTGGAAAACGATGCCTTTGTTTCTACAGCTATCACAAAAAATAGCGGGCACCAAAAATCGCTTGCTTCTACAACTGAACACTGGTTATTCTTGGGCGTGGTACGATAGGCAGGAATACACACTGCCCAACTTTAAGCAAAATGGCGGACTAATGATCCACCCGGCTCTGACATACCAGTTGGGAATCGAAAAATGGACAATGCAGTTTTCAGTAGGATACAAAAATCAAATTACGAGCACCTCTTCAAGATTCGAGTACCAAAGTTGGGGAGGAATAGCCTATAATGAGACCAATGTCAAAAACGAATTCAATAGAATGGTCATTCAGATTGGTTTTGGGTGGCGGTGAGTTAGATCGACATTATTTTTTTTCCAGTTCCTCTATTTCGAATGCGAGTGATTCCCATTTTTTGTTCTCTTCTTCGAGTCGAAGATCAATTTTTTCATACTTCTGCTGACAATCGTTTAGTTTTTCGAAGTTTCCATAGACTTCGGGCGTGGCCATTTCTGCTTCTATTTTCTCTTTCTCGAGTTGCACAAGGTGAATAGCATCCTCCACCTTTTTCAGTTCGCGATTCAAATCTGAAATCTTTTTGGCATTCGGATTTGTTGCAACAGAAATTGACTTCTCCTGCGGCTTCGGTGCCTGTTTTTTTGAAACGGGTGGAGGTGGGAGGGCTTCGGCTTCTTTTTTCTTGCGCCAGTATTCATACTCGTCATAGGTGCCAAGGTACTCTTTGATCTCATGGTTCTCGATATACCAGATCTTGTTGGCCACCTGACTTACAAAATGGCGGTTGTGTGACACCACGACAAAACTTCCCTGGTATTGTTGCAGTGCTTGAATCAGAATGTTCTCAGAAATAAAATCCAGGTGGTTAGTAGGCTCATCGAGCAACAGAAAATTCGCTTCAGAGATAAGCGTTTTTGCGAGAGCCACCCGTGACTTTTCGCCCCCCGACAGCACTTTTATTTTTTTGAAAACATCTTCATCAGAGAAAAGAAAACATCCAAGCACGTTTCTCAGTTCTTGTTCGGTCTTACCGCTTCCTGCGTGTTTCAACTCATCAAGAATCTCGCTATCAACATGAAGGGATTCCAGCTGATGTTGTGCATAGAAACCGTATATGACATTGTATCCGATGGTTCGCTCTCCGTCTACCGGTTCATCGTTGGCAATGATTCGTAGCAAAGTTGACTTTCCTTTTCCGTTCGCACCAATCAGCGCAATCTTGTCTCCCCGCTCAACTATGGCGTTTGTGTTTTTTAATATATCCAATGGGCCGTATGCCTTTGACACATCTTTCAGTGTCACTACTTGCCGTCCGGATGGTTGCTTGAAAGTGAATCGGAAGTTGACGGCAGCGTTATCGCTGACCACCTCTTCAACTAAATCCATTCTGTCCAACGCCTTCACACGAGATTGTACTTGTTTAGACTTCGTTGCCTTCGCGCGAAAGCGTTCAATAAACCTTTCTGTCTGCCGTATTTTAGCTTGTTGGTTTTCAAAAGCACCTTGTTGAATCTCCTCACGCATTTCTTTCTCGTGAAGGTAGTAGGTGTAATTGCCCTCGTAGGTGATTAACTGTTCCTGTGTTACATCTACCGTTTTAGAAATTACGTTATCTAAAAATGTACGGTCGTGGGAAACAATGACTACCGCGCCCTCGTAGTTGCGCAAGTAGTTTTCAACCCATTCGATAGAAGGAAGATCCAAGTGGTTGGTAGGTTCATCCAGCATGAGACATGAGGGTTTCTCCAGAAGAAGCTTAGCCAGCATGACACGCATGCGCCACCCACCTGAAAACTCGCGCAGCGGCCTATGAAGATCTTTGGTTGTAAAACCAATACCTTCCAACACCTCCTCTGCCTTGGACTGCATGGTGTATCCATCCAGGTGCTCAAATTTTTCCTGCAACTTTGTCAATCTATCAACCAGCTCATCTGAATATTCCGTTTCTAATTGGTGCAATACCTTTTCTAGTTGACGTTGCGTATCTACAGCTTCCTTAAATGCACCCATCGCCACCGTTAAGATGGCATCATCGGTTTGGTAAGAGAGAAGATCTTGGTTGAGAAAGCCAATGGTACAGTCTTTTGCCTTACTGATGGAACCGGAATCTATCTTGAGTTCGCCATTGATGATCTTTAGCAACGTTGATTTTCCACGTCCATTTAAACCAATCAACCCGATTTTATCATCAGGTTTAATAAACATCGAGGCATTTTGGTAGAGTGCCCGCCCACCAATGAAATAGGAGATGTTTGAAATGGAAATCATTCTAAATAAAAATCCAGCAAAGGTAATTCGATTTTGTCTATTTCTTGTTTTCTATTTGGTGGTACTAAGCTGACTCATTCCCAAACCTCATCCAAGACCGTTTGTCAAGTTCTTTCCATTTACAAAGCAAAAAAGATTGATGCTATTCCTCTAATTGGTAATTTGAACCTTCAAAAAAGAAATTATGAGCTTCAAAAAATCAGTTCTCCTTTTTAGTTTATTAATTGTGGCGTTGTGTTGCAATAATACATCAACCAACAATTCAGTTGTATCAACTGCTGTAGACAATTCTTTTCCAGCAATTACTGAAGCAAGTGCCAAACTTCCTTTGGAATTGATAAAACTGCCAAACGGTTTTTCGATCAGCGTTTTTGCCGAGGTGGAAGATGCAAGATCGATGGCTCTGACACCCAACGGCACCTTGTTTGTTGGTAATCGAAGTGAGGATAAGGTCTACGCTGTAAAAGATACTGACGGTGATTTCAAAGCCGATAAAAAGTGGGTAATCGCCTCTGGCTTAAATATGCCAAACGGAGTTGCTTTCAAGGATGGAGATTTATTTGTAGCCGAGGTAAATCAAATTCACAAGTTTACCGGTATTGAATCTAAACTTGCTGCGCCAGGCAAATCAAAAATCATCTACGATAGATTTCCAACCGAAAAGCACCATGGCTGGAAGTATATTGCTTTCGGCCCGGATGGTAAATTATATGTGCCTGTCGGAGCACCTTGCAATATTTGCGAGTCAAAAGATCCTGTTTTTGCCTCGATCACTCGTATGAATAGTGATGGTTCAGGCTTGGAGGTTTATGCTAACGGTGTGCGGAACACCGTTGGGTTTACTTGGCATCCTGAAACAAAGAACATCTGGTTCACCGATAATGGCAGAGATATGATGGGAGATGACACTCCTCCCTGTGAATTGAATACGGCCATAAAAGTAGGACAGCATTTTGGTTACCCGTATTGCCATGGCGGAACCATCAAGGATCCTGAGTTCGGGAACAAGAAGGCGTGTTCAGAGTTTGTGCAACCGGCACAAAATCTGGGTGCACACGTGGCACCACTAGGATTGAAATTTTGTACTGCATCCATGTTCCCGGCAGAATACAAGAATCAAATCATTTTAGCCGAGCATGGTTCATGGAATCGTTCAAAGAAAAGTGGCTATAAGCTAAGCTTGGTTAAAGTAGACAAATCCAACGCAGCTACTAGTTATACAACCTTTGCCAGTGGTTGGTTAGATGAAACTACGCAAAAAGTCTGGGGGCGGCCTGTGGATATTTTGCTGCTACCCGATGGGTCAATGTTGGTTAGCGATGACTATGCGGGCGTGATTTACAGAATAAGTTACAAAGGCTAACTACTGAATTTCTTACAAAACAGAACTAGAAATCATCAGCAATCTCTTCGATTTTCTTTTTTTATCAGTAGCAAGCGAGAGAGAGATTTTAAGGAGCGCACGATATTTGTCGAGGTAGCTTATATCGATTCTGGTTTTTGTGGTGCGAATTTTTTATTTGGTATTTTTACTCGCTAGGCCACTAAACGATGAATCAACAGAAACCTGAATTCGAGGATATTTATATGGAGTTGGCTGTTAACCTGGCCAAACGCTCACATTGTGTGAAGAGGCATGTGGGAGCAGTGCTTACCAAGGATACACGCATTATCTCCATTGGCTACAACGGTCCTCCCTCGGGCACTCACAATTGTGACGAAGAATGGGCTGATGCCGGATGCCCTCGAGATTCGAAAGGGAGTTGCTCACTTGCAATACATGCAGAGCAAAATGCAATTCTTTATGCGGTAAAGAACAAAACTTCTGTAGAGGGTGCCACGCTATACGTAACGTTGTCGCCTTGTTTGGCTTGTGCTCGAATCATCTTCAGCATGGGCATCCAGAAGGTGATATATCTCAAGTCTTATGCAGAATACAAAAAAATTGCATCAGATGAGGGAGTGGACTTCTTAAACAAGTTTGGTGTGCAGTGCTCGCGCTACGAGGGAGAATTGTCCAACGTTACTCATATGATTTAGTCAGTTCGTTATTCCGAACTTTTTGTGCAAGTTGAGCTGAGATGATACGATAAAGGCTGGAGTTCCAGCCTTTATCGTTCATTAGAAAAAGAAGTTTAAGCCGCTTCTATAGCTTTCTCAATATCTGAGATCAGTTTAGCAGTAACACCTTTGGTTTTTCTTGCCAACTCAGTCTTAAATAGGTTCAACGCATTGTGAGCCGCTTTAATTAGCCCAACGGGATTCTTATCGTAGCTGTAGCTTCCCAAACACCACTCAATGTCAGCTTGCAGTTGTTCATCCAGACCAAGAGTTTTTAGTTTCTCTAAAATACTTTTTGAAAGCTTTTCAATATCAGTATTGCTAGATGCCTTTGAGACTGCTTTGACGGAAACTTTCGTTGGAGCAACCTTTGGAATTGGGGTTTTGGCAGTAGTTTTAGCCATAGTTTATTTGTTTTTATGCAAAGTTAATGTCATTGTTTGATCGTAAGCAAGTGAGAATCAGTTAATATTTACGCAATCGTTTCTTGAAATGCATCTTTTGAAATGGATTGCGCCCATTGCGAGGCACGAACGGATGAAAACAGAAATACATTTTGCTTATCAAGTGTTGCCTAACACTGACGAAAAGCTCCTTGCGCATTGACTTTTTTTTGAAAAAGAAAAAGGGAAGCGATCTAAGATCACTTCCCTTGTTGAGTATCAAGCTAAGCTCGATTACTTTTTCTTCTTAGCAGCCTTCTTTGCTTTTTTAGCTGCTTTCTTAGCGGGTTTTTTTGCCATAGCGTTTTATAATTTGGTTTAAAACTTACGAAATGTATAACAAAAAATTAATCTACAAAAATTTTTAGCGAAATATTTTTTTATGACGCAAGAAATTCATGTTGATGATTTTGTCGACTCGCGTATAACTTAAATAGTTTTCTCATTCAATTATATTTACTTCAGGTATCAATTCAATGTTGAATTTTTCTTTTACACTTTTTGAAATTTTCATCGCGAGATCAAAAATATCTTCACCATTTCCGTCTCCGTAGTTTACTAATACAAGCGCTTGCTGTGGATGAACGCCTACTTGATTTATTTTTTTTCCTTTCCATCCACATTGTTCAATGAGCCATCCAGCAGGAACTTTAACATCCTGATTAGCAGATGGGTAAGATGGTATCGTTGGATTACTTTTTTGGAGTAGTTCATACTGATTCAGTGTAATGGTTGGATTTTTAAAAAAGCTCCCAGCGTTTCCGATCAACTGTGGATCAGGCAACTTACTTTGTCGTATCGCAATCACTGCATCGCTTATAGATTTGATCGTTGGTTGCTCGATATTCATGCTCGACAACGTCTCATGAATGGCTCCATAACTAGTGTTGAGTTGATGATTTTTTTTGGTAAGACTTAAAGTAATACTTGAAATAAAATATTTTTCTCGCAGCGTGTTTTTGAAAACACTTTCTCGGTATCCGAAGCAACATTCCTCGTTGGTGAACGACCTTGTCATCCCTGTTTTCAATTCAACCGCTTCAACTTCAGTGATCACGGTTTTGATCTCTGTTCCATACGCACCAATGTTTTGAATAGGTGCTGCTCCAACTAATCCCGGTATGAGAGACAAGTTTTCAATACCACCCCAGTTATTATTTACGCAGTGAAGAACTAATTCGTGCCACACTTCACCCGAAGCAACTTTTAGCGAGAGGTTGTCCTCTGTCTGAGATACGACCGTGATCCCTTTGAGATCTACTTTCATAACTAATCCATCGTAGTTGTGCTTAAATAGCATATTACTTCCACCACCTAGGATCAGGCACTTTTCTCGTTGGTAGAGATCAGAATGAATCAGTTCTTGAAGCTCATCTTTTGAATGAATGGTGGCGAAGTACTTTGCGCTTACCTTGAATCCAAAAGTATTTAATGCTTCAAGGTCTTTATTTTCTTCAAGTTGAGTCATAAATCAACGAGCAAGGAATAAAAAACTCAGCACATATTAAACTAGTATAATGAAAATTATGAAAGCAGTGAACGCAGTTTAATTGGTAACTTCGATGCGTAGATACCCTACATTGAGACTTAAAGTTTAATTTTTGAAGTCACTCGACTAAATTTAGCTTTTGCAATTATCTGGATTTACTTAGTATAACGATTGAAGATATGAAGATCATTGAATGTCCCCGAGATGCCATGCAAGGCCTTTCTGTCTTTATTCCCACGGAAAGAAAAGTAGCTTATCTATCTCAGCTGTTAAAGATTGGGTTTGATACTGTTGACTTTGGTAGTTTTGTATCACCCAAAGCAATTCCACAACTCAGGGACACAGCGGAAGTGCTTTCAAAGCTCGACCTCGCAAATACAAAGTCAAAATTGTTGGCGATAGTTGCTAATACGCGTGGAGCGCGAGAAGCTGCTGAGTATCAAAGTATCTCATATCTTGGTTTTCCCCTTTCGATTTCCGAAACCTTCCAGCGGAGGAATACCAACAAGTCAATTGCAGATGCGCTCTTAACTGTTCAAGAGATTCAGGAAATATGCATTTGGAAAAACAAGGAATTAGTCACGTACATCAGTATGGGGTTTGGCAATCCTTATGGCGATCCGTACGACACTGGAATTGTTGAGCAATTTTCAGAATTACTCAATGCCATGAATGTTCGCATAATTTCTCTTGCCGACACCATTGGTGTTTCCAAACCCGACCAGATTCAGAAGTTGTTTGGAGGGTTGACGATAAAATATCCCAAGATTGAATTCGGGGTGCATCTTCATTCTAACCCCGCAACTGCTATTGAAAAAATTGCCGCGGCTTATGCATCGGGGTGTCAGCGATTCGATGGGGCTATTAAAGGGTTTGGCGGCTGCCCGATGGCAGAAGATGAACTTGTCGGGAATCTGGCCACAGAAACGGTTCTCTCTTACCTTGATGCCAAAAATGATGCACCATCTATTGATAGATTGGCATTTAATGACGCTATTCTTCTGGCTGATACCATATTCCCCCACTAGTTCAGGAAAATGATTGTGTGCTACTTAAGAAAAAACACGCAAAGATGTTCCGGTTAGTTCAGTCTTATATTGAGTAAGAGGTCTATTGGCCGGGCCGTTGGTCACCTGGCCTGTTGAACTAAACGTGGCGCCATGGTTTGGACAACGAAAATTGTTACTCCCACTTTGATATTGAATCGTAGTGCCTTCGTGTGTGCAAATGGCTGACACGGCTAAAAAACTTCCGGCTGTGGTACGGGCAACAATTATTCGATTACTTACCAAGAACCCTCCGTTGGTTGCCAATGGACCCGAAGATATGGGCGCCACATCGTTTGATGAACAGCCGGTTAGTGTACTGATGCAGGCTGGCAATAGGAGCGCAGCAACTCCAAAACCTACTTGCGATAAAAATTCTTTTCTTTCCATTATGCTAATAGTTATTTGTGGAACACTGATTTATTTAAAAACAGATTTGATTTCATTTTGTTGCTTGCATTTACTTAAAGCCGACTAGCGAGAACATCTTTCCAGGAAGTGATTTAACAATATTCTTGAATTCCAAGCCTAAAAGCAGGGAAGCCAGCAGGCTTGGAGAAAGCATCGTTTTGATAGTTAGCTCGTCAATCATAATCGGGCTTTTTTTATCCTGCAATATTTTCACGATCGTTTGCTCATCAGGCTCCAGTTGACTAACATCCATGGAAAAAGTTTTTTCTTTTTTTAAGTTGTCATCTTCTGCAGACCAATTCATTATGTATTCCAAGTCCTTGATCGATGTATAAATATTGGCCTTGTTTGTTTTGATCAGCTTGTTACACCCTTCCGAATAGGTTTCACCGATACTCCCAGGAACAGCGAATACATCTTTGTTGTATGTGTTGGCAATTTCTGCGGTGATCAACGCTCCTCCTTTTTCAGCAGCCTCCACTACAATCAACACATCGCACAACCCGGCAATAATTCTGTTACGAGCTGGAAAATTGTGCGCATCTGGTTTGGTGCCAAACTTATTTTCAGTGAGCAGCCCACCCTGATGTATCATCTTGTGAGCGGTGTCTTTGTGGGCCCATGGGTAAATGATGTCCATACCGCTGCCCATTACACCGATTGTTGAAAGGCCTGATTTGAGTGCCTGTTTGTGTGCCTGAATATCTATGCCATAAGCAAGCCCACTGATGATCAATGCTTGATGTGGAACTAAATCGTTGATGATTTGACTAACCATTTCTTTCCCATAGGCAGTTGCCTGACGTGTGCCAACAATCCCTACTGTTTTTCCAGCGTTCAAATTGGCATCGCCCTGAAAATAAAGAAGGCTTGGCGAATCATTGAATTCTCGGAGTCTTTTTGGGAATCTCTTATCTGTGAAAAGTAGAATCTTGGTGTTTGTTTTTGCCGCTTTAGCTAATTCTTTTTCGGCACTTTCAAATGTGCTTTGTTTCCTGATCGCATCGGCAGTTACTTTGCCCACTCCAGGTATTTTTTGCAGTTTACCGATTGGAGTCTTAAAAACCTGCTCAGCGGATCCGCAATAACTAATCAACTGACGTAGAAGATAATCACCCACTCCTGGTATCTGGTGTAAAGCAACAAAGAAAAGTTGTTCTTGTTCCATGCGTTAAACTTGCCGTTGATGAAAGCACCAACAAAGCGTTAACGAATAAACGAATTATTTAGGAAAGTTTTTCTCTTACTTCCACCAGAAACTGGCGTACTTTTTTCAACGAATCCAACAATTCCATTTTATTGCGAACGGATTGTGTATCGTTTTTGAGCATCTCTTTGGCACCTTGCAACGTGAATCCTTTCTCTTTTACTAGGTGGTATATAGTGCGAACACTCTCAATATCTTCTTTAGTAAACTGACGATTTCCTTTCCTGTTTTTTTTGGGCTGTATTAGTTCAAATTCAGTCTCCCAAAAACGGATTAATGAAGGGGCTACGTTAAACTGTTCGGCAACTTCACCTATGGAGTAGTACAGCTTTTCGATTTCTTTTTCTTTGTAAGCCATGAAGTTGGATAGCGCCTGATTTTTGCTCGTTTTCGCAAACGAACATCATGCAAAGTAACAATTCTTTAAACTGTAAGCAATGTTGGATAAGTTTTTTATCGACAAGCTATTCACATCACTTTGTGGATTTACGCACCCAACCTTCATTGTCTATTTCAATAAGACTTTCGGGGAAATCCTGTTTTGTCAAAAACTGAATGCGTTTTAATACTTGTTTTTGCTCGTCCAGCATCACTGGGCCATAAAATGTTTGTTTGGTAGATGTGATATGCGCTTTAAAGAAGTCTCCTTTGCTGTTCGTAAAGACTTTTATGATAGGAGCCAAGCCGTTGATACCACTCACATTTATTCCTCCATAGGTGCAAAAGTTTCCCATGCTATAGGTGATGAACTTGTCATTATACACCTCCACTCCCCGTGTAACATGAGGACCGTGCCCCAGCACGATATCCGCGCCAGCATCTATGAGCTGATGGGCAAACTGGTAAACATCTCCTCTATTTTCGCCATAAAAAATTTCGTTTTTGCGAGGCACGTGCTCATGCTGTGGACCCTCGGCTCCACCATGAAAAGATACAATGATGATATCCACCAACGAATCGAGCTGAGCAATGATTTTTTTTGCAACTCCTATTTTGTTGATGTCCGGACACCCAGCATTGGGTGCAAAAGCTGCCAACCCAAACTTTACGCCATTCTTTTCAATGACTACGTAAGGTTTATTTAATTGACCCGCTTGCTGAATGCCAGCTTTCTCTAATGTTTCGATGCTCTTTCGTTTGCCCAATTCACCAAAATCACCAGAGTGATTATTCGCTAGGCTCATCACATCAAATCCTGCATTCACCAGGTTTTGCACATATTTTTCAGGGCTTCGAAAAACGTAACAAACTTTTGGATCACGACACGTTTTTGCGGTGCCACCTTGATTTAATAAAACCCCTTCCAGGTTTCCAATTGTGATATCTGCATCTCTAAGTATTGGTTCGACTTCCTTCATTAATAGAAGTCCGTCCTGAGGTGGAAGTTTTGAATCATTCGGATAATTGCTTCCCATCATAATATCTCCCACCCCGATCACGGTGATGGTATCTTTGTTTTGTGCGAACAGAGGCTTTAAAAGAGCCAGCAATGAAAAAATGAATAAGCAGATCTTCAGCATTTATGAGGCTTTGAAATTTTGAAAGATAACGTTCTTTTTCGCGCGGTAAAAATCAAAACTCCGCGCTCTTCGGAAATCGTGGAAAGGGAATTACATCGCGGATATTTGTCATGCCTGTTACAAACAAAATGAGTCGTTCAAAGCCAAGGCCAAATCCGCTATGCGGTGCCGATCCAAATTTTCTTAACTCGAGATACCACCACAATTCTTTTTCGGGCAAATTCATTTCTTGAATTCTTTTCAATAATCGATCGTAGCGTTCTTCGCGCTGAGAGCCACCGATAATTTCTCCGATACCGGGGAAAAGCACATCCATGGCAGCTACGGTTTTGTCATCTTCAGTTTGCCTCATATAAAAGGCTTTGATGTTTTTGGGATAGTTGTATAAGATCACCGGTTTTTTAAAATGTTTTTCCACCAGATAGCGCTCATGCTCCGATTGCAAATCGACACCCCATTCTTCCACTAAGTATTGAAACTTCTTTTTCTTATTGGGCGTTGAATTCTTTAAGATATCAATTGCTTCGGTATAGCTCAGTTTTTGAAAGTCGTTTTCAACGACAAATTTTAATCGCTCCAATAAGCTCAACTCGCTTCTTTGTTCTTGTGGCTTGGTAGCTTCTTCTTCCTGCGCCCTTTTGTTGAGGAACTCTAAATCATCGCTGCAGTTGTCTAATGCATAGCGCACTAAATATTGCAATAGGTCAGTGGCTAGCTGCATGTTATCATGAATATCATAAAATGCCATTTCAGGCTCAATCATCCAGAACTCAGCCAGGTGCCGAGCAGTATTTGAATTCTCAGCTCTAAATGTTGGTCCGAAAGTATAAATCTCACTTAATGCCAATGCATAGGTTTCACCTTCCAATTGGCCAGAAACAGTCAAATTAGTTTCTCTGCCAAAAAAATCTTCTTTGTGATTAACGTGACCGTTCTCATCTACCGGTGGATTTTTCCCATCTAGTGTAGTCACGCGAAACATATCGCCTGCCCCTTCTGCATCTGACCCGGTAATGATTGGTGTGTGAATATAATAGAACCCACGGTCGTTAAAAAAACGATGAATCGCAAAAGCCATCGCGTGCCTCACGCGCATGACCGCACTGATTGTGTTTGTGCGCGACCGTAGGTGTGCGATCTCCCGAAGAAATTCAAGCGAGTGTTTTTTGGGTTGCAACGGAAACTTTTCAGCGTCACAGTCGCCCAGGATTTCGAGCTCAGTTACTTTCACTTCCACCGATTGGCCCTTGCCCAGAGAGGCAATTAACTCACCTTGAATCGATAAACAAGCGCCCGTGGTGATTCGTTTGAGCGTGGCGTCATCTATTGAAGCCAACGCAACCACCGCTTGCATGTTTTGAATGGTCGATCCATCGTTCAACGCAATAAACTGGTTATTGCGAAAGGTGCGCACCCAACCTTGTATTTTTACAGACTGTCCGGCAGGCGGTGTGGCTAATAACTCTTTGATTTTGAATCGTTTCATACAGCTTCAAATTTTGGATCGCAAAGCAAGGCATTTTGAATTTTTAATCAAAGAATTTGACAAGCGAAGTTGACCTTCCTTACTTTGATGCAACGGGTGACGCTGTTTTGAATTTTATAAGATCATTGCTTATTAATTTTGGATCAGATTTTGCATCCCCTCGCTAATTGATAACTTTGTGACTTGGCAAGATAAATGCAACGACTCGGCTTACATCAATCTCTTCAGCAGAAACTATCTCCCCAGCAGATACAGTTTATCAAGTTACTGCAAGTCCCAACGGCCGAACTCGAAAATAGAATCGAAGAGGAATTAGAGTTAAACCCGGTATTGGAAGAAGGGGAGGATGAAGAACAGGAAGAAAACAGTCCAGAAGAGGCACCCGAACAGGCCGTAGATTCGGACTCACCTTCCGATGAGCAAACACCCGAGGAACCCAATGCGAACGATGAAATCGACATCAACGACTATCTGCGTGATGACGATTATACCAGTTACAAAACATACAATGATGACGGTGATGAAGAAGAGCGGGAAATGCCGATGCCAACTTCTACCTCATTGCATGAAACCCTCATGACCCAACTGGGATTTCTAGGATTAAATGAAAAACAAAGCACCATAGGGAAACAGCTCATCGGAAGCATAGAAGGCGATGGCTACATACGCAGAGAAATGGAATCCATTGTAAATGACTTGGCCTTTTCGCAAGGTTTTGAGACAACATTGGAGGAAGTAGAAGCCGTTTTAAAAAAGATTCAGTCATTTGATCCAGCCGGCATCGCTGCTCGGAATCTACAGGAGTGCCTTTTACTCCAGTTGGAAAGAATGGATGATGGCCAGGACGTAGACGTAATTGTGGGCAAACGAATTTTGCAAGAGTGCTATGAAGAATTTACAAAAAAGCACTACGCCAAGATTTTAAAAAAATTAGATTTAGACGATGAAGATTATATCAAAGACGCTATCGAATTGATTGTTCGGCTGAATCCAAAACCGGGAGGGGAAGTGAGCAGTGGTAACGTAAAAAATCAATACGTTATTCCGGATTTTATTCTTGTCAATAACAATGGAAAGTTAGAGTTGTCGCTTAACTCGAGAAATGCACCTGAATTGCGAATCAGTAGATCGTATTCAGATATGTTTAAGGCGTATGACAAAAGCGATAAAAAGGACAAAAAGCTGAAAGAAGCGGTTTCGTTTGTCAAGCAAAAATTAGATGCTGCCAAGTGGTTTATCGATGCGATACGCCAACGTCAACACACTTTATTGCGAACCATGAAAGCCATCGTTGACTTTCAATTTGACTATTTTCAGGAGGGAGATGAGACCAAGTTGCGACCGATGATTCTTAAAGACATCGCGCAGATGATCAATATGGATATCTCTACGGTGAGCCGGGTGGCGAGCAGTAAAACAATTCAAACTGATTTTGGTATTTATCCCTTGAAGTATTTTTTCTCAGAAGGTATTTCAACCGATTCGGGAGAAGAGGTGAGCAGCAGAGAAGTGAAACAGATCATTAAGGACCTCATCGAAAGCGAAGACAAGAGCAAGCCGTTTCCTGATGATAAGTTAGAAGATTTATTGAACGAAAAAGGATACAACATTGCCAGACGTACGGTGGCTAAGTACCGCGAGCAATTGAATATTCCAGTGGCTCGTTTGCGAAAAGAGATGTAAGCGTGTGAAGCAATTAGCAAAATTTATTTCTGTCGTTTTTCATCCCTTGCTGTTGACCACGTATCTGGTCATTATTTTATCGTACTATTTTCCTTCAATGTTGATGATTCGCAAGGAAAACCGAATGGTCATTGTTGGTTTAGTATTCGTATTCACATTCGTTCTTCCGGCTGTTAACCTTGTTATGCTTCGCGCATTCGGCAATATTCAGTCTCTCACATTGCAATCTCGTAGGGAGCGAATCTTACCCTTTGTTTTTATTTCATTGCTCTATTTACTTGTTACGTTTCTTTTCTACTTCAAACTTCCTTTTAGTGCAAATTTTAATAAGTTGATGATGATTATTTCGGCATTGGTGGTGGTTTCGCTAATGATTACATTGTTCTATAAAATCAGCATTCATAGCATTGCGATGGGTGGAGGCATTGGTATCTTGTTACCATTGAATCAAGTGACCGAGCAAATGAGTTTACTATGGCCGACCGCATTTACTATTTTGGTAACGGGTCTTGTAATGTCTTCTAGGCTAGTGTTGGATGCGCATTCCCCTCGCGAAGTGATGTATGGAGGTGTCGTAGGGTTTGTTGTTGGGTTCTTTGGAATGATTATTTTGTTTTAACATCAATCAAAAAAGTGAGTTATGGATTTTCAGTTTCTAACCTACGTAAAGAAAGAGGGAGTCGCTACCGTTTCTTTCAATCGTCCCGAAGTTTACAATGCCCTGAACGATGGGATCACCTATGAACTTCAAGATGCATTGAAGGCCATCGCAAAAGGTGACGAGGTACGTGTAGTGGTGTTGACGGGTGTAGGAAAAGCATTTTGCTCGGGACAGGATTTAAAAGATAGTTCTAAACAAGGAAAGAGATCGTTCATGGATTCTTTGCATAAGCGATACAATCCAATCGTTGCTGCAATGCGCAGTTTGCCGAAACCGATCGTTTGTCGGCTAAATGGTGTTGCGGCTGGAGCCGGCTGCTCACTCGCATTGGCTTGCGATATCATAGTGGCCTCAGAAGAGGCCACTATGATTGAGGTTTTTGTTAATATCGGACTTGTTCCTGACTCTGGGTCTGCTTATTTCCTTCCAAAGCTGGTAGGGATGGCAAAGGCGTTCGAGTTGTGCAGTATGGGCCAACGTATAAAGGCACAGGAAGCACTTCAACTTGGACTAGTTAACAAAGTTGTTGCTGCTTCCGAATTGGACGAAGCGGTGAAACAATACACAGATTATTTTGCTTTTGCCCCAACAAAGGCTATTGGCCTTATAAAAAAGATGCTGAATAAATCGACCACAGCCAGCTTAGATGAAATGTTGGAATACGAAGCGTATTGCCAAGAGATTGCCGGAGCTACACACGATCACAAAGAAGGTGTTCAAGCATTTCTAGAAAAGAGAAAGCCCGCTTTTTTAGGAAAATAGAAATTTGAATCTCCCAAACTAGAATCCGCTCAACGATATTCCAATAGTAAATGTATTCATGGTTGTCTGGTCGGGTCCTTTGTTTTCTTTGAAGACGGGAGTAGCGTTGTAGTATCCAAAAATATTAAATGAACCAACTCCCAGCTTTCCGTAATAACCATATCGGAAAGAACTAAGTCCGAAATTCTGTTTTGTTTTTAAGGTAATATCTTCGCCTCCATCCTTGTAGTTTACTTTTGTGTGACTTTCAAACAAGAAACCAACCCGAACGCCCGCGGAAATATGAAAGCTGCGGTTTTTGTCGTCTGGGTTTGTATCAAATCTTAGCTCAGCCGGCATAAAATCAACATAGTTCATAATCAGCATGCTTTTATCGGCATTGGGCATTCCTATATCGCTTGCCGGGCGAAGCGCATAAGTTCCGTCAGCTTCTGGTGTTCTTGTAAGTGTGTAATTGTTAATCAGTTTATAGCGTTCCAATGATAATCCAAAAGCGGGATTGTAGCTGAATTTTGACTTCAGGAGTTGTATGGGATATTGATAATATAAATTAAGTGTGCGTGATCCCCAAAGACCTTGGTCGAATCTGGTAGGTGTGCTTCCCAGTGCCCGGTTAAACCCAAACTCAACAATAAATGATCCGGGGAGATCAGGCCTCCTTGCTTTTTGCACTTTTTCCTGAGCTATGGATAAATGGAAGGAAGTTGTGACGAATATCAGGAGAAAAAGATGACGAGACATAGCTTTTTTTGAAAATTGAAACGGCAAAAATACATTTTTAGTGCGCAGTGGCCAACATCAAAGATTTGTTCAAAGGATTAATTCTCTTAAATTTGCCGACCAATTGCGAATTGAAGATGCAGAAGGCACTCTTTTAGTTGTATGTTGAAATATGGGCCTGTAGCTTAACTGAATACCTGCCTGCCGGCAGGCAGGGAGCATCTGGTGTGAACTAAAGTTGGGTTAATGTATTATGTTTACGTTTTAAGAAGCGTAGATTTTGGAAGGTTTTATGTCGGGTTATCCGACAATGTAGAAAGGAGATTGAACGAGCACAATAAGGGTAAAACGAGTTCGACAAGATTTTATGCTCCGTGGGAGTTGGTTTTTGTCGAGAATTTTGAAACACGAGTTCAGGCCAGAGAACGAGAGAAATATTTGAAAGGCGGTTCTGGCAAAGAGTTTATAAAGAGATATTATTTGGGCCTGTAGCTTAACTGAATAGAGCATCTGACTACGGATCAGAAGGTTGGGGGTTTGAATCCCTCCAAGCCCACTTTACATCGCGGTGCAATATTTTAATTGTTCCGCTGTTAATTAGTTTAGAATTGTAAAACTTTCCGGTTAATCAAATAGTCTTAGTGAAGGTGGTTAGTAAACGTGCAAGCAAGGCTATTTTAGTGTGTAAACCTTTTCTCGGTTACGCTTTTGTCATCTTTGTGTTGTTTTTAATCAGCTGTGAGGACCCAGGCATTTTAAAGGGAGATCAAAACTTCGGCAAAAGCAGTTTGAGAACGGTTTTCGTAGATACCTTTTCAGTAGTAACCTCCACCATCTTGGTTGATTCACTTCCTACGACAGGGACCAACCAGCTAATGCTCGGTCGTTATCAAGATGCTTATCTGGGAAAGGTTTCTGCTTCTACCTATTTTCAAGTCGGCTATTCGGGCTCATTTGCGCCTGATCAAAATAGTTCATTTGATTCTATCGGCCTCGTTCTTCCTTATTCAAAATATTTTTATGGTGACACCACTCAAACGCAGACTATTCAGATTCATCAAATGACTAGTATCCCGCGTCTGAGAACCCCGTTGCCATACAGAATAGATGATAACATTTCTTTTTTTGTAGCTGCCACTCAGTCGGCAATTTACAACACTAGTCAAGCCAACTTTAATCCTGTTCCGATCACAACGGCTAGTGTAAAGTTCTCACCAAACAGGGACTCACTTTACATCAAGCTACCGGCAGCGTTTGGAAAGAATTGGTTTGATTTGGCACAAGCGGATGCGATTGCAGGGACAACAACCTCTTATTTTTCAAATCCAAATACTTTTATAACAGATTTTTTTAATGGCCTTCATTTAGTCACAGACGCCTCAGGAAATGGAAGCGTGGTTGGTTTTCGAGCTAATAAGGTAAAGATTAGGCTTTATTATAAAAAGCTATTTGGTGATTTGTTACAACAAACCTATTTCGATTTTCCGATACGAAATGCTTCCGCGCAGTTCAATAGTATACAAAGCGATCGGAGTGCCACTCCACTTGCTGCGCTGACAGGCCGCAGCTCGATTTCATCTAGCCTTACGGGAAATACTACTTTTGTTCAATCGGGAATAGGATTGGCTACTAAAGTTGAATTCCCAACTTTGAAGGGTTTCTTTTCTGAAAAGAACTTTGTTTTAAGTAATGCTTCGTTAGAAATTGTGCCAGTACAAAATACTTACTCTACCAGCTTGAGGGTACCCAATTCTTTGGCGTTGTTTATTACAGATCAATCGAATGTTGTTCTAAATCGTGCGCCTGCAATTGATCGATCGGGTTACCTCTCTGCAAACATTTTATATGATTTTGAATACGGAGTAAATACGAAATACTCTTTCCCGTTGGTCAATTTCTTGGGAAGTGAGTTGGTCTCCAGTCTCAGCACTATTACGCCATTGATTATTGCAGTAGCTCCGCCTATTTATTATTCTGAAGTAAACCGGGTGGTATTAGGCGATCAACGAAATTTGCAACATAAAATCAAGTTAAAAATCAATTATTCGTATGTACAAAACTAATAGCACTGTGAAACACCTATTTTATTTTTTGGCGATAAGTTCGGTGAGCTTTGTTGCACTAACCCTTTCCTCGTGCGGGGGGGCATCCTCAACACCAACGGTTGCGAAACCAGGGAACTGGTCGCAGGTTGCAAACTTTAGCGGATCGGGCAGGAGCGGAGCAGCCTCTTTCTTAATTGATGGAAAGGTCTATGTAGGTGGTGGGTTTGATTCGGAAGGTAAACGTCTGAATGATTGGTGGCAATTCGATCCTATTAAAAATGGTTGGATTAAGAAAGCAGATTTTCCCGGTCCGGCAAGAAGTGGCGCAGTAGCCTTTGTTATCGCTGGAAAGGGCTATGTAGGCACAGGCATCGGCACAACGAGCAATAGGCTAAAAGATTTCTGGGAGTTTGATCCTGCCGGAAATAGTGGAGTTGGAACCTGGAGGCAGGTTAAAGATTTTGGCGACCCTATTACAGAAACTGGCAGATACGGTTGCATTGCATTTTCTATCAGCAATCGTGGATTTGTGGGTGCAGGAACTACAGTTGGCTCAAATGCGACCAACGACTTGTGGGAGTATAAGCCGACAACAAACACGTGGGAACAGCGCACGGGAGTTTCATTTAAGAGGGTGAATGCTTTTGTGATGACGATCGGCAATTTTGCATATGTAGTAGGAGGTACAAACAATGCGCAAACCATTCGCAATGTGGAGCAGTATGACCCTACTAATGATACGTGGACTCAAAAGCTTTCACTCAATCAGCGAGACGAAAGCGGAAACAAGATAGATCAGCCTGCAGCAAGGGAGCTAGCTTCGACATTTACTATTGATGGGTTTGGCTATATTGTTGGTGGAGGTGTCAATGGGTCCCCATTGGCCGATGTATGGCAATACAATCCAACGACCGATCGGTGGGTACAATATTATTCTATTAATAACCAATATGGTGGCGTGGCCAGAGAGGCTGCGGTCGGTTTTGGCGTGGGGAGCTTTGGCTACGTAACGACAGGCAGGAACGGTAATTTTAGATTGGACGACACCGTGAAATTTGACCCAATCGGAGTTCCAATTCAATAGTTCTAATAATAGTTTGTTGAAAAAGCTAGGGCATGAAGTGCTCTGGCTTTTATTTTTTCCAAGTCGACTAGCGGGGTATCTAACTCTTTCGCTTGCTCATCCCAGTATCTCATTTTTATGCTGGTAGCGAAAAGTGGGTCTTTTTCGAATGCAACAGCTTCACACTCGTTCATCACGCCCCCTTGTAGCTCCAACGTGTTCTTACTGGCCTCAGAAAGGTTTTTGAGATAATCAGGCTGTTTGTATGTCAAGTAACGCTTTGCTTGGACATGGTTTTCGACCAGTTTCGCAATACGCTCAGAAAACCCTTTCTCGCGCAAAAAATCAGCCCCTATTTTTTCATGGCTTTTTGTTCCGAAGCCGCCCATGTCATTCTCTTTGTTTCGACTTACGCAAATGTGCCCTATATCATGAAAGAAGGCTGCCAAAATAACTTCGTCATCGTATCCCTCTTTCATGGCTAACGCGGCTGCCTGAGACATGTGTTCGATTTGTGAAACGGGTTCTCCGATGTAGTCTTCGTTGCCGTATCTATCATACAACTCAAAAACCTCATTTACAATCGCTTCACTTTTCATATTCTCGTCTTTGTTAGTTCGAAGGTACTCAAGATAATTTCTAAGCTGATCTGAGTTTACGTTACTAAATAGTTAATTAAGATACTGTTTCGAGGATATGACGAACATTCTCCCATTCTTTGTTTTAAAATTGAACAGCTATGATCGACTTAGTAGTATTTGACTTAGCGGGAACAACCGTCAAAGAAAATTTTGATGTGCAGCGCACGCTTAAAAATTCATTTGCCAAGGTAGGGTTGGAAATCTCTATAGAGCAAGCTAGCCAGGTGATGGGTATTCCGAAACCAATTGCTATACGCCAACTTCTGGAATCATTATACTACGATTCTATTTCTGATGATATCATCAGGGCGATACATGCTGATTTCGTAGCGGATATGATTTCATTTTATGAGCAAGACCAAACCGTGGAAGAAAATGAAGGGGTTTCAGAAACATTTCGTCAATTGAAGGCTGCTGGAATAAAGGTATTTGTTGATACGGGATTTGATCGACCAATTGTGGATGCACTTCTTCAACGAATGGCTTGGGAAAAGAATAAATTAATTGATGGTAGTGTGACGAGCGATGAAGTAGCTCATGGCCGCCCTCACCCGGACTTAATTTTCAGAGCCATGGAGTTAGCCGGTGTAAGTGACGTGAAGCGCGTAGCCAAGGTTGGAGATACGGCTTCGGATTTAGGCGAAGGCAATGCAGCGGGATGCGGCCTCGTAATCGGAATTACAACAGGTGCATTTACACGTGAGCAATTGTTATTGACCCCTCACACTCATTTAATCAGCCAAATTCCTGAAGTGCTAGGAATAATTAATTCACACGCAATTGTAGTTTAACATTACTAAATTGTTAACTTCATGTTAATATTACTTAACATGAGGTGAAAGTTATTCTGTCAAGCCTTCTACTAGCCGTTTCTTGGGTCATTTCGGCTCAACCGAAAATGTTTGATGGGGTTGTTGTGAATCATCGCCAAGAGGTTATTCTTGCCAAGGTTGCTGTTGAGACGGCATTCGATGCCGTGATTTTTAGATTAAACTCCGACACAGCCATTTGCTCCATTTTACCTGCACACCGTGTAAACTCTTTTCGGTATTTCGATTCTGTCACCAATATCAACCGACAATTCATCTCATTGCGCTACCATGGAGTTTATCGATTTTTTGAGATTGTTATCTACGGACCAGTGCAAGTGATTAGAAGGATCAAGAGGGGTGTAAGCCCCTTAGAAGCCAATGAGGGCCACGACTATGATTTCTTCTGCTGGTTTGGAAATGAATTGACGCAAATGAAAAACTTTAAGTCAACCGTTTTCCCCTTACTTGTTCAGTTGTACGGGAAGGAATTGGAAGATTTTATTAGTCAAAATAAATTGCGCCTTCACGATCAAGTTTCTGTTTTTTCCATTGTGAAGAAATGCAATGAACTAAGTCGAAGACAACATCTTGTCGCTACCCGTTAGCTAGTTTCCAATTCTTATGTTTGTAATGAAAATAGATCATCGAGCCAGCGATCAAGAAGGTACCAGTTACCGAAACTAAATACCCTCCGGAAATGAAAAAGTTCAGCCAACTTAGGTTGGCGTAGCCAAATTCTTTGAAGAACAAAACACCTACACTGCCCAGATAGCCAAACGAATCGGCCACGTACATAATGAAGCCAACGGTGCCGGTGTACTTGAATGCGGCTAAAAGTCGATCAAAGAAAATGCTGTTGAAAGGTATGTACCCAAGATAGAGGCCTAAGCCGATTAAGATCATCCAAAGTTGTGGACTGATCAGCGACTGCTCAAAAAAGTAATTGGCAACGCCAATTAAAACCAGACCGAAAGCAATCAGGACATGATTGATCATTAGTGCCAGTTTGTTGTTCTTGATAAGCATCAAGCTGCCCATACAAAACAATACCGCGATGGAAATCGGTATTTCGGTGCGCGTATAAATCGAGGGATCGTTTCCGAGCCCTAATGACTTCCAAATTTCTGCCGAGAAATTATCTCTAAAATCTCTGAAGGCAGTTAACAATACATACGCTAGCACAAAAAAGATGATGCCTGGTAAAAAAGTGGTAGTAAATTTTTTTCTTTCTTCATTGTTCATCGGCAACCGCTTGGTGCGCAGTTGTTCATCCAATGCCGAGGGGGCTGGAAGTTGGTTGAGTAGATAAAGAAAGACGACCAACGGAATAAAGAACAAGCAGCTGGCCACAAAAGGCATCCAATATTCGGAAGTTCCCCAATCGCGAATGAGGTAGGCGCCCACCGATCGGCACAAGCCTGCTGAAAAAATAAAACTAACCGATAGTGATGCTCCCAAGACTTCCGTCATACGTCTGCCCTCTAGGTAGCCGAATACCATTCCCCATACCATGCCGAGTGGTAGCCCGTTGAAAAATAGAAACACAATATTATAAGGAGCTGGAACTAGCGCAAACAACAGCCACGAGGTTCCTGCTACGCCTACCATCAGAAGGATTCCCATAGCGCGAGAATGGGCTTTGAGTTCAGAGATGATTTTGATGCCAATAAACTTAGAGAGTGCATAGCCGATCACTTGAAACGTCACCAACCAGACTTTGTAGTTGATACCCAGAAACATCAAGCCTTCAAATGTAGCCGCGGCAAAAGTTTTGCGGAATGCATACACGCACGTGTAAAGGCAAAAGGCTGCGAGCGATGCGTAGATGGTAAACCAAATGCCGTGAGTATTCTGCAGCCAGTTGGTGATTTTGGAAGATGTTTTTTTCAAAGGATTATTCCGTTTTCGTTAAAGGTAAAAGGTTTCCATTCACCTTGGTAAAGAACATGGATTTTTTTAAAGCCTATGCGTTGAAGAAGGGTGGCGGTCGATTCAAACTGGTTTACCAAATCATCAGCATGGTGGGCATCGGAGCTGATTGTGATCGGAATGTTTTCTTGTTGAAGTAATTCTAAAATCCACGGACTAGGGTAGGTAGTAGCAGATTTCTTTTGATAAATGCCTCGCGTGTTCACCTCCACTATCGCGCCTGCTTTTTTGATGGCTTTGATGGTTTCTTTCACTTCGTTCTGGTACCAGCTTTCTTGTTCGTCAAAGAATTTGTTGTCCGGGTTTTGAATTTTCATTTTGTCAAGGTGGCCTATAATGGTAGGGCAGGCGAGATCAATCATCTCACGCGTCAGCTCAAAATATCGGGTGAAAGCCGCTTGATGATTGTGATGAAAAATCTCATCGAGCCCTTTTAAGAAGACCACATGTAGCCCATCAATTTCCCAAGGGGTGCCGTCTACCAATGCATCGACAAAATGAATGGAACCAATCGTATAGTCCAGTTGGTCGCTGAAGTCGTTTGGCGAAACCCGAGTCGGTACGTAGTCTACCTCTAGGCCTGCATAAATCTCTAATTCTTTTGTAGTTGTTTTCAGTTTTTTCATGGATTCAAGATACGATCCCAACTTTTCTTGATCCATGCACCACTGACAATCAAACGGAACGGGGGCGTGCGAAGAAAAACCTAAGCTTAATAAATCTAATTCTTTAGCTTGTTGAATTTGCTCTTCGAGTGTACTTTTTCCATCGCAGTAGTTCGAGTGAGTATGAAAGTTAGACCACATCTTTTCAATTTGAAGATTTGAAAATTAGTTAATTTGAAAATGAAATGCTAAACATTCTACCAAGCATCATTTTCAAATCTTCAAATCGATTCATTTTCAAATTAGTTTTTTAATACTCGCCTCCGCATAGCCAGCCGAAGTGGTCATGCCTTTTCCGCCAATGGCAGTTCGGATATGTATTTTATCTTCGATGTCAATCTCCACAATGTCTTTTTCATTATGCTGCGGATAAAAGCCTGACCAGGCAGTTGCAATTTTAGTTACGTCAAAGTTGACAATGCGTTGGGCTTCATTTAGCATTAACTGGTTGATGTATTCATTTTGTGCAAATCCCAAGTCATCGGTATGGTTCACGTCAGCGTACTCGTGTGAATCACCAATAATAATAGAGCCATCCATTGCTTTTTTAAAGAGAATGTGAATTCCCCATTTCTTCAATTCGATCAAATGGTCGGGTGTCTTAATACTAGTAAATGAAGGACATTCTTGAAATGACTCATACCTCCTAATGGTCAGGCCTGTTAATATGTTGCCTTCCAGCGCCACCGTCTGCATGGGAATCGTACGCAGCATTTGCAGTTTACTGGTCATAATTCCACTTTGCTTGAAAAGATTAGGAAACAATAATTTGAATTCACCGCCATTGCAAACGATGACTTTATCGGATATGAAAGCTTCTTTTTGGGCAGAAGTTACGTTGACGTGATCTCCGGAAATGGCGCAGTCTATTATTGTCGTGGCTGGCCGATAAGTGAGGTTCTGAAATTGCTGAGTCACGTAAGTCAGTAAGTTGAAAATCATTTTCTCCGGCTCTGCACTCACCTCTTGTGTAAAAAACAATGCCTCTTTGCAATAGTTGCCATTTAACGCTGGCCACTTTTCCAGGCATTGATGTGTATTGAGCAGTTCTGCCTGATAGCCGCGAGTGTCCATCATCGCCTTCAATTCATGGATTAGTTGTTGTTCATCGTTATCTGACGCGATGTAAACACTTCCATTGTTTCTGATGGAGATATCATATTCTTTCTGGATCTGATTGTAGATAGCGGTACCCCTCACGCCATAGTCGAACCAATCCGCGCCCATGCCGGATGGCACCACCTGACCGAAATTTCGAACGGTCGCTTGGGTAGGGAATTGATCCTTCTCAACCAGCAAAACTTCTTTGCCGAGTTTAGCGGCATGGTAAGCGTGAAATGTCCCTAGCACTCCTGCACCGACAACAATAACGTCAAAACGATTCTTCATTTTTTCCCTCGTAATTTTGTCAAGTTGGTTAATTGGTATTATTAAACTGTTAATCAAACAAGAATTCTTTTCACAAAAGCTGTGTAAATGAAGAGCTAATAAGATATAAAGCTGTCATCGTAAATTGATGAATGGAAAGACGATATTCCAACTAATTAAAAATACTACATTTGATCGGTTGTTGTGTTTTCTTAAACCAAATTTCCTTACACCCCCATGAAGAGATTCATCTTGCTCGTTTGTTTACTTTTTCTAGCCATAACATCGTTTTCACAATCTCTGGATATTATCCGAGGCCCTTATTTAAATAGCGTATCGTCCACTTCTGCGGTTATTCGTTGGCGAACTGAAAAGCCTACCGATAGCAAAGTGTTCTTTTCCACCGACCGCTTTAAAGTTGAGCAGGCCAGTGTGGTAAGTGAGGCCGAGCTAGAAACAGATCATGAACTTGTTATTTCTGGTCTTTCTCCTGCCACCAAGTATTTTTACTCAGTGGGTGCTAATAGCGCCAAACCGAAAATGTACGAAGACCAATTTTTGGTAACTGCACCACCAGTAGGATCTACTTCACCGCTGCGCGTTTGGGCGCTAGGCGATTTTGGAGATGGTTCAAAAAATCAACTTAATTGTCGTGACGCGATCATTAAAGAAACCACCGATCACCGACCTGATGCGTGGCTTTGGCTAGGAGATAATGCCTATAACATTGGCTTGGATGAAGAGTATCAGCGCCATGTTTTTAGAGTTTACCAGGAAAGCTTTTTTAAGAATACCAATCTTTATCCTTCTCCCGGCAACCATGACTACGGAAGAGCAAAACGCAATCCGACCGATGTTTCGTACTTTAAAATATTCACGATGCCTAAGGACGGAGAGGCTGGCGGAATCCCTTCCGGGTCGGAATCTTACTATGCAGTTGATTTTGGAAACGTACACTTGATTTCTCTGGATTCACAAGGTGAATTGGATGGAGGGTTTCGAATTTATGATACCTTGAGCAAACAGATTACGTGGTTGAAGAAAGATTTGACGGCCAATAAGTTGCCTTGGACTATTGTTTACTTTCACCATCCTCCCTATACGAAGGGATCGCACGATTCTGATCGCGAGAATGAATTGGTGAAGATCAGAGAAAATTTACTCACTATCCTTGAGCGCTTTAAGGTCGACTTGGTTTTAACTGGCCATAGCCACGTGTACGAGCGCACTCATCCACTTCGCGGTCACTATGGCGAAGCCAACACGTTTGATCCCACGAAGCATGTAGTTGAAAAGAAGGATTCACCGAATAACTACCGTGTTGGAAAAGAAGGTCAAGGTGTGATTTATATTGTACAGGTGGGCGGCCAGGCGGAGGGGTACCCGTTACGGGCGGCTACTTATTATAATACAACGGTCGGTGGGTCGCTACTAATGGATTTCAACGACAATCGGTTGGATGCAAAATGGATTTGCGCTGATGGGCAAATCAGGGATCGGTTTTCTATTACTAAAGAAAAGTAATTTCCGAGCATTCCACTTCCTTACTTTTTCTGGTTGCTATTTTACTGTTAAAAAGTAAAAAACCAGCATCACTACTTTCCGCTTACTGGTGTTGAGCGGATAATGTGGTTTAGAGGCGTCAAAATAAATTGAATCGCCTTCGCGCAAAGAAATTTTTTCGTCTTGAATGTAGTAGTCGCAATCTCCAGAGATTAGGTACTTAAATTCAAAACCGTCAGTGGTGGTAGCTTTACTTTCAGCTTTTGGTTTGATCGTTAACAATACTGTTTCCATCGTGCAGCCTTGAATGGATTGAGCAAGGATATAGCGGTAGTCAAACCCCGGTCGATCTTCTTTCTTTAGGTGCTTGTACTCTTTCCGTTTGATATGCACATAGTTTTGTCCCTTAAAAGTGGAAATGGCTTCGAAGAAATCTTTTGGATTTATTTCCAAGGCATGCATCAACGACAAAAAAGCCGGTAGCGAGGGGATGGTTCTTGAGTTTTCAATTTTCGAAATCAACCCTTTCGTCAAGTTGGCGCGTTCGCTGAGAACTTGCAGCGTGATACCCTTTTCAATTCGTAACGTCTTGATTCTTTTAGCGATAAGGCTTACTAATTCTTCTTGGATCATAATTAAGAGTTTACTCTTTGTCAACTTTTAGTTTAGTCAGCAAGGTATCATTCAGATGTTAATTCATTGTTACTCGAAACTCATCGCTGAAGGGAGTTGTTTCAATGTTTTTATTCCTTGATTTTACTGAAGCATGAATTTTTTTCATTTCATCCGGTTAAACTTAACCGATCATTAACCTGTATCTAAACTCAACATCAATTGTTAAATTAATCTTTGAGCAAGCTAAGTGCTCATAAACCATACATGTGTGCTGGCGAAAACTAAACCCAATTATTAGTATGCTTAAATTTTTACAAAACAGTTTGCACAAGCAGTTTATGATTCCCAAAGTTGGGATCTTCTTGTTTGTGCTCATGACCTGTACCGCTGCAATGGCACAGGAGTTCGCGGTATCCGGAAAGGTGATGTCCGGAGAAGATCAAAGCCCACTGCCAGGTGTCAACATTCTCGAAAAGGGGACTTCAAATGGAACAGTGAGCGATGCGAACGGTAACTACCGAATCATCGTCTCATCATCACGATCGATTTTGATTTTTAGTTTTATTGGATCTGAAACCCAAGAAATCACTGTTGGAGACCGGTCGGAGATTTCCGTGTCACTGTTGGCAAGTATTGAGACTTTATCAGAGCTTGTAGTAGTTGGCTATGGTACTCAAAAAAGGGCGGATGTTACCGGTGCCATCGCTTCTGTCAAGCGCGATGATTTTAATAAAGGCGTGTTCAATAATGCGGGCGAGCTTTTGCAGGGCAAATTGTCAGGGGTAAACATTACCGGAAGTAGTGGCGAACCTGGGGCTGCGCAAAAAATAATCATCCGCGGTATGGGTAGTTTGCGTACGGGAACGCAGCCCCTATTTGTAGTTGATGGTTTTCTTCTTGATAATTCGAATACCGGCTTAGCTACCAACCCACTAAATTATCTTAACCCAACTGATATTGAAAGCATCGATGTGTTGAAGGATGCCAGTGCTGCGGCAATTTATGGATCCAGGGCAGGTAATGGCGTTGTGGTGATTACAACTAAAAAAGGAAAATCAGGAAAAGCGGAGGTGAATTTTTCAATCTCTACTGGGGTGTCCTCAGTATCCAAAAAGATACCAGTATTCAGTGCCGATGAGTTTCGCAGGCAAGTAGTGGCCGAGGGCGGTCTTCTGGAAGACTTAGGTGGAAATACAGATTGGCAAGATGAACTGACCCAAACGGGGGTAACTACAAATGCTAATTTGTCGTTGAGTGGTGGCGCAGATAAGTTTTCTTATTTTGCCTCAGTTGGACTGCAAGATCAAGATGGAGTCTTAAAGAACAGTAACCTTAAACGCTATTCCGGGAAATTGAATATGACCCAGAAAGCGTTAAACGATAAGTTGAATATAGAGTATAACTTGACTGCATCCCGCACTGAGAATTTACGTCCCCCGATAAACGATATTACAAGTGGTATGCTGACCTTAAACCCGACCATACCAGCATTTACAAATGGCGAGCCAACACTGTTACCCACCAACGCTTTAAATCCTCTTAAGAGGAATGACTTATACAGTGATAAAGCCACCAATAACCGTATTCTGGCTTCCGTTTCGCCATCGATAGAAATAGTGAAAGGTCTGGTCTATAAATTGAATTTGGGTGTTGATTATTCTGTCACTAATCGGGACGAGCAATACAAGCCATTTCCGGCAGTTGCAAACGAGGCGAATATCGCCAATGGTGCTTTGGCAACTACAATCGGTTCAAATACGAATGAGTTAGTGGAGAATACCCTTACGTATAATTGGAAAAAAGATGCTCATTCGGTTGTGCTATTGGCTGGGCATTCTTACCAAAATATATTAAATGAAGTCAGAACAACTGCTTATTCGGGTTTTGCAAATAACGGTCTTGAGCCTAAATATCAAGATCAAACGAGTGGCACCACCGCTCAATTTCTCACTACCTTAACCTCAAGCGCTGAGAGAAATGAGCTACAAGCTGTCTTTGGCCGATTAAACTATGGATTTGCAGATAAATATTTAGTTACGGCTACACTACGTGCTGATGGATCCTCCAAATTCGGGGACAATAACAAATACGGTTACTTCCCTTCGGTTGCTTTAGGGTGGAACATTATTAACGAGAGCTTCATGTCTAACTCGTTTTTTCAAAATCTAAAGTTACGGGCGAGCTGGGGACAGACTGGTAACCAGGAGATACCGTCTAAGATTAGCAGAGAAGGCTTTATAGATTCCAGACTGTCAACAGGTGACCAGAGTCTCAATACGTACCCGCTTGATCCTAGTGCTACATTGATCAGTGGTTATCCCTTTGGATTTGCTTCCACTCGTGTGGCATTCCCTGATCTACAGTGGGAGGTCTCTACGCAGACCGATATCGGAATTGATTTTGCTCTGCTTGATTACCGGTTGACCGGTACCTTGGATTATTTTAACAAAATCTCTAGTAAACTAATTCTAAACACAACGACACGAGATCCGGTTTTGCCTTTACCTACCGCTTGGACCAATATCCCCAATATGACGATCCAAAATAATGGTTTGGAGTTATCACTAAATTACAATGGTAATGCGAAAGGCAGTTTTTCTTACAGCATTGGCGGTAATGTTACCTACATTACAAATACGGTGAAAGATTCACCCGCTACCGTCTTCACTACAGGTGCGGCCTCAGGCTCAGGGCAAACAGGCGCTACCATCAATGGATATGTTAATAATCAACCCATAGGCGCTTTTTATATGCTTGAATTCGATGGAATTGGAGATAACGGACTTAACCGATTTAAGGATACTAACGGAGATGGCTTTGTGTTAGCCAATGACCGCAGGGTTGTTGGCAATTCGATTCCTGATTTTATCTATGCGTTTAATGCGAACTTTAAGTACAAAAATTTTGACTTAGGTTTTAACTTTAACGGTGTTGCCGGAAACGAGATTTATAATCATACCACCATGACGTTGTTCAATAAGGCGCAATTGACAAGATCGAACAATACAACCGATTTTGCCGTCCAGTTCCCCAACGAGTCATCCAGTAATTCCAATACCGTGTCCACCCGTTATTTGGAAAATGGTTCTTTCCTAAGATTGAATAATGCCACCCTTGGATACAACTTGAGCTCGTCAAAAATAGGCCTAGGTAATGCATTCCGAAACATTCGCCTTTCCGTAACCGGTCAAAACTTATTTACGGTAACCGATTATTCAGGATATGATCCGGAAGTAGACACCGGATCGGCCTCAAATGAAGTCCAAACCTTTGGTATCGACCGATTTACCTATCCAAGAGCGAGAACATTTTTGTTCAGTCTTAATGTAACCTTTTAGAAATAAGACAAACAATTCTTTTAACAAAACACAATAGAGCAATATGAAAAATATAAAGTATAGTAAGACATTTCCGATCGTGGCCTTTTTATTGGTTTTCCTGAGTTGTACGGATCTGAAAGAAGAGATACTGGACGAGTCTCCAAAGGGAACCGGTCAGGCAGAAGTTGTTAGTGGTAACGTAGCGCCAACGTATGGTTTTTTGCGCAACGTATGGCTGCATACGCGTAATTTCGGTCTTCAAGAGGTTGCTTCAGATGAAGCCATTATACCCAATCGTGGAGGTAGAGATTGGTTTGATGGTGGAAAGTTTATTGAAGTTCACCAACATTTAATGCCCCCTGGAAATTCCCTTGTAGGCGACACCTGGACTGATCTAAATACAACACTAGCAAGGGCAGTGGTGGCAGAAGAAAAACTTAAATCTGAAGTCGAATCGGGTAATACTGAAGCCCAGGATCCACTTTATGAAATGATTGCTATGAAGGCATACCTTAATCTGCAGTTGTTAGATAATTGGGGTCTCGTCTTTAAGAAATCTATATTGAAAGATCTATCTGAGATTTTAAGAGGCCAAAAAGCCATCGATTATCTGGAAAGTGAGCTTTTGTCGATCGTTAATGTGATCAATGATAAAAAAGGCCCCGGGAGATTTTCGAGAAATGCCGTGAAGGCTTTGTTGGCACGGTTGTATTTGAATGCTGCCGTTTATAGAAATCCTTACGGAACTCCAGAATTCAAACCAGCAGATATGCAGAACGTTATAAAGTACACAAACGAAATTATAGCTGGGCCTTACGCGTTGTCTCCTGAATATTTTGAATTGTTTAATGATAATAACAATAGTAATCGCGAAATCATATTCTCACTTGATCAACGAGGGGTACTTCAAACAGAGCATAGTCGGTGGGCCTATTGGTCTATATCCGGTGACTTGGTACCAAGACCTGAGTGGCCGAACTCGCGCGGTACAGATGCGGCAGCTATGACCACAGATTTTTACCAGACCTGGGTGGATGCCTATGGTAATGTAGACCCTGCCGTGGCCGATGCACGCTTCTTCCAGGAAAACACGATTGTACCATCGAACCTTAAAAATCTCACAGGGATTACCCCAGCGAATGATTCGGAACATTATTTTTGTGTAGATGCCAAAAGTTTTCAGATAAATAGGGGAATACTTCGTGGTAATATCTGGGGGCCCAGAAAAGATGCAGCTGGCAATATTTTGAAATGTTCCGATGGCAAAGTCAGAATTTATCCCGTTATCAATGCGCGAACCAGCGGTGCAAGCCGCGCGTATGTTGATCACATAAAACAAGTGGATTTCACTGACCAAGGTAGTTTGCATCACACAGGTTACCGATTCTCAAAGTATCAGTTTAGCAGTACCTCTACCAATTGTTGTGATTTCAGTAGTGTAGACATCGTGTTGATCCGTTTAGGAGAGATTTATCTGATGCGTGCCGAGGCTAAGTTGAGAAGTGGAGATAATGCTGGAGCATTAGCAGACATTAATACACTAAGGACTTCCAGAAATGCTCGCCCTGCACAAACTCCTGCTGCGTTAACGTCAATAAACCTTGATATTTTATTCCGTGAATCAGGATTTGAACTTTATTGGGAGGGCTTTAGGAGAAATTATCAAATACGGTTTGGCAAATATGAAGGCGGTTGGACAGGTAAGACGGATGGTGATGTGAACAAAAGACTATTCCCCATCCCGCAAAAGGCAATTGATGGTTCTTCTAGCCTGACGGGATTCTTATCACAGAACCCTGGATATTGATTGACTCTGGTTAATTGTCAAAATTACTAAATCATGAAAAGGTCGAAAGCTCAAAACTGCTTTCGACTTTTTTCTAATCTACAAGGCGTAAAAATCATCTAGATTGACTATTCTCTAACAGATAATTATGAATCAAGTATACAAGAGTCTTACTTCAATGGTTTTGGTTTGCATGTCGTTTGCCTCACTCAATGGGCAGACGCTCAAGATGAACCAGACTCAGGTAATTGGTAGTCATAACAGTTACAAAATTGGAATTGAAAAGCCATTGATGAACATCATTTTGTCTGAACGCCCAGAAGCAATAGGTTTGGATTATAACCACATTCCCATTTCGCAACAATTAGATTTGGGACTGAGAAGTTTGGAGATTGATGTGCTGTACGATCCCGAAGGTGGTAGGTTTTCAAAACCTAAGGGGCTTGACATGCTGATGGCTTTAGGGATGGAACCCATGCCCTACAACACCGATGTCATGAAGGATCCCGGGTTTAAAGTGCTGCATGTTCCGGATATCGACTTTAGAACTCATTGCTCTACCTTCAAAGTATGCTTATCAGATATTAGAAATTGGTCAAGATCACATAACGATCATTTACCGATTATCATCACCATCAATCCAAAGAGTTCAGGACTTGATAGGCCCGGTTTTGCTAAAATCATCCCGTTCGACAGGGATGTATTAGATGCACTTGATAAGGAGATTTTAGAGATTTTTAAAGTGACTGAGTTGGTTACGCCAAGCCAGGTAAAGGGAAGAAAGAAAACATTACGCCAGGCAATTGTGGATAATGGCTGGCCCAACCTTGCAAAAGCGAGGGGAAAAATACTTTTTGTATTGGATGCAGAAAAGGAGTTGACAGAATTGTATCTGAAAGGAGATGATGACTATGAAAGACCCATGCTTTTATCATCATGAATGATCCTCTTAAGCACGAGAAAGATATTGCTGATCTGGTAAAGATGGGATTTATGGTTCGTACCCGTTCTGATTCGGACACCCGTGAGGCACGAACCGGAGACAAGACCAGGTTTGAATCGGCTGTAAGGTCGGGGGCGCAAGTAATTAGTACTGACTATTATCAAAAGTCATTGAGCCCAAACAAAGACTTTGAAATTACTTTTAATGGTAAATATAGCCAATGTAATCCAGTGCTTATAAAATCATCGTCATGCACCTTAAAGTGAAGCGCTTTACCGATACGAATATTTTATGGTAGATTAATTTTACATGATACGAATTAGAATTCAACTCGCTCTCATATTGCTTTGTGCAGTTGAGAGCGCAGCACAGGAAAAAATCAAGGTAGATCCATCGGCCGTAAACTTTATAGTGATGGGGGATTGGGGCAGAAATGGAGAGGATCATCAAAAACACGTTGCCACGCAAATGGGTAAAACGGCAGCAGAATCAAGTGTAGATTTTATTATTGCCACAGGCGATAATTTTTATCCAAAAGGAGTAGTGAGCGAATTTGATCCCCATTGGAAATATTCTTACGAAGATGTTTACACCGCTTTTTCGTTGCAATGGGATTGGTATCCGGTGTTGGGCAATCATGATTATGGAGCAAATCCGGATGCCCAGATTGCATACTCAAAAATCAGTCGCAGGTGGCAAATGCCTGCACGATACTATCACAAAAAAATTAACCTGAATGGCGACACTACTAAGCAGATGCTGTTAGTGTTCATTGACACCAGTCCATTAGTTCCATACTATTACACTGGAGACGGACACAATTTGCATAAGCAAGATAGCACCGCGCAGAAAGTGTGGCTAGAAAGATTACTTTCAGATCCATCTTCCAATGTTAAATGGAAAGTAGTCGTTGGTCACCATCCTATGTATACAGGAGGAAGCAGAACTGAAGGCCGTGATACGCGAGCTATCCGTGGGTCTCTTCAGCCTCTATTTGAAAAGTATAAAGTAGATGCCTATTTAACCGGGCACGAGCATAGCCTTCAGCATCACGTGTCAAATATGGGTACTCATCATTTCACTTCTGGTTCTGCTTCAGAACGGACACCTGTAAAAATGCTCCCTATCAGTAAGTTTGTTGCTTCGGAGTATGGGTTTATGTTGTTTTCGGTTACTTCTGATCAAATGCTTGTACAAGTAGTTGATTTCAGAGGTAGTATTATTTACAAGACAGCGCTGACTAAAAAGTAGACAATGAAAACAATAACTGTTATAGCGATGTATTGGTTTTGGCCAATTATCGGGTTGGCGCAATTCGCAGAGTATCGTACAACTTCTGTTTTTTCGCACAATGACTATGTGCAGCCTATTCCGTTTTACAACGCCTACTTTAACGAGGTAGGTTTTATTGAAGCTGATGTTTTTTTGGTGGACGATAGACTTCTAGTAGCCCATACTTTTCAAGAGATCAACAAGAAAAATACACTCGATAGTTTGTATCTGATACCCCTGCAAAGAAAAATTCAGACCAACAGTGGCTATGCGTACGCGAATCGCCAAAAGTCCCTTACGTTGATGATAGATCTTAAAACGGAAGGAAGTAGAACGCTTCGAAGTTTAGTCAAAGCGCTCAACAGGTATCAGGCCGTGATCAACGCAAAAAATCTTGAGGTGGTTGTAAGTGGAAATGTGCCAGATCCTTCACAATGGGATGAATTCCCCTCATTTATTCATTTCGATGGTCGTCCTGGTAAAGATTATACTGCACAGCACTTGACAAGGATAAGTTTGATCAGTACAGCGTTCACTGACTATTCTCGGTGGAATGGAAAAGGGTTAATTCCGAAAGCAGAAACCGAAAAAATACTCGCCCTGAAAAAGGAGACAATGTTAGTAGGGAAGAAATTAAGATTTTGGGCCACGCCCGATTTTACGAATTCATGGATACAACTGATGAAACTGAAAATCGATGTGATTGGGACGGATCGGGTTTCTGAACTTATTTCGCATTTGAATTCGTATTCCACTCGGAGTTTTACCAACGAGACATTTCACACTCCTTATAAACCGACTCACCACCACAATCGGTTGGGTCGCCCAAAAAATATTATCCTATTAGTTGGAGACGGCAACGGATTAACCCAAATATTCAGCGGATATACTGCCAACAAGGGCGCACTAAATCTTTTTGGAATAAAAGATATTGGGTTTTCGCTTACCGCATCGGCTGATAGTTATATCACAGATTCAGCGGCGGGGGCAACAGCCATGGCTACAGGTGCAAAAACAAATAATCGCTTTATTGGCGTAGACTCAACGAGAAAGAATCTAACGCTACTCACGGATATATTAAAGCAAAGGAGGTTTAAAACAGCAATAATCTCGAATGGTGATGTTACTGATGCAACACCTTCGGCTTTTTACGCCCATCAGCCGGAACGCAGTTTAAGTGATGCGATTGCGTTGGATTTTCTGACTACTCCAAGCGATATATTGCTTGGAGCCGGGCAGACAGTATTTTCAAATCGAAGTGACAAGCGCAGGTTACTAGAAGAGCTTGCAAAAATTGGTTATCGCACTTCTGATCGGTTTGACGCAATAGATTCCATAAAAGGAACAAAGATAGCTATAATTGACGACCGCGTTGGGATGTCAAAAAAGCAGGGAAGAGGAGATTTTTTGGAGCGCTCTTTAAAAAGAAGTTTAGCACTTTTTTCACAAGAAAGGAGTCCTTTTTTCATTATGCTCGAAGGAGCACAGATAGATTGGGGTGGACATAACAACGATCTCGAATATGTAGTTCGGGAGGAGCTGGATTTTGATAAAGTTGTAGGACAGGCATTAAAATTCGCTGACGAAAATAGGGAGACATTGGTAATTGTTACAGCAGACCACGAAACTGGTGGACTATCTTTACTTGATGGAAACTTGAAAACAGGCTTTGTCTATGGCCAGTTTAGCTCAAATGATCATACGGCAGTAATGGTGCCCGTGTTTTCTTATGGTCCGGGCTCCGCGGTGTTTACCGGAGTATATCCCAATACCGAAATTTTTGACAAAATTATCCAATTGCTGAGCCTAAAGGAGTAGTGTTCTGATCGCGAAATCTGGTTTTAATGGGCGTTTTTGATGAATTTAATTTTGTAAGTTTTTTGTATAAAACTGGTTTTTAACTTCATTGTTTTAATGCTCCCCTCTGGCGCAAGCGCCCCATCTTTATTAAGCATTCTAACTCAATTCAGCCAAACCCTTCTTCCCATAAAATCTATTGCGCTGCTAAACGAATAATCTTCTACAAGTAATCCCCTTCGATTTCTGATCAATTCTTTCTGGATCATCGGAATATGTTTACCCTTTGTCAACTTTTGGTCGAGTCAGCACAGTCTCGTCTGAATGTTAATTCATTGTTACTCAAAACTCATATTTGAAACGTGTTGATTCGGTGTTTTTGATTTTTCAATTTACTGAAGTGTGAATTTTTTCGTTTCGATTGCGATAATCTTAACCGATCAATAACCAGAATCTACACTCAACATCAACTACTAAATCAATCTTTGCGCAAGCTTAGAACCGTAAAAGTGTAAGCGAAAACTAAACCTGACGAAAGAAACAGATGTCATCAACACTAAAGTTTGGTGGGACAAAAATTAGTCCATCAACAAATAATACTTGCTAGGTGTTTTTTTTTAATCAATTTCCGGGGCTCTGAAAAGACCCCGGATTTTTTTAACCCTTTTTTTTACTGATAATTCTACAGAATGATAAGAAACTACTTTTGTGTGCTTTGCTTTGCTTTGTTAATCGCTTGTCAGCCCGAAAGAAGAAAGGTCAAGGTATTGCAAGTGCCGGGTGTCAATGAATACGCGGTCATTAACGCAAAGGGAAATTCAGTATTGCCCAGCGGCAGATACGTCACGCCCGCGGGCGAAACGATTCGCATTGATCGAGCCCCGTATGGCTTAAGTATTTCGCCTGACGGAAAGAAGGTACTCGTTCTACATCACAACGGAACGGTTACCATTACTGATGCTTTCAACCTAAATGCAAGCGTCCGCATTCCAAGTTTTGATAAAAAAATTTCGCCCGTGATGGAAGGCGCTTCGTTTCTGGGAGCCGCTTTTTCCGCTGATTCTAAACTGGCCTACTTGAGTGGAGGCGATTTAGGCAGAATAGTTGTGTTGGATGTACTCACCTATAGAAAAGTTGACCAGATCAACTTGAATGGCGTTTTCGAGGGAGTTGACTATCAAGAAAGTTTTACTTCTGATTTGGCGATCGACTATGACCGCAATGAATTGTTCGCATTAGATCGGGCGAATAACCGATTGGTAAGAATTGATCTCAAAACGAAAAAAATTATAGCTTCTATCAAAGTAGGACGAATTCCTTTCGGCCTTGCGTTGAGCAAGGATAAAAAGTATGCGCTGGTTGCGAATGCAGGATTATTTGAATACCCCGCAGTGCCGGGCGTTACCAAAGACAACCGTGATACGATGATGTTGGAGAAACCCCCTTATGGTACTTTCTCGAAGGAGATGGAAGAAGGCGTGGAGGTGCAAGGACGAAAAATACCAGGCCTTGGAAGTGCTTTAGTTTCTGAAGCGATGAGCGTGTGGACAATTGATCTAGCATCTAATAGAGTAATTGATCGGCATAAAACGGGTCTTCAGATTGGTCAACTGATCGAAGGAGCAGAAATTGTGGGCGGGGCAAGTCCCAATTCTATTGTGGTGGGAACAAAGTATGCCTATGTTTCCAATGCCACCAACGATAATATTTCTGTCATTGATTTGGAGAATCATTCTATCAAAGAAGAAATTCCAATTCTAGCCGATGAACGAATTAACAAATACCGCGGCCTTACACCTTTTGGATTGACATTAAGCAAAGATGAGCAAACGTTGTACGTTGCCCTGCTAGGCTTTAATGCCGTGGCTGTGATGGATACGCAAACGAAAAAAACAAAGGGATTGATCCCAACGGGATGGGGTGCTACTCGTGTGAAGCTTTCCCCTGACGAAAAGAAATTATACATCATCTCTGCACGTGGTCATGGAGCCGGCCCCAATGGGGGAGCGAATTTTGTAGAGCCACCGCAAGGCACCTACATTGGCGACATACAATTAGGCACTTTACAAGAGGTAGATGTACCTACAGATGAGCAACTAAAGCGCTACACCAGTCAGGTGCTTACCAATACTTTTCGCGAAGTTGACATGGAGGACGATGGAAAGAATCCATTGCCGCCTCTGCCGAAACTTCGCGAAAGCCCAATCAAGTACATTGTGTACATCAACAAAGAAAATCGTACTTACGATGAAGTATTCGGCCAACTAAAAAATGGAAAAGGAGATTCAACCTTGGCGCGCTTCGGGGTAAATGTTGCCTACACTTTGCCGGATTCGATGAGAAGTAAATTCGAAGGATTGAAGGTCATGCCCAATCACCATAAGCTTGCCAAACAATTTTCCTACTCAGATAACTTCTATTGCGATTCTGATGCATCCATCCATGGGCACCATTGGTTGGCCGGTGTTATTCCCAACGAGTATGTCGAAGCCAATTCTTCATCGAAAGGTAGTTTTAATACTTTTTCATCGGCACCGGGCAGGCGGTTTCCCAAATCAACTGGGGCGATTGACCCAGAAGACTACAATGAGATTGGTGGGATGTGGGAAGCGCTGGAAAGAAATAAGGTTTCGTTTTATAGCTTCGGAGAAGGCAACGAATATGCGGGTGTGTGGGAGGAGTGGAATCATACTTCTTTTGGTGCCCGTCAGCCCGTTGTGTTCCCGATGCAAAATTCCCTCTATAAAAATACCTCCTGGAACTATGCCGGCTTCAACATGAATATTCCAGACCAGTATCGAATGGATCAATTTGAAGAGGAGTTTACCAAACGATGGATCAAAGGAAACGAAAAAATGCCCAGCCTGATTGCCATGCAAGTACCAAACGATCACGGTTCAGATCCAAGGCCCGCAGCAGGATTCCCCTCTGTACATTCATTTATGGCAGATAATGATTTGGCGATTGGTCGGATTCTTCATTTCCTGTCACGCACAAAGTATTGGAAGAATATGCTGGTGATCATGATGGAAGATGATCCCCAAGGCGGGGTAGACCACATTGACGCACATCGATCTGTGTTGATGATGGCGGGTCCATACATTAAGCGTGGCTACGTTTCAAATACACATGCGAATTTTGGCTCACTGGTCAAGACAGTGTACAATATTTTGAACGTGCCGTATGTCAATCAATATGATGCAACGGCTTCCTTGCTGCAAGATTTTTTTACTGACAAACCCGACTTTACGCCTTATACACTAGAACCTTGTGATCTTCGTATCTTCGATCCTCAAAAAGCCATGGATGTCTATCATAAGACTTTTGATATGAAGAAAATTATGGCTGGGCCGGAAATGGATGATGAGGGCGAACAACGTAGTTCGTTTTATCAGCAACACCCAAAGCAAAGAGATATTTCTAAAAAATAAAATTAATCCTTACCTTAAAATGAACTACTTGAGAATTTTCCTGACGCTGATCTCCGTACTGATTCTATCTGCCTGTGCAGACAAAAAGGAAACGGGCTCAAAGAAAATTTGGATTGCCTCCGCCCCAGCGGGCGATCGTTACACCAAAATTAATCGAGCAGGGGAGACCATACTTCCCAACGGTCGGATCATTACACCGACCGGAAAACAAATAACCGTTGCGCCCCATCCGTTTGGGTTAACGTTAAGTCCCGATGGTAAGACGATTATCACTGCTAATTCCGGTGTTGGTCCATTTTCGATTTCCATCATCTCCGATTACAACACGACATCGCCCATCGTAAAACAAATCCCTGAAACACTCAACCCAGAGAAAGGCTTGTTGGAAGCAACGTTCATGGGGCTGGCTATCTCACTAGACGGCCAAAAAGTGTACGTGGCCGGAGGGCAACAAAACAAAATTTATGTTTTTGATTTGAAGACGGAACGGACTATAGCGATGGCTACATTGGCGACATGGCATTGAGCAAAGATGGATCGAAATTGTATGCGGTCGATCAAATCGGATTTCGCATGATGGTAATCGACACAAAAACCAATCAAGTTATTCACAATGTAAAAACAGGTCGCTATCCTTTTGGCATAACCCTTTCGCCTGGTGAAAAGACAGTCTATGTGGCCAATGTAGGGATGTTTGAGTATTCGTACATCAAAAGTTTGGATAAGAAAAGGCTTAATGAAACCGCGGCTAAATTTCCCACTTCCGCTTACGGCTCCAAAGAAATGAAAGAAGGAGTGAAGAGCGATTCGATTGAATTTGCTGGATTAGGCAATCCGAATGCACCCGAATCATTTTCAGTGTGGGGAATAGATGTCAGTAAAGAAATTCCAGTAGTAACTTCGAAAGTGAAAACAGGTGTGCTGGTGGGAGAGGAGATTGACGGAATTTCTGCCGTGGGTGGATCGAGCCCAAATTCGATGGTTGCTACCGATCAATTTGTGTATGTGAGCAATGGCAACAACGATAATATTTCTGTCATCGATGCAAAACAGAATAAAGTGGTGGAGAGCATTGAATTGAAATTGGATGAACGACTAGGAAGTTTGAAAGGAGTGATCCCATTTGGCCTTACAATTTCTCCCGATCAAAAAAGATTATATGTAGCTGAAGCGGGTATCAATGCAGTGGGTGTGATTGATTTAGATTCTAAGAAAGTGCTAGGTCACATTCCAACAGGTTGGTTTCCCTCCAAGCTGAAGGTTACGCCTGATGGTAAGCAGTTGATAGTATCCAATGCCAAGGGCTTCGGCAGCGGGCCTAACGGAGGAAAAGATTTTAGGCCACCCTTCGATCATCCCTATGCCAGTTACATTGGTGCACTGATGCTGGGTACGGTTTCAATCATTGATGTTCCCGCGGACGCGGAATTGAAAGCCCTCACCGAAAAAGTAGTCGCCAATAATTTTAGTTTCAAAGAAGTTGCCTCTGCGGAAAGCGAGAATCCAATTCCCTCATTTCCCAAGGCGAAAGAGTCTCCGATCAAATACATCGTCTTTATTTCAAAAGAAAACAGAACCTATGATGAGGTGTTTGGCCAGCTTCAAAATGGAAAGGGAGATTCTTCTCTCGCTCACTACGCCAAAGATGTTTCGTTCACGAACAGAAAGAAAACGATGAAGGTAGAGAACGCTACTGTAATGCCCAATCATTTGGCATTGGCCGAGCAATTTACCATCAGCGATAATTTTTATGTCGACTCGGATGTGTCGGCCGATGGGCATGTGTGGTTGACCAACACCTATCCTAATCAATGGATGGAAACCCACCATCCTGCCTCTTATGGTGGCAAGCGTAGTCAGCGAGAAGAATCAAAAGCGCCCGGCAAATTTGGTATGACGGGTGCTGCCGGGGCGATTTTTCCCGAGAGCTACAACCAAGCGGGGTCTATGTGGGAAAACTTGGAAAGACATGGAAAAGAGTTTTACAATTTTGGATTCGGAGTAGAGTTTGACGCGGGTGGTTTTTCAGATTCCACTTTTAAATATGGTGGCGTTCGTTATCTGGCGAATTATCCCTTGCCAGGGCCGTTGTACAATCGCACCTCCCGTTTGTTCCCGACCTTTAATATGGCGATCCCTGATCAATTCCGCACCGATATTTTTGTAAAGGAGATTACCGAGAAGTATATCAATCCAAAAAAGGAATTGCCTTCTGTGTTGACACTTCAATTGCTCAATGATCACGGAGCTGGTGAGCGCGCAGCGGCCGGGTTTGCATTTAATGAAAGCTATATGGCCGATAATGATTTGGCATTAGGCAGAGTGATTGAATTTTTGAGCCATACTGAGTATTGGAAGAATATGATGATCGTTTATGCCAAGAAGAATTTCAATAGTCATCAGCACTTTAGTTTCGGAAGTATTTTCAAAACGTTTTGGAATGTGTTGGGCACTTCCTATCTGAATCAATATGATTTTGGGGTGAATGATCTAAGCGATTGCTTCACCAGCAAACCAGATTTTACACCCTACAATGCGTTGCCAGTTGATCCACGAATATTTGATCCCACAAAAGCGATGTCGCCACTTGATGAAAAGTTTGATTGGAAAGCCTTTCGCGATTCGCCAGAACTGGACGATCCTGAGGATATGAAAGAAAATGCGAAAAGAAAAGACGATGGTAGGACAAAAGTAAATCACTAAATATTCTAGATTTAAGATTCAGAATTTGGTTTCTACAAACTTGAAACTTGAATCTTGAGTTTTGAATCTTGAACTTTAAATCTTGATCTTTGAATCGTCCACATGCATGATTAAATTTTTTTCAACAATCCTGTTTTTGTTTTGTACTCAACTTGCCTTTTCGCAATTTAAAGGTGTGATTATTGATCAAACGACTCGGCAGCCGTTGGCTGATGTTCATGTGGCAGTTATTAATTCATCGCTTGGTACGATTACCGACAAAGAAGGCAAATTTGTTTTAGATAACTCGTCTTCAGATTTTCTTCGTCTTCTCATCAGCGCAATAGGCTATTCGACTATAGAGCATGTCGCGCGAAGGGAAAAGGAATCTACCATCGAGTTGAAGCCTTCTGCTATTCTTCTCAACAATGCCGTTACCATCACCGCACAACGCAGTGAGAGACTGTCTTTTGATGTGGCTCAGTCCACGTCTTCCATTTCTGCAACTCAACTCGCGGAACTCGCGCCCAGGTCAACGCCTGAAGCGCTGTTGAATGAAACAGGCGTATGGGTTCAAAAGACAAATCACGGTGGAGGCTCACCGATCATTAGAGGCCTTGTGGGTAATCAGGTACTGTTGGTAGTAGATGGAATCCGGTTGAACAATGCTACGTATCGATACGGACCTAATCAATACCTTTCCACGATTGATCCCGGATTAATTGAACGGATAGAAGTCAATAGAGGAAGTGGATCTGTGTTGTATGGGAGTGATGCGCTAGGCGGAGTGGTGCATGTTATTTCGGCCACACCTTCTTTTCACTCCAACGGATTGCAAGTTGGTGGACGCATTCAAACAAAATGGATGAGTGCCGGAATGGAACAGAGCATTCGTCCGGAGATTGAATTGAGGGGACAGCGGATCGCTTTTTTGGGTGGCTTCTCGGCTCGTAACTTTGGTGATGTGGTGGCTGGTGGGAACTTGGGCGTATTAAATCCAACACGATATGATGAGCGATCTGGTGATGCCAAATTATTACTACGGACGGGTGCGCAAGGAGTGCTCACAGCAGCTTTTCAACAAACAACGCAAAATCACGTGCCGCGCTATGATCAAGTAGTGCAGGGTGGATTTGCTGTTTTTGAGTTTGAACCTCAAACCCGCCAACTCAGCTACTTACGTTGGGAGTCTTCGACAAAGAGCCCTTGGCTTCGGTCGTTTCGGTTGACGGGCTCTATTAATCGTTCTATCGAAGGAACCATTTCTCAAAAGAACAATTCAACAGAAATCAAAAAGCAGTTAGACGAAGTAAACACATTCGGAGTAATAGCCGAGGTGCAATCAAATCCCACTGCCAAATGGCATGTCCAATCAGGTATCGAATTTTATTCCGACAAAGTAAATAGCAAGGCTAACCTATTGAATACAACAACCAATACCGAGAAGTCTCAGAGAGGATCTTATGCCGATGGCTCTACCATTTCAAATCTTGCCATTTTTACAAACCACCAACTGGATTGGAAAAGATTTCAATTTTCGGCTGGTGCCCGATTCAACAATGTCACGGTTTCTGTTGTGGACAATGTTTTTGGCAATCAACAAATCAATCCGAGCGCATTTGTTGGAAATGCGGGAGTCATGTACAAGATCAACAAAAACTGGCGCGCGATCGGTACTGCCAACACAGGTTTTCGTGCACCGAATGTAGACGATATGAGTAAATTTGGAACGCTAGAAGCAAATGTGTTTGAAATTCCGAGCGGCAGCCTTTCTCCAGAGCGTTCAATGAATGTGGAGACGGGTTTCAAGTACAGTAGTCCTAAACTTTCGTGGACGATCACAGCCTACCAAACAAAGTTGACTGATCTAATCGATCGCGTAACGGCAAACTACAATGGTTCTCCCACTTTCGATGGACGAACGGTTTATCAAAAGCAAAATGTAGGCGAGGCGCTGGTAAAAGGTTTAGAAGCAGATGTCGAGGCGGTGGTCGTAAAGTCACTAACTGTATTTGGAAACGTTACCTACACACATGGCGAAAATGTGACCAAGAAGGAACCCATGCGAAGAATTCCACCTGTATTTGGTAGAGTTGGATTTCGATACACTCATAGGTCAGGGGCTTGGATCCGTACAGAATGGGCCATGGCAGGAAAGCAAGATCGATTGGCTGCGGGCGATAAGTCGGACGTGCGAATCAATGTACGATTGATTGATGGTGCGATGCCTGCTTGGGATATTGTAAATCTGTATGCCGGCTATTCGTTCAAATTTATCAGTGTTCAAGTTTCCGCCCAAAATGTATTTGACCGGGCTTATCGCGTTTATGCATCTGGTATTGATGGCTATGGAAGATGCATGACTGCATCGCTCAGCGTCAAGATTTAATTCAATTTAAAATTGAGTTGCATCCCCATCTTCACTCGCACTGGCTTTCCGCGCTGTTTGCCTGGTTCCCATTTTGTTAAAGAGAGTACGCGCTGGGCTTCTTCATCGCAGCCAGAACCAATGCCACGGATTATTTTTAAATCAGAAGGCTCACCATTTTTGTTCACAATGAATTCCACAAATACTTTACCTTCGGTACCCATGCGCTTTGCTTGAGTAGGGTATTTTAGATTTTTAGCAAGTTGCTGGTAGAAATTTTTGAAACCGTTAACTGGCTCGGGTTTTTTTTCTACAATCACAAAAACAGTATCGACTTCCGTATCCACGGGAATGAATACAGATGGAAGAAGAATCTCATTACCAGTTTCTATTATTGGAGTATGATCATCAACAGGTATATCATTTTCAACTTCTACGAGATCAGTAGGTGTTGGTGATTGTATTTTAGGTTCTAATTTCTTGATTGGCTGGGGAGCTTTTGCGGGTTCGAAAGTTGTAATCGGAGGGAACAGCAAAGTACCGGCTTCAATCAGGTTCTGTTCACGGAGGATTGGCTTCATTTTTACTGACCGCCACTCAAACGCAGTAATTGCAAGGCTGATACTCAGCGTCAAGCCAATTAAGAAAAATTTATTTCGTTGAAGGCTTAAATCTTTATTGGGATTTTTCTTTGCTTCCATAATTGATTGGGTTAGAATTTTCCTTCTTAATCCGCAATCGAAGATGGAGTCACGAGTTATTTAGGATTTATGTTTTGTAATTTGTGGTTTAAGTTTCCGGTTTCCAGTTAGCCGTTACGAGTTTACCTCACCACGAGCACTAACCTTTAATTGGTAACTAGTAACCGGCAACTTTTTTACCCGAGCCTTCTTCTCCCATTTGTTTACTACTACTATAAGCAAGATCACTACCACAATCAACAAAAAAAACGTAAACACCCGGACAATTTTTTTCATACGCTTTTCCTCTTCGTGTTGTTTTAGCACAGCACCATAGTTCTTAAAGCGATCCGTCCCGCGGGTGGTCAGTCGCTGTCTGCGCATACGTATTTCGTGCTTACCCATT
>VYLZ01000174.1_pt1 | contig 67892 bp, 74 predicted proteins | sample 5115361 | NCBI WGS metagenome assembly VYLZ01 (sample SAMN12291805, study PRJNA351875) | freshwater metagenome | isolation source: freshwater lake | place: USA: Michigan, Sixteen Lake | collected 2013-08-07 | reverse complement strand
TACTCAAAACCTCCGTTGAAATCATTTATGCGATTGAGGGTAATGGCAAATGTGCCTCCTAAAAAAGGTGCTTTTTCGTCACTCTTATTTGCACCAAAAACAATACTTAGTCCGGGTAAGCTTACATTGCTACTCGAAAAAGGGTTATTTGTTTTGGTTGAGAAGATATCGTTGTTGGCATCAAAATCCCACGTGGTGTAGGTGGCGTCAGCACTTTGAAAAGTCAGTGCTGGGCTAATTGTTACTTCATTGCGATTATACATTCCCAGCGCAGCGGGGTTGGATAAGGCAGAACTAAAATCACCTCCAAGAGCAACCTGTGCACCCCCCATTGCTTGTATGCGGGCACTTCCTCCAGCACTCTGTCTTGAAAACAATAGTGCCTGTTCAACGAAATAATTTTGGGCATTTAGGTCAACAGAAATGAACACACCTATGGCACCGAGCCATCGCCCCCAACACCTAATGCACATTAGTTTCAATTTTTAGGTTTGAAAACCAAAGGTTAGTCTCTTCCTCTTCTTGCTCCGCCACCGCCACCACCGCTAGGAGCAGCTCCACCGCCACCACTGCTAAATCCAGATGAACGACCACCGCTGAATCCACCGTTGTTGATTCCTCCATTGGATCCACCCCAATTGCTTCTCGTACTATTGTCGTTCCAGCCATTGTAGCTTTGTTGATAAGAACGGGTATTGTTCCAAGTTGTAGAGCCTCGTTGCGGTGTGGCTGTATCGTTTCTCCAAGCCCTGTTATAGTACTGTTGAGAATTATCTGTTGTGGCAACTCGACCACCTGAATTACCACCTCCACGGTTTCCATTCGTACTATAATAACGATCTATCTCTTCACCGCGCGATGAATTAGGTCTTGGGCGATCTACAATAACCACGGTGGTTCCTATACCCCAACCCCAAGGATTGCCCCATGTGTTCCATCCATTGCCATAAAAACCGTTCATACCCCAGCCATTACCCCAGCCTACTCCGTAGAAAGAGTTCATTCCCCAATTGTTAAATCCCCAAGGGTTGTAAAAATTGTTCCACCCATTTCCCCATCCAAAACCAATTGAAAACCCAGGCTGATAGAAACCATTCATACCATTCATCATCCAAGGATCCATCATGCCAAAGTTATTGTAGCCCCAAGGGTTCATGCCCATACCCATCATTCCCATCCCTGCCATGCCGTAAGGGTTTCCAAATCTGCCATAAGGGCTGTAAAATCTGTTGCGAAATCCGCTATTATTGAAAGTATTAAATCCACAGCTTGCACAATTGCTTGCCAAATTTTGATTTACAGTTGTCGGTTGATAATTAGGCGAAAAATACTGTGTGCTTGCGTTGGCACTACTTCCTACTTTCGCGCCCGAGATATATTCTGGATTTACATTTCTAGCGGTTTCACTTTCGGTGATTCTTCTTGTATTCGAAGAGGCGAAAATTTCCTGCCTTTCTTTTTGCAATGCAGCATTCAAGACAGCGCGATCTTTCGCAGTAAAATACATATCGTCATCTTCTCTGCTTTGAGCCATAGCAGTTGAAAGAACTACGGTACACATTAGAAAAAGGAAAGCAAGTTTCGTTTTCATACAGATATTGGATTGTTTGTACGTTTATTAACGTAAAGTTAATCATTCTAGATATAGAAACTTAAAATTTTTGTTAGCAAATTGTGTCAGATATAGGCTGCTCTTTTGACCGACAAAATATTGGTAAGCTGCTAATCGTACCTAATACTTGCATTCCTTCTATATTTGCGCGTCCAAAACGTAACACAAGCTTAAAACTAATGGGAAAAGAGATCACCAGCCGGGCAGAAGATTATTCGCAATGGTACATTGACTTGGTAAAAAAGGCAGATTTGGCTGAAAATTCTGACGTTCGTGGCTGTATGGTGATCAAACCATATGGGTATAGCATTTGGGAAAAAATGCAGCAAGCATTGGATAAAATGTTTAAAGATACGGACCATGTAAATGCCTATTTCCCTCTATTTGTTCCCAAAAGCTTGTTTGAAGCGGAAGAAAAGAATGCCGAGGGTTTTGCGAAGGAATGTGCCATTGTTACTCATTATCGCTTAAAGACCGATCCAGCTAGGCCTGGTAAGTTAATGGTAGATCCCGAAGCAAAATTGGAGGAAGAGTTGGTTGTTAGGCCTACTAGCGAAGCTATTATTTGGAGTACTTATAAAAAATGGATTCAATCGTATCGCGATTTGCCTTTGTTGATCAACCAATGGGCAAACGTAGTGCGATGGGAAATGCGCACGAGACTTTTTTTACGTACGGCAGAGTTTCTCTGGCAGGAAGGTCACACGGCACACGCCACTTCAGCGGAAGCTATCGCAGAGACAAAGCAAATGTTGGATGTGTATGCAGAATTTGCAGAAACATTCATGGCTATGCCGGTGATCAAAGGAAAAAAATCAGAGGGAGAACGTTTCCCGGGTGCTGTTGATACGTAGGGACTTCTCATTTTCTAGGTCAGAATTTTGCGGATGCTTTTGGCGTTCAATTCACCAATAAAGAAGGAAAACTTGAAAAAGTGTGGGGGACTTCATGGGGAGTAAGTACTCGCTTGATTGGCGGATTGATTATGGCGCACTCTGATGATGATGGATTGGTATTGCCTCCTAAGTTGGCCCCCATTCACGTGGTCATCATTCCTATTTTCAAAAGCGGAGAAGAACTGAACAAGGTTTCTGCAAAGGCCGAAAGCATTGCAAAGGGATTGCGAGCTCTGGGATTATCTGTAAAGTTTGATAATCGTGATAATTTAAAGCCAGGATTCAAGTTTGCTGAGTATGAATTGAAAGGGGTGCCTGTTCGCATCGCAATTGGGCCGCGCGATTTGGATAATGGGACAGTAGAGGTTGCTCGCAGGGATACAAAAGAAAAGAAGGTGATGCAGATGGACTCGGTGGTAAGTGAGATCGCCAAGTTATTGGAAGACATCCAACAGAATATTTACCAGAAAGCACTAAAATTCAGAAACGAAAAAATCAACAAAGTTGAATCGTACGAAGAGTTGAAAAAAGTATTGGATGAGAAGGGCGGTTTTGTTTCTGCTCATTGGGATGGGACAGCGGAAACAGAAACAAAAATCAAGGAAGAAACAAAAGCCACTATTCGTTGTATTCCGTTAGACGGAGAACTCGAGGAGGGGAAGTGTGTTTTTTCGCGGAAGCCTTCCAGTCAACGCGTTTTGTTTGCAAGAATCATTGGTTAAATGCATGCCACCTTGCCCAATAAAGCTAAAATGACTGTTATCGAAGTTAATTTTAAGTGTAGCCGAGGGTTCAAAATGATATGAAGACCTGTGGTTTTCTGATAGAATAAAAATTTTTCCGTAATAAGTATTTTCAAAATTGATAAGACTACTTTTCATTGAAATAATCAAATTGAAATGATTAGAGAGAATAAAGCCATAGCTCGGTTGTATAAACCAGCTGGTGTAATTGCTTTTCACTCTCGTTGCGTTTTCTCTTGTTGCTGCGTTGGGGTCTGGGTTGCCAAATAGAAAGAATGCAAAATTATTGGTAGCGTCTTCTGAGGATGAAAGGCCAGAACCAAGGAATGCGCTGAAGTAATTTTTACCCTTTGTGGTGGTATAATAGCCAATGCCAAATTCTCCCAATTGGCCTTCACCTTTTGTAGTGGTGCGCGAATAGGAATAGTTTGCCGCTACACCTACATGGTTAGTAAGTGAGTACGCGGCTTGTGCTTGAAAGCTATGGGCAAACGGGGGTAGGAAAATTTGTGCTTGAGCATTGCCTTGAAATTCCTTTGCTTCTTTGAAAGTTGGAACATTTTGGGCGTTGGGTAAATAAATGGAGGTGCACGAGGTGGCTGCCATTAAAAATAATAACAACAAACGCCTCATATTTTTTGGAAGTTATGAAGATGAAATAAGTTTAGAGAATTCACTTGCTTGATAGACAGCTAACGCGCTGCCTCATAACAAAAAGCATTTAAGTAGGACTGTACCATTACTTTGCCTTTACCGCCATTCTCTCCCGCCCTGACACGCACCGCCTGTTTAAAGAAAGCATTTGAGTTCGTTTTTATATCTGGTGAATCAAACTGCCACAGGATTTTACCAGCCGCCACATCTATGGCAAAGAGCTTAGCATTGCCCCCCACGAAATAAGCTACGCCATTCAGCTCTTTTATTATGCTTGGATTGCCAGAGGTGGTGAGTGCCCATAACTCTTTGCCAGTAGCTGGGTCTATACAATGGGTGATACGGTCTTGGGTGGTAGAAAGGATTTTGCCATCTGCCCAACCGTCCGTTGACGATATATTATTGGATAAATTAGAATTCCAGAGAAATTTTCCAGTTGCTAGCTCATAACTACGTAAAAAATTAACTCCTGAATTATAAATTTTCCCATTATTTACAATTGGGATGCCTACAGTATATCGCGTATTTAGGACAAATGGAATTTTGTCGTATTCCCAAATATTTAGATCTAAATTATAAAGCCCAAAGTAGCTATTAGCTTCATAGTTTGGCAATGGTTCATCAAATATTGACAGAAGAAAGTTTTCAGAATTAGACTGGGTTGGAAAACAACTCCAAACTATTCCTTTAGAACTATTTTGATCCACATATGTTCGAGCATAGTTTGGTGTTACCACTATTTCATCTGAGCTATTTTTAAGACTTCCTCTTAATATTTTTCCCTCATAGGTTCCATCGGCATTCGGGAAAAATTTTGCTGGAATATAATAGATGTCTCCGATTCCTGATGCGAAAGTTCCAAAATCACCGATATTCTTTTTTTTCCATTCGCTAAGCCCCGTTGAAAGGTTTATACAATATCTTTTCGTTCCAATTTGCACCAACAATAAGCTATTGTTTTGATAAGGATGTCTGACCGTAGCCCAAGCTTCATCTGGCGCAAAAAAATCATTCCATTTCCATCGAATTTTTCCATCTGAGGCATTTAAAAAATATAAACATGGTTTTCCCTCCTCCATTCCATCAAATAAAACTCCCCCATCGAACTGAACGTCCGCTGCAACTTGATCTTTGATCAAGAGATTATCAGAAGTAGAGGTCTTCCATAAAAGCTTAGGAAGACCTAGACCTTCTTCTTCATTATCTCTATTGCAGCAATTCAGTAAAAGGATACCACAAAGTAGCAAAATAGAGATGCACTCTTTCATCTTCTATTTGTGATAAAAAACCTATCGATGCGGCTATCAGTACCATCAAAAATACTATTCATGATACTACCCACATTCGGGTTATCCAACATCTCAATATGGTTCACTCCAAATGCTTCAATAATGGTGGCATTGTTGCTCCAGGCAGAGTTGTAGCCGGTTTGCGAAGGAGCTTTGATAAAGGCATCGCTTTGCCCGTTTACTGGGCTGTAATAGTAATAAGTAGTGGTGACCTGAGCTTGGGCAGCACATTGCTGATAACGATTAGGATAATAACTACTGCCGTAGCCACCTGAATTGTACAAACATTGCGAGAAAAGGTTGTAGTTAAAATTTGTGTAGGTAACGGTTTTATAAGAACTGGTGTTTGCACCAATCAGGCTATTCCATCCACTCTCAGAATCATAGCGCCACCAGTTTTTGCCATCCATCCAACCATTGCCCACCCAATAAAAATAAATTGCGCCAATGCCAAATGTAAACCAGCCAGTTGCTGCTGCTGCCCCATAATTTATCCACATAGCCGCCTCGTATACATCACCAGCTGTATTTGCAAAGTCTACAAAATAAGTGTCATTAAAAGCTGGCCGGCCGTTTGAATACTCATTGGCAGATGAGGCGTACCTCCACAAGACTGGGCTTTGTTCGTTGCCGTAGACATGAATTTTTGGTATAACTGTTTGTGAATTACGAATACCACTTTGCAGATAGGAACTTCCTTCTTGTAAATCGGTTATCCCTTGATCATTTTGTGAATATACGTTTGTTAGCTTGTCTTGGATACTTCTCACCACATCGTCCACTACCAAATTCCAAATTATGTATACTACTGGACCTAACTGGCGCGATGGCCCTCTTGTAACCTTATCAACGCCATCGGAAATGAATGAATTAGCAGCTCCGTTTCTTACTGAATTGGCAATATTAGCTCCATCGAATGGACTACCGAATGATACGAATCCTCCAACACTATTTGGGTAGCTCACATCTACTTCTCGTCCTATTACTCCACCCATACTATGCCCAAAATAAATCGTTCGGGTATCTGGCGTATAGGAGTATCGAACAGAAAGTGCAGCATTCTGTACTCCCCCAGTAGTATTGTAAGTATAAGGCTGACCTCGATAAGTACGGTCAAACATTTTTCGTTCTTGGGTAAACAATTGTTCCCATTTACTCCAATTGTCTCCTGAACTATTGAGGCCGTGTACCCAAACGGACCCCCTATCTTGAGCGGTGGTTTTCAAAACCATTAATGTATTCAGCATTATCAAGCTGGAGAATACTATTGTTCCAAATCTGCTGTTCGTTTTCATAACTATTTGTTTATAGTATAAGATAGTTGATAGAAGTAAGTGTTAGAGGTTGACTTTACTTTACGACCGTCAGCTTCCGTATTCCATACCTCTTGGTAAATTGCCTGTGGGAATGCTTGGTTGTCTTTAAACGTATAACTGTAAAACGATTTACTTACTGTCTCACCTTTTACATCTGTGAGCGTTGAGCCAATCACTAGATTGAGGGTTGTGTCAATAATATCCACAGACGTATAGTCCCCTTCGTTGGCGGTGCGCACGCTTGGATTGGCAAGAGCTTGCGGGCCTTGTTTTGTTCGGATACTGGTAAGACCGTTGCCCAAGTCTTGAACTGTTGCTCCGTTTTTTATTGCTTTAGCAACTAATTTTTGTAAACGTTCGGCAGATGGTATGCCCAAAGCACCAAAAACAGCGTTGGGGTTAGCGTTTACTTCTTCTACAATATGCTTAAAAGATTGAACGGGAATTTGATGTTGCCTCAATAATTTTCCGTCAGCACCAAAAAAGAAACCATGACCTGTTCTATCTATGCGTGTGGTTTTTGTTTGCGGTGATGGATCAGGCGGAGTAAGGTGGTGCTCCTTTACGTCATGTTTTGGTTCTTGCTTTTCTATGGCCCAAGCAGTAGAACCATCATCATATACATCAATATCAATCTTACTGCGCAGCGCTTTAGGTGCAGCACCAATCAGTTGAAGGTCTGAAGATTTCGAAGGGTCTTGCACCTCTTGAAATTTCAGCACCTCGGCATCAAAACCGATTTTCAACAAACCCGGCACGTTTACCTTTGTGGCGGTAGGAGCATTGCTAGTTTCTAGCTTGCTACAGGAGCAAAAAAAAGCAATCAAAAGGAACGCTAAAAACGGAGGGGATAAGTGATTCCTCATAACATTTTGGTTTTTAAAAGTTTGAGTAAAATGCTGAACCTAGGTAATCTAAGTATTTTTTTCAACACGGCAAAGCACAAGCGTAGTAAGTTTCAGTGAAGATCAGTGCATGGCCTTAGGAAGCTAGAGGCGATAAAAAACTACTTTAATCGCGTAAATTGAGATGCGCCCGCAAAATGTATTAACTTTCGGGAAATCTTGATTCTAAAGTTAAAAAAGTGGCAGAGTGGTCAACCGTAATTTCGTTAGTAGTGTTTGGCCTTCTTTTGGTCGTGGCAGAGGTCATTTTTGTTCCGGGCACAACAGTGGTAGGGATCATAGGTTTTTGTTTTTTGGTAGTGGGCGTTGGGTTGAGCTTTAAGTATTTTGGCAGCGAAGTCGGCTGGGTGATGTTGGGCAGCACATCTGTCGCCAGCGGGGGGCTTTTGTATTTCTCTTTTACAACTAATGTGTGGAGTCGGTTTTCGCTAAAGTCATCCAATAAAGGCAAAGTAAATGAAGGGGAATTGGATCAACTGTTGGTTGGAATGGAGGGCAAAGCAATTTCAGCCTTGCGTCCAATTGGCAAAGCAGAATTGAATAATCAAATTGTAGAAGTAAAAACCAATGGCGACTATTTGGATAGTGGTAGTCGCATCAGAGTAATCAAAATAGTATCAAACCAAATAATCATAGAACCCATTAACTAAAAAAGCAAAAATTATGGACTTAGTATTTATTCTCATTGTGTTCCTCAGCATTATCGCGTTTTTCATGTTCACCTACTTTGTGCCGGTAGGCTTGTGGATTACAGCTGTTTTTTCCGGAGTAAGAGTTACGATCGGCCAACTAATCGGAATGAGGCTTCGCAAAATTCCGCCCAGTATCATTGTCAATTCTTTGATTACTGCTACGAAAGCTGGCATCCCCTTAACACCTAGCGATTTGGAAACCCATTACCTGGCTGGCGGTGATGTGCCAAATGTTATTAAAGCATTGATCTCGGCAGATAAAGCAAACATCAGTTTGACTTTCAAGCAAGCAACTGCCATTGACTTGGCGGGCCGTAATGTGTTTGAAGCTGTTCAGATTTCAGTAAATCCAAAAGTAATTAACACCCCAAAGGTAGCTGCCGTAGCTGCCGATGGTATTCAATTGATTGCGATTGCTCGTGTAACTGTCCGTGCGAGTTTAGCTCAATTAGTTGGGGGCGCTGGTGAAGAAACCATTTTAGCGCGTGTTGGAGAAGGCATCGTTACCTCTATCGGTTCGGCTGCTTCACACAAAGAAGTATTGGCCAATCCTGACAAAATTTCCAAACTGGTTCTTTCTCGGGGATTAGATGCAGGTACCGCTTTTGAAATCTTATCTATTGATATTGCTGATGTGGATGTAGGCGCAAACATTGGCGCAAAATTACAAACCGATCAGGCAGCTGCGGACTTGCGTGTAGCTGAAGCAAGAGCTGAGGAGCGCAGAGCAATGGCCGTAGCAGTAGAGCAAGAGATGAAAGCAAAAGCGCAAGAGGCACGCGCGAAGGTAATTGAAGCGGAAGCTGAAATTCCTAAGTCAATTGCACAAGCTTTTCTCAATGGAAACTTAGGCGTAATGGATTATTATAAGATGCAGAACGTACAGGCAGATACAGAAATGAGAAATTCGATTTCTGGCTCTGGAAAGACCGGAGGTACAGCACCAGCCAAATAGAGATTCATTTTCTAAATCAAAACCAGGTCTTCTGCCCAAAGCGGAAGACTTGGTTTTTTATATCCCTTCCTCAATATGGAATTGCCTCCTAAGAAGTTCGGCACCTTTGCCATCCATCATCATCACCATGTAATCGCCCACTTCTATTTTTAAAGTTCCCTCAGGATTCTTTAAGAGTTTACGTTGCCCGTCAACGCTTTTCACCAAACCGATGAGTACAACGTTACAACTCTTTTTAAGGTCAAAGAAAGCTTTATCGTAAAACGTCCCCGCAAAAGGATTGTCCTGTTTTACCATGACTTGCTTCATGTCGTATTCGTGTTCTTCATGAGCGTAGGCAATCAACTCTTCACTGAAAAGCGCCACATCGGGCTCGTAAATGTAACTGGCCAACAGCTTAGAGGAAATTTCATTTTTTGAAATGGTATACATCACACCTGCTGCCTGAAATGTGCTTTTTAAGTTGCCGTTGTCGAGCGTTACCACATAATTCAGATTCGGGAAGTGTTTTTTGATGTTGATGATGTACACCAATTTTTCTGTGTCGTCATTCAGATTAATGAATACGATGGATGCATTTACGATGTTTGATTTTTCCATCAACTCAAAATTGTTATAGTCAGAGTAGAGGGTGTATACTTTGTCCTCATTATAATACTCCCTGATCATATCTATGTTGTTTCGATCTTTGGTAACCACGGCTACCTGTTTCCCTGCTCCCACTAAGTGGCTGATGACTGAGCGGCCGAAATCATTCCATCCAATTATGACCACATGGTTTTTGAAGCTAGTTCCGCTTAGACCCAACTTCTTGTTTTCTTGTACTGTACTCATAAAATTTGCGATCTGTCCAATTATTAAACCATAAACACCAAGATTCAGAACTAAAAATACCAAGCCTACCATCCTCCCCCAATAGGTTACCGGCAAAACATCACCATAACCTACAGTAGTTAACGTTTCCATCAAATACCATATGGCATCCTGAAAAGTGACCATTTTTCGATCTGGCGATTCTTGCTCCGCGTACATGAGAAGAGCAAGCAGCGTAGCATATACTCCCGCTATTGCGCACATTAGAACGAGCGCCCTCCCTTTGTTGAATCGACTTACGTGCGGCCTTGACATTAGGGAAAAGTAATGCTATTTCCCAAAAATTAAAAATATCACAGAGAGACCATTTTTGGTGGAATGGTCTATTCGCGACATTTTTTCAACGCTTCGTTAACCGCCTGTATGTCGATTATACCGCGTTGATGTTCCCAAGAGTTGTAGATATAGGTGGCTATCTCAGCAATTTCAAGTTCTGTTAGCGAAGGAATCCCCTTCATCTCCTTGTCGTATTTTCTGCCATTAACAAGCAACTCGCCTTCAATTCCATTTTTCATGAGGCAGATCACATTTTCTAAATGTTGATCCATGTAGTCAGATTTGTTTAGCGGAGGGTATAGTCGACCCAATCCTCCGCCTTTTTTTTGATGGCAATTACTGCAGTTTTTGAGGTATAGTTGCTCGCCTTGAACAAAGTACTGTTGATACTTCATGTCCTTGTTGGATGATTGCCCACAAGCCGCAAGGTGTAAACAGCTGTATACTATCCAAAAAAAGAGATTTAATGTTGAATGTTGAATGTTGAATGTTGAATTCACAATCTTCGTAATCTTTTAATGTCAACGATCAATCTATTCACTTCTTCCTCTTTAGTGCCATCATATTTACCTCTTATTCTTCCTTTTTTATCAATCAGTAGGAATGCTCCGCTGTGAATAAAACCATCTGGTTCAGTTTTGTCTTCCATGGCAGTTGCAAAGTAACTTGTTTGTGCGATTTTATAGATTGAATCTTTCACTCCGGTCACAAAGTGCCAACGCTTGCTTTCTACTTCCAATCGTTCTGCAAAATCATGCAGGAGTGCAACCGTGTCATACTCCGGGTCGATGGTATGAGAAAGTAGAAGCACATCTGGCATTTCTTGAGTTGCTTCGTATACACGTAACATCTGCGTTTTCATAATCGGGCAGATCGTGCGGCAAGAGGTAAAAAAGAAATCGGCTACATAGATTTTATCTTTGAAGGTTTCATTGTTCACCAAAGCGCTGTCCTGATCTACAAACTGGAACTTTGCAATGGTGTGGTAGATGGTATCGCTTCCAATCACATCGCGCTCGCCAAAAATGGGCAACTCTTTTTCTTTTGGCTGACAGGATATAAGGAATAGAAAGCTTAAAGCAATTAGCAAATGTTTCCGGTTCCCGGTATCTGGTTTCTGGTAACTGGCAACCTGCAACTGGTAACTTCTAAAAAATAATTTCATCGCCCTCGTGTATTTCATAATGATCAATAGATAAAACATTTTGCCCAAAGTAAATTTTATTTTCTTTTTTGCGATAAGTTGCCAAGGTTGCTAAGGGTTCCTTTCCTTGCTCTCCTGTAAGTTGATCGATGGCGGTTAGTACACATCTACTACAGGGCTTTACTCCCAAGAATTTATTTGTTCCAACTGTAAACTCTTTCCAGGAATCTTCTTCGTAAGGTTTCCCACCTGTAAAAACTAGGTTGGGACGAAAGCGATCCATCGGCACGGGTGATTCAAGTTTTTGATTAAGGTCATCTAGTGAACTTTGCCCAATGGCCAAAATGGGATAGCCGTCTGCGAGGCTTACGTTATCGTGATTGACGGCATATTGCGGGTCAACTAAGCGGGTATTATCTTCTGGAAACGAAACTAGTTTGCATTTAAATCCTAATTTATCAGAGAACCATTGGCTGTAGTTTCTTGATACTTCTATTGTACTTACTTGATCATCCCAAATAGTGGAAAGAATAGGCTTTGTATTCTGTGGGGTAGAAAAGGGTAGCTCAATGGACTCGTTTTTGAATCTAACGAGGAAAAAATCAGGTTTCATTACTAGCTTAAATAGCGCGAGCGCGGAGATTTTACGTTGTGTGATGAACATGTTATTTTCATCTACTAACATCCAACGTCTGTCAAATTTAAGTCCTTTGCCCTCAACTTTTGCAGAATTTAGGCGAATGCCACCCATCGATTTGATGGGGTAAATCCAAATTTCAGTTAATCGCAATCCACTCATCAACTTTTATGTGATATTTTGCGCTAACTTAGTGAATAAGGAGTGAAAAATTATGAGCAACGCGGCTGCCCTTTGGCATTTTGAGAGTGTAAACCTGTATAACACGCTGTGCCCTCACAAGGTTAAAGCGATGGTTGGAAAACATACCTTTTTAGCATTTACGCGCGATCAGTTTATCTACTTTTTTTATGACAAAGCCACTCATATTTAACTGATTGTAAATGGCCGCGTCACGATAGGACGCTATCTTGACGAAGGGAAAGAGATCACGACCGCCATTTTGTCCACTGGCGAAATATTTGGCGAACTAGTGCTTGCCGGTGAAGAGACGAGGCGCGATTTCGCTCAGGCAATGGATGATTGCACCATTTGTCCGTTAAGCTTGGACGAAATGACGGTACTCATGTACGAGAATCGCGAGCTTAGTTTTAAAATGCTAAAATTCGTAGGACTGAGATTGATGAAGTTGGAGCGCAAATTGGAATTACTTGTGTTCAAAGATGCAAGAACGCAAATTGTGGAATTTATAAAAGACGCTGCGTCTTGGAAAGGGAAAAAAGTGGGCTTTGAGACGCTAATTCAGAACAAGCTAACTCATTAGGACATTGCTTCATTGACGGGTACATCACGTCAGACAGTCACAACGATCTTGAATGATCTAAAGGAAAAGAACCTGATTAATTTTGATCGGAAACGTATTTTGGTTCGCGATTTAGCAAAGCTCGTCTGACCGATTCTTATTTATACTTTCACGAAGTTGGAGGGAAGATCTTTTTCTTCGTCCACGTCTGTTAAAACTGCAAGTTGAGCGTAGCTTAAACTTAGGTCTTTAAAGTTTTGGATAGTATCGGTTGCAACGGTGTCAGAGCTCCACGCTTTGTTTTTAAATAATTCAGGCATCGGTTTTTTCATACCGAGCAAATAATATCCACCATCTTTTGCTGGCCCGATAACGGCATCGTAGCAAACAAGCTGATCAAAAGCTTGCTGTATAATATCCTTACTTAATTCAAGGCAATCGGTGCCAATGATGCAAACCCGTTCATAGCCGCTCTGAAATCCCTCAACAAAAGCATTATTCATCTTCTCGCCCAGATCATTTCCGTTCTGCAGTTTTTTTTGAAACGTGGTATTGGGCCATGCATCTTCCGTATCCACAAAATTGGAATAGTAGATTACTTTATCGATTGCTAAATTTTCGGTGATGGCCCTCGTGTGTGAAGATAACTTGAGATAAATAGCAAGCGCCTTTTCATCGCCAAGGGTTTTGGCTAGCCTGGTTTTTACTTTTCCGAGTTCAGGATTGCGATAGAAGATGATAAGAAGATTTTTTGATTGCATGCTTCAGTTCTAGAATTTGATTCTCTTAGATCCTGATCTCGTATCAAAAAAATTTAACAGAATTATTTCTTTAGTTGTTGTTCGATAGAAAAGTCGATTGTGTTTGGTTAGCAAAAAGCCTCGAATATTCTTTTCTTGATTTTCTAGTGATCCGATTTCAGGTTGATCAGAAATGAGATCTAGGATCGTGTAAGTTCTGATGACAAAATTTTTTGTTACCTGACTTCCCCACTCCAACTCAAGATACTCCAAAATTTTATTGAACTTGTTATTCGCTCTTTTTGTCCAGACTATTTCTCTAGCCATTTAATGTGCTGTTGCTTTACTTGGTTGTGGCTAATAAGGTTATCAGGGTTAAGACTTTCATCGTATGAAAGCAAGAGTTCTTCCTTTTCTTCTTGATTTAACGTGTTCCAAAGACTTCCCGTTTGGTTGATATTCAATTGACGAATCAATTGAAAGTAACCCTTTAAAACTTCTTCGTCCTTGATTTCATCAATGAGTTTATGAAAAGCTTCTTTTGTCTTCATGCGCTTTTTTGGTCTCTACAATAGTCAAATTTAATAAACTTTTACGCCTTTCAGTAGCCACTTCGACCAATTCTTATTGTAGGTATGAACACTATCTGTCGGCTGATTCTGCCTATTGACAACCTGCATCCCTTCGTTTTTCCATTCGAAAATGCCTCCATAGATATTGTATACATTTTGGTAGCCTAGCTTTTGAAGTTTTTCTCCCACTCTTTCGCTTCGGTAACCCACACTACAATACACGATTATCTTTTCATTTTTGGGAAGTTTTTTGAGATCCTCGGTTGAATACGAATCATAGTTAAGAAATTGAGCACCTTTGAGATGACTCACATTAAATTCTTCGGGGGCTCTTGTATCTACAATGGTTATTTTTTCACCTTTTGTGACAAGCGCTTTCAAGTCTGCCGGCTTTATCGTTTTCACGCTATTTCTATACAACGATTTTAACTTCTTATCATACTCCGTTTGAGCGCTCGCTGAAATTACGAGAGTAAGAAGAGCTAAGCAGAATATTTTTCTTTTTTCCATATCAGTTCGTAAACAAGATAGCCAATTAACACTAAATATTCGATTGAAGTTATCCACAGGTTTTCAGAAAATCCAGTTTTTGAGTAGCCCACATAAGTTAAAAATATCATTGCTGTCCAAATTACAGGAAAACGTAAGGTGGTAAAGACTGAAAACGCCAAAATGGTTGTTACATACCACGGATGTACGATGGTGGCAAAAGCAAAGTAGATACACAGAATAACCAAGAACGAATTTGGAAGATGACGTAGGTTGAAATCAGCTTTTTGAGTTTTGAATTTTGAATTTTGAATATAGTCCCACGAAGAATAAACCAGAATTGAGAACGTGCAGTATACGGCCAACTTCCACCCAACCGTTTGAATGATATTGTACCCATATTTCCAAAAGCCCCACTCACGAACTAAATAGTAGATGCTTGCATTGAACTCAAATTTTTTGAAGTAGTAGCCTATACTTTCGTAGAATCCTGAAATTATTTCAGCATTAAGCAATGGAAGAAAAAGTAAAATGGTGGACACGCCAACAATTAAATAATAAACAGAAGATTTTTTCCAACCCAATCTACTAAACATCAACGGTAGGAAAATTAGCGGAACCAGCGATCAATAAAGCTTCAAAATGAAGATTGCCAGTCAGCTCTATAACAACAAGTGGATTGAGGGCGTACAGCAATGCGTTTCGTGCTGGCAACTGATAATGATGGAGTATCTTTTTGATCAACCAAATAGTCCCAATCTCTGAAGCGATTATAAATAGTCTGATAACAATAACACTTGATAAGATAGAGCCAAACGATAGCCTGGCTGCCACCCAGAAAATGAATTGATTAACCGGAGGATAAATGGTGAAGTAGTCAGGGCTGTTGAGTTTATTGAACAGACTTTTATCTATCCCGGGAATCGTACTGTTGTTTTCAATGTAGTAGCGGGGTAGTTCTGCAAATGGATGAACACCAGCGGCCAAGAGTCTTCCGTCCCATATGAATCGATAAAAATCATCGGACAGAAGTGGCGTGGAAAAAAGAAAGCAAAGTCTAAATAGAATGGAGGCAAATATCCAAAATGAAATCTCGCTTTCACTTTCACTTCGAAGAACCCATGCGTAGATCAAAAAGAGAAGTACAAAACTCACCACTAGTGGGGTGGTCTCATATCGCTCAATTTGGAATGCAACTAAACAATAGGAAATGAAAGATATAAGTAACAGAAAATAATTAAGAGGCTTTTGCTTATGCATTCAAGGCAGGCTTCACTGAATAATAGAAAACGCCACCAAAGCCCAACGCTAGCATGACATGAAAGAAAATCAATCCCCCATCTTTCAACAAGACGCCAGCCACTATTCCGAAAACGAAGTATAAGCATAGTAGTCCCTCCAGCAACGTGAGCAAATTAATCTTTGTCTTAATATAGGAATTGTATTTCCAGGATTCTCCTTTAACTGTAACGTTAAATTTTGGTGTTCTGATAAAAGGCGTCTTACGCCCAAGTAATCCTTCCAAAACAGCCAATCCGTTGTGCAATGAAAGTCCCATCGATACAATAAGGAATCGGGGATAAAGCGACCAAAAAATAGCTTTACGATTTGTTGGATTAAATCGTTTTGTAGCAACCCAGTAAAAAAGAGTAATCGACAAAAAACCACCCAAAAAGATTATTCCCAAATTAAAGAGCCAAATAATCTCGGGGTGTCTCGATTTGATGTATAGCATGGGAATGCTCAACATGGCCGCCAGCAGAAGGCAAATAAACACCGAGCTGTTAAAAAGATGAAAGAATGCGTGAGTTTTGTTTTTCCATGAAAGTGATGAACGCAAAACATTTCCGAAATTTTTTTTGGCCGTTTCGGCTGCTCCCTTGTTCCAACGGTATTGTTGTGATTTGATGGCTGGCATGATCACCGGTAACTCACCTTTCGTTTCGACATCTTCCAGGTATTCGAATTTCCACCCTCTAAGTTGCGCGCGGTAGCTAAGATCTAGATCTTCAGTTAATGTATCATTACTCCAACCGCCTGCATCGGTAATGCACGTTTTTCTCCACACGCCACAGGTTCCGTTGAAGTTGATAAAACTCCCAGCCGCGCTGCGCGCTGTTTGCTCGATTGAAAAATGGGCATCTAAACCAAACGCTTGAAGTTGGGTTAGAATCGAATAGTCTTTATTGATGTGCCCCCACCGTGTTTGCACTACTCCCACTTTTTCATTATTGAAATACGGCAGTGTTTTGTTAAGAAAATCAGGTGGGGGAATAAAATCCGCATCGAAAATGGCAATGAATTCTCCTGAAGCAATATGAAAACCATGATCGAGCGCTCCAGCTTTGTACCCCACTCTTTGTTCTCGATGGATCAGCTTAAAATTTAAACCAAGTGGCCGCATCGATTCTATTTTCTTTAAAATGATTTCTGTGGTTTCGTCAGTGGAATCATCTAGTACCTGAATTTCCAGTTTTTCTTTTGGGTAGTCAAATTGAGAGATGGCATCAAGCAACCGCTCCACTACATATTTTTCATTAAAGACTGGAAGTTGAACGGTAACGGTAGGAAAGTTTATAAACTCGGGTGTTATAGCAGGCTTTCTCCCTTTTGCTTTCAAATAAATCCAAGTCAAGTGTAACTGCCCTATACTGAACAAGAAAATGTAAAGTAGGGAGAGAGAGTAGAGTATGGTTATCGCTAGTTCCATTGGCTTCATGCTTCAGGCCACACGATTCAAGCTTGCTGCGTGAGGCGTGTGGCTTGTGGCCTTTTTATAAATACTTAAATATCGTAAACAAAATCTTGTAACCGGCCATCACCGTACCTTTTACAGTGCCAGAGATTTTCGACACGCCTATTCGCTTTCTGTATCTCACCGGAATTTCTACACATTTTAAACCTTTCTTGGCGGCTTTAAGTTGCATCTCGACAGTCCATCCATAGGTTTTGTCCTCCATGTCTAATTCCAATAGTTTATCAAACCGGATGGCACGAAAAGGGCCCAGGTCCGTAAATCTCACGTTATAAAGCAATTTCAAAAGTCGGGTAGCTAACCAATTGCCAAAAATCTGCTGGGGCGTCATGGAGCCTTTTTCCTTGTTGCCCAGTGCTCGCGAACCGATAACAAGATCAGCCTGATTGTCTAGGATTGGCTGAATCAATTGAGTTATTTCTTCTGGATAGTCGGAGTGATCGGCATCTAGAAAAATAATTACATCTGGTTTGTTTGCTATGTCTTTAATATACTCAATTCCTTTCAGGCACGCCCGCCCGTATCCGGGTGTTGCTTCGTGTAAAACGGTAGCGCCATTTTCACGGGAAATAATTTCTGTTTTATCGGTTGAGCCATTGTTGACTACAACAACTTCATCGACAAGTCTCGCAGGTATTTCCTGTAAGACTTGACCCACACCATTTTCCTCGTTAAACGCAGGAATAATTACATATATCTTACTCATAGTATGCCATGCAAATATCTAACATTCAGGATAATAATTTGATAACAGACAAATGTTACCAGCGGTTGAGTGACCTCCTATCTTTGTAGACTTATGTTTATTATTTTTCGACTTAACTCTATCCGCAGCAGAATGTTGTTGGGATTCTTATTTCTCACCTTGCTGATTGTTTGTGTAGCAATGGGTTCTCTTTTTTTCCTCGATCGGACAAATCAAATTGCTGGCATCCATAGTCAAATTAGCCAGCTGGAAATTGCTACGCTGAGCCTGATAAAGGTCGATAACGATTTTTTCGATCTAGAAACGATCAATAGTAGTTATTTTGAAACACATGAGAGTGATTTTTTTCGCAAAAGGGATAGCCTAAAAGCTAAAATCAGTTCAGGCACTGCCTACATTTATTCGGAAAGTAAAAATGGAGTTATTGATAGTCTGTCAAAGATCGATACCCTTTTCCGTCAGTACGATGAGAAATTTTTGCAGTTGGAGGAGCTGGTTTTCAGAAAGGGATTCAAAGACTATGGTTTGGAGGGGCAGATGCGTTTTCATGCTCACAAATTAGAGGAGCACGAGTATCGAATGGATATGCTTAGCCTCCTCACTTTGAGGAGAAATGAAAAGGACTTTTTTCTGCGGCATGATCTAAACTATGCAAAATCGCTTAATCAACTGGCAAGCGACCTTCTTGTTGAATTACGGGCAGACCCCATTCGCAACAGCCAGGCAATTTTTCATTTAATCGAGTACCTGCGATTTTTCAATGAATTGGTGGAAGTTCAAGTTCAGATTGGATTAAGCAGTTATGCTGGCTTACGTAACGAGTTGAATGAGCTAAGTAACCTGCTTACGGGAAGATATGTTACGTTGGCACTGTATAGTTATGATGCTTCGAATAATGCACAGATACGGGCTCGTCTTTTTTATACCGGCATTGTGTTAGGAGCCATTTTTTTCTCGCTTTTTTCTGGCTATTGGATTTCAAAAAGACTATCCGAGCCCATTGCGCAGTTATCTAGAACAATTGAAAGTGCAATTTCGAAAAAGGAGGATTTAAAAATCGACATCTCTGCTGCAAATGCGGCAGAAGAAATTGAGGTACTGACACGCTCATTCATCCACCTCGTCAGTCAAAAAAACGAACAGATGAAAGAGATTAGAACTAAGGGACAACTTTTAAAGAAAAAAAATAAGACACTAAAAAAGCTTAATCAAGAGCTTGACAGTTTTGTATATAGCACTGCTCACGATCTGCGATCACCCCTAAGCTCGCTGCTTGGGCTGCTGAATATTTTGAAATACGAGAATAAACAAGAAGACTTGCGCCCCTATTTCCAGATGATGGAGGAAAGTATTCACAGAATGGAGGATTTTATCGCTCAGATTGTAGGGTATTCTAAAAATAAACGACTCGAAGTAACGATAGAAAAGATAGACTTATACTCGCTGATTGGAGATATTTTTGACAACCATCGGTTTGTCGAGGGGGCTTCCCGCATAGATCGACACGTTAAAGTGGAAGATCAGATTCCATTTTATTCTGATCGTGGAAGATTAACGATTGTCCTTAATAATCTGATCTCAAATGCGATTCGATATGCTGATCTTTCAAAGCCGCGCCCCTTTATAAAAATTGATGTAACGATTGACGAACAGTTCGCTATGATTGATTTTATCGATAACGGCATTGGGATTGGTGAGGAACATGTAACTCGTGTTTTTGATATGTTTTACAGAGCAAATGTAGGTTCAAAGGGATCAGGGCTTGGTCTGTTCATTTTCAAAGAAACGGTGGCAAAGCTCAAAGGATGGGTAAGTCTAAGTTCAACATTAGGGGAAGGAACCAGCTATCGTATCCAAATACCCAATGAATTGAAGAATGTTGTAGTTCAAGCGGAGATGTCGTTTTTGACTAACGAATAGTTACACAAATGCAGCCGACAATTCAATTGTTTCTAAATCCGGATTGGTGTTTAGTTGGAAAGCTTGATTCCATTGTTCCCAATAAGTATTGCCTTGCCAAATCTTCCATCTTCTTCTTTTACTTCCAAGTTAAGCACACCACGAGGACAAACCGAAGAGCAGACTCCACAACCAACACATGAGCTGCGCACAATATTCTGTCCTCGTTGGGCGTACCACCTAACATCGATACCCATTTCACAGTAGGTGGAGCAATTACCACAGGAGATGCATTGTCCGCCATTCGTTGTAATTCTAAATCGCGATTTGAAACGCTGGATGATTCCCAAATAGGCAGCCAATGGGCAGCCAAAGCGACACCAGGTGCGGTTGCCCATCAGGGGATAAAAACCTGTACCAACCACTCCCGCAAATCCTGCTCCAATGAATGCTCCATATACTTCACGTAGTTTGTAGCTGTCAAAAAAGAGAACCCAAGATGAGTTAGTAAAGTAAGTATAGAGTACACCACCCGTCATCACCACGGCAAATACTAAAACGCCATGAATCATCCACCGTTCAATTTTCCAGGCAGTTAGTTTCTTGTTGGAAAGTTGTCTGTAGGGATCGCCAAGGGTTTCGGCCAGGCCACCACATCCACAAACCCAACTACAATACCATCGTTTGCCAAAAAAATAAACCAACACTGGCACAGCAATAATAATAAGGGCAATACCCCATACTAACATAAACACTCCTAATCCACCGTTGGCCAACAAAGTGTTAAGGCGATTATTGAAAAAGAAGGAATAGTCGAGCGGCCAAATGTTTTTAAAATCAAAATAGGGCTGATTGAGACGAATCATAATTTCAGGTATGAGGAATGCAAAGGCGGTTTGAAAGAACATCACTGAACACGTTCGTAAAATTTGGTATTTGCTATGGCGATAGTTGATAATCATTCGCACGCCCATGATCAGAATGCAAAGTGTATAGATAAAGCCGTAAAGGAAGAACCGACCTGCTTCGTTGCCACTTAAGAAGCGACTAACCGGATCTACCATTAGTACCCAGTTTGTCATGTATTCCGGATAGAAATACAGAAATACATAAAAAGCAATTAGCCAGCTACCGGTTAAAATACCCAGCCACTGAACGTTTTTCATAACATTGAAAAAGATACCATTGTTCTTTATGCCTAGGGGCAACTGCAGTTTTGGAAGGATGTATAACAAAGAACCGATTATGCAAAGGCCAAAGGTTAGAAACAAATAGAGAGTAGGATTGCTTTTAACCGGGCTGATTGCCGCAGCTTTGGTGATTGAATATTTTATATCCTTGACAGCATACCTGTCAAATCCAAATTGACTGATGATGCTGTATTTTTTGATGTTGTCGGCTACGTTTTGAATTTGTTTGCGCGAGGTCGCCTGACCATCTAACCAACTGCCATTGTCTTTAAAGGCCTTTCTTTTAAATGCGCTCTGCTCGTCATTACCATTAAATACAGAATCGACAGAGGCAATTTTAAAGTTTTCTTTGTTGTAAGAAGCCAACTTATCCAATTCCGTATTGGACAACCCAAAAGTAGCCAGTTGCTTTTTGTTTACCCGTTCCAATGCAGCAGACAAATCATCGACAAATTTGAAATTGGAGGAAGATTCAGAGGTAATGATTTCTTTTATTTCAAAAAGTAAGGCACTTGCTTTTTTCTCATCAGTGATTTGGCTCTTGACAATCTCTGGGGTAAGCTGGTAACTTGACCAAAAGAAAGAAACGTTGAACAACGCAAAGCCGATCACGAATAGAGTAAGTCCGATCGTTTTTAAGTATTTCATTGCTGGCTAATTAGGCTGTTTGTCTTTTTGTATTCGCTGATAATTTCATCCTCGTGTCGGCTAAAAAATTCAGGGTCGAAATTCGCTTCCACTAAGTGTTCCATCACAAAGTAGATGCTTCTCTTTTCTCGTAGCCATTTATCAAAGCATTCGTGGCGCATACGGATTCCGAACGTGTTAATACCCAAAAATTGATTCGTGATTTTATCCCAGACTACGTGCACACATTTGACACCGCTCGTGTGTTCCCAATAGAATTCCATTTCATTGGACTTCAGCTCGTTCCACACATTGCCATAGGTTTGGTATTCAATATCAAAAAATTTGGCTGAGTTGAACCAGGGCCCCGGCTCATACTTGGCTTTTTCTCCACAGATTGTTTGTGCGACTACTTCGCCCATCATACGACCCGTATACCAAACCTGCTCTATGTTTCGCCTGCCAGGTAAATCATATTTACGCTCCACGCAATCCCCTAATGCATACACATCAGGCACATTGGTTTCTAGAAATTCATTTACCAGCACACCTCGTTTTGTTGCAATACCGGAACCTTTTAAAAAATCAATGTTTGGCGAAACGCCTACGGTTATTCCCACAAATTGGCAGTCGATAGTTTCGCCTTTATTTGTAACGATCGATTTAACCTTTCCATTGCCATCCGATTGTATTTCTTTTAACTCGGTGTTGAGCCTTAGATCCACATGGTGTGAGCGCACATGTCGGCTGATTAGGTTGGCCTCTTGAATCGGCAGGACGTTACTCCAGAACTCATTCTCTCTTACTAAAATCGTTACTCCTATTTTTCGGGTTAGTAACATCTCGGCCATTTCGATTCCAATCAATCCGCCACCTACTATCACCGCGTGCTTGATCCCTTTGGAATTTTGTTCCATTAATTCCAGATCTTGGAAACTATACAATCCTTGTACCCCTTTCAAGTCTTGTCCTGTCGTACTTAAAATTACCCCGGTTTCTCAGAATTAGTTTTTTTGATTCCGAATCGACTTTTTCAACGCAATCTTTTACCAATTCGATTCTATTTTTTTTCCAAAACCAATCTTCGTAAGGTTTAGCATTCTCATATTTCAGGTGGCCCATAAAGATGTACATGAGTGCGGTGCGAGAGAAGAAGTGATCTGTTTCAGCGGATATTACCGTAATATTGTCATTGCTGCGCTTTCGAATATTCCGAGCAGCAGTTATGCCGCTGATTCCATTGCCGATGATGACGATATGTTTCATAGGTTGGGCAAGGTTAATAATTTAAATAACATCGTTTGTCAACCATATGACAAGATTTACTATTAAAAGCAGAATACATTTGATTTTAAATCTACGATAAATCCAATACAATTGATTTTGTCGTACATACACTAAACAGATACATATGAAAACCTTGCTAGTAACACTATTTTTTTTGGCTACATCGCTAATGAGCTTTGCTGAAGACCAGCTTTCAACTTTCACCAGCTCTTCAGACTCCTTCTTGAAGAAGTATGTCTCTAATGGTTCGGTGGCTTATGGGTGATTGACGGATTGAATTTGGATAAGCAACTAAACGAAAGAACAACGGCTGCATTTAACAATCCAGACTGGTTAAAAACAAACAATGCGGATAAGAAAAACGAATTGTCCAAGATATTTGAGTGGTACAAAAAGGATTTAGCGGCCGATGGGAAAACAGAACTAGAGTGGCTCAAACAATATAGAAAAGAAAAACTCAGCTACTTACGCAGCGGGATTTTATCAATACAATTGGGTGCTAAAAGAAAAATGAAAAAAGGCTAAACACTAAACTCTGCTTCTTTTTCTTTTTTTGCTGACGTGATGGCTTCCGGCCAGTACATTTGTTCGTAGTATTCACGCGCCATTCTTCCACCATCAAAGAAAGGAAGCACATCTGTCATCCCGGCTTTAACAATCTTTGTCCACTTAGAGGGTGATTTATAATACATTGGAATAATCTCATTCTCCAGTAAGTCGAGTAGATTCTTAGCTTCCTCAAAATCTCTTTCCTCTACTGAAAGTGAGTCGTCAGCTTTAGGGATAATAAAAGAATTCTTTCCGTGTTTTGCGAATTCCGGAACCCATCCATCCGGAATTGAGAGGTTGATCGATCCATTCATTGCTGCCGTCATTCCTGACGTTCCCGAAGCTTCATGATACATTCGAGGGTTGTTCAGCCACAAATCAGATCCTTTTTTCAAGTGAGCAGAAAGCCAAAGTTCGTAGCCGGTTAAAACCGTGCAATTAGGCAAATCCTTTGTCTTCCAATAGATTTCGTTAAAGATATTGATGGCAGCGTAATCCTCAGGATAGGGTTTTCCTGCCCAAATCATTTGGATTGGGAATTCTTTATTGTTTACAATTTTTAGAAACCTATCGAAATCAGAGAGCAATAAATTGGCGCGTTTGTAACCCGCAAATCTGCGCGCCCACACTAATGTCAAGACATTGGGATCAAATAGTTTACCGGTTTGATTCGCTACTACCCGGAAAAGTTTATATTTTAAGTATTTTTTGCGTTCGGCCAAGGCATCGTCATCGTCTTTGCTACAGGCTTTTTCCAAGAGTGTGTCTTGCCAGTAGGTTCTGTTTTGTGCATTGGTGATAGCACCGATTTCACAGATGCCATCATTACCACCCCACATTTTGCGAGACACCTCACCGTGCAATTGTGAAACACCATTGGCTTTCTTCGCCATGCGTAGTGCGGTGAGGGTATAGTTGAGTATCCCGTGTTCGGGGTGCACGAGTTCATTCACTTGATCTACTGTTAACCCATTAAAGAAGCCCATGCTATTCAGCAACGGGACGCTGTGAGCTTCATTGCCAGCCAGCTCTGGTGTATGTGTTGTAAAGACCACGCGCTTTTTAACTTCGTTCAAATCCTTGAATTTGTCCATTAATGAAAAACACAATGGCAATGCGTGTCCTTCATTCATGTGATAGATGTCAGTTGGCCTTTTCAACTCCTCCAATAATTTGGCACCACCAATTCCTAAAAGGATTGACTGGGTAATTCGGGTGGTTTCATTGGGGTCATACAGGCGATGACTGATGGTTTGCGCCAAAAAGTCGTTTTCAGGGATATCCGTTGTCAATAAAAAGAGCGGAGCCGTTTTGAACACCTCTGGCTTTAACAACAGCGCTTTGACATACACTTTTGCACCGTGGATAGTGATTGGAAAAAGAATTCCCGTATCTGTTAGAAATGAATAATCTTTATCTCGAAAGGTAGCCTTTAGCGTTTGATCTTGATTTCTCTCCTGATCGTAATACCCTTTTTTCCAGAGAATGCCTATGCCGATAATATTTTGCTTTAGCTCATAGGCGCTCCGCATGTGTGAGCCCGCTAAAAATCCGAGGCCACCACTATATATTTTTAGTGGCTGATCAATGGCGAATTCCATCGAGAAATAAGCCACTGATTTACTATACTTTTTGTCGAAAGTGTATGGGAAAAGCGTGTTTAAATCGATCATTGATTTTGTCTTTTTGGGCTGAACTTAAATAATAAGGGGGTGAAACTAACACTCCCTGACCAATTTGGATAAACAAAAACCATTTGAAAGTAAACTTTCTCACCCGCAAACGATTGTAATTAGCTTTGAAGAAAAGGTAATTTATAGTGACTACATGTATTTTAGTATAATTGATATCATCTTATCGGCCGATAGGTTTACTCTTGCCTTCGCAAAGCTGGGGGCACCGCAACTGCCCATTGCATCATTTGAAAATCCGAAACCTTCTTTTGGCACACCAAAAAAATTAGAATCCAATTTTCCGTTTTCATTACTGTCGTGCATTACGCTTAAGCCGTAAGAACCAGCTGGCAGATTATCAAAAGTAACCTGCGCCTCGCCTTTGATTGCTTTCGTTATTTTTCCCTGAAAGCGTGTTTTCATAAACTCCTTTTCGGAATTATAAAGTGCTACGGCAATTTGACCCACGTCATCCTTGATATTCGAAATCTGTACGGTCAATGTTTTGTTTTGTGCAAAAAGGCCGCTCAATGAAATCCATGAGACAAAAATCAGCGCGAGAATGGTTTTCCTTCCTTGCGACAAAATTTCAAAATTAGTTGTTCGAAATTTCATACTTTTAGCATCTATCCGAAAATGATATGGCAACAATCACCTTAAAGTTAAACAACAAAAGTCACACCATAGATGCTGACCCTAAAATGCCTTTACTGTGGGCCATTCGAGATCTGGTGGGACTCACCGGGACGAAGTATGGTTGCGGGATTGCGCAGTGTGGTGCTTGTACCGTGCATTTAGAAGGTAAACCAGTTCGGTCATGCTCAATTCCCGTTTTGGTGGCTGCAAACAAAAATGTGACTACCATTGAAGGGCTATCATCCGAAAACTCCGATGTGGTGCAACGCGCATGGATTCTGGAGCAAGTACCGCAGTGCGGATATTGTCAAAGTGGTCAGATCATGGCTGCGAGTGCACTATTGAAGAGCAAACCTAACCCATCTGACAAAGATATTGATATGGCTATGCAAGGTCACATCTGCCGATGTGGCACTTACCCGCGAATCCGAAAGGCAATTAAGAAAGCGGCTCAACTGATGGCTCAAAAATAGAATACCATGGAAACGACAGATAGGAATTTATCAAGAAGAAATTTTATTAAAATTTCAGGTTTAACCGGCACCGCGCTAACCCTCGGCATTGGTTTTTCAGCCTCTGGTAAAGATATGGCTATTGTGAGGGCCTCTTCCGCTGAAACCACAAGCATAGAAGTAAACGCGTGGATTTCGATTGACACGCAAGGTAAGGTTACAATTGTAAACCATCGCTCAGAAATGGGGCAGGGATCGTTCCAGTCCGTGCCACAGATGATTGCTGAGGAGTTGGAAGTTTCTTTGGATCAGGTAAATATTGTTTTTGCTCCAGGCAATGGAAGAAAGTACGGTAGTCAGGTAACAGGAGGAAGTTCGACTATCAGAGGCTCCTATCAAAAACTCCTTCGATTGGGTGCATCTGCAAGGCATATGCTGGTAGAAACTGCTGCTAAAAGATGGGGAGTAGCGGCCGGTGATTGTTATGCTGAAAATGGTGAAGTGATACACAAAGCATCTGGCAAGAAACTCAACTATGGCGACTTGGTGGCCGAAGCCGCGAAGCTCGAGCCCCCCAAAGAAGTGACGTTGAAAAATCCAAAAGATTATAAAATTATTCGTAAGCCTCTCCCCAGGAAGGATACACCCATAAAAGTAAATGGCAAGGCTATTTTTGGGTTAGATTTCAAATTGCCCGGAATGTTGTATGCGGTGGTGGAAAGAAGTCCTCGTTTTCAAGGAAAGGTGGTAAAATTTGACGATAGTGAAACACGTAAGGTACCGGGTGTGAAATTTGTCTTGAAAGTGAATCGCGATGAATTTGATAATATGCGTGAAGGAGTGGCCGTGGTTGCAACCAACACATGGGCAGCCATCCAAGGCAGAAAAGTTTTAAAAGTAGATTGGGATGATAGTGCTTTTCTTCACCACAATTCTGAAGAACTCTATGCCAAAATGCGTGAATTGGTCAAGGGAGATCCCATTTCTTTTCGCACCATGGGCAACACAGCAAAGACTTTTGCAAAGGCCGAAAAGAAAGTAGAAGCCACCTATGAAACTCCTTATGAGTCGCACAGCTGCATGGAACCGTTGAACTGCGTGGCCAACGTTACTGATGATAAGTGTGAGATATGGGGCCCCATTCAAGGACCCGATTGGATTCAACAAAATATCTGTGGCCATCTAAAATTGCCTCCCGAGAAAGTAATCGTAAACATGACTTTTTTAGGTGGTGGATTTGGGCGCAAGGCGTTTACCGACTATCCGTATGAAGCGGTCATGATTTCAAAAGAAATCAAGGCCCCGGTTCAAGTGGTTTGGACGCGCGAAGACGACATGACTATCGGGCCCTTCCGTCCCGGCATGGTGTATCAATGTAAAGGTGTGGTTACAGAGGGTGGGCGTATAGGTTCTTTCGAAACTAAAATCTCCGGCCAAAACATGGACATGCAAAATCCTGGTGCAGATAAATCGTCTTACAATGGCAGCGATACTGAGGGATTTTTAGAGGGTTACTTTAATTCCATTCCACACTATAGTTTTGGTGATTCACCACTTGATTCACCAATACCTGTAATGTGGTGGCGGTCTGTTTATGCATCTACTAACGCGTTCGCTTTCGAAAGTTTTTTAGATGAATTAGCGGTTATAGCAGAAAAAGATCCACTCGATTTTCGAAGACAACACTTGGGTGAACGATACCAATTGTTGATTGATAAGTTGGAGACGGTATCCAATTGGAAAGCACGTAAGAGAAATGAGGGCTTGCCTGCCGAAGCTTCAGCAAAGGTAGGATATGGTGTGGCGATTACGGAATGCTTTTCCAGCATTGTGGGGGAAGTAGTAAAGGTTTCAAGGGACGCCACTGGAAAAATTAAAATTGATAAAGTGTGGGCGGTGATGGATTGTGGCTGGTATGTGAACCCTGATATTATTAAGGCACAAATTGAGGGCAGTATTATTATGGCATTGGGCGCAGCTACCAAGCACGAAACGACCTTCAACGATGGAAAAGCGGTAGAGCGAAATTTTGATAGCTACAAAATGCCGCGCATTCAGGATACGCCTGAAATTGAAATTTATATTATGGACAACGAAGAAAAAGCGGGTGGCGTTGGAGAGCCGGCCTTGCCGCCTTTTACACCCGCATTGACAAACGCAATATTTGATTTGACCGGCAAGCGAATTAGAAAATTGCCTTTTAGTTTGGATGCGATCGAATAGTTTAGATTTTGAAAAAGTATTTTATTGAATATGAAGAAAGGTATTTTGTTTTTTGTTTTCAGTCTATTAATCATCACGTTTTCTTCGTTTCAAAAGAAGTCACCTTTTGATTTGAAGGCCAGTATTTCCAGAGGTCAGGAAATTTACAATATTAATTGCATCGCCTGCCATATGGAAAAAGGGGAGGGGCTTGAGGGCGTGTACCCTCCACTGGCAAAATCTGATTACCTGATGGCCGACAAGAAGCGCTCGATCATTCAGATACTCAAAGGAGTGACGGGACCCATGACAGTAAACCGAGTGGACTATGACGGTGAAATGAATGCATTTGATTTGAGCGATAGCGAGGTGAGTGATGTGTTGAACTACGTACGAAATTCTTTTGGAAATAAAGGTGGTGCGGTGTTGCCGGCTGAAGTGTTAGCTGCCAGAAAGTAAATTTCAACTGTAGCTTTTCTGCATCCATAAGAAAAAAGCGTGTGCTTTGCAGCACATTTCGAATCAAAACACTTTTATTCCATTTTTCTGGCTGCTCAATCACAACTACCTTTGCATTTTTTACAGCTACTATGGCAGACGAAAAAAGCCTCCATTTTTTAGAGGAGATTGTTGAAAAGGATTTGAAGGAAGGAAAGTACACAAGCATTGCTACGCGTTTTCCGCCTGAGCCGAATGGATATTTGCACCTGGGGCACGCAAAAAGCATTTGCCTTAATTTTGGCCTCGCTCAAAAATATGGGGGCATCACCAACCTGCGTTTTGACGATACCAACCCAAGCACAGAAGAAACAGAGTATGTAGAAAGCATTAAAGAAGATGTGCGTTGGCTTGGTTTCGCGTGGGCCAACGAGTTTTATGCATCTGATTATTTTGAGCAGCTTTATGCCTTTGCGCATCGACTGATAGATAAGGATCTTGCCTACGTGGACGATAGCAGCAGCGAAGACATGGCCACGCAAAAAGGAACGCCTACCAAACCAGGTGTAGCCAATCAATACCGCAGTCGATCGATCGAAGAGAACAGGCAGCTCTTTACTGACATGCGGGCCGGAAAATACAAAGACGGAGAAAAAGTGCTACGTGCTAAAATAGATATGGCGCACGTCAATATGCTCATGCGCGATCCGGTGATCTATCGCATCAAACATGCACATCATCACCGCACAGGCGATGCGTGGTGCATCTACCCGATGTATGATTTTGCACACGGCCAGAGCGATTCGATTGAGAAGATCACTCACAGCATTTGCACGCTCGAGTTTGTGCCCCATCGCGAGTTGTATGATTGGTGCATTCAAAAGTTGGAAATCTACCCTTCGCATCAGTATGAGTTTGCGCGCCTTAATGTGACCTATACGGTGATGAGCAAGCGAAAACTGTTGGCGCTCGTCAACGAGAAATACGTCAACGGATGGGACGATCCTCGCATGCCTACACTGAGTGGGATGCGCAGACGTGGCTATACGCCCAAGAGTATCCGCGAGTTTTGCGACAAAATAGGCGTTGCCAAACGCGAGAACCTAATTGACATTGGATTGCTCGAGTTTTGCGTGCGCGAACATTTGAATAAAATTGCTTTGCGCAGAATGGTGGTGTTCAATCCCATCAAAGTAGTGCTTACGAATTACCCCGAAGGGCAGGAAGAAATACTGACAAGCGAGAATAATCCGGAAGACCCATCCACTGGCGTGCGTGAGATGCCTTTCGGCAAAGAATTGTTGATTGAAGCGGATGACTTTATGGAGGTGCCCGCCAAAAAATATTTTAGGCTGGCACCCGGTCAGATGGTGCGGTTGAAAAGTGCGTTCATCATCAAGTGCGACACGTTTGTAAAAGATGCGAACGGCTCCATCACCGAGTTGCATTGTACCTATGTGCCCGAAAGCAGAAGTGGATCAGACACCTCTGGTCTTAGCGTGAAGGGTGTTATCCATTGGGTGAGTGCGCGCCATGCGGTGCCGGTAGAAGTGCGGCAATACGACCGACTGTTTCGAGTGGAAGACCCTGCCTTAATTGGAGAGTTGGCCGATGCACTCCATCCGGATTCAATAAAATTTACCACCGCCATGGCAGAGCCTGCGATACAATCGGCCACAAAAGCCGACCGCTTTCAATTTATGCGCACGGGCTATTTTTGTTTAGATGCTGATGCCACAGAAAAGAAGTTGATATTCAATCGCACGGTTACGCTAAAAGATATGTGGGCGAAGGAGACAGTAAAGGGAAAGTAGTTGTTTGTTTGTTGATTACCGATTACCGATTACCGATTACCCGCCTCTGACCATTGACCATAGCTCTACGGCTTACCGGTTGTTGCGTACCTTCCGATCTGCTCTTTCATACTCTTAAATGTTTCGTAAGGTGCTTTGTGTGCCAGTGAATTCACCACCCAGACGGGCACCACGCCACCGAAGTCAATTTCAATGACATACTCCACGGATAAACGTCCAGGTGCGTTCTCCTTCACTTTCCAAATTGCTTTCGACATCGGGATGCGCACTACGTCTTCTTTGGCAGGAATAAAGTTTGGTAAACTTGTGGCCGAAATGATCCACTCATCGTTTGCTTTTCTTTCTATTTTTAGTTGGATTACAAAATCACGGTTGTCAATGACTGGTGCACTTACCTCGGTATGATAAATAATTTCTTGCGGACTGACTGTTTTTAAAAGTTTTGCGCTGACGGTTCGGTATTGCCAATCGCCCAAGTGATCGATATCCAGTAACATACGCTGCAATTGGTCAGGGCTGGCCGCCAGCTCAAAGTTGGCTTTGATCATTTTATATTTTGAATTGGCAGATGCACATGTAAACACCTGAATGCTGTCTTTTTCCAGCTTCAGGGTGCAATCCACCTGCGCGGCAACGGTAAGCGAAAGGAGAACAAAGGCTACTGTGAAATATTTCATGTACACCAAACACGAACAAAACATAAAAAAGTTTCACTCCAACAGTGGTTGTTTCTGAAAATTGAGCTGCCTGTCGATTTAAGCAGCGTTTTCTGTTGGCTTGTAGAACTTGACGGCAAAAAGGAAAATCATAAAATAACAAATGATCGGCAGGAGGTAGGAGGTGGCTACACTGGTTTTGTCAGCCACATAACCCATGATAGGTGGGAACACGGCACCACCCACTACGCCCATCACGATAAAGGAAGACGCTTTCTCTCGCAAGTCGTTCAGGTTTTTCATTCCTAAACCAAAAATAGTAGGGAACATGATCGAGAAAGTGAATTGCAACCCGATCAAACAGGCAAAAGAAAGCCAGCCCATGTGCTGCGAGATCACCAGGCACATGGCGATGCTACCCAAACAAAATAGTGCGAGTAATTTATTTGGCGCAATAAATGTCATCAGGTAGGTGCCAATTATTCTTCCCAAAAGCATCATGCCCATACTTAATGAAAAGTATAATGCTGCATGTTGATCAAGCATACCGGGCATATATTTTACCGCGTAATTGATAAAGAATGCCCATGTTCCCCCCTGAGCAGCAACATTAAAAAACTGAGCGACAACCGCCCATTTAAAATGCTTGTACTGAAAAAGATCGCGATAGCTTCGCTGCGCGCCTGTTGCATTTCTGGCTTCCTGCAAGGGAGGAACTTTCGTAAACCAAAAGGCCACAGCAATAATGAAAACAGTAGCGCCAATGGCAGAGTACAACATTTTCACAGAGAACAAGTCTGCTTGAGTATTGCCCGTAAGTACGTCACCCAAAATAAAAACGCCACCTAAAATTGGTCCGATGATAGTACCTACTGCATTGAAGGTTTGAGAAAAATTTAGTCGTTGTTCGGATTTTCGCTCATCACCCAAGGCAGCGGTGAACGGATGTGCAACGGCTTCTAAAGTAGCCAGGCCACAGGCAAGGATAAACAGTGCAATTCTAAAAAATCCAAAGGATTCAGATCAGGCCGCGGGAATGAAAAGAAAAGCTCCCAACGCATATATCATGAACAGTCCGGCAGGAATGCCCATTACAAAGTAGGCACCAAAAATAGAAAACTGTACGAGACCGGATTGTGCTAAGGAAACTCCCAATACCTTTTGAAAATGCCGGTTCAGCACATCGCCCATAGAAATGGCAATGCCCCAAAGCATAAACAAGCTGGTGACGAAGATGAATGTAGGGACGTACTTGCGGTCGGTGAGTGGTATTTTTTCCATAGGCTTTGGTAAATGTGGTCAGAGTTCCCAGAAATCACAAACTATTTCAAAACCGGCTACCAGAATTGTTCAATTACTTTGGCTTCTATTCAATGAATAAAGGTGAAAATGTACGGTCTCAAGAACCTGATTTAGAGTGGGTTCGGCTAATGGCCATCTACTAAGGATATAGTCCACTTTTAACTTCCCATGCAGCTTGAATTTTTCTGAGGCCGGACTATTCGTAGCTACAATGTTTGTCGTGTACATAATTGGATTTTTCGTTTTTGTTGAATAGGGAAGAAGTGCCTGTACTGCGTTCCCGTACTCAAATTCATTGTAGCACCAGAGGATGACGATGTCCTTGTTGCGCTCCACATGATCACGAATTTGCTCGAAGTCGGCTTGCAGAGCGGAATTATTTTTGAGGTTCGCAAAGGCTGCCTTATGTTCTTCAATTACAGACGAACGTTTTTTATTAACGGGCACCCAAAAGAAAATGAGTACAAAAAATAATGTCCACTTAGCAATGCGAAACGGCCCTCTCATAAACGCAACTACCAACAATGGCAATAACATGGCTGTTTGCTTAACAAAGTAGAAAGCGTTGACCGAATAGTAGGCCATCAACGTGCCTACGAGACAAAGCGTGACAAATAAAGATCCTAGTTGAAACTTGTCTTTTGTTTTCCAAAAATTAATAAGTGTAAATGCGGATAATAACAACAAAACATAGATAGGAGTCGAATTGCTAGAAAAAAAGATAACCGCATTACGATAAACCCCTTTCAACGTTTCTAAAACAAAGTCCCAAAGATTAAATGAATACAATTTTTGAAGTTTGTGCATTTCTCCAGCAAAGGGAGGTGCTATAAAAAATCGCAAGTAGAAAACGGAGGCAATAATACCCAGCCCAAAAATAAGTAAATAGGGTATTCGTTGTCGCCAGTTTGAACCGAGTGGTACTAACGCAGCCAGCCAGAAAATAGTGGTGATGCGACAAAGCGAAAATAACAGCACAGCACCGAAATAGATCGTTACTAACAATACATTGAGTTTATCTTCCTTTTCCTTCCGATAAATAACTTCAAGCAAAAACACTAGAACAATGGAGAAAAAGAGATGCAATAATTCTGGGAAATAAGAGAATATGTAGCAGGTAAATTGTTCGGTTATCAAAAAAATACTGGCTGTCAAAAGATTTTCCTCGATAGGGTTTGGCAATAGCAAAGTGACGGCTAGAATTAATAAGGCCAGAAAAAAATGAAATCGAATAAAGAGAGAATTGGCAGAGCCAAAAAGTATTTTGAGGGATCCGTAAACTACGTTATATCCGGGCCCATACCAATTAAATTGACCAATCGGTGAAACGTCTTCTGTGATGCAACTCTCCGCCTGCAGGCTGCCAGTTTCTGCAAACAGTTGAGCTGAGCCGTAGTAAATCACCTCATCCTCGTGGGCTACAAAATAGCGATCGTCTCGAATAGCGTTAAAAAATTCCATGGTTAATGAACTCATGGTCATTGCTACAAAGGCAATCAATACCCCGATTCTGATCTTACTCTGATTTTTGAATAGTATATTTAAGGGTTTTTTCATCTCTAATGTAAATTCAAATAACGTGAATAAACAGGTATTAATTACAGGTGTTGCCGGAATGATTGGTTCACATCTTGCCGAGGAGCTATTGGCAAAAGGTTATATGGTTACTGGCATTGATGATCTGTCCTATGGAAGCCTAGAAAACCTTTCGGGGAGCATTCATCAATCCAATTTCAAATTCTATCGGGTTAGCATTTTGGACTTTGATACACTTAAAATTTTAGCGAAGGATGTCGGTGCGATTATCCATTTGGCTGCCGTCAAAAAGATCTCTGAAAAAGATGTTAGCCTTCCAACGCTCATGGTGAATACGAAGGGCACGGAAAACGTGTTAGAAGCTGCCAAGATGTGGGGTTGCAAAGTCGTTTTTGCTTCCACTTCAGATGTGTATGGGATGTCACCAGATTTGCCATTGAACGAAAATGGAGATTTGCTCATTGGTCCTAGTATGATCAAGCGGTGGAGCTATGCCGTTTCTAAATTGTATGGAGAGCAATTGGCTTTCGGCTACTATAACGATCACAAAGTACCCGTGGTGGTGATACGGTATTTTGGTGGGTTTAGCCCTCGTTCGAATTTCGCCTGGAGTGGAGGTCATGTGCCCATATTTATCCGCGCCATTTTAAATGATGAAGAGGTCATCGTTCATGGAGACGGCACACAAACCAGATCGATGGGATTTGTGACCGACCTCGTGAACGGAACGATCCTGGCATTGGAAAACGAAAAAGCCATTGGGGAGCTTATTAATATTGGGAATGACGAGGAACTTTCCGTTATCGATACGGCTAAGCTGATTCATGAAATTGCCAACACCGGAAAAAAACTAAAGATAAAATTTGTTCCGATGAGCGAGGTATTTGGAAAATACAAAGACATCCAACGAAGAATACCCGACCTGCAAAAGGCCAAAACTATTTTGGGTTACGCTCCCAAAGTGAAATTGCGTGATGCTATTCGAGTAACATTGGACGAAATCAACAAAGTGAAATGATTTTTTTTCTTGTTCCGGTATTTAACGAGGAAAAAAACATTCCTAACCTCTATCGCGAATTGAGTGAACTTACCTTGGCCGAAGAGTTCTATTTTGTTTTTTCGGACGATGGCTCTAGCGATTCGTCTAAACAAATTATTCGGGAATTGTTTCCAGCTAGCCAGATTATGATTTTAGTGATGGTGTTAATCGAGGACCTGGTGCCGCTTTTAATGCCGGGTTTGAATGGATTTTGCAGCAAACCAAATCTTCTGACGACCGTATTGTTACGCTAGAAGCGGACTGCACCTCGGATTTATCCATTCTCCCGGTCATGCTCGCACTTAACAAAATGGATTACGATTTGGTATTGGCTTCTGTTTATGCACAGGGTGGCGGCTTTGATCAGACTTCCTTCTATCGAAAATTCACTTCTGCCGTTGCTAATTTTTTGTTCCGTTTCTTATTTGACGTGCAGGTTCTCACGTTGAGTTCTTTTTATCGGGTTTACGCTGTTGGTTTATTAAAGAAAGTAAAAGCGAAACACCCAGTCTTGATCAAAGAAACAGGGTTCATTTGCATGCTGGAAATTCTAGTGAAGAGTTTAAAGTGTGAAGCCAAGGTCATAGAAGTGCCTATGAAACTGCATTCTTCCAAGAGACAAGGTCAATCAAAGATGAAGGTTTTCAAAACAACTCTCCAATACTTTAAATTCCTTTTTAAAAATCGCGACTAGCGTTAACGAGACAACACGGGCTTCCCCTTTTCGTCTGCCACGATCAAGAAGTTTTCATAAAGTGTATTTAGTTCTTCGCCTTCGAAGTGATAACCCAGCAACTCGGCTCGATGTTTTAAAGCCGCGCGACCGCTACGAGCGGTAAGCAGGATCGAAGAATTCGGAACCCCTACGTCCGCTGGATTGATGATCTCATAGTTCTCGGCATGTTTCAAGAAACCGTCTTGATGAATTCCAGAAGAGTGAGAGAAGGCATTCTTTCCAACGATCGCTTTGTTCGGTTGCACTGGCATGTGCATCATTTCGCGCACCATCTGACTTATTTCAAAAATCCGTTCGGACTTGATGTTGGTATATAGATCTAGATCTTTATGCACTTGCAAAATCATGGCCACTTCTTCTAAAGAAGTATTGCCGGCCCGCTCACCAATTCCGTTAATCGTGACTTCTGCCTGTCTGGCACCGTTCGTTAAACCCGCAATAGTATTAGCGGTTGCCAGCCCTAAATCATTGTGGCAATGAACAGAGATGACAGTTTTGTCTATGTTCTTTACATTTTCAAATAGATACTGAATACGTTTCCCATACAAATGCGGCAAGCAGTACCCGGTAGTGTCTGGAATATTTACAACATCAGCTCCTGCCGCAATCACAGCCTCGGTCAGTTGAGCTAAAAAGGCCAGATCAGCACGACCCGCGTCTTCGGCAAAAAATTCGACTTCATATCCTTTTGCTTTAGCATACTTCACGGCCCACACGCCTTGCTCCAGCACTTGCTCGCGCGATGATTTGAATTTGTGTTTGATATGCACATCACTTGAACCAATACCCGTGTGAATGCGTCCATGCTTGGCATGATGCAGCGCTTCGGCAGCTACATCGATATCATCTTTTTTCGAGCGAGTCAGTCCGCAAACAGTAACATTCTTCACTGCCTTCGAAATTTCCACAACAGAAAGAAAATCCCCCGGACTCGAAATTGGAAAGCCTGCTTCTATCACATCCACACCCAATGCTTCCAATTCTTTCGCAATAATTACTTTCTCGTCAGTCTTTAGTTGACAACCGGGCACTTGTTCGCCATCGCGAAGAGTGGTGTCGAATATTTGGATTTTGTGGCTCATAAATTAGAATTTAGAATATTAAACAGCTTGAGCGCTTGTCACGTTCTCAAGTTTTTCAACTACTAAACTTCCCATATTGCTTGTGTTTAAAATTTTATTTTTATCGGTATGCGAATCGGCAATATCTGTTGTGCGATAGCCAGCTTTCAGTGTTTGCTCTACTGCTTTGATAATAGTTTCTGATTCTTCCTTTAGTCCGAAAGAAATATCCAGCATTAAGGCAACAGATAAAACTGAGGCGAGTGGATTTGCTATTCCTTTGCCTGTGATATCATGGGCACTTCCGTGGATGGGCTCGTACAAGCCAACGGTGTCCCCAACCGATGCAGACGCCAACATCCCCATCGAGCCGGCAATCTGAGAAGCCTCATCTGTTAGTATGTCTCCAAAAAGATTTCCAGTTACAACTACATCAAAACTTCTTGGGTTTTGAATGAGCTTCATGGCGGCCGAATCTACAAACTGATGTTCCAATTCAACATCCGGATACTGTTTACCTATTTCAGTAACGACTTGCCTCCATAGGCGTGAACTCTCCAATACGTTCGCCTTGTCTACAGAGGTCACTTTCTTTTTGCGGGTGCGTGCTGCCTGGAAAGCTTTGTGGGCAATGCGCTCTACTTCATATCGGTGATAGATCATTAGATCAAAGGCGGTGTTTCCATCATCCTTTCTTCCCTTCTCTCCGAAATAAACATCACCTGTTAATTCACGGAAGAAAAGTATATCAGAGCCTTTCAATATTTCCGCTTTGATACTAGAGGCCTCCAACAACTCATCAAACAATTTGATTGGACGAAGATTGGCATAAAGGCCAAGTTCTTTACGCATTTTCAATAAGCCTTGCTCCGGTCGTACTTTTAATGTTGGGTCGTTGTCGTATTTTGGATGACCGACCGCACCAAACAAAATCGCGTCACAATTCTTCAGTTTTGCAAGTGTTTCGTCCGGCAGCGGATTGCCACTAGCTTCAATCGCATCGTGACCAATTTGTGCTTCATCAAATTCAAATTGATGATCGAACAACTCGGCTATTTTTTCCAATACCTTTTTTCCTTCGGTTGTAACTTCTTTGCCGATACCGTCTCCGGGAAGGACTACTATCTTTTTTGTCATTCTGCTTACTTCTTAATTTTGTGTAATCTATAACGGGGCTACAAGCTGCAAGCCTCAAGCTACAGGCAGAGCAGCGTGTGGCTTGAGGCTTGTGGCCTGAAGCCTATGTATTCGCTACATCAAATTCCCTAATCTCTTTATTCAAACTCAACAAGTAATCGATATCATCATACCCGTTGATCATACAGGTTTTTTTATACTTGTTGATCTCAAAGCTTTCCTTCACTGCTCCTATTTGTAAAATTTGATTTTCTAAGTCGACTACAATTTCTGTGGAGGGATTTTCCTCAACCGCTTGTAGTACTTGCTTTAAAAATTGGTCAGAAACTACAATCGGGAGCAATCCATTATTCAAGGCATTGTTCTTAAAGATGTCGGCAAAGAAGCTGGACACTACCACCCGAAACCCATAGTCATAAATGCCAAAGTTTTTGCCGGCTACTAATATCTTTCCGGTGTATTTACTGTCGTTCAACACGAAATCTTGCACGGGTTTATTTTCAGCATTATACCGCCAATCGCGAAAGAGGTTATCACCAAAGCCTTCACGGGTAGTTGCTTTTAAAAAACGTGCAGGGATAATCTGATCCGTGTCAATGTTTTCGTTGGGCAGTGGAACTGCGGTTGTTTTTAATGTTGTGAATTTATCTTTACTCATTTCTTTTTCGTTGTTAGTTGTTCGTTGTTGGTTATTCGCGACTAACGATCAACCAAAAATGAACATCGATTATACAAACTCGCTTACATCGGTCACTCTCCCGGTAATCGCGGCAGCGGCTGCACTCAACGGACTCGCTAAAAATGTTCTTGACTTCGGGCCTTGTCGTCCTTCAAAGTTTCTGTTTGACGTGCTAATGCAATACTTACCAGCAGGGACTTTGTCTTCGTTCATCCCTAAACATGCTGAACAACCGGGACTTCGTAGCTCAAAACCTGCTGCCTCAAATATTTTATCAAGTCCTTCTCTCCGTGCTTGATCTTCTACCTGTTTCGAACCGGGTACTACCCAAACCTCTACGTTAGAAGCTTTGGTTTTCCCTTTTACCATATCGGCCACAAGGCGTAGATCTTCAATGCGGGCATTGGTACAACTTCCGATGAATACATAATCAATGGCCTTACCGAGCAATGAGGAACCTGGCTCAAGCCCCATATATTCTAATGATTTGGTAAATGAATGTTGTTCGCTGATTTCTTTTAGTTCTGCAACGATAGGAATTCGATCCGTTACTTTCATACCCATACCCGGATTTGTTCCATAAGTAATCATAGGACCGATATCAGCGGCATCAAATGTTAAAACAGAATCATAGGTTGCCCCCTCATCTGTTTTTAATTTTTTCCATTCTTCTACTTTACGATCGAACGCTTCACCCTGCGGAGCAAACTTTCTTCCTCTGATGTAATTGAAAGTGGTTTCATCTGGAGCAATTAATCCACCACGTGCGCCCATCTCAATGCTCATGTTGCAAATCGTCATGCGTGCTTCCATGGAAAGATTTGTGATTGCATCTCCTGCATACTCCACAAAAAAGCCAGTGGCACCACTGGCTGATATCTTTGCGATGATGTATAAAATGATATCCTTGCTCACCACACCCTTGCCTAATTTTCCGTTGATTTCGATCTTCATCGTCTTGGGCTTGTATTGCAAAATACACTGAGTGGCCAAGACCTGCTCTACTTCGCTGGTACCAATTCCAAAAGCAATATTTCCAAACGCTCCGTGTGTGGAAGTATGACTATCTCCGCAGACAATGGTCATTCCGGGTTGTGTCAATCCTAGTTCCGGGCCAATAATATGAACGATGCCCTGGTAGGCATGGCCTAAATCATACAATTCAACGCCAAACTCTTTACAATTTTTGCGAAGCGTTTCTACTTGGTGTCTCGACAATGCTTCTTTGATGGGAAGATGCTGATCCTTCGTAGGTACATTATGATCGGCTGTGGCTGTTGTGCGCGAAGTATTGAAAACTTGTATGCCCCGTTTTTTCAAGCCGTCAAAAGCTTGTGGACTAGTTACCTCATGTATAAAATGGCGATCGATAAACAGCGCATCGGGATAGCCTTCTGCTCGTTTCACCACATGGCTGTCCCAAATTTTTTCAAAAATTGTTTTTGGTTTTAATTGGCTCATTTCTCTATTCAACAACTGTTAGTTTGGCGCAATGCCTTTAAAATGCAATCGCCCCGTCATCATTTTCATGATTAACGGGGCGATTGATTTGATATTAAAATATCGTTACGAAGATGAGAATTTTTCTACGACTTGTAATTCAAATCAGCAGAAAAATTTACTCGCTTACGAGTGTTAGTTGATGATTACATCAGCAGCGATTCCGATGTGATGGTGACTTTCAATGCTTTGGATATGATGCAATTTTCCTTGGATGGAAAGATGAATGCCGGTGATATCTAGTCCTTCCATATTTAATGTCGCTACAGTATCTAGTGAGGTTGGGGGAGTACCCGCTTGTGTAAGTACTGCGCTCACGGCCATGGTAAAGCAACCTGCATGTGCTGCGGCTAACAGTTCCTCTGGATTGGTGCCAACTCCATCTTCAAATCGGGTTTTGAAGGAATACTGCGTATTGTTTAGTACAGTACTTTGTGAGGAGACGCTTCCCTTTCCCGTTTTCAAATCTCCTTCCCAGTGTGCGGATGCTGTGCGTTTCATATTTTGTTTGTTTTTATTTATTCAATTTTTTTGAATCCAATTTTTACCACCAAGTCAACGGCAAATTCAATTCGTTGACTGAATCGATCACCAGATCCGGTTTATAGGCATAGCGAGAAAGAGCATCGCGTTTTGTAATGCCACTGCACACCACCGCGAATATCCGTATCCATCGTGTCGCCAATAATAGTAGTCTCGGCTGTTTCCAATCCGAGGGCTTTGCGGGCAGAGCGCATCATTACAGGACTAGGTTTACCTACTACAAATGCTCTTACGCCCGTAGCTTCTTCAATCATCGCGCTCGTAGCAGCAATACCTAAATTGTCCCAGCCTTTTTTCTTAGGTGATGGATCGCGATTGGTGATCACGAATTTTGCTCCAGCCAAAACCATGTCAACTGCTTTCTGCACCATTTCCAACGTAAAGTTTCTACCTTCTCCCAGCACCACAAAATCCGGATCGGAATTCACCAGGGTAATACCATTTTCATGTAAGCTGGAGATCAATCCACCCTCGCCCAAAACATAGGCGGTGCCTCCGGGAATTTGACTGGCTAAAAATTTTCCAGTTGCCATCGCGCTGGTGTAAACGTGATCTTCGCTCACTTTAATTCCCAACTTCTCTAATTTGCGTACCGCATCCACTCTGGTGCGCTGGCTGTTGTTCGTCATGAACATGAATGGAATCTTTTGCTCCAGCAGTCTAGCGATAAATTTATCGGCTCCGGGTATTGAAGCATCACCGCTATAAATTACCCCGTCCATATCAATTAATAATCCTTGTGCCATCCGATTTTAATAAACCCCAAGGTAACGATTACAGAACGTATAATAAAGTTAGGTAGATTAAGCTTTTATGATGTAACTAAAATATAGTTACATTTGTTTATGAGTAAGTTTCAAAAAGCCTTAGATAGGCTTAAAAGTAAGCCAAGAGACTTTACATGGAGAGAATTACAAGCAATCATGTCCCATTTTGGATATCAAGAATTGAGAGGCGGTGGATCAAGAAGAAAATTCATGAACCCTAAAACCAGGATTTCTGTAAGCCTGCATGAGCCTCACCCCAAGCCGATTTTAAAGATGTACGTAGTTGAATTGATCATTGAACATTTAAAAGAAGAAGGATTACTATGAAAAATGTTTTAGTACATAATGGATATACAGGCTCTGTTGAGTTCAGTGATGAAGATGAAATCTTCTTCGGAAAAATAGTTGGTATCAGAGATTTGGTAACATTCGAAGCTGACTCTGTAGCTAGATTGAAAAAAGCATTTAGAGATGCTGTGGAAGACTACATAGCTACCTGCAAGGAACTTGGAAAAGATCCAGATAAAGAATACAAAGGGAGTTTCAATGTAAGGCTTAAGCCGAAAATTCACCGACTTGCAGCTATTAAATCTGCTAGTTTAAAAATGTCTTTAAATCAGTTTGTTGAAAAGGTACTCGAAAAGGAGATTGCTGGAGATCATCAGTAGATATTAAATTCTCTGCTCAACAATCTTTCTAAACAATGCGATTTCTAATTCGTGAAAGATTCTCTTCTTGTCATTCTTAAAATGGTAGTTAGACGAAAGTTTTACAATTACCGTATTGGATTTTGGATCGATGTAAATAAACTGATCATAAATTCCTTGAGCATCAAATTCACCCTTGCTTCCCACAGGTATCCACCATTGAAAGCCATATCCATCAGCAAGTGCAGCATTGACTCTTTTTCCCGGCATCACATGAGGTGCATCGGGAGTAATGGATGCTAACACCCATTCTCTGGGAACAATTTGCCGGCCCTGCCACTTACCAGTGTCAAGAAATAGCTGTCCCAGCTTTGCGTAATCTCTCGCTGTAGCGTTCAAGCCACCCAAGGCGAACTCCATCCCCGCTTTGTCAACGATCCAATAAGCTTCTGATTCTGCTCCAATGGAAGACCAAAGTTTTTCCTTCATGTATTGTGTAATTGGCTGGCCAGTTGCCTTCACCAGAATCATGCCCAGTACTTGTGTATCAATACTCACGTAGTGATTATATGTGCCTGGTGTTCGCTCTCTTTTTAATGTTTTGGCAAAATCGGCCATCGGCATGCCCAATGCAAAGTACCTTCCCATTACATTGATATCAGAATTGAAATCGCCATAATCTTCATTGAAGCCAACGCCCGAAGACATTTGAAGTAGATCTTTAATTCGCACCTTATCGTAACCAGTTCCTGCAAAATCAGGTAGGTAATCCGTTACCGTTTGCTCAATACTTTTTATCTTTCCTTCGCCAATGGCAATTCCTAGCAAAGCAGAAACCACCGACTTAGACATGGACCAGGAAATATGATGATCGTCAACTTTGAATCCATTGGAATAAGATTCGTAACGAACTGTGTCGTTTTGAATGACAATCAAAGCATCCGTCAGCGTAAAATCAAGAAATGCATTGGTATCTACAGTTGAGTCATTGACCTGAAAGGAAGTAGGCAATGAATAAGGCTTTGAGCTCATTGGAAAAATATCAGAGCGATCTGGCTTGGGGACAGTAGTAGTAGGAAAGATATTTTTTACTCCTCGAAAGTTTTCAGAGATGTTACCTTTATCGAAAAAGGTAAGGACCTTATATAGCTGATAGGTTTCTTGCCGATAGAACAAAAGAATGATGATGGCAGCTAACCCAACTAGTGCTGCAAAACCAAGGAGAATCTTTCGAAAGAGTTTCATATCTAGAAGAATTAGAACCCCAAGATATGCAATTAGGAAGACATTTGAAGCAGACTCTTCTACACCAAATACTCGAACAGGTTCTCGTTCTGATTGACGAGTGTATAGTTCAGTTTGTGGCTGTTCATCCTCTCAATCAGAAAATCAAAATCTTCTTTAGATTTCACTTCAATTCCAATTAAGGCTGGGCCCGTTTCTTTGTTATGTTTTTGAATGAACTCAAATCGTACAATGTCATCGTTTGGGCCGAGGATATGATTGACAAATTCTTTCAATGCGCCCGGGCGCTGTGCAAAGCGCACGATAAAATAATGCTTCAAACCTTCATAGAGTAGTGATCGCTCCTTAATCTCCTGCATTCGGTCGATGTCGTTATTGCCCCCACTTAGAATGCAGACTACTTTTTTTCCTTTGATTTTATCTGCGTATTGATCTAAGGCTGCGATGGACAACGCTCCCGCTGGTTCCGCAACAATAGCATCTTCATTGTAGAGTTGAAGAATAGTGGAACTCACTTTTCCCTCTGGCACCAGCAGCATATCTGCCAAAGCATCTTTACAAATCTCAAAATTGCGGTCACCTACTCGTTTTACCGAGGCACCGTCAACAAATCGTTGAATAGAAACTAAGATTACCGGCTTGCCCGCTTCCAAGGCCTCTTTCATAGACGGTGCGCCCTGAGGCTCTACCCCAATCATTTTTATTTGAGGAGCGTAGGTCGCAAAATAACTGCCCATACCTGCGGATAAACCACCACCACCCACGGGGACAAATACATAATCTATATTGGATTGTTCCTCTAAAATTTCTTTTGCGACAGTTCCCTGTCCCTCAATCACCTTTTCATGATCGAACGGTGGTATGAAGACACTGTTATTTTGCTTCGTAAATTCCAAAGCGTGAGCCTGGCAATCATCAAACGTATCTCCCACCAATACGATTTCAATATTGCTACCACCAAACATTTTCACCTGATTGATTTTTTGCTTAGGCGTGATAGCAGGCATGTAGATTACTCCCTTTATGTCTAGTAGTTTACATGAGAAGGCAACTCCTTGGGCGTGATTGCCAGCGCTAGCGCAAACAACGCCACGTTGCCGTTCTGCCTCGTTCAAACTTTGAATCAAATTATAAGCCCCTCGAATTTTATAGGACCGAACCACTTGCAAATCTTCACGCTTCAAGTACACTTCGCAGCCAAACTTCTCTGACAATTTGCGATGAAACTGCAAAGGAGTTTTGAGCACTACGTTTTTGAGAACGAGGTGCGCGCGGTTAATGTCGATTTGTTGGTTTAAGACTGAGATCATTCGTTGGTCGTTGATCGTTGACCGTTGTTGGCTAGTAGATGTGTTTGGCACCGAATAACCAACAACGACTTACGAACAACCATTTTAGTTAATCATGCTCGCTTCTACTTTATTTTTCTCTGGTCGCAAGGCACGTACTGCAGCACCCGCTTGCCAGAGTTCACTTTCACGAACTTCCTTCAATTCTTCTGCGAGCTTCTCGCGATAGTCTGGTTTGCTACAAGTGTCGATCGTGCGTTTTGCTTCTGCTCCACTCGCTACGCTTTCATACAACTCTTTGAAAACCGGGAGTGTAGCTGCTTTGAATTTCTTTTTCCAATCTAAAGCACCTCGTTGAGCCGTTGTTGAGCAATTGGCATACATCCAGTCCATTCCATTTTCGGCAACCAATGGCATTAAACTTTGGGTCAACTCCTCTACTGTTTCATTGAATGCTTCTGAAGGAGTATGACCTTTTGAACGCAACACTTCATATTGCGCTTCGAAGATTCCTGCAATTGCGCCCATCAGCGTGCCACGCTCTCCAGTCAAATCTGAATACACTTCTTTCTTAAAATCAGTTTCGAAGAGATAACCGGCACCCACACCTATACCTAATGCAATTGCTTTATCAGTTGCCTTTCCGGTCGCATCTTGAAATACCGCATAGCTCGCGTTGATGCCTTTGCCTTGCAAAAATAATCTACGCACAGAAGTACCAGATCCTTTTGGTGCCGCCAAAATAACATCCACATCTGTTGGTGGAACAATACCAGTTTGCTCTTTAAACGTAATGCCAAATCCGTGAGAAAAATATAGAGTCTTACCTGTCGTTAGAAATGGCTTCAGCGTAGGCCACGCAGCAATTTGTCCTGCATCGGATAACAAAAATTGAATGATGGTGCCGCGCTCGGCTGCCTCGTTGATGTCAAATAGAGTTTCACCGGGAATCCAACCATGGCTCACGGCTTTGTCCCATGTTTTAGATCCTTTGCGCTGGCCAACAATTACGTTGAATCCATTGTCGCGTAAGTTCAATGCTTGTGCAGGACCTTGGACACCATATCCAATGATAGCGATTGTTTCGTTTTTTAAAAGTGCCAATGCTTTTTCTTTTGGAAAATCCTCACGTGTTACTACTTCCTCTAGGGTGCCTCCGAAATTAATCTTTGCCATTTTTATTTGTTTTTAGTTGTTTATAAATCGTTGTTAGTTATTCGTTGTTTGCTAATATTACGCAGAGTGCGAACAACGAACGACCATTCTCAGTCTACATCCACGATGCGTTCACTTAACTCAAAATCGACCTGACTTCCCTCTTGCGAACGCACCATCTCTACTTCAATTAATTTCTCCAATTGAGTAGAAACCTTCTCTATCATATCGGGAGTAGTATGTAGTAGCATAATCACGCCTCCTTTGCGAAAATCATTTTCATTCTCGTGTGCCATTAATTTCTTGATTCGCACCTGTCTGCGGTTGAGGATATTAATGATCCTGTTCAACACAGAAAAATTATTGTCGGCCGCTACTTCTAAGGTAAAATCTTGTTTCATAGTCATACTTGTATTGAGTACCTAGATTTGAGATGTGAGACTTCTCACGGCTCATATCTCACTTCTCATGTCTTGCTCGGTACTTCCAAAATTACATCTCCCACGCCTGCTCCGGCAGGTACCATTGGAAACACATTGTCCTCTTTTCCAACTACTGCTTCTAAAAAATAAGAAGTCTTCGAATCCAGCATTTCTTGTATGGCGGCTTCCAGTTCTTCCCTTTTACTCACTTTCCTTGCAGTGATGTTGTAAGCTTCAGCGATCTTAATAAAATCCGGATTATCCATTTCTGTGAACGAATATCTTTTAGCGTGAAACAACTGTTGCCATTGGCGCACCATACCCAGAAAATTATTATTCAGCACTAAAATCTTTACAGGAATTTTATACTGCATGATCGTTCCTAATTCTTGTACGGTCATCTGATAGCCGCCATCACCAATCACGGCTACTACTTGCTTGTGTGGCATTGCTAATTTTGCTCCCATGGCAGCCGGAAGAGCAAACCCCATCGTGCCAGCTCCACCTGATGTTACGTTAGTGCGAGGATTTTTGAATTTATAATAGCGTGATGTTACCATTTGATGTTGCCCGACATCGGTCACAACAATTGCTTCTCCGTTTGTTTTCTTTGACAGGCAATTGATCACTTCTGCCATCATCAATTCATTGCATGTCGGAGCGAACTCATTCTTGATGACTTTTTCATATTCTATTGTGTCCATTGCATGAAAAGTAGAAATCCACTCAGTGTGTTTCTTCTCTTCACATTTTTCAATCAATGCAGACAAGGCTTCTTTGGCATCGGCTAAAACAAACGCATCCGTTTTTATGATTTTATTAATCTCTGCTTTGTCAATGTCGATATGAATGATCTTCGCTTGTTTAGCGTACTTGCTCACATTGCCGGTAACACGATCATCAAAGCGCATTCCCAATCCAATCAATACATCACGCCAACATAGTTTGGATGATCTTGTGGGAAAGCGCCTAGTCCCAACAAAGTAGAGGCAACGGGTATTCCGGTTTTTTCAGAAAAGGCAATCAGTTCTTTTGTTGCACCCGAAAGCAATACGCCTTGTCCGGCCAAAATATAAGGACGCTTCGCTTGATTGATCAAAGCAGCCGCAGCTTCTACTTGCGTTTCTTGTAAACCCGGTTTCGGCTTATACGTTCTGATAAAATCACATTTTTCATATTTCTCTTCTGGAAACAATTCATTCTGCGCGTTCTTGGTGATATCAACCAGCACAGGTCCTGGTCTTCCTGTTTTTGCAATGTAAAATGCTTTGGCAATAGCTGGGGCAATATCTTTTGCTTCCGTTACCTGAACATTCCATTTTGTAACCGGGATGGTTGTGTTTAAAACGTCTATTTCCTGAAATGCATCTGTGCCCAAAAGGTGCGCGAAAACTTGTCCGGTAATACACACAACAGGTGTGGAGTCAATCAATGCATCTGCTAAACCCGTAATTAAATTAGTGGCACCTGGACCAGAAGTTGCAAGTGCTACACCTACTTTGCCAGACACACGTGCATATCCTTGCGCAGCATGAATAGCGCCTTGTTCATGACGTACTAAGATGTGATTTAACTGATCGGCATAATCATACAGTGCGTCATACACTGGCATGATTGCTCCACCTGGATAACCGAATATAACGTCTACTCCTTCCGCCACCAGGCAGCGCAACAGAATTTCAGCGCCTTTTATCTCTTTAGTAGGTTTCGCTACTTCTCTCTCCTTAGTCTTCGTCAGTAACGCATCCATCAGCAGCTGTTTTTACTTGTTTCGCATATTTATGTAGTACACCGCTCGTCACACGAAGTGTGGGAGCTTTGTGATGCGACCGTCTGATCGCAATTGTTTTGTCATCGACCAATAAATTGATTTGATGCTTTTTGATATCTATCTCAATCCAATCTCCATCTTCCACTAAACCGATCAACCCTCCATCAAAAGACTCAGGAGTAATGTGTCCAATGACAAAACCGTGCGAACCTCCCGAAAATCTTCCATCGGTAATCAAGGCAACGGATTTACCCAAGCCAGAACCCATGATCAGACTTGTTGGTTTCAACATCTCAGGCATGCCCGGTGCTCCTTTTGGCCCCACATTGCGAATGACCACTACATCGCCTTCTTTTATTCTACCTGTTCTCACTCCGTCCACCACATCAAATTCACCATTAAACACACGTGCAGTTCCTTTAAATCTTTCTCCTTCCTTGCCGGTGATTTTTGCCACTGATCCTTTTTCTGCCAGATTGCCATACAAAATTTGGATGTGTCCGGTAGCCTTTAAAGGTTTTTCCAATGGAACAATCACATCCTGCTTTTCGAAATCGAGATCATTGGCGTTAGCAACGTTTTCAGCAAGGGTCTTTCCGGTTACTGTGATGCAGTCACCATGCATGATTCCTTTTTGAATCAAATATTTTATCACCGAAGGTACACCACCGATTTTGTGCAATGCTTCCATTAAATATTTTCCGCTCGGTTTTAAATCTGCAATCAGCGGAGTTTTGTCAGAAATACGTTGAAAATCTTCTTGCGTGATTTTAATGCCGACACATTTTGCCATGGCAATTAAATGCAAGACCGCATTGGTTGATCCACCTAACGCCATTACAATGGTGATCGCATTTTCAAATGCTTTAAATGTCATGATATCGCGTGGCTTCAAATCTTTTTCAAGAAGAATTCGGATAGCCCTGCCTGCTTCTATACATTCTGCCGACTTTTCTTTGCTTAATGCAGGATTCGAAGATGAATACGGCAGTGCCATGCCCAGTGCTTCAATAGCCGAGGCCATTGTATTGGCTGTATACATACCACCACATGCTCCTGCGCCAGGACAAGAATTTTGGATAATACCTTTGTAATCGTCCTCCGAGAGTTTGCCTTGCATTTTTTCGCCAAGGGCTTCAAATGAAGAAATGATATTTAATTCCTTTCCTTTATAGTGGCCACCAGCAATTGTACCACCGTATACCATTATAGACGGGCGATTTAATCTACCCATGGCCATGACTGAGCCCGGCATATTTTTATCGCAACCCACAACAGCAATGACTCCATCGTAATGTTGTGCACCACAAACGGTCTCAATAGAATCTGCGATTACTTCTCGGCTGACTAATGAGTAGCGCATGCCTTCAGTTCCGTTGGCAATTCCGTCACTCACCCCAATAGTATGAAAGATTAAGCCCACCAGATCCTGAGCCCATACGGCAGTTTTTACCTCTTGCGCCAGCGCATTTAGATGCATGTTGCAAGTGTTGCCATCGTAGCCTGTACTTACAATACCTACTTGTCCTTTTTTTAAATCTTGCTCTGTCAAACCAATTCCATACAACATCGCCTGCGAGGCAGGAAGCGTGGGGTCTTGGGTGATGGTGCGACTGTATTTGTTTAATTCGTTAATCACTTTGCTAAATAATTTTAAGGCTCATTATTACAGTTACCAGTTGCAGGTTGCCAGTTACTGGGAACCGAGAACCGGAAACCATTAAACTATTACATACGAGTAACTCTTATCTAACACAATATTGCGATAGGTCTCCTGAATCAAGGCGCCCATGGAATCTTTCCACAGTTTGGCTACGGGTTGTCCTTCTACAGATTCAATGGCAACAATTTCGTTCATCGTGCTGCAGAAAAATGCGCTATCGACTTCAAATAAATCTTCCGGCTTAAAGTATTTTTCTTCTACCGGCAAATCCAACTCTTTACAAATATCAATGACTGTTTTACGAGTGATTCCTGGAAGAATACTTTTGGCGGGTGGTGTGTAGACCACTCCATCTTTCTCGTAAAAGAAATTGGCACCCGGGCCTTCCGCCACAAAACCACTGAGGTCTAGTAAAAGGCCATTATCAAAACCACGTCTTCTCGCTTCGGTAGTCGCTAAGATTGAGTTCACATACAATCCACAAACTTTAGCTTCTACGGTAACAGCTTTGGGATTGGGACGCTGGAAAGAGGAGATACAAATTCGCTTCTGCTTCAAGTTGGGATGCTGTTCGCATGCCCAGGCTGTGATCATCAATGAAACATCAGAAGGTGCGGTGAGTTCCATATTAGGCCCACAGAAAACCAGTGGACGGATATAGGCGTTGGAAAGATTATTCTTTTCCAGTACCTGGTAGGTAAGTTGGATAAGTTCTTCTACGCTGTAGGTAAAAGGAATTCCCATTAAGTCACAACTGCGCTGCAAGCGTTCAAAGTGAGCACGCGGCTTAAATACTTTTATCCCATTTACGGTCTCATAAGAGCGGATGCCTTCGAACACGCCATAGCCATAGTGCAAAGTCTGACCAAATAGATCCATTTTGGCTTCGCTCGCCTTAACAAATTTTCCATCTATAAAAAGAATGGTTTCATCGTTGTAGTACTCTATCATGTTAGAACAATCGTTAGTTTGTTGTAGTTACCATAAAATAAAACCGCCCCGATTTTGTCGGGGCGGTTGAAAATTTCTTTTACAAAATCGTCACTGCCCCGGTTTTCGGAGAATAATGACGTTAATGAGCACAAGGCTATTATTCATCAAATTGTTGAGTCGATAAGTAGCCGTTTTTTTCATTTGCTTTGTTTTGCCGTAGTGCAAGATGGCAAAATTTCCTGATGACAATCAATGAAAGGACAAGAAAAAGTTTCGAAAACTCCGATAACGAATGTTAGGTAGAGCTTCGATTCAATCATAATGAGGCAGTTAACTGAGGTCTTTTGTCCAATCTTCCAAAACGATTCCGGCTATTCGTTTGAAGTGGTCGATGTTGTTCGTCACCATCGTCAAATTATGAGTCACGGCTGTGGCTCCAATTAAAATATCAAAGTCGTCAATGGGTGAACCTTCCTTTCTCAGGCGAGCCTTTTCAATGGCATATAAATCGAGTGAATGAAAAATCGGAATGATTTTCACCCCAGTTAGGAAATCGTCCAGTGCTTTTTGATTCTTTTCTTTGTGCTCACTATTTGCAACGCCAAATTTCAGCTCGGCCAACGTTATCTCCGAGATGAAACAGTTGTCAGGGTCCGCCATTTTAAATTTCTCTTTGAGATTGAATTTGCCCCGTATGTAGTAGATGCAAATGTTAGTATCAATGAGATACCTTTTCAAAACTGTTCAATTTGACGATTAAACACCCGGCTTCTACGAATATCATTGACGATTTGCTCATCCGATTGGTTTGACTGCCAAGCTCCAAATGCTTCATAAAAAGAATTCTTCCTATCTGAGATGTCAGTTTTCACAGAAAGAGTCAGCTTAGAAATAAGGTCTAGCTTATTACTTGGGCTTAGATTATCGAGCAGACGTAAGTAACCGTCAATAAGGGTTGTATCGATATCTATCGCTTTCATACTCATTCTTAATTTCGACAGTAAATATAATAAAATTGAAACTATGCTTTGAACCACGAATTCAATGCCGGAGCTACGACCCCAGATACTCCACAATCCCGTCTCGTATCGCTGTAAAAGTCTTCACCAATGTCTCTTCATTTTCTTCCAGCAGCGTAACCCGAAAGCCTTGCAACTCTGAGCAAAATGAAGAGATCGGCACTACGCAAATTCCCTTCGCGCCAAGCAAGTAGTAAACAAAGCGCTTATCGTTTGGTATTTCATGAGCGGTCCATGCCTCTACCAACGCTCGTATTTTTGAATCTTGAATATGGATTTTTTGATTTGATTTTAACGTGCCTTCTCTAAAAATAATAGTGTTGTAAAAAGCTCCAAAGGTTTCGTTGAACGTGAGTTGTGGCACTGTCTTAAAAATATCAGAAATGATTTTGCTGCGTTTTCCAATCTTCCGATTCGTTTCTTCCCGATATGCTTTGAAGCGCGAGTCTCCCAGAATTTTAGGAATCGCCAACTGTGGTAACTTAGTAGAGCAGACTTCTATCATCTTGGCATTGTCGATTGCCTGACAAAGTCTGTTGAAGTCAGCATCTTTGCCACGGTTATAATATTCCATCCAACCACAGCGTGCGCCAGGCCATGGCAACTCTTTTGATATTCCATTCATAGCAATGCCAGGCACATCTTCAATTACTTCCGACAATGCATATGCTCGTGCTCCATTATAAGTGATGTTGATATAGATTTCATCACAAATTAAAAAGAGGTTGAACTCCTTCGCTATTGCTACAATTCGTTTTAATGTTTCCAACGGATACACCATGCCCGTTGGGTTATCCGGATTGATAATGAGGATACCCACTACATTCGGGTTATACTTCACCTTATTAAAGAGATCATCTAAATCAGGATACCATTTGTTATTTGGATCAAGTGTGTAAGTTAATGGCTCATTACTGGCGTGAGCCGCTTCTGCACTGGAGTGTGTGGAGTATGCAGGGGAAGGTCCAATAATTCGTGAAGTGGGTGTGATGTATTGGTATACTTTAGCAATGGCATCGCCTAAGCCATTAAAGAAACAAATATCATCTGGCGTAATCTGTGTTCCCTTGCGGAGATTTTTTAGTTCGGCTAGAAACTGCCTTGTTTCCAAAATGCCTTTAGAAGGACAATAACTGTAGGTATCATTCTGCATGGAGAGGTCAGCGATGATTTGTTTCATCCAATCCGGAATCAAATGATTCTTCTGAATGGGATCGCCTATATTCTCCCACTGAATTTCTTTTCCCAGGTTTTTGATTTGCTCAGCTTTCTTTACGATCTCTCGAATTTCATAACTGAGTTCGTTGGCTCCTTCACTTAATAGATGTTGACGCATAGTTGAGTAGTCAATAGTCCACAGTCAATAGTCAATGACTGATCTCGACATTTATCGTATTTCAATCAAAAGTAAAGTTTAGTTGTGCAGATACCAAAACGAAGGCGTTTAATTGCCACTCGAAAAACTGTCAAATCAAATCCAACCTTACCACATTCTCTACATGCACCGTATGTGGAAACATATCTACCGGCTGCACAGCATTGATGGTATATTTTTCCGCGAGAATTTTTAGATCGCGTGCTTGCGTGGCAGGGTTGCAACTCACATAGACAATTCGTTTGGGCAGCGCTTTCCGCAACATGTGGCACACATCTTCATGCATTCCTGCCCGAGGTGGGTCGGTGATCACTACATCCGGGCGGCCGTGTTGTGCTAAAAAAACTTCGGTCAGCAAATCTTTCATGTCTCCTGCAAAAAACTCAGTGTTGTGGATGTTATTGAGTTTAGAATTTGCTTTTGCGTCTTCGATAGCTGCAGCTACGTATTCTAACCCAACTACCATTTTGGATTGACTGGCAACAAAATTGGCGATGGTACCAGTGCCGGTATACAGATCATAGACTAGGTCATCTCCTTTTAGGTCGGCCAGTTGCGCAGCCACTTTGTAAAGTTCATATGCCTGATCGGAATTGGTCTGATAAAATGATTTTGGCCCCACACGGAATTCAAGTGTCTTTGATCCATCAGAAGCAGGCATCTTTTCGGTGATGTACGAATTGCCTTTCCAGCAAATAACATCCAAATCAGCAAATGTGTCGTTACGCTTATTATTGATGATATAGTTGAGCGATGTTACCCCGGGAAAATGATCTGCTATGGATTTTAAGATTATCTCTGTCCATTCCATTTTATCTGATGTAACCTGCAAGATCACCATGACCTCATTGGTGTTAGATGATCGAATAGTGAGGGTTCTCAAAAATCCTGTTTGCCTGCGCAGATCGAAAAAAGGAATATTGTTTTCGACCGCAACCTTTTTTACCAACAACCGAAGTGCATCAGATGGGTCGGATTGCAAATGACATTCGGCTACATCAAATACGCGATCAAATGCCCCTGGCAAATGGTAGCCAAGGCCCACTTCAAATCTGCTTTCTTCCTTGGCTTTGGCCAGTTCTTCTTTGGTAAGCCAGCGATTGGCCGTGAACGTATAATCCAATTTATTGCGGTAATGATCTGTTTTTGCGGATGCCACTATGGGCCTAATGGCAGGAAGTTTTAACCCACCGAGGCGCTCCAGATTGTCAATAACTTGTTGCTGCTTGTATTGCAGTTGTGTGTTATATTTGATGTGTTGCCATGAGCAACCACCACACAGCCCGAAATGAATACAAAAAGGCTGCGCTCGGTGAGGAGATAACGTTTGGATCTTCGTTACCCTACCCTCCAGAAAGCTGCTTTTTATTTTGGTCAACTCAATTTCAACAATGTCTCCGGGTGCCCCGCCCTGAATAAAAATGACCAACCCCTCGTATTTGGCAATGCATTTGCCCTCTGCCGCCATCGTTTCGATGGTAACATTATCCAGTTTGTCGCCTTTTTTCATTGGTGGCGAAAATACATAAAGAGGTCGGTTTCACTGCTGAATTGAAATGGTTATATTTCGAATCGGAATCTCATGAAAAAACTGTTACTAACCTTTTTGCTGCTGATTGCCTTTCCGGTAATGGCATCTCACATTGTGGGAGGGGAGTTTGAGTTGATTCATATTTCCGGGAACCGATATAGACTTAGTTTGATTTACTATTTTGACGTGATCAATGGTTTTCGCAATCCCGATGGTTCGCAAAGCCAACCAGAAACCGTGGATCGAAGTTTGACGGTGGCGATTTATCAAAAATCAAATAATCAACTTATTCGTACGGTCAACTTACCCTTCCTTTCAAAAGCAAGAGTGAGTTACACGCAGCCAGCCTGCTCAAAAGGCGAAATTATTACTGATAAATTAATTTATTCTTCAGAGATTGAGCTATCAAGCACGGTGTTCAATCATCCACAGGGATACTATCTTTCTTGGGAACGCTGCTGTCGAAATTATAACATTCTAAACATTTATAGCCAAAACGTAACAGCCAATCCAAGCACACCATTTTTTGCTGGGCAAACTTTTTATTTGGAATTTCCACCAGTAACAAAAAATGGTGAATCCTTCATTAATAATTCGCCACGGTTGTTTCCTCCATTAAACGACTACGGTTGTGTCAACAAGCCATATTACACTGATTTTGCAGGTACTGATGATGATAAAGATTCACTAGTGTATTCTTTAGTAACTCCGCTAAATACTTTCACTAGTCAAGCGAGTCCGCCAACTCGGCCAGGCCCTTACAATCCCATTCAATGGAGACCTGGCTTTGGCGTTGATGGATTTCTCACCGTTACACCAACCTTGGAAGGTCTTTTCGTTTTTGCAGTAAAGTGTGAAGAATATAGAAAGGGAGTTAAAATTGGAGAGGTAAGGCGAGACTTTCAAATGTTGGTAATAGATTGCCCCAAAGCTGATCCACCAGTAATTGTAGGGAAGAAATCAACTGATGTTACATTTCCCATTCCCAATGCCAATTCGTTATCAGTTTCTTTTGCCAACACTACAACCGATGCAGATCGGTACATCGATGTAAAAATTTCAGATAAAGATGTTTTTAAAGGAACAGCACCCGATTTTTTTTCTGAGAAGATAAAGCTCAAAGTTGTACCTATTAACTTTAAAAGAAAGGCGGGGGATACATGGTTTCCCGAGTCATCGGCTACGTTAACCAATGGGGTAGATAGTATAAAGACCTTCAAGATTTTTTTTCCGCAATGCCCTTATCTGAATGGTCCCTACCAAGTAGGCATTGTTGCTTATGATGATGCATGTAGTCTTCCGTTAACAGACACACTTCGGGTTACCGTCAACACACAGCCACCGCCCAACTCACGAGCCTATTTCACCACACAAAAATTAACAGTGTTGCAACTCACTGAAGGAGACCCGTTGCTGACACTTCCGTTCCAGGCTAAAGATAACGACCTGGACGATTTGGTGGTTTCCATACTAACGGATGGATTTTCGTTGAGCAATTACGGGATGGCTGTGAATTTTACGCAGCAAAAAGGCCTTGTCAATGGTCAACTCACGTGGGATCCCCGCTGCAATATGTTCGATTTCACCAAGCGAACTGCCTTTACGGTCAGGGTATTAGTAGATGATAAAGACCTCTGCAATTTCGGTGACCCCGACACCGTGGTTTATAAGTTAAGTATTAAACTTCCCGGCAATGCAGATCCCAATATCGACACAGATTTAACTACAGCTACAAATGAGCGAAAAGTTAGCATTCAAAAGAAAGTGCTTGAGTCGGTTAGTTTCAGCGTTACGGGAAAAGATTTGATCGACAATGATTTTCTTATTCTAAGTGCAAAGGGGGTTGGTTTTAATATCACTGATTTATCTGCGAGTTTTCCACAAGTGACGGGAAGCGGAACATTGTCTTCATTGTTTTCTTGGAATATTAAATGTGATAAGATTGACCTGAAAAAAAAGGATCTCTACACGTTTCAGTTTATTGTGGTTGACAATGCAAACAAGTGCCGTTTTTACAAAGCCGATACCGTTGATGTTGAGATTAAACTACTTCCGCCCGACAATGCTAAACCTAAACTGGTGGCGTTTAGTCCGTCACTTGTCAGTATAACGAATAGCAATTTGGAATACCGCTTAGGCCAACCGATTGAATTTAGTCTCTTAGGAACAGACTCAGATTTACTTCCCTCAAAAGACAATCTTACACTTACTTTGATTAGTGCATCGGGAGATGTGGAACCAACGGGATATACATTTGAAAAAGCTGTTGGCCAGTCACCTTTGCAATCTGCCTTTAGTTGGAGTCCGGATTGTAGTATTTTCAAGAATCAGGTTTTTGAAAACAACTATACATTTCAATTTCGACTGGCAGATGATAAGTGTATAACAGCAAAAGCAGATACCATACGAGTCAACATCAAAATCAAAGATGTCGATGGGAGTGACAAGGATTTTTACCTGCCTAATGTATTCACACCTAATGGAGATAAGTACAACGATTTTTTTGCGCTTGAAGGATTTGACTGGGATGAGAGCGGTGTGGACTTTAACGAAAAAGTCTCATTGCCAAAAGATAATTGCGTTAACACTTTTGAATCAGTGAAAATTTTTAATCGGTGGGGTGATTTAGTTTTCGAAAGCACTGATCGAAAATTCCGGTGGTACGGGAATAACGAGTCTGCTGGTGTCTATTATTACCGGGTGAAGTATTCTAACAAAGAATACAAAAGTCCCCTCTCGCTTCGGAACTAAAGGACAATAGGTCGGAGATTATTCTCTTTCACATAGGCATCTTTACCTCGCCATTTCACGCGAAGCCAGATATCTTTTTTCCCCAGAACTGTCATTCGATGTCCCTCTCCAATAATGTCGATAACAGACGCCCCTGCCGAGGGGCCTCCCATCAGGTAGGTTCGGTTGTGGAGTACAACGGCTATTTCTGGGGGACTCGTCAAATTAGCAGTTGCAAAAAGGCAAACTGAAACCAGAACAACCATTGCAATAGACACTTTCAAGCTCCTATTTTTTCGTTTTTGAAAAACAGCCAGTGAAAAAGAAAAAATAAGTAGAGCGCCAAGTATTCTTGTAAGGGCAAGACTATTCGTTTCAAAAAAATGATAAAGACTAGAAAACTCGGAAGGTTGATATCCTTCTAATCGATGTTTTTCCGCCAGCTCTTCCATTTTAGCAGCTGCTTGCTGATCGTCTGAGGCTTTTTGATAAAGATTTAAATAGTAAAGACACAATCCAGTATGATTGAGGCCTTCCTGAATAAAGGCCATTTTCAATAGCATCGCAGCTGAATAACTCTTTTTAGAGAGGATTGAATCATAAATAGCAGATGACTGGGTGTATTGCTTTGCGCTAAAAAGAGAATCAGCCGCTTTGAGTTTTTCGGGCTCTTGTGCCAACGCTGAAAATGAAAACAATAAAACTGATAGAATAATTGAAATCTGGGTTTGCATTATTTTCTTATTCGATTACCTTTGCGACCTCAATTACGGAAAAGCCTTTTAACTGGCCAAATTCGCAATTAGACAAAATTAGATTCCACCTTCGCCAAGGCTTTGGTGGACAAACGATCTCGTAGCTCAGCTGGTAGAGCATTACACTTTTAATGTAAGGGTCCTGGGTTCGAATCCCAGCGGGGTCACAAAACACTAATCCAAGGAATATTCTTGGATTTTTTATTTTTAAGTCAATTCTCACGATCTCTTTATCGGTTGCCGGCAGTCAGAAAAATATGCTATTGCGGCAGCTCATTTGTTTGTATAAACAGTATAAAAAACTACTTTTGCGGTTCTAAATTTAGGGAATCAATCATTTAGCAAGAACCTCATTATCAGTCAATAAAAAAATAAATAACCTATACATGGCGAATAGCGGAAAAATCACCCAAGTAATCGGCCCGGTGGTAGACGTGGCCTTTGATGAACCCGGCACAAAACTCCCCAATATCCTTGATTCGTTGGAAGTTCGGAAAGCAGATGGAACACTAGTGGTGCTCGAGTGTCAGCAGCACTTGGGCGAGGATCGTGTACGTACGATTTCAATGGAAGGAACCGAAGGTCTTGTGCGCGGAATGAAAGTGACGGACACTGGGTCGCTCCTGCATACGAGAACCTTTCTACTTCGTCTGAAATTCTTTATACTGGAATTAAAGTAATTGACTTGATCGAACCGTATGCCAAAGGAGGTAAAATTGGTTTGTTTGGTGGCGCGGGTGTTGGTAAAACCGTTTTGATTCAGGAATTGATTAATAATATTGCCAAGGCCTATTCAGGACTGTCTGTATTTGCTGGTGTTGGTGAGCGTACACGTGAGGGAAATGATTTGTTGCGTGAGATGATTGAAGCGGGTATCGTTGATTATGGTCCTGAATTCATGAAATCTCTTCATGCTGGAGGATGGGATTTGTCAAAAGTAGACCAGAACAAACTGAAAGATTCAAAAGCAACGTTTGTGTTTGGTCAAATGAATGAGCCACCCGGTGCACGTGCGCGTGTTGCGTTGTCTGGATTGACGGTTGCAGAATATTTCCGTGATGGAGATGGGCAAGGAAAGGGCAAGGATATTTTGTTCTTCATTGATAATATCTTCCGATTTACACAAGCAGGATCTGAAGTGTCTGCGTTGTTGGGTCGGATGCCATCGGCCGTAGGTTACCAGCCAACGTTAGCGTCAGAGATGGGTGCGATGCAAGAGCGAATTACCTCAACCAAAAATGGTTCGATTACATCCGTGCAAGCGGTTTATGTGCCTGCCGATGACTTGACTGACCCGGCACCAGCAACTACGTTTGCTCACTTAGATGCAACTACTGTATTGTCGCGAAAAATTGCTGAGTTAGGTATCTATCCTGCAGTAGATCCGTTGGATTCAACATCTCGTATTTTACGTGCTGATATTGTTGGCGATGAGCATTACAATTGTGCGCAACGTGTGAAGTTGATTTTACAACGTTATAAGGAATTACAGGATATTATTGCGATCTTGGGTATGGACGAATTGTCTGACGAAGACAAGCAGACTGTTAACAGAGCAAGACGTGTGCAACGCTTTCTATCTCAACCTTTCCATGTTGCGGAAGCATTTACCGGATTAAAGGGAGCTTTGGTTGATATTAAAGATACTATCAAAGGCTTTAATATGATTATGGACGGTGAGTTAGATCATTTGCCTGAGATGGCCTTTAACTTGGTTGGTAGCATTGAAGATGCTATTGCCAAAGGAGAGAAGATGATCGCGGACGCTAAGTAATTTGAAAGTGAGTTGGTTTGAAAATTTGAAAATGAATTCTGTGTTCAAATTATTCGGCAACAAATCTTCAAATCTTCAAATTGGTTAATTTTCAAATTGTTTTTATGTATTTAGAAATAATAACACCAGATAAAAAAATCTTCGAAGGAGAAGTAAGCTCGGCTTCCTTTCCCGGAGCTGACGGTTCTTTTCAGGTGTTGAACAATCATGCACCTCTTATCAGCCTACTGAGAGATGGAATAGTGGAGTATAAGTCAAAAGAATCAACACAACGACTAAATATCACCGGGGGTGTTGTAGAGGTGCTGGCAAATAAAGTGATTGTACTTGTGGATGGAATAGAATCTTAAGAGCGAATTAAAAAAGGAATAAAAAAAACCCATTCAAAAATTGATTGGGTTTTTTTATGATAAGCGTTAGACGATAGTCTATTGTGTGAGTAGCCATTTCACAAAAAACACAACCCCGATAATCAGCGAAATAGCACCAATTACAACAAAGAATTGCCCGGCCGTACCAAGTAGAAGTCCAACGATTCCTACAGCACCAAAAATGGCAGCTAACTTTAGATTTTGGTCTAACCCCGCAGCTTTTGTAGAACTTACCGACATTTCTTTATTTTGACTTTTAGAAATGGTTTTTATTTCTTTTCTTAACAGTTGACGCACTTCTTTTCTCTCAGGTGTTGACAACTTCACGTATTTATTTCTGAAGTCTTTTTTTACTTCAAGTAAGGAAAGTGAAGGCGTTGACTGTGTGCTGGCTTCCAACTGTAAAACATCAATTTGAGCAGGCGTGGCTGCTAATGGCTCTCTTTTTGACGATTTGGAGTTTTCAACAGCGTAATAATTACTAGCTCGGGGCGGAAAGCTCGCTGTATACTTTGAGCCAGAACAAGCCGCCAGAAAACAGATTGAAATAAAACATAATAGATTTCTCATAGTTTATTATTTTTTTGTTTTGATAAATATAGAAATAATTCGGTTAAGAAAACGTTTTTCAAAAGCCCAGAAGAATTGAAATTGCCCAAACAAAAAGCCGTACAATAACAGGAAGATATTGTAGACAGGAAGAATCAAGATATAATAGAGAGTCGAAGCCCAAAGGGGCATTTCTGCCTCGGCAAACCAATATTGGAATAGCGGCTTCTTGAGAAACAAAACAGTGAAACCAGTACACGCAAAAACAACCAGTATGATGATGACTTGGTAAACACTATTTACTTTCCACCGTACCTGGAGTTTTTGCAGCCGACTCATTACCCAAAATTTTTTGTAAAGAACGGAATCAAAAAAAAGGTTTCCAAAATTGATTTTCGGGCAAGTTGGCAATTATCGTTAAAGGTTCTTTTTTAACCGGATGAACGAAATGCAGTTCGCGCGCGTGCAGACAGATGCTACCATCAGAATTAGGGGTTGGGTAACCGTACTTGACATCTCCCACGATTGGGCAGCCCAGAGTAGCCAACTGCACTCTAATCTGGTGGGGTCGTCCCGTAACTGGCTTAACTTCGAGTGAAAAGGCGCCCGCTTTTTGCGCAAGCAGCCGATAGCTCAGCTCCGACCGTTGGCCGGAAGAATTTTCCTTAGCGTAAGCAGTTGTCTTGTTTTTTTTTTCGTCTTTAATCAGCCAGTGGATAAGTGTTCCTTGTGAGTTGGAGGGTTTTTTGGCAACCAGCGCCCAATAGATTTTTTGAGTATCTCGGTTTCTAAAGAGTTCATTCATTCGCTCGAGTGCTTTTGAAGTTCGAGCAAATACCACCACACCAGTTACGGGGCGATCCAAACGATGCACCACTCCTAAAAAGACATCGCCAGGCTTTTGATACTTTTCTTTAATGTAATCTTTACAAATATCAACGAGTGGTCTATCCCCCGTGGCATCGCCTTGCACAAGTGTTCCAGACTCCTTATTAATTGCCAGTAGATGGTTGTCTTCGTATAGGATAGTTAGCATAGTCCAAACTTGAGAAATTTTTATAACTTTAAATATGCAAACCGCAACAATTGATCGAACGAAGGAATGGACAGTAGAGGATTTTCTTCGATTAGAGGAATCAAATCTGCCTTGTGAACTAATAAATGGTGAATTATTTATGAGTCCTGCACCTAGTTTAACCCATCAGGTTGTGTCAAGTAATCTGAATGACATCTTGAAAGCACATGCAAAAAAAATAGGCGGATTTGTAGCTTATTCACCATTTGATGTTTACCTCGACAACAAAAATGTTTTTCAACCCGACTTGCTATTAGTAAGAAAGCAAAATTTAGCCATCATTACTGAGCGAGGGCTGCAAGGCGCCCCAGATTTGGCCGTAGAAATAATTTCTCCGTCCAATGCTTTTAAAGACAGGAACCAAAAAAGAAGGCTTTATCAAAAATTTGGAGTGAAAGAATATTGGATTGTAGATCCTGGAAATAGAACATTGGAAATCTATGATTTCTCTTCTGACGAAACACCTATTCTTTATCTAGTTGGTGAGGGGGAAGTGACGTCCAGTCTATTGCCCGGACTATCGTTTCCTTTCTCAGATTTATTTAAACGCTAATGGCTTCAATCCTTGAACTCCGAGGTAAAATGAAAACTGATTTCGGGGAAATTGTCTTGGACCATTTGCAACCAAGCCCTGGACTCTGCCATAAAAACAATCTTGTCGTCTTTATCTCGGGCAATATGGCGCTGTTTTGAGTCGATAAATTCAGCCAACTTTTTGGGATTTTTACTGCTGATCCAACAGGCTTTGAATATATCTTGACCTGCAAACTCAACAGAGGCACCGTACTCATTTTTTAACCTGAACTGAATGACTTCAAACTGCAATGCACCCACTACGCCTACCACTTTCTTTTTACCCAATTCATAGGTAAATAACTGAGCTACCCCTTCTTCCATCAATTGCAAAAGGCCTTTTTCCAATTGTTTTGTCTTCATCGCATCTTTGTTGATTACCTCTTTGAAGATTTCGGGTGAGAAACTCGGAATTCCCGTGTACACCATTTTCTCACCAGCAGTCAGCGTGTCTCCAATTTTTAAATTCCCCGTATCATATAGACCGACAATGTCGCCAGGCCATGCTTGCTCAACCGTTTCTCTGTCCTGTGCCATGAAAGCAGTGGCATTTGAAAAGCGAATACTCTTGTCTTGACGCACGTGATAATAATTGCTTCCTCGCTCAAACATGCCGGAGCACACCCGAATAAATGCAATACGGTTGCGGTGTTTAGGATCCATGTTAGCGTGAATCTTAAAAATGAACCCGGAAAATTTTTCTTCTTCTGGTTTCACTACACGCAAAGTAGTTTCACGCGCAATAGGAGGAGGGGCAAACTGAATAAATGCATCCAACAATTCTTTCACCCCGAAGTTATTTACGGCACTTCCAAAAAATACGGGGGCAACTTCACCATCGAGGTAAGTTTGCACATCAAATTCAGGGTAAACTCCTTCAATAAGTTCTACATCAGTTCTTAATTGCTTCGCGTAGTTTTCGCCCACCAACCGGTCGATCTCTTCACTATAGATGTCAGAGATCTCTACGCTTTCCTGTATCGTGACTTTACTTGGCGTAAATAGCTGAAGACTTTTCTCATACAAGTTGTACACGCCTTTGAAAGTTTTGCCCATGCTGATCGGCCAGCTCAGTGGGCGGACTTTGATGCCGAGTTTGGCTTCAATCTCATCCAGCAAGTCAAACGGATCTTGTCCTTCTCGATCGAGTTTGTTGATAAAACAGAGCACGGGTGTGTTTCGCATGCGGCACACTTCCATCAACTTTTCAGTTTGTATCTCTACACCCTTTACGCAGTCGATCACCATAATTACACTATCAACGGCAGTAAGCGTTCTGTAGGTATCTTCGGCAAAGTCCTGGTGGCCAGGTGTGTCTAGCAAATTGATCTTGATTCCTTTGTAATCAAAGCCCATTACGGAAGTAGCCACGGAAATACCCCGTTGCTTCTCAATCTCCATCCAGTCGCTGCGCGCGTGGTCTTTAATCTTCGATGATTTTACAGCTCCTGCCTTTTGTATGGCACCACCAAATAGTAGCAACTTTTCGGTTAGTGTAGTTTTACCGGCATCGGGGTGGCTGATGATTCCGAAGGTTCTGCGTTTAGCTATTTCCTGTTCCAGCGTCATGATTTGATTCGAATAAAAAAAGGGATAGAAAAATCTACCCCTTTTTACTGATGTTTATAGGGACTACGAATTGGATTCCAACTTCGCCTTGAATTTTTTTGCGTTCTGGAGTTCGCTTGACTCCCAATACTTATCGATGATTGTTTGGTAAGCAGCTTTTGCTTTATCTGTATTGTTCAGTTTTTCGTAGGCCAAGCCTGCTTTCATCAAATAAACAGGGGTAAATTCCTTGTTAGGCTTATAGCCGGCCGCTTTTTCATAGAATTTAGCAGCATCCTCATAACTTTTTTGCTCCATATAGGCATCGCCAATCAAGCTGTAGGCGCGGGCTTGTACCAACAAATCGTTTGCCTTGTAGTCTTCCAAGTGAAAGATTGCCAGAGGGAATTTTCCTTGTTTTAGATAGATCGCTCCAGCATAGAAATTAGCAAGGTTTCCGGCTTCGGTTAAGCTGTAATCTTCGACAATCTGAAGGAATCCTAAATTGTTGCCATCGCCATTCAATGCCAAATTAAGGCTGTCAGCCTCAAAGTATCGAACAGCTTGAAACATCTCCTTTTGCGCTTGAGCATCTTGATTACCAACCCAATAGCGATATCCGAAGAACCCACCTACGGCTAGTACGATTACACCGACTACCCCGATCAGAAGTTTCGGGTTTTTCTCTACCCAATGCTCTATTCCCTCCAATTTCTCCTGGATGACTTCTGGGTTTTCTAACAGATCTTTGCCTGCCTGTCCGGTAGGCAGGCTTTCTTCTTTCTTTGCCATGATTGTATAAAATATAGTCCCGTCCCGATAGCTATCGGGAAAATCGGGACGCAAAACTAAGAAATCTGTTGTGTAAACAAAAACCGGATTAGTCAGTAATGAAGGGATAATCCTGCTGCTCGTAAATGTCCTTCAGTGCTTCAGACGGATCTGGGTAAGCTGATTCCTCAGCAAACCTTACGCTTTCTTCCACCTGAGCATTAATTTTCTGCTCGATGGCTTCTAAATCTTGGGGAGAAGCAATCTTCTTTTCCAAAATGGTTTGGCGCACCTGCTCGATGGGATCACGATGTTTGTATTCCTCTACCTCTTCTTTGCTTCTGTATTTTTGTGGATCGCTCATGGAGTGCCCTTTGTAGCGGTAGGTGCGGAACTCTAACAAACTCGGCCCTTCTCCTGCCCGCGCCCTTTCAGCGGCCCGTACAACAGCTTCATGTACCGATTCTACGTTCATGGCATCGACTGGCTCAGAGGGCATATCATATGCTTCGCCCAAGGTGTATAGTTCGTGTACATTGGATGTTCGTTGCACAGAAGTGCCCATTGCATAGCCGTTATTTTCGATCACAAAAATCACCGGTATTTTCCACAGCATTGCCTGATTCAGTGCCTCATGAAATGCTCCTTGGCGAACTGCGCCATCACCCATATAGCAAATACATAGATTTCCGGTATTGTTGTACATTTCTGCAAAGGCTATTCCCGCGCCAAGCGGTACTTGTGCCCCAACGATACCATGTCCACCAAAAAAGTGATTTTCCTTATCAAAAATATGCATAGAGCCACCCTTTCCTTTTGATGCGCCCGTCTCTTTGCCATAGAGCTCAGCCATCACTTTGTTAGGGTGAGTTCCCAGCGCGAGTGGATGGGCGTGATCGCGGTACGCAGTTATGTACTTATCGCCTCTACGCAAGGCTGAAACTGAACCGGCAGCACAGGCTTCCTGGCCTATGTACAAATGGCAGAAACCACGAATTTTTTGCATTCCATAAAGTTGTCCAGCCTTTTCTTCACTTTTTCTTTTGTCTTGTTTTTTGCAGGAGTTGCTGTTGCCATAGATTCAACAATTATTGAGTTGCGAAAATACATCACAGCCAAACAACCGCCAAACGGGCATTTGTTAAGGTAATGGTATACTTAACCACAAACCTGTGCCTCTTTTGATGATTACTTTCGGCAGGCGAACATTTCTAGTTCAAACTTTTCCATCAAATCACTTCCCATTCGCTTTGCTCCTTAGCGCCTTTGCGTGAAATTGCACCAAAATCAATTTGTGTTCCTCCGCAAACTCAATCTCTTTCATTTCAAAAATATTGAGGAGGCTCGTTTAGAGTTTCAGAGCGATGTCTTGTGCTTTTTGGGCAAAAACGGAAGTGGAAAAACCAACCTGCTTGATGCGATTTACTATTTATCGTTTACAAAAAGTGCAATTAATCCGTCCGATGCTCAAAACATTCAGCAGGGACAGAGCCAGTTTATTAATAAGGGGGAGTTTGATATGGACGGACGAACAAGAGAAGTGACTTGCTCCTTTCAACTCGGCCAGAAGAAAATGATTCGAGAAGACGGCCAGGATTACACCAAGTTCTCGGAGCATGTTGGAAAATACCCGTTAGTTCTGATAGCGCCTCAAGACATTGAACTTATTTGGGATGGGAGCGAGATGAGAAGGAAATTTTTCGACACTCTTATCTCTCAACTTGATAAAATTTATTTAGAGAGTTTAATTACCTACGGTAACCACCTCAAGCAACGAAACAGCCTTCTTCGCACATTTTCGGAAACAGGAAAGATCGACCACGATCTGCTAGCCAGTTACGATCAAAAAATAATCCTGGCAGGAAACTACATAAACGCGAAGCGAAATGAATTTGTCATAGGCTTTCGCCCTTTCCTTACCCGGCACTATCAGTTTTTGAGCGAGTCAAATGAAGAAGTCGACATTCAATATCGTTCGGACCTTGAAAAGGCAAGCTTTGAAAGCCTGCTTCAAATAAATCTTCAGCGCGATATTTTATTGCAGCGAACCTCTACCGGCATTCACCGTGATGATTTTGATTTTCTCATGAACGGCAATGAATTGAAGAAATTTGGTTCGCAGGGTCAGCAAAAATCTTTTTTGATCGCACTTAAATTAGCCGAGTTTCAGTGCATTGCAGAAGCAAAGCAATTCAAGCCGATTTTACTACTAGACGACATTTTTGATAAACTGGATGACCACCGTATAGGGCAGTTGATGCGTTTGATGTCGCAAGGAACATTTGGACAACTATTTCTTACAGATGCACGCGCTGGACGGAGTCAGGAGATTTTAAAAGAAGCTAGTGTCCAGGCGCAGGTTTTTAAAGTTGAAAATGGTACTTTTAGGCATGGCTAAATCAACAAATGAAGAGGGCAATACCCAGCATATTGGTCAGGCCATTCAGCAATTGCTCAGCCGCTATCATATTAAAGGCAAATTTGACGAAGCCAATCTGTTGAATTCCTGGGAGCGGTTGGCAGGTAAGCCCGTTGCCAAACGAACCAAAAAACTATATATAAGGGGAAAAGTACTTTTCGTGGAACTGGATTCGCCCGCCATGAAAAACGATTTGAATCTTCACAAAGGACAAATTGTTGACATTCTCCAAAAGGAGTTTGGAAAGGACGTGGTGAAGGAGATCGTGATAATGTAATTGGTTCTGGGTGAGCATTGGCTTAAGACCTTACTCAAAATTAATGCTAGAACCTTCCTTTAGAGTTTGTCTAAACCAAAAAACCGTATAATTTTGCGTTCCCGTTTTTTAGGTGAAAGCCAATTTCGGGCAAAAAGCTTGAATTGAACGGATTACAGGCTTTTTTCAATCGTTCTTAGAAAATTTAACAATCGTTGGGGGAGATACTCAAGCGGCCAACGAGGACAGACTGTAAATCTGTTGACTTATGTCTTCACAGGTTCGAATCCTGTTCTCCCCAC
>VYLZ01000023.1_pt1 | contig 69615 bp, 64 predicted proteins | sample 5115361 | NCBI WGS metagenome assembly VYLZ01 (sample SAMN12291805, study PRJNA351875) | freshwater metagenome | isolation source: freshwater lake | place: USA: Michigan, Sixteen Lake | collected 2013-08-07 | reverse complement strand
TGACCTTCCCAAACGAACTGATCTGGTAATCGGTCAGAATATCCAAGATGTGTTTGTCCATGGCTAAAGTTACTATTTTCCACAAACTCTCAGTAGCTTCGTGCGTAACATCAGATTTTAATAGTTGTTAAAGTTTCTTTTTTAATCCTCCGCTGCCAAACTCAACTCAGCTCTACTTTCATATTCCTTCTTTGACTTACGCCACCCTCTGCTGATATAAATATTTCTGAAAATCGATAAATGTTGCACGTATGTTTTTCACATCACCCAACACCCCGGAAGCATCGCTGATGGATTGATATTTTAATTCAAGCAGACTTGGCAGTTTATCCTGGTCAAGTTCGCCTATTCCTGACTCAACATATTTGCTAAGAACAAATTCTATGAACTCTTTTTGTTTATCGTTGAGCAACGCAAAGATGGTTGCCTTTGCTGCTGCCACTCGTGCTTCTCTGGTCATGGGTTTAATGTCGCTGTTAAAGATGTATTCCAACACATCAAACAAATCGCTTTTTTCCATGTTGACTAATTGCTGCAAGGTTTGTAGATCGTCTTTTGAAAATCCGGCTTCTTCCAACTTCTCTAATAATACTTTTCGTGTCAATGGGTTGCTCCACTGTTCTCTTAGCTCTTCTTCACTTGTAAATAATGCTGGAAGTTTGCCGAATAGGTTGGCCATAAACTCCTGAGCGGAAATAGGCTTGCCGTCCGGCCTCCAAAACGAAGAGGAAATCATGTGTTGTATTTCTCGTTCCTTTCCGTCTTTCAATCTAACCTTAATTCTTTTCTTTCTTTCCCCTCTTTCTTCATCTCCATCGTTTGGTTCGTTCGGTTCTTTGGGTGGCATTGGTGGCCGTGGCTCAACTGGTGGTTCTGGCTCTAGTGGTTCTCCATCCCACTCAGGATCAGCAAAATGATGATAAGCATCCACAAAATCATAGATGGTAAAAAACTCTTTGCCATCAAACAAACGTGTTCCCCGCCCAACAATTTGTTTAAACTCTATCATGGAGTTTACCGGTCGCATCAAAACGATGTTGCGGATATTCCGTGCATCAACTCCTGTTGAGAGTTTTTGCGAAGTAGTTAAAATAGTTGGAATTGTTTTTTCGTTGTCTTGAAACTCTCTTAAAAACTGTTCGCCTATTTCGCCATCGTTTGCCGTTACACGAACACAATAATTTGGGTCGGTGCTTTTCTTATATTGGTTTACCAAATCTCTCACCAATGCCGCATGTGGCTGATTGGCACAAAAAATTATAGCCTTTTCCTTTTGATTAGCTTCATCTAAATAGATGTTGACGCGCTTTGCCTCCCTTGCTACTATTTCAATAGTTCGGTTAAAGTCTTTTTCTTCATACAGCTTGCCTTCTTCAATTTCACCTTCAACAATTTGATCATCGCTGGTGTAGATGTAATCGTCAAGTGTTGTTTTGATGCGCTTTATTTTGAAGGGTGTTAGGAAACCATCGTTGATGCCTTCTTTGAGTGAATAGACATAAACGGGTTCGCCAAAGTATTTGTAGGTGTCAATATTGTCTTTGCGTTTGGGTGTGGCGGTTAAACCCAACTGAACCGCTGGCGAAAAATATTCTAAAATGCCTCTCCAGTTTCCTTCATTGTTTGCTCCACCACGATGGCACTCGTCAATGATGATAAAATCAAAATAGTCGTTTGGGTATTGCCCAAAATTGTATTGTTCAGTTCCATAGTCAGAGCTTGATTCTGCAGCTAAATTTAGTTGCTCTTTAGTTTCTGTTTTCTTTATAACCTTAGCATTGGTCATAAAGGTTTGAAAAATGGTAAAGAAGATGCTGCCGTTGGTGGGCACTCGTCCGCCTTTGCGAATTTCTTTTGGGTTTATCCGCACCAAAGCATCTTCGGGAAAGGCTGAAAAAGCATTGTAGGCTTGGTCGGCTAAAATGTTTCTGTCGGCTAAAAATAAAATTAGCGGTCTGCGGCTGCCATCACGTTTTAAATTCCAACGGGTTTGAAATAGTTTCCACGCAATTTGAAAAGCGATGGCTGTTTTTCCTGTGCCTGTGGCAAGCGTTAATAAAATGCGTTGTTGATTGTTGGCAATGGCTTCAATAGTATTGCGAACCGCTATTTCCTGATAATAGCGTATTTGCCAGGTGCCGCTTTTATCTTCATACGGAACATCGGCAAATTTTAAACGCCATTCGTTGAGATGTTTGTAGAGTGCGAGGGCTTGTGTTTGTTCGCCTATCGGATAGGTTTTATTCCAAAGTTGTTCGGGTGTTAGATAATTTTTCCGTTTGTGCTGTAAGTGGTTTCTAATTTCAGTTTATCTGCATATTGTTTCGCTTGTGCTACACCTTCGCCAACGCCCAAGTCATCGCTTTTGGCTTCTATCACTGCCAGTTTAATGCCTTTGTAAACCAACACATAATCGGCAGTGAGTTTTTTTGCTCTTACGCCACCTGTTTGGATTTTGCCTAAAGTAATAGGGTATTCGCGAAGAATTTTAGAGCCTTCTACAACGCCCCAGCCACAAGCCTTTAACTTGGGGTCTATAAGTTCTGCTCTTGTTTCAGCTTCGTTCATAAAGTAGTTTTAAGAGATTGTCACATAACCATCACATAAATAATTGCTGGTTATCAGCGTGTTACAATCGAAATAACCATCCCTATCACATAACCACCAAATAAGAATTTACGCCCAAATGGGTATGTAACTGGCATATTTTCTTGATTTACTTTCGGGGTTATCTTGTATAATCCCGAAGGGATGTAAAGATTATAGCCTATTGTAAACCCTATTTTCCATAAACCCTGAAGGGGTGACATTTTTAATCCAACCATTCAAATAGAAATTTTTCGTTGTATTCAATTTCAAATTTTTCAAGAAAATCAAGGTATTCCTCCTTAAATGTTTTCTTCTTATGGTGTTCTTCCTGATTGGCAATATATTGATATACATTATCAATTTGAGAATGAGCATAAGAAAAGGCACCGTATCCTTCTTGCCAAGAAAATCTTCCTTTTAAAAAATTTTGCTCATTGATAAAATTGGAAGAATTGTTTTTGATGTCTCGAACCAAATCTGATATACTCATTGCAGGCTTTAATCCAACAAAAATGTGAACATGATCGGCTACACCGTTTACGATTATGGGTTTTTGATTTTTCCCTTTGATGATGCCTGCGATGTATTTAAACACTTCTTCGCGCCAGGGTTTTTGCAAAAGGTTTTCACGATCTTTTACGGCAAAAACATATTGAATATAGATTTGTGAAAATGTACCTGCCATAATACTATGTCACCCCTTCGGGGTTGGGTTGCGGTTGGTTTATCTTGTTTTCTATAGTATTAACATCCCTTCGGGATTTTGCTGTTTTTAACTCTCCACTAAACGCTTTTTGCAAAACGGATTTTTTCAGTTCTTCTAAATCATCTATTTTTTGCTGATAAATGACTTCTAATTTTTTGGTTTCGGTGGATAAAGTATCCAGTTTTTGAACTATGGCTTGTTGTTCTTTAACTGTAGGAACAGGAATAGTTAAATCCTTGATAACACTTGTGTTTATTATTTCTTGAACTGAACCACCTTTTGAAGCAGCTATTTTATCAAGCACACCAGAATTTAACAAAAAACAGATGTATTCAGAGGACAAAGTTTCACTTTTCTTAATTACAATAACATTTAGTGCGTGCGCAATCTTTATTTCATTAGGAATTACAGCGGATTGCCCACTATTTCCGTGCCGTGCAACTAGTATATCTCCAGGCAAAAGTTGTGACTTTTTGTTTTTATTGTGAAATTGATGATTGATACGAGTTAATTTTTCAAGACTAACTCCTTTGTCGCCAATATTTTTAGTGCTCAAAAGTAAAACGCCATTCTCATCATTTGTATATTCCTTGCTAATTGGAACAACATAACCAACAACAACTTTGTTGTATTTTTCCAATTTTTCTAAATTCCATCTTTTAATATTAATTCCTTCAAGAAATATTTTTATTAATAAACTTTCAAAAAGTTCTTTTGCATTTTTGAGGTTTTGTTCGGCATTGGCTTTTGCCTTGGCTATGGCGGCTAAGGCTTCATCTAATATAGCGACAATGCGTTGTTGTTCGGGAAGGGGCATCCATAAGAAAGGTTCATTTTTATAATCCTTAAAATAGATATGTGGAATGGCTGCACCTGCGACATACTTTTTGAAATCAATTGAAATTAAATTGTAGTATAAATAATTTAGGTCAATGTTTTCCTTTGGAAGAATGTATTGAAGCGTTCCAATAACTGAAGTGTAAGCATCCATTTTAGTAACTCTGCCAACACCTGAACCATCTTTTACAATTGACAAATACGGGTTCTCTTGATGGTAGAAACTTACATTTTTGATTAAGCCACTTGCACCAAAAATCGGATAGTCGCCAACTTCATTGTCAAGTTGATTTTGAGAAACATTTGAAGAACCTCTCTCACAAACATCACCAACCGTCCGCATTTCCCAACCTTTCGGCAAACTCAATTTTTCCTTCATATCAGTTCCAAAATTGAGTTTAAAATATCAGCACTTTCTTCGTCCAGTGCTTTCATTTCTTCCAAAATTTCTTGCGGTTGGCGTAAAGCGGTTTCTTCTTTTTTGTTAGGATTTTTGGCACTCAGGTCAAAAGTGGTTTGGTCTATTTTCTTTACATCAATGCTCCAGGAGTTTTCGCTTTCCTTTTTAGTTTTTTGCAGCGCTATAAAGTCTGCCAGATCTTTTTCATTGAGTGAATTGGTCTTGCCCAGGTTTCTATCTAAGTTCAGTTGGTAAAACCAAACATTTTTCGTGGAACTTCCTTTTTCAAAAAACAATACCACCGTTTTTACTCCTGCACCGGTAAAAGTGCCGCCTGGCAAATCCAACACAGTATGCAGGTTGCAGTTTTCTAATAAAAGTTTTCGCAAACTCACCGAGGCGTTGTCGGTATTGCTCAAAAATGTATTTTTTATTACTACACCTGCTTTGCCACCTGCTTTCAGTATTTTAATAAAATGCTGCAAAAACAAAGAGGCAGTTTCACCCGTTTTGATGGGGAAGTTTTGCTGCACTTCTGCTCTTTCTTTTCCACCAAATGGCGGGTTAGCCAACACAATATCGTAACGGTCTTTTTCCTGTATGTCGGCAAGGTTTTCGGCCAGGGTGTTGGTATGCACAATATTGGGTGCTTCCACACCATGCAAAATCATATTCATTGTGCCAATGATGTAAGCCAATGATTTTTTCTCTTTGCCGTAAAAGGTTTTTTTCTGTAAGGTGGTTACATCGGCAGTAGTTAGCTTTTTAGTCTCCTTTAAATATTCAAACGCCTCCACCAAAAAACCTGCTGAGCCTACTGCACCGTCATAAATCTTTTGTCCTATTTCGGGGGCTACCACTTTTACAATGGTTTTAATCAACGGTCGTGGCGTATAATATTCTCCACCGTTGCGCCCAGCGTTGCCCATATTTTTAATTTTGTCCTCATAGAGGTGGCTCATTTCGTGCTTTTCAGCGTGTGTCCTAAAACGCAGTTCGTCAATGCGGTTGATTACCTCTCGTAAATTGTAACCGCTTTGTATGCGGTTTTTTAGTTCGCTAAATATCTCACCGATTTTATATTCAATGGTGTCGGGCCCGGTGGCATCTGTCTTAAACTTCTTCAGGTAGGGAAACAACTTTATGTTTACGAAGTCGCTCAGGTCATCACCACTCAGCGCCTTATGATGATCGAGTAAGCCTTTCTTATCTTTTGGCGCAGCCCATACTTCCCACCGGTATTGTTTACCAATGATCTCATCGTAGGCCTTACCGGACAATTCTGCTTTGGCCTTCTTGTCCTTCTCCAGGTCATCCAGGTATTTAAGAAAAAGAATCCAGGAAGTTTGCTCTACGTAATCCAGTTCGCTGCCGCAACCGGCATCTTTGTGGAGTATGTCATCAATGTTTTTGAAGGTTTGCTCGAACATTATGGTTTGTATTTTTGGAATTGAGTAAAATTACTATTCTAATGATATGGGCAATGAACCTTTTTTTTGCTAACACTTTTCCTTCTTTAGCTTTCATTATAACCAATATCGGTATCGGCAACATCGGTCTTGTAGAGTTTTCGATCGGCAGACTGCATTTTCAGTTGACTACAATTTGTAGCCAACTGCCTTCTACGTGATTTTTGCTACGTGTTTCTCTTAGACCTTTTGTGGAAAGTTACGCCAGAAATCGCTTCGAAAAAACGTGGTTTTCCACGTTTTTTAAGAAGGAAAAAATGTGTAGTGAAATTGTCTGCACTCCCGCTTTTGGCGGGACGGGTTATGATTTTTTTGATTTATGTGATGGCCACAGCCGTTAAACGCATTTTGCTGTATGTTTCAAGCATTTTGAAACCGTGACTATTCGTCACGGTTTCATTTCGTTCTAGTGAAATCGGTGCATAACTTCGATTCTTACTGTCAGAGCTGGTAGTTTACTTTGAGCTCGCGTGAGGGATTGCAACGGAAATCCTTTTTGCTGGATTGGGAAGAGCAGCAGGGCAAAAAGATTGCAGTGTAAAGCCCGACCCCCGAGGAGACGAGGGGGGCAGTCCTCCTTCGCCAAGTCTACGGAGGACAGGTCCCCCTTCGGCATCCTTCGACAGGCTCAGGATGACACCGCCAACCTTCAACAAGCTCAGGATGACATAGCCCAACTTTCCGTAATGACCTTTTGAACTTTGTGTTATCTTTGCGGTTTATACCGTTAAATTCAACAGAAAACACACATTTATGACCGTTGCTGAGAAACCTGCCTACAAAGTAAAAGACATGTCGCTGGCCGCCTGGGGCCGCAAAGAAATTAAACTGGCCGAGGCCGAAATGCCCGGTTTGATGGCCATTCGTGAAGAATATGGCAAACAACAGCCTTTGAAAGGGGCGCGCATTGCAGGCTGCCTGCACATGACCATTCAAACAGCGGTGTTAATTGAGACGTTGAAAGAACTGGGTGCGGAAGTGTCCTGGTCATCGTGCAATATCTTCTCTACGCAAGACCATGCTGCTGCAGCTATTGCTGCTGCGGGCATCCCCGTATATGCCTGGAAGGGTATGAACGAGCAGGAGTTTGACTGGTGCATTGAGCAAACATTATTTGCCTTTGCAGACGGCAAGCCGTTGAACATGATTTTGGATGATGGTGGTGACCTTACCAACATGGTGTTGGATCGCGACCCTGAGTTGATTGCGGGCATCAGAGGGATATCGGAAGAGACTACTACTGGAGTTCATCGGTTGATTGAGCGCATGCACGGTGGCAAGTTGCCGTTGCCTGCTATCAACATCAACGACTCGGTAACAAAATCGAAGTTTGATAATAAGTATGGTTGCAAAGAATCATTGGTAGATGCGATTCGCAGAGCTACGGATGTGATGATGGCGGGTAAAGTTGCTGTGGTTGCCGGATACGGTGACGTGGGCAAGGGTTCTGCTGCTTCGCTACGTGGGGCTGGTGCGCGTGTGATTGTAACGGAGATCGACCCGATCTGTGCGTTGCAAGCTGCTATGGATGGCTTTGCGGTGAAGAAGATGGAGAACGCGGTGAAGGAAGCTGATATTTTGGTAACGGCTACGGGTAACTCGGGCATTGTGCTAGGCAAGCATTTTGAAAACATGAAGGACAAGGCCATTGTGTGTAACATCGGCCATTTTGATAATGAAATTGACGTGGCTTGGTTGAACAAGAATGCATCGAAAGATGAGGTGAAACCGCAGGTGGATTTGTATACGATGAAGAACGGTCGCCAGGTGATATTACTAGCGGAAGGTCGTTTGGTGAACTTAGGTTGCGCCACGGGTCACCCTTCGTTTGTAATGTCGAACTCATTTACGAACCAGGTGCTTGCGCAGTTGGAGTTGTGGGTGAACACAGACAAGTATGAAAAGAAAGTGTACATGTTGCCGAAGCATTTGGATGAGAAGGTGGCCCGCTTGCACTTGAAGAAAATTGGTGTGGAGTTGGAGGAGCTATCGGAAGAGCAAGCCAAGTATATTGGTGTGCCGGTGAATGGCCCGTTTAAGCCGGATTATTATAGGTATTAATTGGTTGTTGGTTGATCGTTGATCGATGGTCGATGATCGATAGTCGGTGTTGGTTGATCGTTAGTCGTTGGTCGCAGTTGAAGCGTATTGACGCCTGATACAGATAAAACTCTCTGCTTGCAAATTAGAGGGGCCCCGGGCGGAATGCTCGGGGTTTTTTATGCATGCTTCCTGGGTGAAAATGCTTTTTTTTGAAAGCTAGAATTGTTTTAGATTTGACAACAAATTTATTACCCAATGCATAGTGATAACTTTCAATTAGGGTTGCTTCATTTCGTGCACCTGCTGGTAACAGTAGATGGCCACATTGATGATCGTGAGAGAGCGGCTATTTTGGAGATAAAGAAAGAAGAGAGTATATCAGATAAGGTGTTTAATGATTTTGAAAGAAAGGCAGAAGTCGCGAGCGAAGCAGAAATCTATACGGATGGGATTGAATACCTATCGTCTTGCTCTGACGATGAAAAATTAGCCGCTTTTGTACACTTGTATAAGTTGGCAGAAGCTGACACCAGCATCAGCAACAAAGAAGTGCGCTTTTTGCTCTATGGACTCAAAGCCACTAAGATCAGTTTTGAAGATGTGGTGATGACAGCCAGGATGTCGGGAAAATAAACCCAGATTTTTTTGTGTACTTAGTTTGCCAGGTGTCAGACACTTTAAAAGTGTCTGACACCTGACTACCCTTTTACCGCGCTGCCGTGCTCCTTGCCAACAGTAAACTAGCGGGGAGTGAGACGAGATAGGCGAGTGCAATAGCCGCGGAGTGTGAAAGAGAATAAATAACTCCGGTTTGCAGTAGATAGAAAAGAGGAAACAGTAGCATACCGATCGCAAATTTTAGCGAGCCAATAAATTGTTCATCCTTCACTTTGTTTTTTAAGAGCCACTGCAAAATGGCTCTTGGCAATGCGTGGTTCACAACATAGTATAAAAAAATAGGGTTCAGCCAGCGCAGGTTGCTGTGTGTGGATGTGATAAATGTGGAGTTGTCAGTTTGCGTTGCCGATGTTAATGTCCTGATGAGTTGCTGGTCGGCCTGCAGTTGCTCGACCAAGTCTGTTTTTAGTTTTCTGTTTTGCAAAAAGAGGTGGGCATCATGGGCATAGTGGGTGGCCTCGATGTGCAGCATCATCGATTGCAGCGAAGCGCTTGTTTGCGCAATGAGTAAATCGATTTTTTCTTTTTCTTCTTTCTGTGAGGATGGATTTTCTGTTAACGAAATTGATTTTCCAAAACTGACGAGCACTCTTGACCCTGCTTGACTGAGGGAATCATATTGCAAGCCTACGGGCACAATTTTTACTGCTATGTTTTTCTTGACTGCTGCCAGAGCAATTCGTGCAAATCCTTTTTGCAAGGGGCGCAAGTGCCACCGGTGGTCGTGGTTGCCTTCGGCAAAGATGAGAATGGACTCGCCTTGTCGCAGGAGATCGACACAGCCTTCGATCATCTCGTCATTTTTGCGCAGCGTGCTAAACCCATCGCGAAAGCGAAACACGGGGCGCATTTTGAGCCATGTCAACACCACTCTTGCCCACGGCTTTTGAAAAACGTTGGCGCGCGCCAGAAACCACGGCTGTCGTGAGGTGCTGCAGCCCACAAGCACAGCATCTAAAAAAGCATTTTGGTGATTGGCTACAAAAATGACAGGACCATCGGGTGTCGGCTCGTGACGATGCACTTGCCATTTGCGAAAGTAAAACCAGAGAGCTATGCGGCAGTAGCTTTTTAGAAATGAATAAAGCCCCGGCATACGATTATTTTAATACGGGAATGATAGTGCGTTGTCGCATGAACATCGCAAAGGAAAATCCGCTGATCAAGTGCCACACACCCCACCACGCTGCGACCAACGCCATGTCGGGGTTGCCATCAAAGAAGGTAAAGATCAAGATTAAGCCCAGTCCGGAATTTTGAATGCCCGTCTCGATAGCGATGGTGCGATTATTCGCTTCTCCATTTTTTAACGACTTGCTGAAAAAGTAGGAGAGGAGCAAGGCCGCTCCGTTGTGGAGTAACACAATGCCAAACACCGTGGTGAAGTTGGCCGTGAAGGCAGCTCTGTTGTTGAAAAACGCCATGCCAATAAAGGCTGCTAAAATTAAGAGGGATAAGATGCGGATACTTTTTCCAATCGAGTTGGCGAACGCAGGAAATCGCTCAGCTACCCACATGCCGGCCAGCAGTGGCACGAGCAAGATCAGCAGCATATTGGTAGCGAGCGAAGGGAAACTGATTTCAAATCCCTTTACTTCTTCTATCAACCCCGGCACGAGTGAAGCCCAGAAAAAGAAATTGAGAGGCGTGATAACAAAAGCCAGCAACGAAGAAAAAGCGGTTAGTGTTACCGACAGCGCGACATTGCCCCGCGCCAGCATCGAAAAGAAATTAGAAACGTTACCACCCGGGCACGCTGCAACCAACAACATTCCGAGAGCCATTCCTTTGCTGATGGGCAATACGAGTGCAAGTATGAATGTAAGAAAAGGCAGCAAAACTATTTGAGAGAACAACCCTGTAAAGACGGACTTTTTTTGCGTGAGTAGTTCTGTAAAATGTTCGCGTTTTATTTCGAGGGCTACTCCAAACATGATAATCGCGAGGCACACATTTAATGCGATGAGGCTATCGGGGGAGAAGTGTATCGGTACGGCTTCGGGGGACATGGGGAGTTGGAAGGTGGGATTTAGAATTTAGAAGTTGGAAGTTAGAAGTTGGAAGTTAGAAGTCAGAATCTAGAAGTTTAAAGTTGAAAGTTGATAACTCGGTCTCAAATCTCAAATCTCAAGTCTCACATCTCACATCTTGCGTCTTACGTCTTACGTCTTACGTCTAAAATCTCAATTCGTACTTCGCCACACGCTATTCCCTATTCTCCTCATACCAGCGATCTACCAGCAAGCCCTTTCCCTCTGCAGCCATGACGGCCAATTGATCGCAGCGTTCGTTTTCAGCATGCCCTGCATGACCTTTGACCCACACAAATTTTGGTTTTAGTTTGGTGTGTAGCGGAATGTATCGTTTCCACAAGTCGGAGTTGGCTTTCTTGGCGAAATTCTTTTTCTCCCAATTCCAGATATACCCTTTCTCTACCGAGTCGACTACGTATTTGGAGTCGGAGTAAATGGTGACGGGTATGCCGGGTTTTTTAATCGCTTCTAAGCCAATGATCACGGCCATTAGTTCCATGCGGTTGTTGGTGGTCAAACGAAATCCTTCGGACAATTCTTTTTCATGACTGCCATATTTCATGATTGTGCCATAGCCACCCGGTCCGGGGTTGCCTTGTGCAGCTCCGTCTGTGTAAATGCGAATCACGAAAGACCTAGATTGCTCTTGAAAATTTTTACTGCAATGGCAAGAAGAATAACGCCAAACACCTTTCTCAAAACCACAAAGCCAGACTTACCAATCTTCTGCTCGAGCCATCCGCTTGATCGAAGCACGATATAAACAAAAATCAAGTTCAGAATAATGCCGATCAATATGTTGGTTTCTTCGTACACAGCCCTCAGCGATAAGATAGTGGTCAGAGTTCCCGCGCCTGCGATTAGTGGAAACGCAATAGGTACAATAGAACCTGTTCCTTTGGCATCCGGATCGTCTTTGATTAAGTCGATGCCCAAAATCATTTCCATCGCAATGATAAACATCACAATAGCACCAGCCACGGCAAATGAGCCCACATCCAATCCAAAAAGTTTTAGGATCGATTGCCCCAGGAAAAGGAACACGACCATCAAGATCGCTGCAATAGCGGTGGCTTTCTCCGCGTAGATTCTTCCTTCTCTTTTTCGAATGAGGATCACAAACGGAATGGATCCAAGAATATCAATGACTGAGAAGAGAATCAGCGTGACGGAAAATATTTCTTTGAAGTTCATAGGCTATGGTTGCGAAGATAACAAATTGACCCGAGACAATTGATAAATCGAAGTACACCAATACCCGACTTATGTCGACCTGACAAATAACTTGATAAAAGCGCCAATATTTGTGCTAAATTTGGGCTAGATGAAAAGTAGTTTAGTTCTTCTTCTAAAAAGTGTTCTGATTGGGGTCCTCGTCATGCGGCTTCTTTTCGTGATCGATTTTGGTCAGCGTGATTCGTTTAGTACGTGCTGCATGGAGCTGATTGACTGCGAGGAAGAGTCAGAAAGTGAGCATCTCGTTGACGGTAAAGAATTTTGCGAACAAATTGCCTTTAAATTCGAATCAGCGTTTGATAAAGAAACGGTCGTTTCTTTTTCTTTTGACTCGTGGTGTGTCACGCACATCATCGAGATCGTTTCGCCCCCTCCACGCGGGTAGCGTTCACTGGAGCGTTTCCCCATTTTTACATTTCCCTGTTTAAGTTGTTTCTTTTTGTTGATAGACTCATTTGTTGTGAAGCAGAATAATTTTAATGAATTAAAAGATAGTTTAAAGGCTGACGTACCGGCATCGATAGTCGTGTTTTTGGTAGCGTTGCCATTGTGCCTGGGCATTGCACTTGCTTCTGGTGCCCCTTTGTTTTCGGGAGTAGTCGCAGGAGTTGTTGGCGGAGTAGTAGTAGGCGCTCTGAGCAAATCGCCAATCAGTGTGAGTGGTCCTGCCGCGGGACTTGCTTCCATCGTGTTAATTTCCATTCAAGGCCTTAATTCATTTCCTGCGTTTTTGTGCAGCGTGGTTATTGCGGGAGTGATTCAGGTTTTATTTGGCTTTCTACGGGCAGGAATTATTGGGCACTTTGTTCCCATTGCCGTCACCCGAGGAATGCTGGCGGCCATTGGCCTCATCTTGATATTAAAACAGATTCCGCACGCGGTTGGCTATGATGCTGATTTTGAAGGTGATGAAAGTTTCTTTCAACCAGATGGTGAGAATACATTTACAGACATCATACAGGCGTTTAATTTCATTACGCCCGGTGCCATTGTTATAGCCTTTGTTTCATTGGCTATTTTGGTGTTATGGGAGCGTCCAGCATTTAGGCAAATCAAACTAGTAAGCCTTCTCCCCGGGCCTGTTGTGGTAGTCGTGATGGGAATAATCTTGAATGCTTTGTTTGCAACGTATTTACCTGCCTACCAAATAATGGCATCGCATTTAGTTTCCTTCCCGGATGTATCTCAAACGGCTGGCTTTGCCTCGTTGTTTACCTTTCCGGACATCTCGCACCTAACCAATCCGAAAATATATACCATTGCGATTACCATTGCGCTGGTAGCAAGTTTGGAAACGTTGTTGAGCATCGAGGCAGCCGATCGGTTAGATCCATTCAAGCGAATTACGCCACTGAATCACGAGCTAAAATCTCAGGGAGTGGGAAATATACTTTCTGGATTGTTGGGTGGTCTTCCGATCACCTCGGTTGTTGTTCGAACGTCTGCCAATGTCGCGGCCGGAGCCCGATCTAAAATGTCGGCAGTGATACACGGTGTTTTGTTGGCAACCGCTGTTCTATTGTTCCCGCGATTTCTCGAGCTAATTCCGCTCTCTAGCCTTGCTGCCATATTGTTGGTTGTAGGCTATAAACTTGCTTCGCTCAATGTGTTGAAGAACATGTACGGCAGGGGGATCACGCAGTTTGCCCCCTTTGTGGTAACGGTTGTTGCGATCCTTCTTTCTGATTTGTTGGTAGGTGTATTTATCGGCTTATTGGTAGCGTTGTTTTTTGTGGTTAAAACAAATTTTCGATCGGCTGTCTTTTTCATGAATGATGGAAATAACTTTATCATTAAGTTATCGAAAGACGTCTCGTTCTTGAATAAGTCGTCTTTGCGAAGAGCGCTGGAAAGAATCCCTGCCGGGGCAAGCGTGTTAGTCGATGGCAGTAAGGCTGAATTTATTGACCAGGATATCATCTCAATATTAGAGGATTATAAGAATGAAGCTTTTTCGAAAAATATACACTTGGAGTATAAAAAGTCGAATAATGCCATGCATACTTTTTTTAGACAAGATCCAGCCTAAATGTGTTAAATGTGAAATTAAGTTGATAAATATGAAAGCATACGAAAAACTATTACTGGAAAACAAAGCATGGGCAAGAGAGCACGTGCAGGTAGATAAGGATTTTTTTCTTCGCCTGGCTAATATTCAAACACCCGAGTTCTTGTGGATCGGCTGTTCTGATAGTCGTGTTCCGGCTAACGAAATCACTAATACGGCACCTGGAGAAATATTTGTACATCGCAATATCGCCAACTTAGTCGTCCATACAGATTTGAATTTACTGAGTGTATTGCAATATGCCGTGCAGCAGTTGAAAGTCAAGCATATTATTGTCTGTGGACACTATGGTTGCGGTGGTGTAAAAGCAGCGATGACACACAACGACTTGGGGTTGATTAACAAATGGCTTAGGAATATTAAGGATACGTATTACTACAATAGGAAAGAATTGGAAGCGATTGAAGACATAAACAAGCGAGCTGATCGGTTGACAGAATTAAGTGTGATGGATCAGGTGATGAATCTGGCGCAAACATCTATTGTGCAGGGTATTTTGCATGATTTGGTGAAGATGGATCCAAACACACCGTTAGATCCTATTTACCAATATGACTTCACGTAAAAAAAAGGTCGGGTAACTTACCCGACCTCTTACCTAACCAATAAAAGATGTCTAAAAAAAGAATTGATATTGTGCTACCAACTGTCCATTCATGCCGGAGTTTTGAATTAAGTCGTTGCCCACGGGATTGTAGGTGGGACGCAATTGATAGTCAAGCGTAAGTTTGCTGGTGTGCCCTTTCATGAACCAGTTTATTCCGAAGTCAAAAAGATTCATTTGTTTATCAAGTCGATCATAGTTGGCGCCTTGGTAGGTGACATACGGCATCAGTGTTCCGTTTCCTTCGCCCAACAAATCTTTCTTTAGTAAGTATCCAAACTATACATACACTACGCTACCCGTTCCAAACATGGGAAAAGCATTTCCGTAACTCCCTGCAGGCGCGCCACCCACATTCGTTCCATTGGCGGGATTCATAATGCCATTGTACCTCAGATAGCGCGTGCCATAGTCTGTGTTGAAGTATCCGAGATAGGCATTAATCATAGTACCTTTTTCAGTATTAACAGGGGCATCATAAAACATGGCCACCGACTTTGAGCCTGTCCAGGTCGCATTGGCTTGTGTGATAAAACCAGCTTCCAGATTCAGCACTTTCTTTTTTCCCAGATAAGTGCCCGTCATGTAAGGTGTTACGTGTGACTCTTTGTCGAAGAAATTCCAAATGAATATTGCCTGGTATTGTTTGCTATGATTGTCCCAGGCAAAGTTGGCATTGGTTGCATTGATGCCTGCTTGCGGGAGCCCATTGGAGGTGATCGGAAAAGGATCGCTAAGGATAATCCTATAATCTAGCTTTCCAATTTGCCCCCGCGCATACACACTCAACTTTCGCGAAAACTCATCGGTTTGATCTACCGTTGCCTGCGCGAAGATAGGAACATCCATACTCATGATCGTGCCGATGCTGGGCTGACTAAACCGAGACAAGCCATTTGTAATAGTAAGCCCGCCCCCGAGGTGCAGTTTATCTGTTCCTTTGAAAACGCGGTACTCACCCAATGCATCGTGAAAGAAGACCTGATTTTTTCGGTTCCCACTATTGGCAGAGTTTTGCCCGGCCAGATAATTGAAATTGTTCTGCCCGAATTGCAAGTAGAAAAACACACGATCGGTAATTTGTCCATACAATTGCAAGCGCGTTCTGCGCAGTCCGATGTCAAATGTTTCCACGGTAGGATCACCCAGCACCGTTGTGCCCGCGTTACTTTGGTTATAGCGAAACCAGATTTGGTTGAGGATCGTTGCCTTGATGTAGTGGCTTCCGTCTTCGTTTAGTTTTAACTTCAATTCTTCAATTTCTTTTGGTTTGTCTTGCGACAAACCAGAAATGGAGATCACAATCAAGAATAGAAACGAGTAATATGAAATCTTCATTATTGTCCACTGAAAGAGTTAGTTTACTTAGCCAGGCTAGGTAGATTTGCTTGAGCGAGTTGCATGAAGTCTTCTGCAAACTTGACTACATAGTGAATTTCTTCAGGTTCCAGAAGATCTCTTTTTTTGAAGAAGATCAATCTGTTTTTGTGGCATTCAATATGTATCTCTTCCCTATTTTCAAGAAAGCGAATGAGTGGTTCAGTAAAAAAGCGACCGATCTCAGGTTCGTTTTCTCCTCGCAGATAGTATTTTTTTGAAAAATCAGGATACACCGCAAAGTCAATGTCTTTGCCAGAAACCCCTTCAAATAATTTTGACCAAAGTCCTTCCGGTTCTAGTGCAAAATCCGGCACCGAAAAATCAATATCAGAAACATGAACAATCGTGATGGGTGATTCATTCTGAAACTGTCGTGCTCCTTCTTGTACCGTGATGTCGGATGATTCGATTTTTCCAAATTCACCGTACATGGAAAGAATATTTTCCTCGTAAGGGATTTTATTGCCTTGTTGAATAGGGAAGTTTTTGTACTTAAGAGTAGTCTTAACCTTCTGTGGGAAATAAGCGAAGTCATTGGCATCGGCAAATTTTCGCAACTCCATTTGTCTGGGACTTAATTTTACTTCATACCGGGTCTGGCTTCCGGGTGTAAGCTTGCGTGTCGCAAGTGGGTGATTTGAGAAATGTTGAAAATAATCGAAACCCAGCACAGATAGTTGGCCGCCACTGTGGTGGTATTCTTCTTCGAAGTGATGTAGAAATTCCATAAATGAATGGTCTACTATCTTGGCGTCAGAAAAATTGATGATTACTTTTTGACCCGGTTTTATTTGAGCAAACATTTTTTTAAAGCCAATCAGGTTCGAAAAGATGGCGGCTTCCTTCACCGCGATCGAGTAGACTGAGTCGTTTTCCGAAATCTCATAATGAGGTTTGAATAGACTTTTTAAAGGAGCGCCATTTAAGATATGGAATATGAACTTTACAACAATACCCACACCTACACCAATCAATAGATCGGTGGCTAATGTCGCAATGATGGTAATGATAAAAATGGTGAGTTGCTCAGCTCCGATTTTATAGGTCTTAAAAAATTCGTTAGGTGAGGCTAATCGATAACCTACCGCAATCAGTAAGGCGGCAAGAGCCGTATTAGGGATCATCTCAATAACAGGAATAAAGAGCAACATTGCGGCTAACAGAAATACGCCATGAAAAAAATTGCCCCACTGTGATCTGGCTCCAAAATTAATATTTGCTGAACTTCTGGCCACTTCTGATATCATCGGAAGGCCACCAAAAAAACCTGCCAGCACATTTCCACCACCCACGGCCATCAGGTCTTTATTTGAATTTGAAATTCTCTTCCATGGATCGAGGTCATCCATTGCTTTTACAGTTAGCAATGATTCAAGGCTTCCTACCAACAAGAACATCATTACATATTTCCAGAAGACGAATGTTCCAATGGCGGAGAAGTCTGCATTAAATCCAATGTTGCTCCAGAAGTCTCCAATGGAAACAAGGTCAAACGCTGGCTCGGTATGCCGAAAGTCCATGATGGCCGTCATAGGTACTGCTACTAACAATACAACCAATGGAACTGGTATTTTCTTCACGTATTTCCCCTTTATGAAGGGCATCCCAAAAATGATCACAAGACTAATAAGCCCCACCAGAGTTACCCTCGGGTCTTCATGATACAGAGAGTCTGGAATTTGTTCGAATAGTTGTATGGTATCGAGTCCTTTGAGCGTGGCAGGATCGATGCCCAGCAAAACGTGAATCTGTTTTGAGAATATAATCAAGCCAATAGCAGCTAACATTCCGTGTACCACTGAGTGCGGAAAAAAATCGCTGAGCGCTCCAAATTTTAAATATCCAAAAGCTATTTGTAAAACGGAGGCTACGACAATAACACCCAAGGCGAGTCGCCATCCTTCTGTACCACCACCTAGCTCTGTAACCGCACCTGCGCATATAGTAATAAGCCCGGCTGCAGGCCCTTTAATAGTCAGCCGAGATCCGGCAAATAAGCTGACAACAAGGCCACCGATCATCGCGGTGAGCACACCCATTGCGGGAGGAAACTCGCTTGCCTTGGCGATTCCTAAACTCAGGGGTAATGCCAACAAGAAAACTAAAAAACCAGCGACTGCATCTACCCGCCAGTTTTGTTTGAGGCCTTCGAGGCCATCTTTAGGAATATCTAATGATTTCATTTTTATGTTCTTTTTGTAAATCGATCAATGCCTGAAGCACGATGGATAGAATGACTAAAATAAACAGAGCAAAGTTCAAATGAAAATCGCGGTTTACGTTCAATCAAATCTGAAAGACACAATGAAGGTGAAAGAGAGGTGGGTGTGTGTTGAACTGATTGTTTACGCTGAAAATTCGCAGCGGTTGATTTTCGATAATGGATGGAGAGGCCGGCCAACTAACAAGGTGAAAAACCTGCGTCAAGAAAAAATCCCTGCCCTCTCTTTCTTCTTCATTTCTTTCCTCTACAAAAAGGAGGGTGGTAAGCGAGTGGGTAGGTTGCAACCAAATCGAAGTTGAGTGGTCCGCTCTTTGGTGCTATTCGAAACTAAACAAAAGGATAGCGAAGAATCTCAAGACGATATTGTTTCTTAGGTACACCAACGACAGGATTTGTTCAAAGGTCTACAATAATTTCGCAATTGTCCAAAGAGTTGAAAAAGAAACTGAAGGCAATCGATTATTGTTGACAGTTTGAAAGTAATACTATCTGGTTTGGTGTTTCGTCTTTCATACTTTGTTCTTCAGCCTGTTGATTTTGCAGTTGTTAATTGTATAAATTTGACAAAATATGAGTACGAAGGTACCGGTTCAGTTTTTTACAGTCATCCTTGCAGCGTGGTTGCTCACCTTTACGGTGGTTTCCGCTGGCTTCTACGAAGATGAGACAGCAAGTGAAAACGTATCTATTATTACAAAATTCCATTCATCCAATCCAGGCTATCTCGCATCAGAGCCCTGCGAAGAGAAAGAAGTACGCGATGCAGCCAACGAACTTCCGGTGGTGTTTACTTCTGTTGGTCTGAACGCGAGATCAGGTACCGCCAACACTTCATTAAATCGTTGTTTAGGTCCATATTCGGTTTCGTCCTTTGGCAACACCACCAACCTTCCGCTTTACCTCGCGAAAAAGTCATTTCTCATTTAGCATGATCATACTGGTTTGACCTTTTAGAGGCCACCAGCGTTTGTTCACCTATTTGAAATTTTTTGATCTTACATTCATGAAAAAACATTCTGTTAGTTTTGACGAGCACGAAGTGATTCATTCACTCAAACATTTTTTGCCAGCCCAAGCTCCCTTAAAAGATTTTGTCCACCATAACACACTCCACGCTTTCCAAAATCAAAAATTCAAAGATGGAGTGCGTAGTGCTTCAGAAATATTAGGTTACCGCTCCTCCTTTTCGATGAACGATTTTCGATCGTTGTACCAAAAGGGTTCAATTGACCCCGCTATTTTGGAACGAACTATTGTCGAAAAAAAGGAGTGGAAAACCTGGAGGAATGGAAAAACATTATCGCATCGATCTTGATTCGTTAGTGCAACCTATTCTCTTCCGCATTCTGTGCAGCTATTTAGACCAAGGTATTGCGATCTGGAATTTTCCCGTTCGCGACAATACATTTCTATCTGCTCTCCGAGCGATGGAGGCCAATAGTTTCAGTAGTTTCTTTAGAAAACCAAGAGCGAAAAAATTATTGACTGAGAGCCGTTGCGAGATTGCTGATTTGTTGAAAATTCTGGTGGGAGATGAATCGTTGTACGAGCGGTATCTTTTCGATCAACAGTTTGCACATCAAGGTTGGTCAGGGATGGTTTCTACCATCGAAGATCAGCCCTACACTATTTTAGATCCTCGTAAGCTTTCCATGCACGATCTCATCGTATTTGAACTGCTGCTAGAAATTGACGCGCTCGACATGAGTTTTGGCGAAAATTGGAAACCGTTGGGCAATAGCCTTTTAGTCAAGCCCACAGAACTTTTCTCAGATGTGCCCGAGACTGAACTTCACGAAGTATTGTTCATCTGGCAGGAGGCCTTTGAAAAGAGTTACTACGATCAAGTACTGGCTGGGCTGGTGATGCAGAAAAATGAAAAACGAGAAATCACCAGTAAGAGCTTTCAAGCCCTATTTTGTATTGATGATCGCGAATGCTCGATCAGACGCTATTTAGAGGGATTTGATCCGGCTTGCGAAACGTTTGGAACGCCCGGCTTTTTTGGTGTTGAATTCTATTATCAACCGGAGGGAGGAAAATTCTACACGAAAGTTTGCCCGGCTCCGGTGATGCCAAAGTTTTTGATTAAAGGGGTGGGACAAGAGAAGCGCGAAAAGGATTTGTATTTAGCCAAGCATTCGCATTCGTTTTTCGGGGGCTGGTTGATCTCGCAAACCCTTGGTTTCTGGTCAGCGTTTAGTTTGTTCATCAACATCTTTAAGCCTTCGATGGGGCCCGCAACTGCGTGTTCTTTCAAGCACATGAGCAAGAAATCGCAGTTGACGATTGAGAACACCAATCCGGCAGATCGGGAAAGCGATCTTCAAATTGGCTATCAGGTAGAAGAGATGACCAATAGGGTAGAAGGGTTGTTAAAAAGCATTGGGTTGGTGAAAGACTTCGCACCTATTGTGTATGTAGTTGGTCATGGATCCAGCAGTGTCAATAACCCACACTATGCAGCCTATGATTGCGGAGCGTGTTCCGGCCGGGCCGGTTCGGTGAATGCACGCGTAATTTCTTTTATGGCGAACCATCAAAAAGTGCGTGAGCAATTGAAGGAACGAGGTATCGTGATACCCGAGCATACACAGTTTATCGGTGGACTGCACGACACCACGCGTGACGAAATTTCTTTTTACGATGAAGATGTATTGAATAAACAGAACACTGAACAACATAAAAAAGTGGAAGTTGTCTTTGCCAAAGCATTGGACTACAATGCCAAAGAAAGATCCAGGCGATTTATTTCGATTAACACCCATTTATCACCAACCACGATTCACGAGCAAATCCGAATTCGTTCGGTGTCATTGTTTGAGCCAAGACCTGAACTAAATCACGCTACCAACGCCCTCTGCGTGGTGGGCAGGAGAGAGCTGACCAAACATTTGTTTTTGGATCGCAGAGCATTCATGAATTCATTCGATTACCAGGTTGATCCTGAGGGAAAATATTTGTTCAATATTCTGAAGGCAGTAGCACCGGTTTGTGGCGGAATAAATCTCGAGTATTTCTTCTCGCGGGTGGACAATCAGAAATTAGGAGCGGGTACCAAACTGCCTCACAACGTGATGGGCTTGTTTGGTGTGGCCAACGGAATTGACGGAGATTTACGGCCGGGACTTCCCAGCCAGATGATCGAAGTACACGACCCTGTTCGACTCATGGTGGTAGTGGAGCATTATCCGGAGGTGGTTCTCCAAACCATTCAAAAGTCTGCAGAGACCTATGAATGGTTTATCAACGAGTGGGTGATACTGGTGGTCATCCATCCAGACACACACAAGCTTCATTGTTTCCGCGATGGGGCTTTCATCGACTATGTTCCTACCGTTACATCTATTGAATCGGCAACAGACATCAAGTCGATCCTCGAGTCGCACATAGTAAATCTTCCTGTTTACGCTTTATCTTAGTTTTATATGATAGCCTTCTTTGAGTTTTTTATATTAATGCCTTTTATAGGATTTTTGATTAGTCTGGTATTACCTAGCAAAAATGAAGCACTGCTATCGCGGTGGTCGTTTGTTGTTATCGGAATCCATATGATCACCTTTCAGGCCTTTTTGGTGTATTGGTTTATTCAGGGGCACCCAGCAGCAAATTTTAAAGATTTGGTTCTTTATAAATCTCCCGATTATGAATTCTTTATTGATTTTTATTTTGATTCAATCACTGCTGTTTACCTTTTTGTTGGGTCGATCCTGACTTTCTTGGTTACGGTTTATAGTCGCTACTACTTGCATCGTGAAGTAGGCTATAAACGTTTTCTGGGGTACAACATCGTTGTTTTATCTGGAAATCTCGAGACGCTCTTTATCGGTTGGGAGATATTGGGAATTTCTTCCTTTTTGTTAATCGCTTTCTATCGCGACCGTTATTTACCTGTGAAAAATGCGGTAAAAGTATTTTCAGTCTATCGAATTGCTGATGTCGGCTTGATTTTGGCGATGTGGGCTACACATCATTTGTTTCATGAGAACATTACCTTTGCTATGGATTGGCGTTTTTATTTCATTGATGTTTTTAATTGCAGCGGCTGCAAAGTCCGCACAAATTCCATTCTCTTCCTGGTTGCCAAGAGCGATGGAAGGCCCAACGCCATCGAGTGCTATATTTTATGGTTCGCTGTCTGTTCACCTGGGCGTGTTCATCTTGTTGCGCACCTATCCGTTTTGGGAGTATCAACCTTCGGTGCGCATTCTCATTGGTTTGTGTGGTCTGACAACTGCGATTATAGCTACGGGCATTGCCCGCGTTCAATCGTCAGTAAAAAGCCAGATCGCTTACTCATCCATTGCGCAAATTGGTTTGATCTTTATTGAAGTGGCGTTAGGATGGGGTATGTTGGCGCTGTTTCATTTTGCTGGTAATGCATTTTTAAGAACTTATCAATTATTAGTTTCACCCTCGGTGGTAAGCTATTTGATACGCGAGCAGTTTTACAATTTCACACCACGACTTCGTTCTATTGAGGATTCATTCCCCAAAAAATTGCAAAACACGCTTTATATCTTATGCGTCAAAGAATTCAATTTGGACTCCATCCTGTACCGCTATCTTTGGAATCCGGTAAAGTGGGCCGGGCAAAAAGTAAATTTTTTGACGCTCAATCGAGCGATTGGATTTTTCATTCCGACCTATCTGGTCGGGTTGTTTCTCGTCTACAATAGAAGCCTTGTGTCAGAAGAAGTGCAACATTATTTAACACTTCTCTTCTCGGTGGTTGGACTCATGTGCGTGCTGAAATCCTTTACGGAGCGGAAGCACGCGCGCTTAAGCTGGATGCTGGTCATCATGAATCACTTTTGGGTAGCATTGGCGATCTCGTTCAATGAAAATTTTACATTCAATGATATTCATTTATATCTCAGTGGGATAGCTGTCGCAGGTGTTGTTGGCCTTTTAGCGTTGCGTAGATTGGTGTTGCTGGAAGGTAGTATCGATCTGGATCAATTTCACGGTCATTCCTACAAGCATCCAAAAATTGCGTTGTTGTTTTTATTGATGTGCTTATGCGCAACCGGTTTTCCTATTTCGCCCACGTTTATCGGAGAAGATTTGATTTTTACACACATCCATGAAAATCAAGTCGTGCTAGCGTTTTTTACTGCGTTTAGTTTCATTATTGACGGGTTGGCGATTATCCGAATTTATGCGAGAGTATTTTTGGGGCCGCATTCAAAGTCGGTATATGACATGGCCTATCGGTCTTCGTAGTTGCTAGTTCCGGGTTGCTGGTGTTTCTAGTTTTTAGGGACAGGTAACCAGAAACCAGCAACCTGCAACTGGCAACCGCCAGCAGTTATCCCTTCTTGTTCATCAGGTAAAGCAACGCCAGGGCGTATCCTTCCATCCCAAAACCGGTGATGAGCCCTTTACACTTAGAGGTAATCACACTCTTATGCCGAAACTCCTCACGCGCATACACATTGGAGATATGGACCTCTACCACGGGCGTCTTGATTGCACCGATCGCATCATGAATCGCAAGGGAGGTATGGGTGTACGCACCCGCATTGAGAATAATTCCATCAAACTCAAAGCCCACTTCGTGTAATTTATTGATGAGCTCGCCTTCGACATTGGACTGGTAATAGTGAATGTCTATGCCTGAAAAACTGGCCTTCAGGTTTTGAAAGAACGTCTCAAAGTCGGTGTTCCCATAAACCTCTGGTTCGCGTTTGCCCAACAAATTGAGATTGGGGCCGTTGATGATTTGAATTTTCATTCAGCCAAGATAGGAAAAAGGATAAACGTGTTGCTACCCTCGTCATTTATTTTGATTTTCGTGATGGCTGTGCCTTGATTAATCGCACATTTGTGTGACCGAATCCAATACCATTGAACTGGCAATCCTATATCAAGCAATTTAAAGATTACCTCAAACTAGAGAGGTCTTTGTCAGACAATTCTATTCAAGCCTATGTCCGTGACGTAGAAAAGCTGGATCAGTTTGTTCAATTAAAATACCCAACACTTTCCCCGCTGTCAGTTTCTTCCAAACATCTGCAAGCATTTATTCAATTTGTTAGCGAATTAGGAATGAGTGCGTATAGTCAAGCTCGGATTTTGTCAGGCGTAAAAGCGTTTTATAAGTATCTTCTTTTTGAAGAATTGATTACCAAGGACCCAACTTCGTTGTTAGAAGGACCCAAAATAGGGAGAAAATTGCCTGATACACTTGAATATCTGGAGATCGAAAAATTGCTGGCCGCCATTGATTTATCTACTCCCGAAGGTGCTCGCAATCGCACGATGATTGAGGTACTGTATAGTTCGGGCTTGCGTGTTTCTGAATTGGTGGAGTTAAAAATTTCAAACGTATTGACCGATGTGGGCTTTGTGCGGGTGATCGGGAAGGGGAATAAAGAGCGGTTGGTTCCAATTGGCAAAGAGGCCCTGAAGTATTTGAAAATGTACATCGATGAGGTGAGGGTGCATATCCCCGTGAAAAAGGGATTTGAGAGCCATGTTTTTTTGAATCGAAGGGGTTCAAAAATTTCCAGGGTATTGGTCTTCACGATAATAAAAGATCTGGCGGCAAGAATAGGCCTCAGAAAGTCGATCAGTCCGCATACATTCAGGCATTCATTTGCGACACATCTTATTGAAGGAGGCGCAGATCTGCGAGCGGTTCAAGAGATGCTGGGGCATGAGTCGATCACCACCACCGAAATTTACACACACTTAGATCGCGATTATTTAAGGCAGGTGATTCAAGAGTTTCATCCGAGAAGTTGACCCCAAAATTGAATTGGAAAGTGATCAAACGAGTAAGGTTTTTCGATTCGCACCTCGTTCATTTATTGCTACCTTTGCCATATGAAGTCGGTGTGCTATTGGTCTTTCCTGTTTCTGGTGTCGTTGGATGCGTGGAGTCAGAGTATTGAAGTAGAATACGACAAGAAGCGTGATTTTACCGTTTACAAAACCTTTCGATTTGGTGAGAGTCAGATTACTACTCCGGATGACCAAAAGCAAATCAAAGACGAAGTACTGAATCGATGGATTGTTCAGGGCATTACGCGGGAGTTGGAGATGAAAGGATTGACAAAATCAGAGTCATCTGCCGACCTGGTTGTGTCTTATGCCGAAGGAACGTTAGCGCGAACCGATAATCAGGCACTGGGGCCGCTGGCTCTTACTCCAGGTACTAATCCGGATCGAAACTTCAAATTTGAGTATCGACAAAGTACATTGATTATTGATTTGAATGATAGAAGTGGTAATCTAATTTGGCGCATAAACTCCACCACCAATATGACCTCCGCAGAAGCCGAAAGAACGATTGATGCCGTCATCGAACGAGGTTTTAAGAAATTTGCCAAACCACACAAAAAGAAGAAAAAGTAAATCGTGTATCATTATTTTATTCGCCCCCTGCTTTTCCGGTTTGATCCCGAGAAGATTCATCACTTTACCTTTAATTTTTTAAAATTCGCTGGAGCTATCCCGGGAGTTCGCTGGCTGCTCAGAAATATTTTTACCGTTACTGACAAAAAATTAGAGCGCACACTATTTGGCATTCAATTCAGTAATCCGGTTGGATTGGCGGCCGGGTTCGACAAAGATGCTAAACTGATTGATGAACTGGCATGTTTTGGTTTTGGATTTATTGAAATAGGTACACTCACTCCAAAGGCCCAGTCTGGTAACGACAAGCCGCGCTTATTTCGTTTACCACAAGATCAAGCACTGATTAACCGAATGGGTTTCAACAACGGAGGTGTGACTGAGGCAGTAGAGCGGTTGAAGAAAAGAAAATCAAAAGTCATCATCGGTGGTAACATTGGAAAGAACAAAGTAACACCCAACGAAAAAGCGTTTGAAGACTACGACTATTGTTTTCAGGCATTGCATCCTTACGTTGATTATTTTGTAGTGAACGTGAGTTCGCCCAACACACCCGGACTTCGTGAGTTGCAGGAGAAAGAGCCGTTGACGCAGTTAATGAATCACGTAAAAGGACTAAGTAACAGAAGTAGTCTGCCCAAACCCGTGTTGCTAAAAATTGCCCCCGACCTGACCAACTCACAATTAGATGATGTCGTGGAAGTGTTGGTATCCACGAAAGCGGATGGTGTGATTGCTACCAATACAACGATTTCTCGCCAGGGTTTGAACAGCGATCAAGCAACTTTGGAAGCGATAGGCAATGGAGGATTAAGTGGGAAGCCACTGGTCAATCGATCCAACGAAGTGATTGCTTACCTACGCTCCAAATTAGGTAAGAGCTTTCCGATCATCGGGGTAGGAGGGATCATGTCACCGGAAGATGCAGTCGCCAAGATAAATGCCGGAGCGGATTTACTACAAATATACACTGGCTTCGTGTATGAGGGGCCGGGGTTTATTACCAGGATCAACAGAAAGCTTTTGGATTCCCCGCAACCGTGATCAAACAAGATCTTTAGCCGATTTTAAGTGCCCGGTTGATTCTGTCACCATATTTGTTTTCTACAAAATCGATAACGTTAAAGTACAGAGCGAATAATAGCAGTTGTAAATGTTGTCCGGTGACTACGTATACAAAAACCGTAAATAATGTGAATACCACGATATAAGTTAGGTATTTCAAAACGAAGCGCCCTATTTTTTGGCGGAACATCACTACTTTCAAAACTCGTTCATTATTTCTTCTGGAAAGTACATACCATGTGGAGGCGAAATACAGCATAAATACCAAAGAGAAAAGTAGCAGGGTAATTTTGGGACGTCCTTTTACAATGCCTAAATAGGTGTTGATCATTAGTAGTGGACCTGGTTGTTCTCCTAAAAAAGTTTGATGAATATCATTCTCGTAAAAATCGCCTACTACCAGCAGACGGCCCTTCACTGTTTCTTGAATTTCTTCTGGCGTAAAATTGTCAAGTGCTTCGCCCACATTCCAAACAGTTATCTCGTTATTGTCCATATGAAAGCGCCTGATCGGCAGGTCAACGATGAATGAATTGAGCCACCAACCCTCAGAAAAGACAAATCCAGCAAATTTTTTATGTGAAGAGGGGTGCAAGACCTCGTATAAGCGGAGCGGTAAATATTTCACAGAGTGATCATAGATCAGACGATATTTCAAGAAGGTATCTGACATAGTCGCATATTGAGCCAACGCATAGTCCAGTCCTTCGTGCGGCTTTTGAATAATAGATTTTTCTGTAGGGTGACTGGACAGTGTAACGCGTTTTAGCATCTTTAATTCAGCTATTAATGCGGAGTCATATTTTGTTGGATAGTCCATGAAAAGATCCCACACGGTGTAAAGTGGTGGGACGGGTGCTGCATTGATGATGTGGACCAGGTCGCGAAGTTTCTGACGATTGGTGATCGGTATAGTGCCGATGCCATAGTCGTCTGCATAAGGCACCAAAAGTTTATCATACGAACAATTGATGAGAAGCAATTTTTTCTTCAATGATTCTACTTCTTCGTCTTTGCTGTCGAAAAGCAAGTAGCGTGACTGAGTTAGTCTCTGCACCAGAACTTCGTCACCAAATTCCCAGGTGCTGACGCTCATCCATAAAAAAGTAAGAGTCGTTAAGAAAATGGCATGTGCACTGCAAATAAGAACTCGCCTGATTCGATGTTTTGATTGTAGGTCCAAGCGCCTATTGGATGATTTGACGTTGATTCAACCAACGATTCAGATTTGAGGACTCCACATTGCCATAGTGCTCTTCGATGAAACTCTTAATCTCTTTTACTACGGCAGGGTTCTTATGTTCTGCGAAAAAATCGGCAATTACCCGGCATTCTTTTTCGAGTTTTACTTCGTCCACATATTTTGGCCAGAAATATCCAATTAACTGCCCTGAGCCGGGCAAGTCAAGACTGACCTTTTCATCTGCATAGTATTCGATCATTACTTTTGAAGAAACTTCATTTCCGGCATCAGGGAATAGTGTGGCTCTACTTAATGAAACTTCTTGTTGTGATGAAATTTTGCGAGTTAAAGGAGTTCCTTTTTTAACCTTGTTAACGGCCACCACCACAGCAGGTGGTGCCAATTTGATAAACTCGTTATTCAGGGTAATCACACCATCCCCCAGAATGACCACCGTGTCTTTCAGGACATCATTTAATTGGGACCAATATTCAGTTGCGGTAGATCTACTGGCGGTAGATCTTTCACTGGGTTTGACAAACGACTGAATCAGATTCTCAAGCTCTCGGGGTGAGTTGTCGGGTACTCCTCGAATCAACTTTCGTCCGATTTTGGGATGGATAACAATTATGAAGTCACTCTTGTTGGAGAACTTCAACGGATCGGTTAGGGTAATCCGGTCGCCCTGTTGCAGGGGGCGGTTTTGTTTGACATGCTCGATTGATCCGGAAACCGAGATCACCCGATATATATCGCTTGTTTGCGCCCAAGCGAAAAAGGAAAAGCTAAAAGCAATCAGGAACGTCATCAATTTTTTCATATTCATGTTTACTTAGATTTTTTTATTTCTTCTTTTCATCTGTGATGAACATAAAGTCGCTGCCAGGCTCATTGGTTCCAAATTCGTTGTAGGTGGGCCCGGGGTCAACTTTTTCAACATAACTTACAATTTCACTAAACGTTAGTATTCCATCTGCGCCACCACGGCTTCTAAGCGCTTCAATGAATTTTCTGGCAAAAGGTGAATGGTTGCCTTTGATGCCGTCAGATACATAGGTGTTTCCACCAGATGTAATGTACTTCCGAGTTCTGTATTTGATCTTGGACATGATGAATCGTTGTCTATCCATATCTGTAAAATCCTCTTGCCCACGGCTGGCTACCGCTGGATTAAACGTGCCGCCATAACAAACATCCAGTACCAACAGGATATGCTCACACGGAATATTGTTCACATATTCTCGCAAGTTGGCATATGACAGATAGGAATCTTTTACATCGTCTTCTTTTTTTGAATCGCGTGCAGCGATATAACCCATTTTATAAACCTTGTCGAACTCTCCATGCCCGGCAAAAAAAATAAAAAGTTGATCTCCCCTTGCATAGCTTCTCTCGGTGTAATTCCGAATCTCTTTTTGAATTTGGGCTTTAGTTGGATTAGGCAAAACCTTTGTTTCAAATCCATAATATTCTTCGAGATCTTTTTTGATGGCGGTGCCATCGAAAATTGGATTGTTTAGGTGTTGGAGCTCATCGTATTGGTCCGAAGCAATAATCAGCGCGTAGTCCTTTCCATTACGGAAGTGGCTATCTTCGCTTGCATTAGCAGTTCGTTCTGTAACCAATGTCTTGCTGAGGATGTTGTTATTGAAATCGCGCGCCACAAACGGAATATTCCACCGACCTAGTGCCACTGTTGTTTCGTGTTGAAAAAAACCGTTTTCGGCCACTTTTATCTCCTGATTGTTGATCGTTAGACTGGCAACTCCGTTTTTTGATGTGACTGTGCCTTTGATGGTTAGCCTATTAGATTGCGGTATGAACACAGAGTCAAAAGGTGTATTGGGTTCTAATAGAGTGATCCGAATATCCTCCGTTAACGAGACATATTGTGTTGGTGCGATTCTACTTCTCCCTTTAATCGCAAGTTCTTTCAAATCATACAGATGAACTTTCTCCGAAAGATCGACAACAGCTAGCTGTTGACCATCAACGCTGCCATTGATTGAGGAAAAGTAGTAATAGGGACCTAGTGAACCCACCAATTTTTTCGATTCGAGATCATGTATTTTAACGGTGTTATCGAGGCTACCGGTAAAAAGGTATTTACCATCGGCACTAAATTCCATATCGTTCACCATGTCTTTATGTTCCTTTAGTGTTGCAACAACATAAGACGAATACATGTCGATCAACTGCACGCCTTTTTTTTCCCTGCTAATAGCAATTAATTTATCGTCATGACTAAAATTGATTGCACGCACTTTGCCGATATCTACATTCAGTTTCTTTACTTCCGCCCAATTGGAGGTGTTCCAGCAAGTAACACTTCCTTCATAGCCACCGGCTGCCAAAATTTTTCCGTCATGCGTAAAGGCAACGCTGGTGATTTCTTTTTGACTATCTCCGATTGTATGGATTACTTTTCCTTCAATAAAGTCCCATACCAACACTTTTTTATCAATCGATCCGGAAGCAAGCAAATGACTGTCTGGGCTGAAGGCAATACTTGTTATCGTTCCTTTGTGGCGATCCAACGTTTTTACTTTTACTCCCTGTCGTGTGGACCAGATGATAATGGTATTATCCCTTCCTGCAGAAGCAAGGAAATTTCCATCGTGGCTAAATGCCAATGCGATCACAATTTCTTTGTGTCCTTCAAATGTGTTGATCAGGCTTTTGGAAACAGCATCCCATAAATAAATTTTCCCCTGTTGATCACCAGCAGCAACGATGCGGTTATCTGGATTGATAGCCACACACCTAAATTCCGATCCCGCTTTTGACAATGCCGTTTCGGGAATTGTTTTGAGTTGACTAAACCCTTTGATGGACAGAAATACAAATAGGATTAAGTATTTTTTCATTTTATTAATATAACGATTTTTTTCGTAAGAAACTAAACCGCAATCCGCCACTGATTATGAAATTGTTCAACCCAGAATTGTTTTGGGGAAAGTTTTCTTTTACCTGATTGCTCTCAGCCGTTGTAGAGAGTGAGTAGCCGCCCATCAGGAAAAGTCCAAACGTTTTCTTTCTGTTTTTCTTGATGTTGAATTCTACCCCTGCACCTACCAGCCCCGAAAAGGTAGGGAAGATGTTAAGTTGCAGTTCAGGTTCACGTACCGTTATTTCATTGATTCGGATTTCTTTAGGATCAATTGGGGGTGGTTCTTGCACCACTCTGGTATTTTGGGATTGAGATAGATAAGTATAGTTGATTCCGATCTCGGCATAAACGAAGGGAGAGATACCCCTGTCATACGGAAGAAAATTGAATTTCAATGCGGGGCCAAGGCTTGTGTTGCTCAGCACGTAGTTATCCTTTGTGCTAACAAGTTGACGAAAGGTTCCGCCTATGCTGAAGCTACGGTTGACAGAATAGCCAAGGTAAGCCTGAACAAATGGAATGGTGCGGTAACCATTAAAGATCGATTCAGTTTGGATGGATTGATCGGGGGCAAATGGCGTAATGCCAAGGCCGATGTAGAGGTTAACGCGGTTTTCGAATTGCGCCTGTGCGTAATTTCCGAAAGCCAATACTGACATGATCATCACGAGTCGTTTCATATTTTTCAGTTACAAGCAGTCAATTTTTCTGGTTTACATATTCCATTTTCTACCTTTATAGTTCCGGTCCATACACACAGTTTGTCTTTCGACTCAGCTATGTAGGTGTACTCTCCACTTTTGCGACTGCCCGATATTCCTTTGTTCGGTTCAAAGCAGGTCGTTGCTACCCCAGTGTTGTTCAATCCCAATGGTTGATCGAGTGTTACAAATTGATCTTTATCGCTTAACCTAATCGTAATGGGTAGTTTTGATGCGTTGGCCGGTTCCGTCCAAAAAGTTATTGGACCTGACTCGCACAGGACTAATTCCTGAGTTGTAAAATTATCGTTCGCGCCAAGTTTTAATTGACCAGTCCAAATACAACCAAAATTTGATTGCGCATACCAGTTGGTGGTGCCTGCACGTAAGCGAAAGACAAAGGTGTTACCATTGTTCGGAGAAGACGGTGCTGCGGTTACTGTTTTATCTATACTCCCCACCAAATCCCCGTCCAAGTAAAGGGATGCCGGTAGTTGTGATTCATTGAGTGGCAGGGAAAAGAACACTACGATGTTATCAGATTTTTCGAGTTGGATGGTGGCAGCGGTTTTGGCACCTCGTTGTAGAAATCCCGGAAGTACAAATTGCTTATCGAAGTTTTCCAGATCAAGAAAACGGGTGCGATCCCTATACGTGATAAAAAAATAGTATTTCAATTTTTCATCCAACTCGGTATATACCAATTGGCCGTTGGCATCCGTCAGCCTGGCAGGTTGATCCAGGGCCAGCACGCCTCGAATTTTAAAATCATCAAGTTCTTGTTCATTGTCGAAAATACGCACCTGAGCATCCTTCTGAGGCACACCCAGATCGTTCAGAATCGTCAGTGTCAATTCGGTTGGTTGATAGATAATGTCAGTACTGCTCTTGCAGCTTTCCAGCAAAATCCAGACACAAAAAATATAGGCAAGTCTCGTGGCTTTCATTCTTTCATTAATTTTCTAGTGATGGACACAAATTTATTTCGGATGCGCACTAAATAGATGCCCTGCGCCTGATCACTCACATCAAAGGCAGCCTTTAGATAGCCATTTTCCTTTTTCATGGTGGTGCTCATTATTTCTTTTCCCATTTGGTCATAGATGCTGCACGAAGTACCTTCTGTGGTAGACCCGTAGAAAAAGACTTCCACCTTTCCATGTGCTGGGTTAGGGAACATTTCCATCTCGTCATCGAATTGCCGTTCAGGTAAGATAATGCCGCCATCGGGGGTATCAACAGCAAGACGTCCGTACTTTTTGTATGTTTCTTCATTTACATTGATAGGGTTACTAAAAGCACGACAGCCCTTTGAATTTACGATGGCCAACGTGTAGACGCCATTGTAGAAAACAACGAGCTCTCGTTGGGTAGCACCCACGATGTATTTATTATTTACATACCATTGGTATTGGTCATACGCTTGCTCTGATCTTAACAGTGAGTCAAGTCCCGATTTTTTTCCGTCCGTGACTTTTACTTCTGGTTTTTCAACAGGTTCGATGGCTATGGCAACGGGTGTTGATTCGGCAGCGCAGCCATTCGCATCAAAGCCAACTACTTTATATTGTCCCGAAACTACCGGATTGTACAACGCTCCATTTTGATTGACAATACGGCTTGTTGTGTTTGTGCCTATCAAATACCAGGCATAGGAACTAAATGATCCTGAGGCGGCTATCTGCCAGGTGAGAGGGTCACATAGATTTGTCTGGGTGGCTATTGGTATCGGAGGTGCTGGAGTTGGATACTCGGTCACGGAAATCGTTTTAGTTGGCGCAGTAGTGAAACAACGGTTACGCAATTCAACGGAGTAAATACCTGATTGATCAGCTGTATATTCAAAAGAATTGATGCCCACATTTGTTCCGTTACGTTTCCATTGATAGTCTTGGCCCAGCACAAAGGGAACGCGTAATCGTACACTGCCACCTTCGCAAAAGGCAAGAGCAGTGAGATTTTCAATATTCGTTTCTACAGGAGGTTTCGTTACACCGACTGGGATAGAATTGGTTGGCGAAGTGCTACCACACGCATTGCTTAGTACTACAGAGAATTCTCCGCGTTCGGTAACCGTCAAAGAGCTGGCCACCTTGCCTGCTAGGTTCACACCATCCTTCTTCCATTGAAAATTTACCCCGGGCTCCAACGGCACAGAAAGCGTTACCTGGTCGCCTTCGCATAAGTCGGGTGAGCGGTTGAAACCGATACTTTGTTGAAGTGGTTTATTGGATACGGTCACCGGAATGTTGTTTAAGCTAAACACAGATCGACAATCATTAGTGATGATTACGTCATATATACCTGACGATGCAACTGTAAAACTGGGTGCGTCTGGACCAACATTCGTATTCCCATTTAGTCGCCACTGATATCTAACACCAGTCTGCGGTGATGGAACCGATAGCGTCACTTGATTGGGCGAACAGAAACTGGGGTCGCGATCAGTTATAATAGTTTGCGCAATGGGTGGAATTCCCCTTTGGGTGACCGTGATGAAATTGCTGCTCACTACATCGGCACACCCATTGTTTACCACCACTGTATACTCGCCTCCGCTTGTGGCTAAAAAGGAATTGCTGTTGGTAAAAGGGATAGGTACAACACCTTGCCTCCATTGATAAACGACACCCGCGATGGGGCTAATGGTTAGAAGCACCGATTCATTGTTGCAGATAGAGGTAGAACTCCCTGCTGTGATCACAGGTTGTGAAGGCAGCTGAGTGACGATCAAATCTATAAAGTTGCCTGCCTCCAAAGAGGGCTGGCATGAGTTAGATAATAAAAGTTTGTATCTCCCGCGTTGGGTTGCTGTAATTTGCGGCAATGTTTCACCCACCAGCACATTGTTTTCTAGTGTCCATTGATAGCTTACCCCATTTTCAGGAACTACTGCCAACACCACATTTTCACCGGGGCAGATGTTCGGGATGCGATTGGAATTGATAAGTTGTGCTATGGGTTTGCTGTTCACAGTAATCTGCGCAGCCGTAGAGCCGGGCACATTGCGGCAACTGTTCTTCATCACAACTGTGTATACACCACTTTGTCCTACGTCAATCGAACGGGCTATTGCCCCGGGTATTACAATTCCATTTCTTCGCCATTCGTAGGCATCTACCACAGCCTCGGAGGGAACACGAAGTGTGACCAGATTGGGTGAACAAATCACTGACTGACCGCCAACGATTTCTATGGCCTGTACTGAAGGTGCTGGAGGAAGTGGAGTGAGAGCAACGGGAGTGCTCGTCTCTGCTCCGCAACTATTGCTTGTTATAACTTGGTAAGAGCCCGCAGCATTGGCAAAATATATCGTGCCCGTTGCGCCAGCGATGTTTATATTATCCTTCTTCCACTGGTAAGAAATACCTGCTGCGAAGGGCACGGTGAGCAAAACTTCTTCGCCATCGCAGAATGAAGCGCTCCCTGTGATTGAAATAGTTTGTGCGACAGGCGGATTTATGGATGTTATTGAAATGGTATTGAAGGCGCTGACAGGACCGCATGTATTGGAGATCACAAGGCTATAGTTGCCTGCCACATCGGCCAGCAATTCATTCGCATTTGTACCCACTATAGTCGATCCTCTTCGCCAGGTGTAACTAGCCCCAGCTTCCGGTTGCACCTTTAGTTTCAATGTGCTACCCGCACATAACTGCGGCAAGCCGCCACCATCAATCTCCATCACTTGCGCAAACGGCACACGACCTACTTGCACGTTCACCAATCGTTGACCAGTGCAACCATTGCCGTTGTTGATCGACAAGCTTGCGGTATACGAACCGGAAGACGGATAGGTATGCTGAACATTTACTTTGTCTGAGCTGATAGATGACCCATCGCTTCTAAAGTCCCAAGTATAAATAGCACCGGATTCTACATCGGTTGATAGGTCGGTGAAGGGAGTTGGAGTATTGGCACACACTATATTGGCTGTGAAGGCAACTTGTGGAACTACATTAACAATTACTGCCTTTGTTATTTCTTTGATCTCTAGGCTTTGTAAGGTGATGGTTAGTTTAGCAGTGTATGTTCCACTTTGCACATAAGTATGCTGTACATTACCAACTGTGAAACTATCATTGGTGCCGTCATTTTCAAAATCCCAGGCATAGGTTGCGCCTGTGCCTAAGTTGAACGAAAGGTCGGTGAATGTGGTGGCTTGTCCTTTACACACAGGTGAAGTAATAAAGTTCACTACCTCGCTGCCCGGGTCCACCAACGCATTGACGGTAACATTTCTGGTAAACGATTTTTCGCAGCCCGCGCCATCACCCAGGGTGACTTGTGCGAAGTAGAGACCTGGAGTAGCATAGGTATGCGATACGTTTTGTAATGAACTTACTGTGGTTAAGTTGCCATCGCCAAACACCCATGTGAAAACAGGAGTAGAGGGTATGTCGGTGGCCGAAGGTATGAAAGTAGTAGCAGCGCCAACGGTTACAGGGTCTGCGTTAAATGAAATAGTTGGTACCAACTTCACTACAATTGCTTGCGGATCAGATTGCGGGCTTGCACAACCTGCCGCATTGCGACCTACTACAGTATAACTTGCTGCAGCGTCAGCAAATATTTCGCGCGTGGTTTCTCCATTCGACCACTCATAGGTTGCGTAGCCAACAGGCGCACTTAATCTTATTGACCCGGTGCCACAAATTGAAGTGTTACCACCCGGCACGGTGATCGTTGGCTTAGGAGGAATAACTGCCGTAATGATAGTTGTGGGATCAGAGGTCGCACTGCAAATACCATTGGAAACACTCACTGAATAATTTCCCGCAGTAGTTGCATTAACTGTTGAAGTAATTTCACTGCCGGTTGGTGTAGACCAATTGTAGGTGAAGCCTGCCGGAGCGGTCAGTGTTACACTGGCACCGCCACATAGGGTAGTGCTGCCGCCAGCAACTATTACCGGCTTGGTTAGTGTAGGTGAGACATCCACCTGGATGCTGTTAGAAGCAGGACTAAAGCAATTGCCATCGCCCACTTGCACTGAGAAATTTCCATTGATGCTTACAGGTAAAGTTTGATTTGTAGAATTATCTGACCATTTATATTGCAAAAATCCGGTGGGTGCAGTGAGCAGCGTACTACCACCCGCACAAATAGTGATGGTTGATGGCGCTGTCAATACGGGGGCCGGAATGTTTATGATAGTAGCTGTTACCGGAACACGTACACTCTCGTTGATCGTTTTGGATGCATCGAATATGGTTGCGTAGAAAGTTGATGTGTTCGTGAGTGATGTGGTGGTATAATTTGCGCTAGATGATAAACTTGTTCCCCCTGTGGATACATCATACCATCTGTATTCTTGTGCGCCTGTAGCTCCGCTAGCATTCAAAGATACAACTCCAGTTCCACAGCTAAAGCCGCCTACAACAGTTGGCGGATCTGGTTGATCGGGTGGTGTAGGAATGCATGGCGAACCAGTACTGGTGATGACTGTTACATCGGATGGCACGCTTAAGCAATTGACAGCATCACCTACTTGCACCGTGTAGTTACCTGCTGTTGCCGCTGTCACTGTAATCTGTCGATCGGTGCTGTTATCGCTCCACTTGTAAAACGGACTCAATGGTGCTGTCAAAACGGCAAAATCACCAATACACAAAGCCATATTTCCTGTTACTGTAATGGTTGGCTTGGGCGGCACAGCTACGGATGTAACATTCACGACATCGGAGGCTGGGCTCGTACATGTGCCGTTAGAAACAATAACGGAGTAATTGCCCACTGCGCTAGCAGTGATATTCTGAGTGGTTTGGCTGCCCGAAGGCGTTGACCAGTTATAGGTAAACCCTGCCGGAGCTGAAAGCTCAACGGTATTGCTTCCACAGAGAATGATATTTCCATTAGGGGTAACGGTTGGTTTTGGAATAACCGGCACAACCGAAATGGTAATGGTATTGGAAGGAGGACTTAGACAACCTGACTCGCCCACTTGCACAAAATAACTTCCAGCGATAGTCGGTTGTATTTGTTGAGTGATTGAATTGTCAGACCATTTGTAAGCAAGAAAACCCGTAGGCGCAGAGAGTGTGGCACTTGTGCCTGCACAGATAGAAATCGCTGCCGGACCGGCTAGTATAGGCGCGGCATAATTCACGATAGTTGCAGTGGCAGGCACCCTACTGCTTTCTGCCGGAATGGACGCATCAAAAATTGATGCGTAGTAAATGGTAGTTGCCGAAATGGTAGGAGTTGTAAACGAAGCCCCTGTAAACAAAATAGATCCTCCTGTTAGCCCACTGTACCAACGATACACCTGTGCGCCCGTTGCTCCGCTGGCTGTCAGCAATACAGTGCCCGTGCCACAATTACTTCCATTTGTAATTGTAGGTGCAATGACGACAGGTGGTCCTCCACCGCAAGGCAAACCGGAAAGTGAAATTAAAGTAGGGGCTGACTGCGCACTGAGACAGCCGGCCGAGTTACCAACCTGCACGGTAAAACTTCCCGGGGTATTCACTATTATCTGTCGAGTTGTTTCATTAGTCGACCATAGGTAATTTGAGAAACCCGATGGTGCTTCCAATACAGTAAAAGATCCTAAGCCGGTGCCGGTACATAGCGCAGACACGCCCGTGTTTACAATGGAAGGTGTAGCAGGCACGGACGATGTAGTGACAACGACTGCATCAGACAAAGGACTACTACACGTTCCATCTGATACAGAAACGGTGTAGGTACCTGCACTTGCATTAATGAAAGATGTGGTGGCACCATTCGACCAGAGGTAACCGGCAAATCCAGCCGGAGCATCAAGTCGCACGGTTGCGCTTCCGCAGATAGCAGTGCTACCTGTAGGTGCAATGATCGGTTTGGGTATGGAGCCCGAAGTAACTGTGAACACATCGGATGGATCACTTTGGCAACCATTGGCATTCGTGACACGCACTGAAAAATTGCCAATGGAGTTCACTGTAATATTTGCAGTCGATTGCCCGGACGACCAACTGTAACTTGCAAATCCTGCCGGAGCACTTAAAGTGACCGAGCCCGTGCTGCACAATGAGCCTCCGCCTGTTGCGTTGATGATGGGCTTCGTTGGCTTAGCGTTTACAGTAAATACAAAAGGATCGGATGCTGGACTGCTACAAAATGCATTGCTCACTGCCACCGTGTAACTGCCCGAGGTATTGGCGGTGATGGTTTGTGTAGTTAGCCCATTGCTCCATAAGTAACCGGTAAAACCAATGGGTGCACTCAACACTTGCGTAGTGCCTTCGCACACTGCAAGCGAGCCATTGATGTTGAGTGCTGGCTTTGGTATGCCACTGATGCTGGCGGCTACTTGTGTGCGTGCGCTCTCGCAGAACGTAGCCGGGTCATAAATGGCGACAAAGAAATTGGTGTTGGCGCTGAGCGGTGGAGTGGTATACGTGCCCGTTGCAGTAGTAGTTAAAATAGTTAATGTGGTTGCATCGGTGTACCAGCGGTAGACTTGTGTTACCGTAGCGCCCGCTGCTACCAGGTTCACACTCCCCGCATCGCACCGTAAGCCGGGTGTTGCCGTGGGTGGCGTAGTGACCGTGCAAGGTGCTACCACCGTAAAGTTGGCCATCTCCGAAAGACCCCAATCGCCAGCTTGGTTTTTGGCGCGAATGAAAATTTTATGTGGCCCCAATGAAAGCACGCCTACATTCAATGGCTCGTCTACCAAGTCTACCAGTGGCAACGGAAAAGTGGGCTTGGTGAAATTCAGCGTACTTAAACCCACACCCGGATCGTTATCGACAAAATATTCAAACGCCACAATGGGTGACACCAGATCAGGATCTACCACTACTCCCTCTCGAATATAAATCCGTCTGCTTTCATAAAAGCCCCAGGTGTTGAGTGCATTTTTTGTGCGCACGTGTACGGTGTGCCACCCAACGGGCAGCGTATTACTGAAGGTAGTATTTACAACATCTACATCCAGGCCTGAGGTGATTGTAATTGGCGTTCCTGTGCCCGGCCCATTGTCCGTATTGTAGAAAAATTCCATAGCCTCGATGGGCGATGGCGGTGGCTCCGGGTCGATTGTAGGTGCAGGCTCGCGAACATAGATTCTTCGGCTCTCATAAAAGCCCCAGATGTTCAGTGCATTTTTTGTGCGCACATGTACGGTGTGCCAACCCACTGGTAGCGTATTACTGAAGTTGGTGTTTACAACATCTACATCAAGCCCTTGTGTAATTGTAATTGGCGTACCTGTGCCCGGCCCATTGTCGTTATTGTAGAAAAACTCCATCGTGGTGATGGGCGATGGCGGTGGCTCTGGGTCGATGGTGGGTGCCGGTTCGCGAATATAAATTCTGCGACTCTCATAAAATCCCCATGTGTTGTTGGTGTCTCTTGCTCGCACGTGTACGGTGTGCCAGCCCACAGGCAGTGAGGTGGTGATGAAATTAAGATTCGTCAAATCAATTTCGCCAGCTGGCGTAAGCGGAATGGCGGTTCCGTTGCCCGGCCCCGGGTCGGTATTGAAAAAATATTCGGCCGCGCTGATGATGGGTGCGCTTAATGTGAAGTTGGTGCTGCTTGTTACGTTCAGTCCACTCACCGTAACACGTATTGGGCCGGTGGTGGTGCCAGGAGGTACGGTTACTGTTATGCTATTTGCTGTGCTGGCTGTAACAGTGGCGGCTACGCCATTGAACGTAACGGTATTGTTGGCGGGTGTAGTGCTGAAGTTGGCACCATTAATAACTACGGTACTTCCCACATTTCCGCCCGTGGGCGAGAAGTTGGTGATGGTAGGCGGTGATGCCACTGCCGCATCTACAAAAAAGTTTCTAAAGTGCGTGTGTGTCCATTGGCCATCGCTGGTTTTTGCGCGCACATAAAAGGTATGGAAGCCTGCCGCGAGCGGCACCGCACTGATATCGATAGGGAAGTTGGTGAGTACATCATCTGGGGTAAGGCCAGTGGCTACGGTGGCCAAGCCAACACCAGGGTCGGTATCAATAAAATATTCTACGCGATCAATGTTAAGCGTGCCAGGAGCTGGGGGAACTGTAGCTACAAAGAAATTACGAAAGTGCGTATGCGTCCATTGGTTCAAATCATTGCGACTGCGGATGTAGAGCGTATGAAAACCGGGTAGCAAAGAAGTGGTAGCGATGGGAATATTCAAATCGGTAACAAGCGTAGTTGGCGCGATGTTGGTGAAGGTGGTGGATGCACCCACCCCCGGATCGGTATCGAAAAAGTATTCGAAGCGATTGATGTTTTGAGCCGAGGCAATGCCCGCCCAACACAACGCTACTAAAATGAACACTCGTTTTTTCATATTCTTTTATTTACACTTTCAGCTGCCGGCTACAAGCCGCAAGCCTCAAGCTTTTTTCTGTTCGTTACTGTCCACTGTCCATGTTCCATTGTCTAATCGACCATCGTCTAACTTCTTACGTCTATTCTTACTACCTTTGAATAAATAATTTTACCATGTATCGATCCATCATTACTCCCAAGGAAACCAGGTTGACCATTGAGCTGCCCCAGGATATGGTGGGCAAACCTGTAGAAGTGCTCGCTTTTGAGATTGAAAAAAATGCAGAAACGACAGTTGATCAAGATGATTTGACAAAAAAGAGAACCAAAAGAACATTTGCGGAGGCTATCGCTCTCTGGGATTCGATGGCGGTTGATATGAGCAATTTCAAGTTTAACAGGGAGGAAGCCAATGAACGCTGATTTTTTTGTCGACTCCAACGTGGCCATATACTCGCTGGGTAAATCTTCGCTGAAAAGAGATATCGCTCGTGAACTAATTTCCAAGACACCCATCATGAGTACGCAGGTACTAATGGAGACCGTGAACGTGTTGATCAAGAAATTCAACTTTGAAAGAGCCAATGCGTTTGTGGCTGTGCTAGAACTAATAGATAAAACCAAGGTGATAGACACTACAGCCACCACGGTGACAAAAGCTTTCGAAGTTTCAGGTAAATACCAGCTCTCACATTGGGACGGGTTAATCGTTGCCACTGCACTGCAAGCCGACTGTGTCATCCTGTATTCCGAAGACATGCAACACGGCCTTCTCATCGAAAATAAACTTACCATCATCAATCCTTTTATTTAGTTTCTGTTCTTTCTTCCAACTTCAAGCCGCTAGCTTTTTGATGTTCTCTTTTCGTTACCAACTACACCTATTGATCATTGTCTATCGACTAATTTTCCATCGACCATCGTCTATTTTTCATCGACTAGTGGTCCATCGACTCATTGACTACCTCAATCTCATATTCAAATTTTCCCTGCCTGCCGCCAGGCAGGAAATTGCTCCATCTTCAAATTGCATTTATCTCACGTCTTATATCTCACTACTCACGTCTAATTAATTCACCTTCCCACTCACCTTCACATTCAGCACTCCGTTTTTGGGTACCGTTGTTGGTAAACTATAATTGGTAATGGTGGGTTGATTCGTTTGAATGCCCGAAAGCTGATACGGTGTTGAGCCTCCATAAATACCGCAGTCAACACTGCCTTCTCCAAATCCAATAGCTGGTGAACCAGTCTTTAGCTTCCACGAGCTTTCAACGTTCGATCCTCCGACAAAGACAGCTGCATCAGTGGCATTAAAAAAATTTGTAGCATCTGCGCCAACTTGCGAAGAATAGAAGAATATATTATTCTTTATTGTAGATCCTGTTACGTTGTTGATACTGGAGACACGAAAAACATTATTATTGATATAAGAATTCTGCAGCGAAGAACCTGCAACATTGAAGATATTATTGCTAATCAGACAAATGCTTGAAGCACCAGTATCTGTAGACCTTAAAACATTGTTAGCAATAATTACACCCGTGTAGCTACCGTTAATCGTTACTCCATGACAGCCCATTGTGAAATAGTTTCCTCGAATGATCACATTGGATGCTGCTCCCTGTAAATTTATTCCACCACCACCACTGCCATTGCATCCCTCAAAAAAACAATTTGTAATACTGATACTACCAACACTATTAATTTGAAAATTCACGTTGTCGCTAAAAGATAGCCCCGAAAAAGAAGACCCACTAGCTCCACTGTTTAGAGTTATGGTTGCAAGAACGGCAGGAAAAGGCGTTGCTTGCAGGCCTGGATTTTGGGTCAGATAATAGCCAGGACCTATTACGTTTACTTTCTTGTTTATGGTTACGCTTCCATAGCTTATTAGCGAACCCTCTATCATAATGATATCATTAACTCCTGCCGCAGTAACAGCATCACCTAGGGTAGTATAAGGTGCTGCCGAGCCAGCGGTGTTGTTTACGCGCAACACGGTTTGTGCATGAGCGGCTGCACTGGCGAGGAGGAGGGAGAGGAGGAGGGTTTTCATATTGTAGTTGTTGGTTGATCGTTGCTGGTTTCGGGTTGCTAGTTTCCGGTTAAAGGGAGTAGATTAGTTTTTTTATCTTTGATCATAAATGAAATAGTATGGAACGGATTGTGATTGAAGTTGACAAAGCCACCGCCAACAAGTGGCGTAGCAGCACTAGGGCAGAAAAGCGAAAGCTTGCGGCCGTGCTGCAAAAGGCTTTGAAAAAGCAGGAAGTTACGGTTGTGCAAGAACCCGCGCTCGGCTATGCTCGCCCTTCGGATGAGGTGCTCCGGGCCCACTATGAAAGAGTGCAAAAAACGTTGCCCGAGTATCGAAAATTTTTGGATGAAATTGGGCGTAAGGCTGAAGAGCGGGGCCTCACAGAAGAAATCCTGAAAGAGCTTTTGAGAGATGACTCGTAGGATTTTTGTATTTGATACGAATGTCCTGATTAGCGCTAACCTCAAGCCGAATTCTGTTTCCCGGCAGGCATATGACAAAGCTCTGGCAACAGGCACTCTTATAAAAAGTTCCAAGACTTTTGAAGAGTTTGCCAGGAAAATAGTATTGCCAAAATTTGACAAGTATCTTACGGCTGGCGACAAAACTAAGGCCATTGTCAGGTACCGTGATGACAGCGTGTTGGTAGAAATTCGCATACAAATTTTGGAAAGCCAGGATGTTGATGACAACATGTTTCTGGAACTGGCTGTTTCAGTTGCAGCCGATTGCATCATTTCTGGCGACCCACATCTAAAAATACTTAACCCCTTCCGCGGTATCCCCATCGTTTCCCCTGCCGATTTTCTAAAAATGTTTTGAGACCTTTTCATTAGTTGTTCGTTGTTGGTTGGTCGTTGCTGGTTGCAGTTTCCGGTTTCTAGTTTCTGGTTTCTAGCTTCTAGCTTAGAGCACCCATTTTCAAATCTTCAAATCGATTTATTTTCAAATTTTTTTTGTCTTACTACTCATGTCTCACGTCTAGTGTCTCAAGTCTATTATCTAGTTCGCCTTCGCTTTTATATTGCTCTTCAACGGTTGATTTTGCGGCACCACGGCCGAAGGATTAAACTGCAGGATCACCGGGGTTGAGGTAGGACGATAATCCAAATTTTTATTTACGGGGCACGAACCACCTGTTATGCCAATATCCGTTCCATCACTGCCAGCATCTTTTGCGGGGGAGGTTGCCTGCAAGGTAAAATCCCACGTAGCAGCCCACAGCGTGTTGAAGGGTGCATTGACAAACAAGGGGTTTAGGCCCACTTTGTTATTGCTGCCCGTGTTGCCTACGCCAGTGCCGGCAGGTGGCAGGGCATCGTTGCTGGTGCCAAAGGAAAGATTATTTACAAATACGTTGCGCTGATAACTGCCACCGCCCGTTGCGCCTAGTGGAGCGCAGCCATAAAAGATATTATTGCTGACTATGGCATCTTGCAGATCATACTGCATAAACCGCGAGCCAGAGATGTTATTCTCGGCAAGGAAATTATTATTTGTGATGATTAAGCTGTTTATATTTAATGCGTTAACTGCACCAAACCAGGCTGCTCCAAAATAATTTTCATTACCACGATCCACTATATTGTTACTAAAAATCGCAGACGACAAACTACCAGCTTGCATTTGCATTAGATACAAAAAAATTTCGGTACACTAGCAAGTTGGTGACCGATCCGGCTCGAAAAGCTATACTTGTGAAACAATTAGTGACTGTAATATTATCAGCAGCCACGTAGCCGCCATCACGGTAAATGCCGGTGGTAGAGCTGGTCACACATTTTGAAATAGTAATGTCGCGCAAAGTATAGCCAAGGGTGCTGCTTTGTACGCCCAGGTTAACGCGGGCGTTGCTGGTGCATACACAAATACCTTCGATTATAGTGCCGCTGGCAGCGGTCGAGTTGTCAACTGTATTGGTAAGAGTAATATCTCCTGTAACCGAACTATATGCCAGGTCTTTGCCGGTGTTGAAGCCCATACCCCTCAAGGTGATCTGCTTGTTGATGCTTACATCTCCGTAGGTGGTTAAACTGGGCTGCACATATACAATATCGCCTAGGGCAGCGGCATCAATGGCAGCTTGTAGCGTAGCGTAAATATTTGGCCCTGTAGGCCGGTTGGGATTATTGTCGGCAATAAGTATGGTTTGCGCGCTGGCTGCAAAGGCGGTGAGGGTGAATAGGAGGGTGAGGGTTTTCATATCGTTGTTGGTTGTTACGGGTTGCTGGTTTCTAGTTTCTAGTTTTTAACGTTGTCACCTTTGTATTTTCAAATTGTATCTGTCTTATTACTTATGTCTCACGTCTCATATCTCGCATCTCAAATCTCAAATCTTATGTCTACTCTCAATTCGCCTTTGCTTTAATATTGCTCTTCAGTGGTTGGTTTTGGGGTACACTGCCGGTGTTATCGAAGAGAGTAATTGTTGGTAGGCTCGAGTCTCTTCTAATTATGTTGGTAGTAAATGGATACAAGCCCCCGGATGGCCCAATGTTGTCACCACCACTGCCCGCTCCAATGCAAGCTGAACCCACAGCCAGTGTATAGTTGTAAGTTGCAGAATGCACATTGCCTGCGGTGGCACTCACAAATTGTGGATTCGTCCCTGAGGGAAGATTGTTTAGGCCGGAGTTGACAGACCCCCCGTTGCCGGCAGGTGGTATTACAAACCCAGGCGTAGCCACTAGATTGTTACTAAATGAATTGTTGCCAAAGGCATTGGTAGAGTTTACGCACCCTGGCGTTTGCCCAAAAAAGATATTGTTGATGACAATAGCGTTTGATAGATAATTGAATACCTGACCGCTGCCTGAAAAAATATTATTTGTAATCAGTACGTTAGAAGAGTTTTGGATATCCACAGTGTAATTTCCTGTATTACTATAGATAAGATTATTACTGATAACGACATTGGTGGAGTAGTTTAATGTAATTGGCCTAGTGACAGGATCAGTGCTTAAAACATTCTTACAGATTTTTATGTCATTAATGCCATTCGTGCTGGTTAAGCGCAATTCCGCAAATCCCCCATTTTTGATGGTCAGTCTGTTGATAGTCGCAGAAGTTCCGCTCGAGGTAAATCGATACCATCCAACATTGTCAAAAACAATGTCATTGAATGTAAAACTTCCCGACCCACCCGTGGTGAAATTAATATAGTCGGAATACAAATCTTTAAATACTGAGTTAGAGATGGAAGTGAAGCCATCGGAGCTTGGTATCAAGTTAATCGTTCCTACCAAGGAATAGCGGCTGCCAATGGTTACCCCTTGAAGGGTAATACGTTTGCCGATGGTTACAGTGCCGTAATTACCCTGACTGCTTAGAACTGGTGTGATATAAACAATGTCGCCCGGGACCGCGTCATCGATAGCCGCCTGCAAGGTGGAGTAGATATTTGCACCCGTTGGCCGATCTGGATTTTTATCAGCAATGCGTATGGTTTGCGCGCTGGCAGCAAAGACGGTGAGAGTGAGCAGGAGGGCGAGGGTTTTCATTTCGTTGTTGGTTGATCGTTGTTGGTTGTGGGTTACTGGTTGCAGGTTTCTAGTTTCGAGTTTCTGGTTTCTAGCTTCTAGCTTCTAGCTTCTAGCTTCTGTTTTCTAGCTTTTAGTCTCCATTCGATTTTCAAATCTTCAAATCGATTCATTTTCGAATTGTTTTTGTCTCCTGTCTTACTACTTATGTCCTATGTCTTACATCTTACATCTAAAATCTAACTCCCGCACGAATGTACACACTAATTACAATGCCGCGCAACGTGGTTTTCCCCGTATTTCACACGTGGTTTTCCCCGTATTTTTCGTTCATCACTGTCGTTTCATCTGTTTTTGGCTAAAATCAAGCGTAAGGCTGCCCGAGGCGGGCGGGCGTTTGGCTACACCCACCAGGTAGCTGCCTACTCCTATTAGTATAATGCTTGCAATGAGCAGGCTTGTATAAAGGCTAATATCCTGGCCGATGGCTCCCGCTTTCCAATGAGCGGACAATTGAGCACCGGCTTGCGAGCCAGTTGAATCGAAGGCTACTTTGTCGTAGAAATAGTAAATGCCAAAAATAAAAGCCGTGATTCCGACTGTTAATATAAAGAGGGCAATTTTTTTTCGGTTGAACATATTTGGTGCGTTTGATGACCCAAAGGTGCGCACCAGAAACCCTAAATCTCTAACGCTGATGTTGCATTCTCTAGCACTGAGGTTGCATTTGGAGGTTTTTTTTGGGTTTGGGAGGAGGGTTTTGATACTTAATGCTCGCTACCAAAAGCTAAAGGCGCGCATTTGCAAGTACAAAAGTTTCACCTGTAGATACAATATCCGTATATTTGAAGTAAGTTTTACCTGTAAGTTAAATATACCTTTAAAATGGCTAAAAAATATACAATAAGGCCGATTTACCTGGATCGCATAGCCCCCTTTATTGGGCAAAACCTAATTAAGGTACTGGTTGGGCAGCGTAGGGTAGGAAAAAGCTACCTGCTGCTACAGCTTATGGATAAGATCAAAGAAGCCTCGCCAGACGCGCATATCATTTACATAAATAAGGAGCTGAATGATTTTGAGGAGATTAAAGACCACGTCACGCTTAATAGATACCTCGCCAATCATATAGTACCTAACAAGCGCAATTATATTTTCATTGATGAAATACAGGACATTATCGGTTTTGAAAAAACGCTACGAAGTCTGCAGGCTAAGAATGAACACGACCTTTACATTACCGGAAGCAACGCTTTTTTATTGTCGGGTGAACTGGCAACGTATCTCAGCGGTAGATACATAGAGTTTAAGATTTTTGGCCTTACGTATTCCGAGTTTTTAGAGTTTAGAAATGCAGCAGAAGGAGTCGGGTCTTTTTCTGACTATCTAAAGTTTGGCGGCCTGCCGTACCTCGTCAATCTGGAATTGCAAGACGAGCTGGTTTTTGATTACTTACGAAACATTTATGCGGCCATTCTTTTTAAAGATGTAGTGGCTCGGCATAGCATCCGTGATATTTCGCTTCTTCAAAACCTCATTCGGTACCTGGCAGACAACATCGGCAGTTTACTTTCCGCGAAAAGTATAAGCGATTTCTTGAAGGCTCAAAGAATTTCTGTCTCACCGAATGTAATTCTCAATTACCTATCTTATCTAGAGGAAGCGTTTTTTATTTTGAAGGTAAATCGTACTGAACTGAGAGGAAAAAAGATTTTTGAAATCGGGCAGAAGTATTACCTGGAAGATATGGGGCTGCGCCACGCCCTTTTAGGCTATCGCCCAACTGACATTGGAAAAATTTTAGAAAATACTGTCTATATTCATTTACGAGTGGCTGGCTACGAAGTACACGTGGGGAAATACCTCGATAAAGAGATTGATTTTGTTTGCCAACGCGGCAACGACAAAATGTACATACAGGTTGCGTATCTCCTATCAGATGAACAAACAGTTGTGCGAGAATTTGGAAATCTAGAACTCATCAAAGACAACTATCCGAAGTATGTGTTGAGTATGGACGAATTTGCTGCCGGAAACAGAAACGGTGTACAACACAGACACGTGCGTGATTTTTTGGTAGCTAAAATATAGACTTTCCAAACCACCTCTAGCCAACGTAGTCACTCGGTGATTTTCCAAACTCTTCTTTGAAGGCTCTTCCGAAATAAGACGGATTCTCAAAGCCCACTTCATAAGCAACCTGCGAAATAGGACCCCACTTGGAGGCCAGTAATTGAGCCGCTTTTTGCATTCGCAGTTTGCGTATGAACACTGAGGGTGAAAACCCGGTGAGCGCATTTATTTTCCGATAGCATTGCTCACGACCTAAGTTCAACTCTGCCGCCAGTGTTTCCACGCTCAGCGTTTCATCTTTCATGTGGGCTTCAATGAAGGCCTTCGCCTTGGCAACAAATAGTTCGTTGGCCGATGTGGCTACTGCTGGTGTGGCTTGCGAGAGCAAAGTGCCTTTGAGATGCGCCTGTAGTTTTTCGCGGAGCAATACCAGGTTATGTACTTTCAACGCCAGTTCGGCCTTGTTAAATGGCTTGATGAGGTAATCGTCTGCCCCGGTTTGCAATCCTTCCATTTTGTTTTCATCGGCTGCCTTTGCGGTGAGCATAATAAAAGGAATATGATTGGTGCGAACATCTTTTTTTATTTCTCGACACAATTCTAAGCCGTCCATCTCGGGCATCATCAAGTCACTAATGATGATGTCTGGAATTTCGTGTTGCGCTTTGTCCAAACCTTCGCGGCCATGTCGTGCTTCGCTGTAGCGGTATTGATTGCCGAGGCAGGTTTTAATAAATGAACGGATGTCTTCGTTGTCTTCTACGACTAAGATTAACGGCAGTTGATCGTCCACCATACTCAGTTCTTCTTCTAAATGTTCTGCGTTAGCCAGACTGATTGGCTCTACAGCAAAAACAGCTGGAGCAGTGGCCAATGCAATCGAAACTTTAATGGACGTACCCACGGCCACCTGACTTTCAATTTTAATGGTCCCCTGCATTAATTCCACGTATTCTTTTACCAATGCCAGGCCGATGCCTGTTCCTTCCGAATGGCTGCTGTCAGTGGCTTCTACCTGATAAAATCGGTCGAAGATATGCGCCAATTTATCGGCTGGGATGCCGCGGCCATTGTCTTTTACCTCTAGTTCCAACTTTTCGTTGATATAGTTGGCCGAAACCAATACGATGCCGCGGGCAGATGTGAATTTTAGTGCGTTCGAAATTAAATTAATAAGAATGGTTTCCACTTTTTCTTCATCCATCAATACCGAAAGTGCTTCGGTTGGAATTTGCCATTCGAAATGAATCAACTTTGAAGAGGCCAATGAAGTAAACTGCGAGATAGTTGTTTTCAGCAATACATCAAGGCGTACGGCCTTCAGATTGATTTTTACTTCATGTGCATCCAGTCGAGCCAAGTCGAGCAATTGATTGATGAGTGTCAGAAGCCGTGCTGAGTTATTTTTGATCATGGTCAAGAGCTTCTTGGCTTCGGGGTCATTGGTTTTTTCGAGCAGTTCGTTGGCAGGGCCTTGAATGAGCGTGAGTGGTGTTCGAAACTCGTGCGTGATATTGGAGAAGAATTTGGTTTTGAGGTTGTCGAGTTCTTTGAGCTTGGCCGTAATAAATTCTGTTTCTACTAGTTTCTTATTTGTAAGGGCAGCAACTCTACTTAAGTAAGCCGAATAAATATTGATAGAAATGAGGAAACATGAAATAAGCAAAATCTTGGCAAGTACAGGATCGTAGCTGACTATGCTAAGAGGACCACTGCCAAAAAAAATAAAGGTTAAAGCTGCGAAAAAGAAACATGCAACGATCAAACCATAGTATGGTGTTTTGAGTAAGTAAAAGTCGTATAGTAAATAGCACATGAAAGAAAAACTCATAAGTTGCGCAATACCGTAAATAAGTTTTTCTTGGTCGGGGAATATTGAGTAGAGGATAATAATGGTTACAACTATTGAGAGGGTCCGCTTGAAAAACTTGCCTGCATTGCGGTAAGCCAAGTGTGAGAGCATCATAATCACGATTCCCATTTCAATGATATGCAGGGCAAAGGATAGAAAGACCATTTCTTTCGAAGCATATAGACCGTAAAGCCGAATTGAAATAGAAATCAAAAAAGCTAGCCAAACAAAGAAGATAAGTGTAATCGGTTTTCTTCTTCGTGAAGTGTAGCTAAATAAATTGTGAACACAAAGTGCCGCGAAAGCACCCAACAAAAAGTATGTCCAGTTAACGTGAAAATTGGAGTTCATTACAAGGATCGTTTTTGTCTTTTGAAGAGCTTGCAACGGAGCTATAAGATAGTGGAAAAATAGTATTTGAGAGGGTGAAATAGCTCAGATTCTGTAGCTTGTTTTAAGACTATTATCTTTATCGATAACCAAGTAGTCAAATAGACTACTGAAAGATAAGTGAAATCTTGGAGCTTTTGATAAACATGCTCTATTTGTATGGTATTTTTTTTGCTAAAAAAAGAAAAAGGCGCCCACTAATTCAGGCGCCTCCTTTCTACATTTCTTACTTCCAACTTTGAAAGTGATCTGACTACTCTTTAATTCCCACCAAATCCAACACAAACACATACATCAGCGCCTCTTCATTCAACGATTCAAATCGTCCGCTCGCGCCACCGTGGCCCGCCTCCATGTTTGTTTTTAGTAATAGAAGGTTTTTATCTGTCTTCAGTGCGCGCAATTTAGCCACCCACTTGGCTGGCTCCCAATACTGAACCTGACTGTCTTGAAGACCGGTGGTAACCAACAAATTTGGATATGCTTTCTTTTCTACATTATCATACGGTGAATAGGAGAGCATATAGTCATACTCTTCTTTCACATTGGGATTGCCCCATTCCTTCCATTCGCCCGTTGTGAGTGGAATGGTTTCGTCTTCCATGGTGCTCATCACATCAACAAAAGGAACATCGGCAACGATGCCTTTATAAAGATCAGGGCGCATGTTGGTGATGGCGCCCATCAGCAATCCTCCGGCACTGCCGCCATTGGCAAACAATTTTTCTTTTGATGCATACTTTTCGTTAATCAAGTATTCCGACACATCAATGAAATCATTGAACGTGTTCTTCTTCTTTAACATCTTACCATCTTCATACCATTGGCCGCCCATCTCTTGCCCACCACGAATGTGCGCAATGGCGAACACAAAACCTCTGTCCAGCAAGCTCAACCTGCTGCTACTAAAATATGCTGGCATTGAAAATCCATAGGAGCCATAGGCGTACTGTAAGCAGGGGTGTGTGCCATCTTTTTTGAACTTGTCTTTTCGATAGACCAGTGAGACCGGCACTTTCACGCCATCTCTTGCCGTAGCCCAAACGCGTTCTGTTTGATAGTTGGTGCGATCGAAGCCACCCGGCACTTCCTGCTCCTTCAATAACTTCTTCTCCTTTGTAATCATTTCATAATCGTATTGTGACGAGGGGGTTGTCATCGATTGATAATAGTAGCGCAGCATTGTTGACTTAGGATCAGGGTTCGTTCCAATGCCAGCCACGTAAGCGGCCTCACCAAAGTCTATGCTGTGCTCTGATTGGTCGGCCCATTTAATCATTCTAATGTGAGCCAATCCTTCTGCTGTTTCATGAATAGCCAAGTAGTCATTGAATAGTTCAAAACCCTCTAAAAATTTATCTTCACGGTTGGGTATTACATCCGTCCAATTTTCTTTTCCGGTTTTAGTTTCCTCAGCAGATACCAGTCGGTAGTTGGTGGCATCGGCATTGGTGCGGATATAGAATTTGCCGTTCATGTGATCGGCAGAGTACTGAATATTTTCTTTTAATGGCTCGATGACTTTAAGAGTAGCCTTTGGATTGTCGATTTCCATAAAGCGAACAACGGAAGCATCCGTTCTTCCGGATTGAACCAATAGGAATTTCTTCGATCTAGATTTGCCGATGTAGGAGGACAGAGTTTGATCTTTTTCTTCGAAAACCAGAACATCTTTGGAGGCTTCGGTACCTAGTTCGTGTCTATAGATTTTGTCGGAGCGTAGTGTGTTGGGATCTTGCTTGGAATAGAAAACTGTTTTGTTATTATTCGCCCACTCAAAATTTCCTGTCGTTCCAGGAATTTTGTCAGCCAACATTTTTCCGGTTAGCATATCTTTAAACGATAACGTATAAAATCTTCTGCCCACAGTATCTACTGCCAGCGTGGCGATGTTGTGGTTAGGGCTCGCAGAGGCGAACATACTAAAATAGCCACGACCCTTGCCCATTTCATTTCCATTCGCAATGATTTCCTCGGCACCCTCTAATGAACCTTTCTTACGGCAGTAGACCGGGTATTCGCCACCTTCTTCTACGCGGGTATAGTAAAAGAAATCATCGATTTTGTAAGGAACGGATTCATCTTTTTCTTTGATGCGACCCTTCATCTCTAAAAATAATTTTTCTTGAAAAGCCTTTGTGTGGGCCATCATTGTATCGAGGTATTTGTTCTCGGCCTTCAGGTAATTTACCACCGCAGTATCTTCACGATTGCGTAGCCAGAAATAGTTGTCCACTCGTTTGTCGCCATGTTTGGAAGTGATTTCATGTGGTTTGATTTCAGCGACAGGTGCATTTACCTGGGGATATTTTTGCTCAACACTTTTTTGACATTGTGTCAGCATCGAGACTACAAATACAAGTCCAACCCATTTAATTGTTTTCATATTTTTTGTTTTGTGTTTAAGTATTACTTCTAAAGTCTTGTGTCTGAAGTCTACTTTCTAATAAGTCGGCATACTGCTATCTATCTCCTTCGCCCACGCCAGTATTCCACCTTTTAAATTGTAAAGGTTAGTAAAACCATGGTTGGTCTCGAGCCACTTCACCATGTTGCCACTCCGTGCACCACTGCGGCAATGAATTACCACTTGCTTGTCTTTCGAAATTTTATCTACGTTGTGTGGAATCTCTGCTTGCGGAATCAACTCACCACCAATTTCACAAATATCAACTTCATGCGGTTCGCGTACATCAATCAATTGAAAATCTGCGCCATTGTCTTTTAGTGCTTTTAGTTCTTGAACCCTAACTTCTTTCATAGTGTTTTGAGTTTTAATAGTGGGTTTACAAAAGTCATCATAATCAATCAAATGTTTGATACTTTTCCGCTCGTTTTTATTGGGGATGGCAATCAGATGGGTTTCTAACGTGGCCGAATCCAACAGTAATAGCTTGCCCGAAAGCGGCTCGGCATAGTTGGTCAGGATTTTAATGGCTTCATTCGCTTGCAGGCTTCCAATAATCCCAGCCAAAACACCCAAAACTCCGCCTTCTTCGCAGGATGGCACGGTATGCGGATCGGGCGGTTGAGAATACAAATCTCGGTAGGTGGGGCCTTGATTGTAGTTGAACACAGAAACCTGACCTTCATATCTGAAAATAGATCCATACACCAATGGAATATTCAGCAGCACACACGAGTCGTTCAATAAATACCGGGTGGGGAAGTTGTCGGTACAATCTACCACCACATCGTAGCCTTTTAGAAATTCCAGCGCATTTGATGAATCGATTTTTTGAGTAATAGTATGAAAGTCAACGAAGGGATTAAGACTAAGTAGTTTTTTAGAAGCTGCTTCGGCCTTCGATTTCCCAAGGTCATTTATCGAATACAAAACTTGTCGCTGTAAGTTGGATAAACTCACCTGATCATGATCGATAATGCCAATGCTTCCAACTCCTGCGGCAACTAGATATTGCAGTACAGGACAGCCCAGTCCACCGGCACCTACTATCATCACTTTTCCAGCTCGTAACTTGGCTTGCGCTTCTTCACCAAAACCGGGCAGCACAAAATGCCGGCTGTAGCGGTCTTTTTCTTCTTTTGAAAATTCGGGAGGATGGCTCATCTTTGGCAAACCGAAATTTACAAACCAAAAGCGGAATTATGGACAAGCGTATTAACTATTCTACCGGGGCAAAGTGGGAGGACATCGTTGGTTATTCAAGGGCGGTGCAAATAGGTAATTTGCTGGAGGTATCAGGTACGGTGGCTACCGATGACGCAGGAGCGTTGGTAGGTAAAAATGATTTCTATGTTCAAACAAAGTTCATCATCCAAAAAATCGAAAAGGTATTGAAGCGAGCCGGTTTCGAATTGACCGATGTTATTCGTACACGCACATTTGTGACAGACATCTCTCATTGGGAAGAAGTGGGTAAAGCCCATGGAGAGTTTTTCAAAGACATCAAGCCGGTTACGTCCATGATTGAAATTAAAGGGTTGATTGACGCAGATTTTCTGGTGGAAATTGAGGTGAGTGCGGTGAAGGGGTAACCTTTTTATTTTTCTCCTGCTCTCATGTTGAGTTCTTTAAACGCAATAATGATTTCATTGAGTTTAGCATTCATCTTATGGATAATCATGGAGTTATATATTTCAACTCCTTCGACCATCGCAATGTCATCTTCTTTGATTAGGCTACCATCATTATAACGCCAAAACCAACTATCGAATTTTCTTTTTCTGGCCAAGTGCCTATCATCAAGATTATCGCATACATATACGACAACATTCTCTCGGTTTTCAAAAAACAATTTAAAGACGTGCAAAACGGTCACGCCAATCCTTTCATCATAAATTGTGTTTTCGGGGCTACCCTCGATAACATCGATGTTAAAAGTAAAAACCTGTTTTGCGATGCTTGGATAGTCTGAAAATAGACCACTGTAATCCAAAAAATACATGGTATAGATTACCCCTTCTTGAGTTACAAACTCATAGGAGTAATCGTTCTCTTTTTTAACTCAGAAATCTTTCCTCCCGCTTTAAGGTGTTTTTCGATGACTTTTTTATCATCAAGCATTTTTTTAAAGATGGCCGCACCCTTTGAGTTTTCTTTTATCTCTATTTTTCTAATCGCACCCATGTTTGCAAAGGTATAAATTATTTAGCTAAAGCCCCCCGAACACCAGATATGAATTCGCCTAAACTATAATGGTATCAATAAGTCTCAAATCTCACTTCTCACATCTCAATTCTCATCTTTCATAAATTCCTCAAACTCTCCTCCAGCGATTCAATCTTCGCCTCGGCATCTGCTTTTTTCTTGCGTTCCAAAGCAACTACCTCGGGCTTGGCGCTGGCAATAAACTTTTCGTTCAATAGCTTTTTATCGAGCACAACGATGAACCCTTTTTGATATTCGATTTCTTTCAGAATGGATTCGCGTTCTTTCGCGGCATCGATCTTGCCTTCCAACGGAATATAAAACTCCAACGTACCAACTAAGAAGTTACTGGCATTCGTCACTTTGTCGTTTACAAAACTCAACTCGCTTAAGTTGGCTAGTTTTTTTATCACTGCGCCAAACGAATCGATGTGTTTCTTGCTGGCTACGTTGCCGATTAACTTCAATGCCTCTTTTGGAGAAATACCTTTCGCATTGCGTATGTTTCGTACTTGTGCCACTACCTCAAAAGCTACCAAAGCGTCATTCGTGATGGCCTCGTGAGTAGCACCGGCTTTCGGCCACTCCTCCACAATGATGCACTCTTTCTCTTTTCTTTCGTTCAGTTCATGCCAAAGTTCTTCTGTTATGAAGGGCATAAACGGATGAAGAATTTTTAAGAGGCTCTCAAAAAACTGAACAGTCTTTTCATAAGTTACTGAATCGATCGGCTGACCACCTGCCTGCCGGTCAGCCAGGAACTCAGGCTTGATAATTTCCAAGTACCACGCACAGAAATCATCCCACACCAATTTGTAAGTCGTGTGCAAGGCATCCGATATTCTGAATTTCGAATAGTGATCTTCCAACTCAACGAGTGATTGATTCAACTTCGACTCCAACCACTCAATGGCAATCTTATTTTCTTGCGGTTGCTCTATCTTTACTACTTCCCATCCCTTCACCAACCGAAATGCATTCCAGATCTTGTTTGAAAAATTTCTTCCCTGCTCACACAACTTCTCATCAAACAACAAATCATTACCGGCTGGCGAACTAAACAACATACCAGTGCGCACACCATCAGCACCGTACGTTTTAATCAAGTCGAGCGGGTCAGGCGAGTTGCCCAAACTCTTCGACATTTTCCTTCCTTGCTTGTCGCGCACAATGCCCGTGAGGTACACATTTTTGAACGGCATCTCTCCACGATATTCATAGCCCGCCATCACCATCCGTCGTTGGTAGGGTAGTAGTAGTTCAAATCCGCATTTCCTGCCTTGCCGGCAGGCAGGCCCTTGTTTTTAGGATCGCCAAAAATAGTCGGGTCAAAAACTGAAATCGGCCACAGCCAGCTTGAGAACCAGGTGTCGAGGACGTCTTCGTCTTGTTTTAAATCTTCAATTGAGATTTGAGATTTGAGATTTGAGATTAGAGAAAAAGCCTCCTCGCGAGTCTTTGCTACCACAAAGCTTCCATCCGGTGCGTACCAGGCCGGTATTCGTTGTCCCCACCACAACTGCCGCGAGATGCACCAGTCGCGCACGTTCTCCATCCAATGCTTGTAGGTGTTTTTAAATTTTGGTGGAATCAATTGAATGGTGTCGTTCATCACGTTCTCAAGCGCAGGTTTTGTGAGGTCTTTCATGCTCACAAACCATTGTTGCGACAAGCGTGGCTCAATCACCGCATCGGTGCGCTCCGAGTGGCCAACATTGCTTTTGTAGTCTTCTACCTTGCTTAGCAGACCTTTCTCTTCCAGCTCCTTGCCAATTTTCTTGCGCGCAATAAAGCGGTCTTCGCCTACATAAATTTTTGCCAGCGCATTCAGCGTTCCATCGTCATTCAAAATGTCAATGACTTCCAGCTTGTGTTTCAAACCTAACTCATAGTCATTCAGGTCATGCGCAGGCGTTACTTTCAAACAGCCCGTACCGAAATCCATCGCTACATATTCGTCTTCAATAATCGGTATCGCACGGTTGATCAACGGAATCAACACCTTCTTTCCTTTCAGGTGTTTGTATCGTTCATCGTTCGGGTTGATGCAAACCGCACTATCAGCCATAATGGTTTCTGGCCGTGTGGTGGCAATGGTCACAAACTCACTGCTGCCTTCAATGGCGTAGTTTATATAATACAACTTCGAGTTGACATCTTTGTAGTTCACCTCATCATCCGACACAGCTGTTTTTCCTGCGGGGTCCCAGTTCACCATGCGCAGCCCGCGGTAGATGTACCCTTTTTTATATAAGTCGATGAACACGTCAATCACGGCATCTGTCATGGGCGAATCCATCGTAAACTTCGTGCGCTCCCAATCGCATGAGGCACCCAGTTTTTTCAACTGCTCTAAAATGATGCCGCCATATTTTTCTTTCCACTCCCAGGCATATTTCAAAAACTCCTCGCGCCCGATGTCCGATTTCTTGATTCCTTTTTCTTTGAGCATAGCCACCACGCGCGCCTCCGTAGCAATGGAAGCGTGGTCAGTGCCCGGCACCCAGCAGGCCTCTTTGCCCTCCATGCGCGCCTTGCGAATGAGTACATCCTGAATGGTGTTGTTGAGCATGTGGCCCATGTGCAGCACACCCGTTACGTTGGGGGGCGGAATCACGATCGAGTACGGTTCTTTATTGGGGTTGGGCTCCGAGTGGAAGAAACCCTTGTCCATCCAGTACTGATACCATTTGTCTTCTACTTCTGCGGGGCTGTATTTGGTTGCAAGTGCCATTGACGATTAAAATAAGAGGGCAAAAATAAGAAATAACAACGGACGAGCGATGGGTATTTTGAATTGTTGGCGGCATGTCCGCGCGAGGCGCAGCGGCCACCGGGCTGTCCGCTACAAGTCCTCGCTCGTTCCTCGCTGTGGGCTTTTCGCTACCATCCCTTGCCGATTGAGCGCCACTCATGAGCGATGCGAGCATCAAGATTAGCCATTAGGGGAAAAAAATTCGAGTTTCGCAAGGCAAGCCATTCCTGAATGATTGGCGCAGGTTTGTGATTGTGAGTTGCGTATATTTGAGAGTTGTATCAATTACATTATGGAGACGCGAAATAGAATAACTGAGCTTGATAGTATCGAAGTGCTTAAAGTCGTGAATCAAAAAGTCGCTTTTCCTAAGCATTATCACGAAACATACTGTATTACACTAATTGAAAGTGGACTAGAGGCGATACAGACGGAGGGTGCAACAATCATATCAGAAAAGGGGATGATTACCATTACTAACCCATGCGAGGTTCATGCTAACCCAATTGTGGACAAAGACATGGTTAATAGTTTCACAACTATCTATTTATCGCCTGATTTAGTCGAGTATTACCTTGGCAAAAAAAACTTGATTTTTTCTCACCAGCAGTTTTTGAATATTGAATATATAAGAAGTTTCAGGGAAACAGTAAAAACAATTAAACAAGCTAATATTGAAAAAATGGAGAGTAATTTAGGCCCACTCTTACATAGTTTTAGCGGGGAAGAAAAGTCAATAACAGAAAACACTAAATACTCGAATCGCCAATGGAAAGAATTGATGCTTCTAATAGAGAATAGCCTACGAAACAAAATCACGTTAGATTTCCTATCACGATTTATAAACATGAATAAATATAATTTCGCTAAAGAATTCCGATTAAAATTCGGTCTATCTCCTATAAATTATATAATCATGCGAAGGGTTTTCAAAGCCAAAGAATTGATTGTCAAAAGTACGAATCTTACTCAACTTGCCTACGAGTTTAGCTTTTCAGACCAGGCACATTTCTCCAAGCAATTTAAGAGATTCGTAGGCATTTCTCCCATTGCCTACAAAAATCAGCTTTCATAGATTTACCAAGATTATACAAGTAATCGGGCAGAGTACGACTCATTTTTGTCGAAAACAAAATCATTTGATGATGAAATACATACAAACACTTCTGTTTATTTTTTTTGCAGCTGGATTGTTCGCTCAAGATAATTTTGATACACCCACATCACGCAAAAACATGAAAGCTGATTTAGACATGTTTTATAAAATGCGTGAAGCAGCAAATTCCGGGGTTTATAAATATCGTACAAAAGCCCAGATGGACAGCATCTACCAATGGGGTCGTGCGGAGATAGAACAAAGCAAAAGCATTGGTGAGTTCTACAACATTCTCTCTAAGATAACCGATTTTGAAGGCAGCTTGCATAATGATACAGAACTCCCTAAAAAAATCCGCAAATCTATTTTAGACGAGCCATCTGGTTATTTTCCGTTTCCAATTAAATTGATTGAAGGGAAATGGGTTTGCAATACCAAGGCGTCCATTGTTCCGTTAGGAAGTTCAATCATTAGTATAAATGACAAAAACATAAATGAACTAATACCCGAATTATACAGATATTATACTACCGATGGCTTCAACATAACCGGTAAGCAGATTGGCATTAACAAAAACTTTCCACTTTATTACCGAATGCGTTTTGGTAGAAAGGAATCTTTCGAAATAAAGTATAAAACCAAGGAAGAGGACGTAAGAAAAGTAACCGTAAAAGGAGTCTCTTACGAAGAAGCAAAAAAACGCTTCCAAGATAGGCACAGCAAAGATTCTGATTCATTGCATTATACTCCTCCTTATGATTTAATAAAAAATAAAGACGTCTACCATAGTCAAATAATCAATGATTCGATTGCTATTTTCACGGTAAACACATTTGTTATAGGTTCAGATGCAGAAGATCCTTCTCACAAAGCATATATCAAATATTTAGATTCAGTATTCACTGAATTTAACGTGAAATTTATCAGGCATTTAATAGTCGATGTTCGCTACAACGGAGGCGGAAACGATCCCAATGATTTAGTTACTTATTCCTATTTGACAAATAGGAACTTTCAAGAAAACATAGAAGCATGGATACCTTTCAGGAAAATACCATACTGGAACCGCATTAAGGGAGAGCTACCATTTTGGCAAAAGCCAATTGCAAAACTAATTTTCCAGAGACAATTGAAGAATGATTTTGTGTCGGAAAAAAAAGGAAGGTACTATCAGGATGGCAGCAGTAATGATCATAAAGTATGGAGGCCTAGTCCTAATGCGTTCAAAGGAAAGATTTACCTGTTAATCAGCCCGAGAGTTGCTTCAGCAGGAAGCATGTTTGCATCAATGTTGGCAAGTGATTCTACCACAATTACTGTTGGAGAAGAAACACAAGGAGGGTATTATGGACATAATGGACATACTGCTATCAGGTATCAATTAAAATATAGCAAGATTAAAACTTCATGGTTCATAGTCAATCTTAAACAAGATGTAAGAACTAAAGAAAGTCAACCATTTGGGTATGGCGTACTACCTCACTATAGGGTAGAACAATCATACTCAGATTTTCTAGATAACGAGGATACCGCAATGAAATTTCTCAAGAATTTAATTCAAGAAAAATGAAAACAGGGTGCATACACCTTTCTAGAATTGGCAGGACGACATTGGTTATGTCAAACGAATTATATGGAAGTAGAATCTGCAAAATATTAAAACACCTTTTTGAATAGAGAACACCAACTGGTAATGTCCAGACGTGTTGAGTCGAAAGACATCGCAGCTTTTTTGTGGCGTCAGGTCTTCCGACCTGACGCCAATGTCCGATTCGTGTCCCTTGAACCATTTTTTCTTTCCAACCAACTCTTATTATTTGAATTATTTTGCTGCCAATGTTGACATGTAAATTTGATTTGTAAATTTGGTGCTAACGCAGTTAGGAATATTAAAATTGACCTATCGCTCAACAAGTATCAGATAACAGAAGAAAAATGGCAAACAAAGAACTTGCAGAATTGACAGATCAGGAATTACTAGAAGAGGCAAAGAAAATGAAATCATTGGATTCTTGGCGGGAGTTATAATTTACAGCGTTGTTGAAAGCAGCTGGGGTATGCTCACTTTAATCCCTTTGTATTTTATTTATAAATTGGTGAATGATCCAAAGAATAAAAGAAGCAAAGACTTGGAGCTGCTACTGAAAGAACGAAATTTAAAGTAGCCAGTGTTGTCTCATTAGGTCTTCCGACCTGATCCTTTCTAAATTTGATTTATGGTTAAGCATCTACTGAAAGTGTAAAATGCAAGCAAAACAATTTACTTACAACAATCTTGGCTATTGGTTTCTTCTGTTATTCGTATTAGTTTTTGCGGGGTTTTATCACACCTATTTTAATGATTTGCTGGACGTCAAACCTGCGATCATTCACATCCATTTTTTGCTACTGGGTTTGTGGATTTTGATGTTGATAGCGCAACCCTTTTTGATCAAGTATAAAAAACTGGCAACGCATCGGTTTCTCGGTAAAGTAAGCTATGTGCTGGTGCCATTGGTTTTGTTGAGCGCATGGTTGTTGGCGAGAAGTGAGTATCACCGAAAGATTGCAAGACTCACAGAGGCAGCTTCAGCTGGTCTCAATAACTTGAGTGAGTTTGAGATTTTGAAGAAGGCATCGACCAATCCGGCTACAATTGTTGCGTTGTTTGTGTTTGCAACGTTTTATCTACTGGCAATTTGGTACAGAAAACAATCAGCTAAGCACGCGAGGTACATGCTGGCTACAGCGCTGATACTGCTGGGCCCAACGGTAGACAGAATTATATTCATCAACTTAGGGATAAATCGTTTGCTGGGCAGTTCACCCTATTTTGTGTCTGTGCTAATGATCGATTTGATTTTGGCAGTGTTGCTTTATGTTGATTTCAAGAACCAACGAGAAATCAAAACACTCACGTGCTGTCTTCTGATCTTTGTTGCCAGCCAGTTGGCGTTCTACGTCTTACCAACTTTCGATTGGTGGGCAGTGTTTGTAAAAAGCATGATGTTGCCAAACGCTTGGTGACGCTGGCGCGGAAGCCAAAGTGTGAAGTAGAAGTTGTTTTTGAATTACTTTAATTTAGTGCTTTGTAAACATTGAAATGTATGAGTAAGAACAGGTTGTCTTCCCAACAAACGAATCAATTGCTAACACTATTGGGTGATCGTTTCTCGAAAAACAGCAGTCGTCATACAGATTTGGTGTGGAAAGATCTTCTGCCGAAGCTGAGAGATTCACCCGATAAACTTTGGTCTCTAAATGAAATGGAGCGAACGGGCGGTGAACCAGATGTCATTAGTTATGACAAAAAGACAAACGAATACATTTTTTGTGATTGTTCTGGCGAAAGCCCGGCTGGCCGCAGGAGTATTTGTTACGACCGTGAAGCGCTCGAATCCAGAAAGGAGAACAAACCGAAAGATAGCGCAGTAGGGATGGCAGAAGCAATGGGCATAGAGCTATTAACAGAAGAGCAGTATAAGGCACTTCAAAAAGTAGGAAAATTTGATGCGAAGACTTCAAGTTGGGTGAAAACGCCCACTGCGATCAGGAAATTGGGTGGCGCCATATTTTGTGATTTTCGTTACGGCCAGGCATTTACCTACCATAATGGGGCGGAGTCATATTATGCAGCTAGAGGATTTCGTGGATTGCTAAGAGTGTAGTTATTTTTTTTTCATTTAGACTGATCCTCACTACTCTGACCAACGCGTTGGTTCGTATTTTTTATGTTCTAAAAACAAACTCTTCTTGTTAGAGTTTGTAACTGAATTCACCATAAATTTGATTGAACAAAGATAGGGTAGCAATATGAGTGATATAAAGTTATTTGAAGCTAAAAAGGTTAGAACCTACTGGGATGAAGAAAAGGAGCTTTGGTACTTTTCTGTTATTGATGTTATTGAAGCTCTTACTGGCACTGACAGGCCAAGAAAGTATTGGAGTGACCTAAAAGCTAAATTGACAAAAGAAGGAAGCCAACTGTCCGATAATATCGGACAGTTGAAAATGGCAGCCGAAGATGGCAGAATGCGGCTTACCGATGTAGCCGACACAGCTCAAATTTTGCGATTAATACAATCTATCCCATCACCCAAAGCAGAACCATTCAAACAATGGCTTGCACAGGTTGGCTATGAGCGAATCGAAGAAACGGAAGACCCTGAGTTAAGTTTTGATCGTGCAATGGAAACTTATCTTGCCAAAGGGTATAGTAAATCATGGATAAACCAACGATTAAAAAGTATTGAGGTTCGGAAAGAGCTTACTGATGAATGGGAAAAACGAGGAGTTAAAAAAGGAATGGACTTCGCAGTTCTTACCGACATTATTACCAAAGCATGGAGTGGAAAATCGGTTAAACAATACAAACAACACAAGACGTTAAAAAAAGAGAACCTTCGCGATCACATGACCAACTTGGAACTAGTATTGAATATGTTGGCAGAAGCAACAACCTCCGAGATTTCAAAAAGTAGGAAACCAAAGACCTTGGATGAAAGCAAGGTAATAGCCAAGCAGGGTGGAACAGTTGCCGGAAATGCACGAAAGGAGATTGAAACTAAAACGGGAGAGAAGGTGGTGAGTAGTTTGAATGCAAAGCAGATAGCACAAGGCAAACCAAAAAGGAAGTTGAAGTAATGGTATACTGGTTAATTGATGCTAGACTATTTCATCCTCCCATCCTCACTCGCCAATTGGCCGGATACAAATTGTTGATTCGGTTGCCTAAAAGATTTACCCAACCGAGCGGATGGTTTTGATAAGTAACTAGCGCAAATCCTTTTTGACCTTCACCAATCAAAGGTGTTTCCTTCCTGAGATAAGCCAGTGCATGATCTAATGACAATTCGATTTGAGGAAATTGATTTCTATTTAATTCAAGCGAAAGTGCTACAGCATGTTCGGGTATTAGTTTTTCATGCTTGAGCGAAGCCACTGCTGTGCCTTTTGTTACTACGTTTAGGTTATTGGCCAGCCAGTTAATTTCAGTGCTAAATTGTTCCGGCAATGCTACTATCAAATCATCGAGTAGAATCAATTGATGGGGGTGGAGCAACCATTCGTTGACTCGCTCTGCTATTTTTTTAGAGACCAGTGGCAGTTGGGTTTTGGTGCGCAATGATACTTCTTCCGCTTCGTCTTTTTTTTGCAGGACTGAAATAAAAAAACCTTCGCCTTTTACCTTGTGCGGAAAGAAGCGATACCCATAAATCCCATTCTTAACTATTTCTTCAATCTCCCAATCACTTTCCACTCCTGCCTGCCGGACAGGCAGGTTCAACTTTAAACTTTCGCTTTTTCCTTCGCTCACCAACCAACCCACATTTTCCTCATTCTCTTTTTCATTATACGTGCACGTACAGTAAATTAATATTCCATCTTGCTTTAAGGCCGGCCAAACGTCTGCCAATATTCGCTGTTGTCGCTGCGCGCAAAGCGCTACATTATCTTCGCTCCATTCTTCCATTGCTTTCGGGTCTTTGCGAAACAGACCTTCTCCCGAACAAGGCGCATCCACTACCATCACATCAAAAAATCCATTCAGTCGCTGGAAGTCTTTAGGATCATTGTTGGTCACCACCACATTGGCGTTTCCCCATTTTTGAATATTCTCCGATAGGATAGAAGCACGTGATCGAATGACTTCATTGCTAACCAGCAAAGATTCTGGATTCAGTAGACTTAGCAAGTGTGTCGACTTGCCACCCGGTGCTGCGCAAAGATCAAGTACGCGTAACGGTCGCGTCAAATCTACTGTTTGCTTGACAGCCTGTTCCAAAAACATGGAGCTGGCTTCTTGCACATAGTAGGTGCCTGCGTGGAAGGTTGGATCTAGTGTAAAAGAAGGTCTTTCCGGCAAGAAGTAACCGAAGTCCGTCCAAGCTATCTTTGGCAGGTCGTAAGCTTTTTGTTTCCCCGGATTCAGGCGAATGCTGGTGAAAGAAGGCTGTTGATGAATGGCTTCGAAAGCGGGCCATTCTTCGGCCAGGGTAGCTTGCATTCGTTTTTGAAAGGCCTCAGGAAATTGCATTGGTCAAAAATATTGGTTGCGCAAGTCGGAAACAACCTTGAGGTATCTATTTAAAATCGATAACTTTGTCACATGCTCGTTATATCCATGTTTTATGGTCTGATTGTGTTAATGTACTACCTTGACACAAAGAAACATAAGCTACCTCACTTTCATGTGAAGTACGCAGAGTTTGAGGCAGTTTATCAGATACCGGAAGGAAACATCGTAGAGGGTTCATTGCCTTCAAATAAGGCAAAGCTCGTGTCTGCCTGGATTGAAATTCATTTGGATGAATTAATGGCAAATTGGAATTGGTCTCGACAGGAAACAAAGTTTTTATGATTGATCCGCTTAAGTAATGAACCCGCGCGTTGAATCTGTTACCTATAAAAGTCCCTACCGACTTAGGATTGTTTTTGAAAATGGCGAGCGTAAAGAGTTTGACTTTTCATCGTATCTACATTTTCCCGTGTATACTTCTCTTATGGATGAATCAGTATGTAGAAACGTAAAAGTGATTGCCGGAACAGTAGCTTGGAATGACGAAATTGATTTTGATCCAGACAGGCTTTACGAAGAAAGTATTGTTCTTCAAACAGCCTAAACACATATACGATGACTATTAAAGCCAATAACCCTAAACTGAAATCCTGGGTAGAAGTACCTGTCGGATCAGATTTTCCGATTCAAAATCTTCCTTTCGGAATTTTTAAAACCGATGACTTGGTCTATCTTCATGAGAATGGATTTCTGGACGGACTAGGGCTACCTGTGGGTATTTTTAATCAACGCTACCTGAATGATTTTATCGGGTTAGGCAAAAAGAAAACCCGGGAAGTACGCGAACGGATTTCGGAGTTGCTGCAACATGGCAACGATGAATTAAAATCGAATGTGGCTGCACGTGAGATCGCGTTGATTCCGATGAGTGAAGTGGAGATGCAGCTACCGATTCGCATCCCTAACTACACTGATTTTTACAGCAGCGAAGAACACGCCACCAATGTGGGCACGATGTTCCGCGATCCCAAAAATGCATTGTTGCCCAACTGGAAACACTTACCGGTGGGCTATCATGGAAGAGCATCTTCCATTGTTGTTTCGGGCACTGATATCCATCGCCCAAAAGGACAGATTAAACCATTGGATAGCGAGATTCCGTTGTTTTGCCCTTCTCAAAAAGTCGACTTCGAATTGGAGATGGCCTTTATCACCTGTACCGATACGAAACTAGGATCATCTATTTCTACCAAAGACGCAGAAGAACATATTTTTGGTTTTGTCATATTCAACGACTGGAGTGCGAGAGATATTCAGAATTGGGAGTACGTTCCGCTCGGACCGTTTTTAGGTAAGAATTTTGGATCTACCATTTCACCCTGGATTGTAACGCTCGATGCGCTTCAACCTTTTCGGGTTAAAGGACCCGATCAATTTCCACAGGTACTGCCTTACCTGGTAGCAAATGGCGAAAGGAACTTTGACATTTCGTTGGAGGTGTTGATTAAGCCAGAGCAGTCAGACGAAACCACAGTGAGTCGGTCAAATTTCAAATACATGTATTGGAATGTCAATCAACAATTGGCGCATCACACCGTAAATGGGTGCAACGTGCAAGTGGGGGATTTGTATGCTTCTGGTACGATCAGCGGTCCATCGCCCGGATCGTTTGGTTCCATGTTGGAGCTGACCTGGAATGGACAACGTCCTATGCACTTGGCCGATGGCACAGAACGCAAATTTATTAATGACGGAGACACCGTGGTACTGCGAGGTCATGCAGAAAAGGACGGTGTGCGAATTGGGTTTGGAGAGTGCAAAGGAAAGATTTTGCCGGCTACTTAAATGCCTACTCTTTACATCATAGCGGGATGTAATGGAGCTGGAAAGACGACAGCTTCTAACACTATTCTCCCAACGATCTTGAATTGTAAAGAGTTTATCAATGCAGATTCTATTGCCGCTGGGCTTTCGCCATTTGATGCTGAAAAATATGCTTTTGAAGCTGGACGACTAATGCTAAGGCGGATTGATCAAATGATTAGGGAGAAAGCAGATTTTGCCATCGAAACAACGCTTTCATCTAGGAACTTTCTTTCAAAGGTATCAAATGCTAAGTTGGTGGGTTACCGGGTAGTCATTTTATTTTTTTGGCTAAATAACAAATCACTAGCAATTCGCAGGGTTAAGAATAGAGTAAGTAATGGAGGACACAGTATTCCTATTGATGTAATCAAGAGAAGATATGAGAGAGGATTACGAAATTTCTTCGATCTTTATATTCCCAAATCTGACTACTGGTCTTTTTTTGACAATTCAAATGGTATCGTTGAATTGATAGCAGATGGGGAGGGAATTCTAACGAGAAATATAATTGACAATCTAATATGGAAAAAAGTACAGGTACGATCAAAAAGGAACATAAACTGATTCGTGATAAAGTATTGCGTGGCTTGAAGCTGTCCTACAAAAATCTTGTAAAAAAGCGTGCGCTTGAAAACGGTGACCTAGTACTAATGGTGAATGGTAAAATAAAAAATGTGAAAGCCAGGCGGATTAAAATTTGAGATCATCGATGATCATCGACCCAAAAGAAATTCCAATTCCAAAACTACAGAGCTATTTGCAAGCTTCGGTTTCTCCCCGTCCCATTGCATTTGTTAGCTCTATCGATCGGGAGGGACATGTCAACCTGAGTCCATTTAGTTTTTTCAATATGTTCAGCATGAATCCACCTATTCTGGTTTTTTCACCCTCCAGAAGAGTGCGGAATAATACAACGAAGCATACACTCGAGAATGTATTGGAAGTGCCCGAGGTGGTGATCAACATGGTAAACTACCAAATGGTGCAGCAGACGTCATTGGCAAGTTGTGAGTATCCTAAGGGCGTCAATGAATTTGTCAAAGCCGGATTCAAGGAGGTAAAATCATCTATCGTAAAACCACCAAGAGTAGGGGAGTCGCATGTTTCATTTGAATGTAAAGTGAATCAGGTGATACCGTTGGGTACAGAAGGTGGAGCTGGAAATTTGGTAGTATGCGAAGTCTTATTGATGCACGTGGACGATACCGCCTTGGATGAGGAAGGTCGCATTGATCCAAACAAAATGGATGCTGTTGCTCGCATGGGTGGTGATTATTATGCTCGAGCCAGTGGCGATGCAGTATTTACAGTACCCAAGCCCAATGAAAAAATAGGAATTGGCATTGATGCAATACCTGAGCACATTCGAAACAGCAAGATATTAACTGGAAATGACTTGGGAATGCTTGGTAATATAGAGAAGCTACCAGACGCGGAAAGTGTCGAACAATTCAAGCTTAGCAATCAGTTTGCAGAAACCTATGCACTGGATACAGATAAAAAACATCAATTAGCTCAGCGCTTTTTGGCTGAGGGAAATGTGGAAGCCGCTTGGAAGGTATTGCTGCAATATTAACCGCGAGTCCTTGATTATTTCCAGAATAAGTATTGTATCTTTGATTTACTAAATTTCTTTAATTATGGGTTTAGTATATGCTGCGATTACGTTGATAAACGGAGAGGATTTGATTCTTGCCAAACGTCACATCATTGGCGAAGATGAGGTTAAACAGATGACTGTTAACATGCTTGCTGATTCTGGCGCTTACATGCTTGCCATCAATGAAACAATACAGGCGCAACTGCAATTTCCAGTGATTGAAAAAAGGAAAGCTCAAATGGCGAATGGATCGCTGGAGGAATACGATGTCGTGGGTCCTGTAGAAGTACGTTTTAAGAACAGGCAATGTACTTGTCGTGCAATGGTGCTTCCAGGAGACAACGAACCGTTGCTTGGTGCAATACCAATGGAAGACATGGATATATTAATTCATCCGCTGAGGCAGGAACTCATTGTGAATCCAGAACATCCCTATTTTGCCCAGATGAAAATGAAATAAGGTAAGATGCTTTGAACCTTAGTGATTACTTTTTTCGCTTTTTCACGGACAGTTCATGGTAGCCATAGGTAGAATCTTTCTCGTGCTCAAACTGTATGTCAGTCAATTCTCCGATTACTATTTCAGCCGTTGTATAGATTAGGTTGTCGTCAAGTAGATGGCCGCCCATTGTAGCCCCTGTACTATCAGCGAGTGATAGATGTAAGTGGGCAGACGTATCAGAGAATGTTCCCACCAAGGAAAGAATTTCAAAATGATCTTTTCGTTGGGTTCCCGCTGATTGGTTAGCAAACCGAAGATTTGATTGTTCTAAGCTCCCCACACAGGTTACAATAAATCCTGCTTTCAGTTTTTCTTTCGCTGCAAAAGCCATCAATTCTTTTTTTAAGTCTTGATGCGGCTTTAGCCGAATGGTAAAGAAGCTTGACTTGCTAGACAGTTGTTGAGCCAAACTCATATTCTCGATACATACAAGAAACAGAACAATTGATAACCAAGGCCGACACGCCATTTTCAAATTTTCAAATTGTCTAATCTTCAAATTAGTTAAGGAAACCTCGGGAATTTTGAAAAATCAGGCTCACGCTTTTCTAAAAAGGCATTCTTCCCTTCTTTGGCTTCATCACTTAAGTAATAGAGTAGTGTAGCATTACCTGCCAGTTCC